>Ga0105248_10006896_pt1 | contig 12449 bp, 8 predicted proteins | sample KBSS34metaG_FD_81524 | JGI IMG/M metagenome (GOLD analysis project Ga0105248, IMG submission 81524) | Switchgrass rhizosphere microbial communities from Kellogg Biological Station, Michigan, USA - KBS S3-4 metaG | ecosystem: Host-associated > Plants > Roots > Rhizosphere > Soil | place... | reverse complement strand
CACCACCAGCTTCGAACCCAGCCTTCGCCAAGCGAGTCCCGCCGAGCCGCGGCTGCCTTCAGCGAGTCCCGCGCGGATTTGCGGCGACATCAGCCGGAGCGACGGAGTCACGGCGAACAGCACGGCCGCCATCACCGATACCCCGCCGGCGAACAGCAGCACGCGCGCGTTGAGTCCTATACCATGCAGAAACGACATGCTTGCCAGCATGTTTTCCGGAATCAGCGTCACGAGAATCTGCATCAGCCACCACGCCGCGAACAAGCCCAGCGTCGCGCCGACGGCGACCAGCACCAAGCCTTCGATCACAAATTGGCTCGCCATCCGCGATCCCGATGCGCCCAGCGCCGAGCGGACCGCGATCTCGCGCTTCCGGCTTTCCGAGCGCACCAGCAACAGGCTGGCGACGTTGACGCTCGCGATCAGCAGCAGTAGAAACGCTCCGCCGAATAACACCAGTAGGATCGGGCGAATGTTCCCCACGATGACATCCGTCAGCGGCTCAATCGTCGCGCCCTGATCCCGATTCATGTCCGGATATTGCTGCTCGAGCTGCTTGGCAATCGATTTGACATCGGCCAGCGCGACGTCGAAGGACACCCCGTCCTTGAGTCGCGCGACACCGTAGAGGTTGTGACAGCTGCGGCGCTTTTCGCATTCCCCGGTTTGCTGGAGAGCCATCCAGAAGTCCGCGGGTTCCGCGGGCGAGAAGTGAAATTCCTTCGGCAGGACGCCGATGATCACCATCTGCTTGTCGTTAAGATTCACGACCTGCCCGAGCACGTCCTTGCGTCCGCCATAACGGCTTTGCCAAGCCGCGTAACTCAGCATCACGGTCGGCTGCGCTCCCGGGGCATCTTCTCCGGTTTGAAAATCGCGACCGAGCGCGGGCGCAACCCCGAGCGTCCGGAAGAAACCCGCGGTCACGCGCACAGCCGGCACCGGGCTGACTCCGGAAGCCGTTTTCAGCGCGCCTCCCGAACCGTTGTACGCGTCGAAATCGCGGAACGACGTGTTCTGCTTTTTCCAGTCGACATAGTCGAGGTACGACAAATTGCTCTGCGGGAACATCTTCACCGTCTCGTACACGCCGACCAGCCGCGACGGATCGCGATACGGCAGAGGACGGATCAGCGCGGCGTCGACGAATGCGAAGATCGAGACGCTGGCGCAAATTCCCAGCGCGATCATCAGCAGCGCGGTCGCCGCGAATCCCGGGTTCTTCCGGAACTGGCGAAGGGAATAGCGCAGATCCTGCACCAGGTTGTCGATCAGGTTCCGTCCGCTCATGGATGCTCCATTTCCCCCTATGCCTACAGGATTGTACTGGACCAAACGGAAGAAGTAACCAGCTTTTTAGACCGCCGCCAGAAGGCCGTGTGCTGTAATGGTGCGAATGAAAAATCGCGGACCTTCGGCGCTCCTCTTAGTGATATGCGCTGTTTCCCTCTGCGCCCAGCAGCCCGCGCCTCGACCGAACACGACCTACGTCCTGAAATCAGCTCGCATGTTCGACGGCGCGGCAATGCACGACGGCTGGGCCGTCCGTGTCCGCGGCGATCGTATCGAGGCCGCTGGACCCGCGGCCCAAATTGATTCGACCGGCGCCACCGTGGTCGACCTCGGAAGCGCGACGTTAATGCCCGGCCTGGTGGAGGCACACTCCCACGTCCTGCTGCATCCCTATAGCGAGACGCTTTGGAACGACCAAGTCATGCACGAGGGTCTCGCCCTCCGCGCGGCGCGTGCGGTGAATCATCTGAAGGCGACGCTGCTCGCCGGCTTCACGACCATCCGCGATCTCGGCACGGAAGGCGCGGCCTACGCCGACGCGGAACTGAAACAGGCCGTGAATCAAGGCATCATTCCCGGTCCGCGAATGCTCGTGACGACCCGTGCCATCGTCGCCACCGGTTCCTATGGGCCGAAAGGGTTCGCGCTGCAATTCCGGGTGCCGCAAGGCGCCGAGGAAGCCGACGGCCTCGACATCATCCGCGTCGTCCGCGACCAAATTGGCCGCGGAGCGGATTGGATCAAACTCTACGGCGACTACCGCTGGGGTCCGCATCCCGGCTCCCATCCGACCTTCACCGAACAGGAAATCCGCTACGCTGTCGAAGCGGCGAAAGGCGCCGGAGTGCCCGTCGCGGTTCACGCTTCGACGCCCGAAGGCATGCGCCGCTCGATCCTGGCCGGCGTCGACACCATCGAACACGGCGACGGAGCCACGCCCGAAATCTTCAAGCTGATGGTCGAGCGCAAGGTCGCCTGGTGCCCCACGCTGTCGGTCGGCAATCAGGCCAGCAAGCGCGCGAATTTTCAGAACGCGCTGCAGGCCGGCGTGACCATCCTCAACGGCAGCGACGTCGGAGTCTTCGCGCACGGCGACAACGCGCGCGAACTTGAGGCGATGGTGAATTTCGGGATGAAGCCGATCGACGCGCTGAAGGCCGCGACGTCCACCGCTGGCCAAGTGCTAAAGCTTCCCATCGGCGAAATCAAGGCCGGCTCTTTCGCCGACATCATCGCGGTCGACGGCGATCCGGCGAAGGAAATCTCCGCCATTCGCCGCGTGCAATTCGTCATGAAAGCCGGAACCGTCTACAAGCAATAACACCGGAAGCTCACGAAGGACGCACAGGCGCGTCGACTTCCTCGCCGCGACGCCGGGCCGCTTTCGCCCGCGCCACGAACTCCGGAATCCGCAAGCGTTCGCAGCATTCCTGGAACTCCGGCGGCGGACCGTTCCATTCCAATTCATCCACCGATTCGAGCACCGGCGCATCGGTTCGCAGCGTCGCGAGCAAGCGAAACAGCCGCGCGTTGTCCCGCTGCTCAAACAGCACCGTTGCCAATCGCTGCGCCCCGCGAATGCCAGAGGGCCACGTCCGCCAATCCTGCGGAATCCCCTCCAGGTGCAAGTACGTCGCGAGCACCCCCGCCGCCGATTTCGGACCCCAACCTTCGAGGCCCGGAAACCCATCGGCGCTATCGCCCACCAGCGCGAGGTAATCCGGAATCGATTCCGGCCGCACCCCGAATTTCTCAATGACGGCGGCTTCATCACGCACCACGCGCCGCATGCGGTCGAACTGCACCACGCGCGACCCGACGACGCACTGCGCGAGGTCCTTGTCTGGAGTGCAGATCAGCACCTGCTCCACGCGCTCGTCGAGCGCCGCCGTCGCGGCCGCGGACGCCAGTCCGTCGTCGGCCTCGAACTCAACCATCGGCCAGACTTTCACGCCCATCGAAACCAGTGCCTCTTCGACCCGCGGAAACTGCGCGAGCAGCGTTTCGGGTACGCCTTCACTAGTCTTGTACCCGATGTAGAGATCGTTGCGAAACGACTCGACGACGTGGTCCGTCGCGACTCCGACGTGCGTCGCGCCTTGTTCGATCATCGAAAGGACCGTGGAGAGCACGCCGCGCACGGCTCCCACTTCGACGCCATCGCGATCGGCGGTCGGCGGGATAGCGAAGTAGTGGCGGAACAATTCGTACGTTCCGTCCACCAGGTGCACGTTCATGGTCTCTCCCTCTTTCGAGCAGTAGCACAGCCTCCCGGCCTGTGATCCCCGGCTTTGTGGCACCGGCCGGTATCCCAAACCCCAACCACACCGTAAGCAATTGCGATAATTCCGCCCGTCAGCTTAGCTTAATAAGAGTAAACCTCATGAGCGAAACCGCCAACGCGCCTCAGAAACTGTACCTCGAAGACTTGAGCGTCGGACAACGCTTCGTCACCGGAACCTACCTGATGGAGGAGGCGCGCATCAAATCCTTCGCCGCCGAATTCGATCCACAGCCTTTCCATCTCGACGACGCCGCCGCCGAAGCCAGCCTGTTCAAAGGACTCGCCGCCAGCGGCTGGCACACCACCGCCGCCGCCATGCGCCTGATCGCCGGCGGAGGCATTCCGCTAGCCGGAGGCGTCATCGGCATGGGCTGTGATGTCCAGTGGCCGCGTCCGGTCCGTCCCGGAGATAAGCTGACAATAGAAGCCGAAATCGCCGAAATTAGCCCGTCCAAATCGAAGCCGAATCAGGCCGTACTGACCGTCCGCTGCACCATGTTCAATCAGAATAAAGAACCAGTGATGTACTTGACTCCGAAGCTACTGGTGTTCCGGCGCCCCAAAACATAGGCATTTAGCCACGGCCGCCCACTCCAGGGCGCGCTCTGCCGGCGGCGCCCGGCAAGAATCATCTTCGTGCCAACATGGTGAAAAGCTGTGGCCATGAACAACACCAGAGTATTCAAGATGTCCTTCGCGGGCGTGTACCCGCATTACGTAGCCAAGGCGGAAAAGAAGGGCCGGACGAAGGCGGAGCTCCACGCGGTCATCGAATGGCTAACGGGCTACAACGAAAAGGCGCTCCATAAAGTGATCGCGACGAAAGTCGACTTCGAGACGTTCTTTGCCCAGGCGCCCAAGATGAACCCGAACGCATCCAAGATTACCGGCTCGATCTGCGGCTATAAGATCCAGGAGATCGAGGATCCCCTCATGCGCCAGATCCGGTATCTGGACAAATTGGTCGATGAACTGGCCCAGGGAAAAGTCATGGACAAGATTTTGAGAAAGTGAGCGTGGGTGCGGCCAAACTTCCGCTTCGGCGTTTGCGTCTCATTCATGCGGAAACTAGCGAATTGACGTGGAGTCTGTACTAGAGTGCGGCTACTACTGATCGTCTCATTCTCTTTCCTGGCATCGAATTCAATAGCATTCTCTTGCTCTTGCGCGCACTCGAACGGATGTCCGGGTCTAGGCAGGGAGAAGTACCCCGTTTTTCTAGGGACGGTCCTGAGCGTGACGGACCTGTCTCGGACCCCCACCGCGGACTCCGCTTTTTTGTCTCAGCGCCGGGCACGGATACGGATTGACGAATCCTGCGGTGGAGTCGTACCTGATGTGCGCGAAGTGGAAGTACTGACGGGGATGGGCGGCGGCGACTGCGGTATTCCGTTTAGAGCCGGGGACCGGTATCTGGTTGCCGCGTCGGTTGACAAGGACGGACTCCTGCACGCCGGTATTTGTAGTTCAACCAGGAGGGTTCAAGCGGCGGATGTCGCCATTCGAATTCTCAGGCAACGCCGCGATGGGCAGCAAGTGCCGTCGCTGGCCGGTCGAATTGCGCGACACGAGCGCAATTTCAAGGGACTGCTGGGCCAGCACGAACCGCAGCCCTTATCGAACGCGCTGATTCGGTTGAAAGCGGACGGGCGGGCCTTCGAAGCGCGAGCCGATGCGCAGGGCCTCTATGCGTTCTATAATCTGCCGGCCGGGCGATACGAGTTTGTTCCCGACCTACCGCCAGGAACCACACTCTCCTGGTTCATCGGAAGCGACCTCCCACTCGTACCCTTTGAACTGACGGCGAACTCTTGCCAGGAACGGGACATCGAAGTCTTTGCGAGCGGGTCCATACGAGGCAGAGTTCTTGACTCCGCGAATCGCGTGCTGCCGCACGCTTTCGTCTACATCGTTCCCGCTGGAAATAAGCAGGTCCCCCCAGAAAAAGAATTGTACTGGGAGAGCCAAGGAAAAGAAAAGAGTTTCAAGTTCGTGCATGTACCGCCAGGCGATTATTTGCTTGTTGTAAATCCTGACGACTCACAAACGCCTGAATTTCCCTATGGAAGGACGTTCTATCCAGGGGTGCGCGATCGCGCATTGGCGACCATCATTACCGTTCGCGAGGGACAGCAAATTACGGACGCGGACATTCGCCTTGAACGGCAGTTTGCGCCGCGCCCTCTCAAGGTTCGCGTTACCTGGGCAGACGGGCGTCTGATCAAGGACCACGAGTTCATCACGGCAACGGGAACCTTCAATTCGGCGGCGACCGCGCACACTAGCCAACCGAATCCGAGAATGAGTATCGTCGATGTGAGTCTGGTCCCCAATGAGCCCTACGAAATCCAAGCAGAATTGATCTGCCGATATGCGGATGAGAGCAGCGTTGGACCGGGCCAGATACTAAAATCCAATCAGGCACATTTCAGTGCTCGGGACGATAGAAAGGAACTCCACCTGGTCATTTCTGCCGCGTCCTGTCCGAATATCGCGGGAAAGACACTACTCACGGAGCAGTAGGTTCACCCTCAGAGTGAATGAAGGCGGAACTGGAGGCAGAACTTAGAGGCGGGGCTGGCCGAGGGGTGTCTGGAGAGAATTGTCGGCCTATTCGGTGGCAATGCGCCAACGGCGAAGCTCGCTCAATCGGCCCGCAGCGCGACGGTTGGCTCCACTTTTAAAGCGCGGCGCGCGGGAACCACGCAGCCGACGAGGCAAACTCCGAGCATGAAGACCGCGTAGACAAGGATGAGTGCGAACTGCCTGAGCGAGAGGTCGCCGCTCAACCCTGGCATTTCGGTTTTCAGGTTGCCTCCCGCAACAATGAGCGCGCCGCCCACTACGATGCCGAGTGTCACCTGCAACAGCGGTTTCCGGAAGATTGCGAGGAGAATCCGCAGGCGAGTCCCGCCCAGAGCGACACGAACCCCGATCTCACGCGTGCGCCGCGACACAGTGAACGATAGCACCGCATAGACGCCGGCGAGCGACAGCAGCACGGCCACGGCGCTGATGACCACGGTGACGCGCAACCATAGCCGAAAGACCCACAGAATATCGTCCTGAACGTCTTTTAGCCGCTGCAGATCCGTAAGCCGAAGTATCGGATCGACGGCGCTTGCTATTTCGTGGAGTTGTGGGCCGAAAATCATTGGATCGCCCTTGACGTGGACCACCATGTTAACCGCCTGCAAGCGATCCGGTGAGGTCGGCAGGTAGATGCCTGCCGCGCGCCCCACCTCGATGGGAGAGCCCATCCCGAGTTCCTTTACAACCCCGACGATCTCGTGCCACGGGCCGGGGGGCTTGCCGGCCCGAATGTCGTCGCTGTTGACGAACCGCACCTGCTGCCCGATCGCATTACGGCCTTCGAGCACCTGATCGACGAATGCCTGATCGACGATTGCGACCTTCGCACCGGTTTGGAGATCTGCGGAACTGAATGCACGACCGGCGAGAATCGGCGTCTCCAGCACGTCGAAATACCGAGGCTCTACCTCAGCCTGACTCGCCGAGCGGAGCGGCCGTTGTGTGTTCGCATTCGGTGCGGCGGCAAATCGCATGGCGTCCCCAGGCAGCTCAACCCGGACGTTGGCACTCGCCGTCCCGGCAAGATGGTCCGCGAAAGTAACGCCGGTGACTCCCGGCTCGGCCGCAACCCGGCGCCGCACTTCTTCTATGGCATTTGCAAACGACTTACGCATCGCAAGGCGCGCCGACTCTTCACTGGCGCCCGGGGCGACTGGCGCGTCCATGTCCAGCCGGACCGCGAGGTATTGCTCAGCAGAAAATCCGACGTCGAACGTCTGAACGCGGCGCATCTGCCACTGTTCGATGTAAACGATCGCGGGAAACGCAACGGTGACCGCGACCTGCGCGACGATGGCTACAGTCCAGATGCCGCCAAACTGTATTCCGCCCGCTCCCGCCGTGGCCTGCTTGAGACCCACTCCCATGCCGCGCGTGATTTTCAGCGCAGGCACCACGCCGGCGATTACGGCGCCCAACACGGTCAACGCTGCGGCGAATAGCACGGTTGCCGGCGAAAGGCTGAGATCGTACCAAAACGGAAGCCGGCCCAGGTTGATCTCGAGAAACTCGATTCCCCAATTGCGGAGCACGAAGCGCGCCGCTATGAGGCCGGCAACGGTCGCAGCACTGGCGAGCACGAGCGCCTCCGCGAAGATCTGCGTGACGATCCGACTGCGACCAGCGCCGAGAGCGGTTCGCACCACGAGGTCGCTTTCACGTGTCGCGGCGCGAGCGAACAGGAGAAGAGCAACGTTCCCGCAGACGAGGATGAGCAGCATTAGCGCGAAGACGTAAATCGAGAAAAGTATCGCGAGGTCCGCGCTTGACGGATTCGAAAAGAACAATTTGGCGTAGGGTGTGACCCGCGGCTGCAGATATTCGTGCGTCCCGGGCTGCTCGATCGCTGCACGGCGACCGATCGTCGTCAACTCCGCTTGCGCCGCGTCGAGGGAAACACCAGATGCGAGCACTCCGAAAACCTTAATAGCCGAACCCGAGCGCGGCGGATCGTTGTAACTCGCCGACCGCAACGCAGTCCAGAGGTCGTGTGCGACTGGGAACGCGAAGCCTTCGCGCATCACACCCACGATCGTCACGGACTCCTTTCCAAGCTGCACGCTCTTGCCAAGGACATTCGGATCGCTGCCGAAGCGCCTTCGCCAGACCTCATAGCCGAGCACCGCCACCGGCGGAGCACTGGCCTGCTCGTCACTTGGAAGGAGCACGCGGCCGACGAGCGGCGCCGCTCCAGCAACCTGGAAACCAGAGGCGGTGATCTCCGCGCCGGCGATGGAACGCGTATCGCCGCCGGCGATCGTCAGATTCCGGGTGACATCCCGCCACGCCCCGAGTTGCGTCACGGAACGCAACTCGCCGCGCCAGAGGTTGAAATCGTAGAGAACGCGGTCCTCGGCACGATTCGTCGCGACATCCCAGTTTCGGATCTGCACGATGCGATCTCCGCCGGGCAGCGGCAGTGTGGGGTGGGTGAACAGCGTCACCACCTGAAAGATCACGATGCCTGCGCAGATCGCGAACGCCATGGCAGCGCCGGCGATGATGGTGAGGCCCGGATATTTCACAAGCATTCGGCCCCCGAGCTTCAGGTCGAGTGCGAACGCCTCGAGAGATAGTCCGAATCGTGCAAGCCAGTTCATTCACGTCTCCTTCGTGGGTTGCGAGACGCCGTCTCCGTTGGCCACGGAGTGTCGGAAGAGCAATTTTCAGTCCACCACCGAAGTGGTTGCATGCGTAGAACATCGGCTGTACCAAGTGCTCCGCCATGCGCCGGTTTCGAGTTCCGACTGTTCGTCTTCGGACAGTACCTGGTACCGAATTTGTTCCAGCACCTCTGGGGGAAAACTGGGGACAACTAGCGTCAAGCATCGTGCCGACGGTTTCCCCCCCGGGTTTCCGCTCCTGTCAGTTGGCGCCCCAAAGTCGACAAACTTGGAATCGGCGGCTATCGTTATTGGACCGCGACCGTAACGTTGCTTTGAGAAGAGATCCCCCCTACCGTGACGATGATCGGTACGTTCTGGCCGGTTAAGACCCCTTCCGGGACGACTGCGTTCACTTGAAACAGCCCAGCTACGGCGCTTGGCGCGGAGCCAGCGTATCGAATGGAAGCGCTTACGCCGCCGATCGTTACCTTGACATCACCGATTGGCCGGATTGTCGACGAGTTCGTCACGCTCGCCGTAATTCCGGACGGCGTCGTCTGCCCCTCGCCCGTCGCGAAGATTTGGATTACGGAGCCACGCATTGCCGGGTTGCTTGCGCTGTTGGCGGAATGATCCTGATTGAGAATCGCGCCCTGACCGACTCCCAGCGAACCATCCGTGAAGATCGCCGGCGACGTGGCGCTAACTGGAACGTCCCATGCCTGAGATTTCCCGCCGTTCACCGCGATCTCCATCCGCGTCGAAACTCGCCCCGCGACTTCATACGGCACGATCACGTTGCTTTGCGTCGCCGACGAATAAATTAACGGCGCTGCTTTGCCGTCGAAAAGAATTTGTACCCCGTCCGCTATCGTCGAGACCTTGCCGCTGCTGTCGAGCGAAAAGCCCCGAACGTTTGTCGAGCCCACGGATAGTCCATGGATAGAAAGAATCTCGCCGGGCGAGACTTCCGATTGCAACTGGGAACCAGCATTCACGACTGCTGCTAACAGCGACTGGGTTGCAGTTCCAGTTTGCGCGACGACCGGTTCGGGCCGAAGAGAGTCGCCCTGGCAAAGACCGCAGAGGCCGAAAACCGCGGCTCGAACGGGCGCACTTGGAGTTATCGTAAGCCGGTGCGCGAAGTTGTTCAGTCTAATCGCGACGTACCCGCTCGCGGGTATTGAGACTTCCTGTCGCCCCGCTGGTGTGTTCCCGATGATGCTGTCCACCGAAACAGAATGAGGCGAAGAATCAGCATTTTGGATCACTACGACACCGCCAAGGTTGGAGCCTGTGCTGGCGGAAAAGGGAGACGTCCAGTCTCGATTCGGCAGCGCGGGTACGAACGGTGTTAGGTCGAGATCGGTCACCAATGAAGTCATCTGGGGCTTCAGGAACAAGTAGTAGGTGACAGACTCGCCTCCGGGATTTCGCACCCGCATTTTCTTCCCACTGAGTTCGGTTGAACCGGTGAGCTGAAAGTCGATCTCATTGGGACTGACGAAGACGGGCGCGGAGATTGGGACTCCGTCGAGCACCAGTTGAGACGCCGGGGTAAAACCATTTCCGATCACGCGTATGGTCTTGCCGCTTGCCCAGAGCCCACCTCCAGGAGTGACTTCTTGAATTGAAAGTGATCCGCCAACTGTCACGGAACCAGAAGTTGCAGAAACGACAAATGCGCTTCCGCTTGGATCGAATGCAGATCCGGCTCTGGGCGTCAGCGTAGCGGCACCGACGGTTCCCGGAGCCGCATCGCTCCGAAGCTTCACGTTCACGACAAGCAGCGGTAGATCCGGCAACTGGCCGACTGAGCCTGATGGCGAGCTGAAAAACGCGCTGAGGGTTTGACCGCCAATCTGAATGGCGGCGGAGGCATCACCCTTTGCGCCAAACGCCGAAGCGCTGACCACATTGGAAACCACAGCGGGATCGAACGACATCTCGAAGTAACCTGTGACGATTTGCCGAGGAATGGCTGTCCTAACTTTGATCTGCGCATAGCCTCCAGCAAGTGCCACTTCGTTGGACACTACAAAGTTAAGCGTTTGGGGTTCCGCGCCCAACATCGGAAGCGCGAGCAAACTCGTAAGTATTGCGGCACTCCCGAATAGCAATTTGACACAGATAGTGTTTCTAAAAAGGCGGGAGGCTCGAGCGGTAATCATCGGAATACACCTGATTCCTGTGGCTTGGACTACGTTGCATTTTCGAGCTGGCAGTTGAAGTGCCAAACCTCCTAGACAAAAAACTTAACGCGCAAGGTTACCGATAGCTTCTAATCAAGGCCGTCCGGTTTGCGCGGAGCCTCCGGGGGCCTTTCTATCAGCAGCCATGCGCAAGCTTGTGTTCGGAGAGTGCGGTTGCTGCGAGCTGCTCCCGTTTGCGGGCTGCAGAAAGTTCGTTCGCATTCATGGTGGCGTCACGCTTATCGCGGGCATCTTGGTCATAGGCGGCTTTCGCTCTGCCGACACGCGCCACTGCGTCCGTCACCGCGCGCGCAAGCACGAGACTTTCCGCACAAATCCTTACCGACATGGGGGGCCTCTTCTACCGGGAAGGAAGAGAGCGCCTGACGCTTACGATACAGCCGGACTCTTGGTTCGAGGCGTTTCAAATATAGCAGATATTCTCAAATACAAGCTGTAACTATTATTTAATAGTGAGCACTATTGGACAGTATTTGCTCGTGCAATGCTCGCATACTGAGGCCCGAAGCGTCTGAGGTCATGGAGGGACGGGCGCTCCAAAGGGCATCTCTGTTCAATACCTCTTTCGGCACGTTCTTCGAAGAGCAACGAAAGTCAAACCGAATGCACTCCGGCTATTCAGGGCGACTCCTCGGCTCGTATAAGGCGGGGTGAAAGCACCCCGCAACTTTTTCATCATGAATGAGGATGGGCCTATCCATCTTTCCTTCTGGCTGATCCTCCTTCTCGTCGTTCTCACAATTGCCACCCTGGCTGTTACGCTATTTCTCGGAATGATCCCTGCCACTTCGCCGACTGCAGCCGAGTCTGATCACGGCTTTGGGATTTCTGTTTCGGCACGCGAACCCTGGGGCGAAAGGTGTCAACGATATGCAGTGCACCCCCGGGGTGAGACATGGGAAAGAACCGCGCCTGACGTAGCCAGACGTCGTCGGGGGCCGAAAAGGTGTCAACGGGTGGTGCCTGGAGAGAATAGTTGGCCAATCAGTGGATGAGCTGGGTCAGGGAAAAGGTTCGAAGAGATCTTGAGGAAGTAAGGGAGCCACATTCGGACGCGAATGGCGCCCCAGGTTTTTCGAGACACGCCGAGCACACCTTCGCGCTGAAGGTCAGCCTCACAAAAATCATCTCTCCCGCCATTCTTGCCAAACAAATCTTGAGTAACGTGACTCTGCCTACGGTAACTGCTTGCAAACACGGCCAAAATCGTGGCAAGCTCGGGGTCCTCGAGCACAAAAGATGAGCCGATCTCTCCTCATTTCCGTTCTCCTGACGATTACGGCCAACGGCGCGGAATCCACCTGGCCCCAATTTCGCGGACCCTCGGGTGCCGGAGTCTCGGACCAGCACAAGTCGCTACCCGCCGAATTCGGCCCTTTGAAGAACGTCCTCTGGAAAACGCCGCTGCCCAGCGGACACGGCTCTCCCTGTATCTGGGGCGACCGCATTTTCGTCACCTCT
>Ga0105248_10006891_pt1 | contig 12456 bp, 12 predicted proteins | sample KBSS34metaG_FD_81524 | JGI IMG/M metagenome (GOLD analysis project Ga0105248, IMG submission 81524) | Switchgrass rhizosphere microbial communities from Kellogg Biological Station, Michigan, USA - KBS S3-4 metaG | ecosystem: Host-associated > Plants > Roots > Rhizosphere > Soil | place... | reverse complement strand
GCTCCCGGACGCCGTTCAAAATACCGCCCGCATTCGCGACGTAGTCGGGTGCGTAAAGAATGTCTCTTTCCTGAAGCATCGCGCCGTGTCGCTCTTCGAGAAGCTGGTTGTTGGCTGCGCCCGCAACGATTTGGACCTTCAGCTCGGGAATCGTCCGATCGTTGATCACGCCGCCGAGAGCGCACGGAGCAAAGACGTCTGCGGTTACGCTGAAGATCTCATTCGGGTGAACCGTCTCGGCCGGTAACTCGTCGACGACGCGCGCGAGGTTGTTATCGTCAACGTCAGTAACGATGAGTTTTGCTCCTGCCTGATGCAGCAGCTTCGCGAGGTTGTAGCCGACGTTTCCACAGCCCTGGATCGCGACCGTCACGCCGGAGAGGTCGTCTCTGTTCCAGCGAAACTTGCCCGAGGCCTGGATCGCGCGAAACACGCCGCGGGCAGTGAACGGCGATGGATCGCCTGAGCGGCCGAGCAGACCGGCAACGTGTTGCGTCTCAAGCCGCACGATCTCCATGTCTCTGGGACTCGTGCCGACGTCTTCGGCCGTGATGTAACGCCCGTGCAGCGTCTCCACGAAACGTCCGTGCGCGCGCAGGAGTGCTTCCCGATTCCGGGCCTTGCTGTCGCCGACGATGATCGACTTGCCGCCGCCGAGGGGCATCCCAGCGAGCGCGTTTTTGTAAGTCATACCGTGAGAGAGGCGTAACGCGTCGGTGAGTGCTTCTTCGTCGCTCGCATAATTCCAAAAGCGAGTTCCGCCAACGGCTGGACCAAGCAGCGTGGAATGGATCGCGATAATGCCGTGGTAACCACTGGCAGCATCACGTCCGATTAGAACTTTCTCGTGATCGGTGTTGGTTAGTTTCTCGGTGATTTCCATACGCGTAAATGGTTTGGGGTCGAGATCCCTTTACGCTGAAAACTCGCGAAACGTTTCAGACGGCCTTTTTTCTCCGCAACCTTACCACCATCATCCCGGCGCCTGAACCAGGCAGCAACAAACTCACCGGTTCGGGTACGGCTGAGCCAGCTCTCCGCTGGGAAGAATAACGAACGGCTCGTGGAGATTTCTCCTTTCGAAGGTGTCGGGGTAGGAGATTTTTAAGGGTGACGAGAGTCTACGCCCGCCCCAAAGAGAGAGTCAAACTCCGGCCCAGGTTATTGCATAATGAGCGGGGGTCACAATATGGACATCGATACGCTGCGGGATTTGTGCCGGTCGCTTCCGGCCGTGACAGAGGATGTAAAGTGGGGCCACGATCTGTGCTTTTCCGTGGCCGGCAAGATGTTTTGTGTTGCCGCGCTCGAAGGGCCGCTGACGGTTTCGTTCAAGGTGCGCGATGAGGAGTTTGATGAACTCTCGAGCTCGCCGGGGATGCGCCCGGCGCCGTACGTCGCGCGGTACAAGTGGGTGCTGGTCGAAGAGGTCAACAAGCTCAGCCGCAAGGAGTGGGCACACTACGTAAAGCAATCGTATGAGCTGGTGCGGTCCAGGCTGCCGAAGAAACTGGCCCGGGAGCAAGGCCTCGCGTAATCGCCGCGTTTCTTGGAACAGGAGAGATGGTTAAGTCACGTTTCCAGATTGGAGTTTGCGCCGTCTGGCTGCTACTCGCGGCAAGTGTGGCGACGGCCAGAGAGTGGCGCGGGATCGTTCCGCTCAAGTCGACTCGCGTTGACGTCGAGCGCCTTCTTGGCGTTCCGCTGCAGTCGATTGATTCTCTTTCCTATTACAAGCTGACGAACGAGATTGTTGTAGTTCACTTTCAGAGTGATCGTTGCGATAGCGAGAGCGGTAAGTTTGGTTACGGCTGGAACGTGCCGATCGGGACCGTTACGAACATCGCCGTGCTTCCGAGAGGTTCTCATCGTCTCGACGAATATAAGGTCGGAAATGACTTCAAAGTCGATGACGCGGGCGCCGGGTTTATCTATCACAGCGATCCGGCCGGAGGTCTGACAATAGAGACCTTTAATGATCGAGTGACCCTGGTGGAGTATCACGCCGAAACAGCGCAACACACACTTCAATGTCCGCGAGTCTATAAATGCTGCGTCGACTTTTTCCCGAAGTTTGATGAATACATGAGGCTGCCGTTCGCGGACGAAAAAGCGCGTCTCGATAACTTCGTGATTAACCTCAAGGCGGCATTCTTCAGGGGCACTATCCAGGTGGTTGGTCCTTCGAAGCAGGATCGACAACAGCTCTTGAAACTCGCTGCCCGGGCCAGGGATTATTTAGTGAGAGTACGTGGGTTCGAACCTGAGCGGCTTCTCATCGTCGATGCCGGTTTCGAAGAGCAAGCTCTGACTCGTCTGGCTGAACATTCCATGGGTGGAGCAGGAACCGAAATCCATCTGTATCCGCGAAAAGACCCTGAGACTACTCCAGCTTCCCAGCCTCAGACTCGTCGCAAGCCTCGTTGATTTACTCCACAGCCAGTTCAGCCTTGGTCAAGCAAACTGACTGACTGCCCGACGCTGATTTGGCCTGTGCGAACAACGACGCCGTAAGCTCCCGCGTCGTTGTTATTAAGGCGCACGGCCGCCTTCATGATGCGCGGATCCTGTTCGGCCGTATCCGGGTCGAAGTTAATCATCACACAGCGCGGATCGCGCATCGTCAGATTGATCACCGGTCTCTCTTCGCCGTCGCCGAAAACTAACCTGCCGCCGATCCAACTGTTCTCCGTAAACGGTACATCCCGATTCGTCGCAATCACGATGTTGGCGCGAAATCGGCGGGTATCGAGGTCCTGGCCCACTTCCCGGCCGATGGCGGAGATAGTCGCGAGGTTGATCACCGAAACGCTCGCCTCGTCGAATATTCCCTGTTTGAGTTTCATCAACTCGACGGGACTCCCGAACTTCTTCGCAACGCTGTTTTGCAACTCCTCGCTGTCGAGTGAAACACTCATTCCTTCAGGCGTACGCACATGCGTAGGCACAGGCTCTTCCACATTCTCATCAAGACCGATCGGCTGGTACAAGAGAAGTTCGGGCAGCCGGCTCGCGCTGAGCCAGGGAAAGCCGCTGTTGTCGTTCACACGACGAAACGCAAACCGACGATCTCCCTGCAACCCGTGCCAACCAAGAAAAGCAGACTCAGTCGCGACACCAGCCATCGACTTGACGGGATACCGTACGACTTCATGAACATGTCCGAGGTGAATCATAGATAGTTATATTTAACCGCAACGAAAGAGATTGACAATTCCAGCGATGAGGAATATTGTGCGTCCCGCCATAATCCTCTATCGATCGTTCCCTGGGTTTAAGGCCTCGTTCTCACGTCAGCACTACCCGTTTTCCGCGCTTAACTTTTCCAAGGGTTTTCATTAGCTGCCGCGCAAGGAGAATTCATCGTGTTACGCACCCGTGTTGCTTCGGGCACTCACGCTCGATCAGCAAATTTAAAGGAGCAGGCGCGCACAAGCCTGCCGTCCATAAACCTTCAATCTCCGGCCGACATCGAGCGGCTACTGGAACGAAGCCGAAACCTGTTTGTTCCATTACGCATTCATCAAATCAACGTCATGTTCGATGGTCCATCAGCCAAAGAGCTGAAGGAAACAGAGATCCGTTTGAACGCGAAGTTGCACGAGTGTGGTTGTCAGGAGGGCAGCATCGCGGGAGCCGTGGGCTTGCTCGCCTATGTCGCGTTGCTCCTGGTCCAGGTTGGTTGGTCTGCCGCCTGGCGCTGGAAATACGTCGGACTCGGCGTTGGTTTTTGTTTCGTCATGGCGATGCTTGGTAAGGCTGTTGGCCTGCTGAGAGCCAGACGCAGGTTGATCCGGCAGTTGGAATTCTTGTGGACGCTCAGTCAAATCCGAAACCCCCTCAACACTGGAGAGTGACTTATGGCGCGAGTTTGTAGAGAAGTTCAGGAATGGATCGAAGAACAAATTGAACAACCGGTCGAAAGCTGGTTGAACCAGCAGGAGCAACGATGCCGCGAGCAGGAATGTAACTGGTGGTGCTTATGTTGCAACAAGTGGTTCTGCTGGCTGGTCTGGGTGGTGGTCAGAGTTGTGACCTGGGTGCTTGTGACCGTAGGCAAATGGGTAGGACGCCTCGTCTGCGAAATCGTAAACGTCATACTTGATGCGGTCGCGTTTGTTGTCAATCTCATTCTGAGCATTCCTGTCCTCGGCGGAATAATCAGAACGATCTTGAACTGGGTCACGGAAATAATCTGGCGATTGGTCGGCCTGCTCGACTTCCTCGGTAGTTTGGTCGGCATTCGCCCGCGGAAGAAGATGTACCTCGGGGCCATCGTTCCTTCCGTGGATGGCACGCCGATCGTGAGCGATACGGAGATTCAACGGCAAGTCGATGCCGCCGTGGCGTTCTACGATCAAACGTGCAATATCAACGTAATCTTCACCGGCATTTGCCATACGGGCATAACGCCGCCGGAAGGCGGACTGGTGGTGGGTTGCGATGTGGGTGGGTTCTTCAACGATTGGTGGCTTGGTGGTTCGTATTTCGAATTGGCGTCGTCGACTTGCAAATTCAAAGATGGTTTCAGGCGGGTTATCGGTTTAGGCGCCGAGATCATTATCTTCGCTGTTCAAGAAATCACTCCGGACACCACGAATGGATGCAGTTTCGCTTCCACACATAACTATGTTCTGATCGAAGCAAGACCGTCTGACCAGGCATTTACCGCTGCGCATGAAATCGGCCACGCCTGCTGGCTGCCGCATGACGACGACAGTGCTAACCTGATGTTTCCGGTGACACCGACCACCAATCCGCAGCTTACCAACCTGCAGATTTCACTGGTTCGGTGGAGCAAACACGTGGTGTATATCTAGGAGGTAATGATGAGCGAAAACAAGTACGTGCAACCCGTCACTAATCAGCGAGGGGAACCGACCTGCACCGCTCCCCATCCGGTCGTGCCGTTTCTGTTATTCGTGGGAACTCTAGTGTTGGCCGGGGCGATCGCATTTTTCGTTTTGAGGTTCCTGTTCTAGAACGGTGACAGCCGACTCGGCGGCTGGTTATCTCTCCGGCAGGGTCAACTGATCGTCGACGATCGTTTCCATGGGAACGTCGGCGAGGCGTGAGTAGCGCAGCACGATTAGCAGGTCGGGTTCGCGTGTGCCGAGCTCATAATTCGAGACAGCCGAGTAGTGCACCTTCAACTGCAGTGCCTTCGCCATTTCTGTTTGACTCAGATTCAAACGCTTCCTGATCGCCAACAGTTTCTGACTCAGCTTCTTCGGCTTGTTTCGGCGCGAGCGTCCCATCAGGCCACGACTCCTGACGAAGATGCGCTCTTGTGTTTATATGTATTTTCACTTACACTGCGCGCCGATCCAGAGGGTACTATAACCGCCCGAATTATTCGGGCGTATCTCACTACTGAGTATGCCCTCGTGTCCTATTCAACACCTGCTCCTTTACATGCGTGTGTAGTTTGGAGCGCGCGCAGCCCAGAGGCAAATGTGGGGGGTTGCCTGTGCGTTCCGTAGGAGAGCGGTAGTTCGGCTTGAGAATCGGCTACCGCTCTCATTCTGAATTCTGTTGTTTGCTACTACCCCACAAGTGTCACGTACTACATTGTTTTACGTGGCCTCCACCGACAATTTTTTCCAGCATCTTCGCAGGGCTCAGAAGTTAGCGCACGGATTTTCGCTTAGCAACTATTTGCCCGATTTCCGATGCGTGGGAGTTATTCCGCATATTCATGACGACCAGCAGCGCCCACACACTCCTCACCCGCGCGAGAGATTTATTTCCGCCAGTGCGTCATCTTTTCTTCACGTGAAATGTCTCGTACCTGAGTCGGTCAGAACTAAACGCGCAGTTGCAAGGTGTGAGAGCGGACAAAGCCTACCCGCTTTGGCCCAATCAAGTCAAAGTAAACAGTGAAGGTTCACATTTGAAGCCGCCGGCCGGCTCCGCTAACGTATCCCTCATAAGGGAGGATCCGGTCTGAAGGCGCCTCGACAAAAGAACTCCGCTATCGCGAGGTTTGAAGCTGCTGCCGACGCGATCGTCAACGGCAACCTCGCGAAACTCAAACGGCTCTTACGCGAAGATTCGCGTCTGGTTCGCGCACGTTCTACGCGAGAGCACGCCGCGACGCTGCTTCATTACGTCTCGGCAAACGGCGTCGAAAACGACCGGCAGAAGACTCCAAAGAACATCGTTGTGATTGCGGAGACGTTGTTGAATGCCGGTGCGGAAGTCGATGCTGAAGCGAATGTATATGGCGGAGGAGCGACGACGCTCGGGCTGGTGGCGACCAGCGTTCATCCGTATCGCGCGGGCGTGCAAAACGAGCTGATGGAGCTGCTACTAAATCATGGAGCAGAGATCGATCGACGCGGGAGCGCCGGAAATCGTCACGACGCTGTGCGCGGCGCGCTCGCTAACGGACGCGGCGAAGCTGCTGAATATCTCGCGGCGCGTGGCGCACGGCTAAGCCTTGAGACTGCCGCCGGCGTCGGGCGGCTCGACGTGGTAAAGCGGTACTTCAATGACGACGGTACTCGCAAATCGAAGACAAGTCGCAAACAAGTGCAAGCGGCTTTTCTCAATGCGTGTGGCTGGGGTCGAAACGATGTAGTGGAATTTCTTTTGGATAAGGGCGTCGATCTAAACAACGGCGGTGGCGATGGTCAGACGCCGCTGCATTGCGCGGTAATCACAGGTAAGTTAGAAACGGTAAAGTTGTTGCTGAAACTCGATCCTCCTCTCGAAGCGACGAATATTTATGGAGGCACGGTTCTCGGGCAAACACTATGGTCGGCAGCGCACGGAGGCGATCCGAAACTATATACCGAGATCATCGAGACGTTGATTGCGGCGGGAGCGAAAGTTCCGCAGCGTCACGTTCCGGTGAACGACGAGATCGATGCGTTGCTGCGTAAGTATGGCAGCGAACCGGAGCCAAGCTGGTACTGGTATGGTGAGAAGCCGCGCAAGGGAGTATGAAATGTTAGTCGTGTTTTGCCGCAACGGTGAGCGAAGATATTCAGTGGAAGCGCGACGTGCGGGTTTTCCGGATCTGGTAATGAACCCGGCGCCAGGTTACAACCCGCTTATGCCACACGACATGATGCACTTGGTAGTCGAGGCTCAGCTTGGTCTCACGCATGCGATCTTTGGACAGCTCGCAGCGGGCGGCACTGCGGGTAGTTTTCATCTTTTATTGACGAGCAGCGAAGGCTCGCGCGAGACAGCACGAGCGAGCAAGCGTGTGGCGGTGCGCGGCAAGAAACTGTTGAAACAAGGACGCGACGAGTGTGTGGAATCGGAGCGAGCCACCTACATCTGTTGGCAGGAATGGTTAGCTCGATCCTCGTCTCCGGAGAAAAGAAAATTGTCCGCGTCGATGGCCCAACAAGCCCGAGAAGTTCGGCACACTGCAAGTGCTAACGAACTCCGAGCTCTGGACCGGGAGAAGCTCGACGAGATCTGCCAACACCTCGACGAACTGAGCGCCCACTGGTCTCGGCTAAAAGTCGGTGAAAGTATGACTGTCCACTGGCCTGACCTCGCTATTGCCGTCTCTCCTCACTGAGCGGGCTCGGAAACATCATCTGGCACTCATCTTGCCAACAGCCTCTCGCGCGTGCCGCGGTGTTCCAAACGAATGCACGCGCGCGAAGCTATGAGTGCTCTTGTTCCAAAAGTCACCCGCGAACTTACCCGCATGCGCCGAACGCTGCGCGAGACGTTCGGCCTCGATAAACTCCGCCACGGCCAGGCCGAAGTGATGCGTTCCGTGCTCGAAGGCAATCATACGCTCGCGATCATGCCGACCGGGGCGGGGAAGTCGCTTTGCTATCAACTGCCTTCGTTGCACCTGCCGGGCACGACTGTCGTCGTGTCGCCGCTCATCTCCCTCATGAAAGATCAGGTGGACAAGCTGGAAGATGCAGGTCTCGAAGCCGCGCAGTTGAATAGTGCACTCACGACCGAGGAGCATCAGGAAAACCTCCAACAGATACAGACTGAGCAGGCCGATTTCATCTTTGTGACGCCCGAGCGCTTCACCGATCAAAAATTCCTCGGTGAGCTCAGAAAGCGATCGATCAACTTCGTCGTGATCGACGAAGCACACTGCATCTCCGAATGGGGTCACGATTTTCGTCCGGCGTATCTCTCGCTCGGCGCCGCTGTTAAGACGCTCGGTTCGCCGCCGGTACTAGCTCTAACCGCCACTGCGACGCCGGAAGTCACCGCAGATATCGAGAAGCAGCTCGATCTCGGAAAACTGCGCGTCGTGAAGACAGGCATTCATCGGCCCAACCTGCATTTCGAAGTGAAGCGAGTTACAAACGAGCGTGAGAAGCACGAAGAGCTGGTTCGGATACTGAACGAACACGAAGGCGTTGGGATCATCTATGCGGCGACTGTGAAAACGGTCGACGGATTGACTGACTGGCTGAAGAGTTTCGATTACAAGATCGAGAAGTATCACGGGCGCATGAAGGCAAGCGATCGCAAGCGCAATCAGGACGCGTTCATGAACGATGAATTGAAAGCGATCGTGGCGACGAACGCGTTTGGCATGGGCATCGATAAACCCGACATCCGTTTCGTGGTTCATTATCAGATGCCGGGTTCGCTCGAAGCCTACTATCAGGAAGCAGGACGCGCCGGCCGTGATGGTGAACCGGCAACGTGCAGTCTGTTTTATCAACTCGAGGATCGACGCACGCAGCAGTTCTTTCTCGGCGGCAAGCATCCGAAGTTCGACGACATTCTCGCCGTGTATCAATCACTCGAAACACTCCACGCGGCTGAGACGGCAGTGGCACTGGCAACCGTGCAGGAACATGCAAACACGGTGAGTGATGGAAAGGTGCGCGTCGTTTTGTCGCTGCTGAAGGAGTTGAAGATCGTCAGGGAGTTGCGCGGTTCCCAGTTTCGGCTTTTGCGAGTTGAGGTGCAGCAAAACGAGCTTGAAGAACTGTCGCGCTTGTCGGAGGAAAAAGTTAACCGGGATAAAGAGAAGTTGGAACGGATGATGCAGTACGGCCAGAGCGCGATGTGCCGGTGGCGTCTCTTGCATGACTACTTTGGCGAAGAGATGGAAGGCGAGCGCTGCGGCGTGTGTGATAACTGCGTTCATCCGTTGGAGGAGCAGATCACTTTACCGGACCTGAAGAATCGACATGCTTGATCTAATCCAGTGGCCGGCCATGGTGGTTACGGTGATTGCCGCGTGGATGGTTGGCTCGCAGAGAAAGTTCAAACGCAACTGGGGATTCTGGCTGTTTCTCTTCAGCAACGTTCTCTGGATCGTTTGGGGCTGGCACGACCACGCCTACGCGCTGATCGTTCTCCAACTCTGCCTTGCCTTCCTCAACATCCGCGGCGCCATGAAAAACCGCACGTCGGACGGAGCGTGATCAGACTCGGCGCTTCCATCTGCGTCATGCTGCGCGGCGTGGAGCACGGCAGCAATGACAACCGTTTTGTCGTCTTCAATAACTTCGTAAAATCACGCGGTAAGGAAAACTCCTGGGGTAACGCCAACGGATGTTTTTGCGAGGATGTCGCCGGCAATGAAGCAACGGATTCACCGCGAGCTCGTCGAGCACGTCTAACACTTCTTCGACAAACTTGTCGCCGAGACCTTCGCTGCGGCTGTCATACCAGGCAGCGATCTCGATAACGTCATTTTCTGCTTCAGGCCGTGAGACGACCCGCCAGGTTATCGCTTTGTTCGCGATCTGAGACGCTCCTTTAGTACTTCAAGGGGCACAGAGGATGTGGGATTCAGGTGGTGATCTGCCAACCGGGAATCCACCAGCGTCTCGTCAGCTTCGGATAAGGGAGGTTCATCCAACTCAATCGCGCGTCGAATGAGAAGCTGGCGCTCTTCCACGGTGAACTCAGGTAGTGCATCGAGAACTTGAGACAAGCTCATGATGCGAGTTTAGCGTTGGCGTAGACGTTTTTCAAACGAAACTACGGCGTTCGCAGGGCGGAGTGGATGCGAAGTTGGAGGGCGGTGATGGCGCGGGTTTGGCGGCGGTCGGGAGGGAGGGAGTCGATTGCCGCGAGGGCGTCGTTGAAGGCCAGGCGCGCTTGTTCCGACCGGCCGGCGAGCGCGAGGATTTCGCCGCGTCGAACCAGCCACGTTTCCTTGCGGGCGGCTTGCGAAGTCACCATGTCCAGGCGTGCCAACGCGGCGTCGTAGTTGTAACGGCGCAGCTCCAGATCGATGGCCGCGATTTGCAAGGTGACTACCGGTCCAAGTCGTTTGATGCCGTCGTCGAGACCGTTCAAAGCTTCGTCAATACGCTGCGCATCGCGAGCAGCAGCTTGGGCGTCTACGGCAGCGGCTTGGGCGTTTACGGCAGCGCTCGGAGCGTTTCCCGCGGCGGCCGGGGTTCGAGCAGCGACTCGCGAGTCTCCGGCAGTTACCTGCGCGCGTTCGAGGTAGAGGTCGGGATCCGGAGATAACGCCAGCGCCTCGCTGTAATCCCTGACAGCTTCACCAGCAAAGCCCAATTTGCCGAGTACGCGGGCTCGGGTAACAAGACCTTCGAAGTGATTCGGTTGCTGCGCAAGAAAGCGATCGAGCGTGAGTCTCGCGCGCTTCAAATGCCCCGCTTCAAACAACATTCTTCCGCGCACAAAATCGATAATTTTAAGCTCCGGCTGTAAACGTGCGGCCCGATCATAATCAGCGGCCGCACGATTCCAGTCGCGATGCAATCGATGTAGCTCCCCGCGTTGCAGGTACAACGAAGCGTTCTTTGGGTCGCGTTTGATCTTTGCCGTCACCGCCACGATCTGCTCGTGCAAGCCTTCGTGCGCCTGCGCGTACGACGCCAGCACAGCGAGACTAATTGCCACGGCGAGCAGCCAAACGATTCTGGCGCCAAAAACTTTTACAAACATCGATCCCCTCCGTGCTTACTTGAGCAAAGTCTTGGCACTCGCTGTGTTCGAGTACGCTGAGTTTCCGCCGGCATTGAAAGCACGCACACGGTAGTTGTAAGTCGTGTTCTTCGTTAGACCCGTATTCGCAAACGTCGTGACGTTCGCCGCGACCTGGGCGATCTCGACGAAGTTTGTACAACTCGCGTTTTTACAGCGCTCGATCTTGAAACCGCTTTCGTTGTCCGAGTGGTCAACCCAGGAAAGATTGATCTGGCTGCGGGAAATCGTAGTGGCCGTGAGATTGGTCGGAGCAGCCGGAACAACTGGCGCAACCGCACCTTTAACGATTCTGAAGAAATCCGCAATCGCTCCGTTCTCACGCAGAAACTTTGCGTCGAGAGTGTCGCCGTTCACGTCGAGGATCATCGAGCCGAGATTATTCAGCGAGATGAACATCGCCGGATGATTGAGCGTTCCACCCGAGATCTGGCCCGAGCTTCCCGCAACAGCGTACACCGCTCCTTCGTGCGAGCCGGGACCCAGAGTCGCCTTGTTGTACGCGCCTGTTTCACCAACTCGACCGCTCCCGCCGTCGATCTTCATCGCATTCGTGAACGTTGTCGACAGTCCATAGTGTCCGTCGATCAGAAACGAGCGCTCGTAAGAGTGACTATGACCGGCCAAAACGAGATCGACTCCCGCTTCTTCCAGAATCGGAAGGAAGTTCGCACGCATCTCGACGAGGTTCGCCTCCGTGTCTGAATTATGAGAGCCCTTGCTGTAAGGCGGATGGTGCCAGAAAGCGATGGTCCACTGTCGCGTGGCCGAAGCCAGGTCCGCTCGCAGCCAGGTCGCCATTGGGCCAGTCACCGATCGATCAGACGTCATCGAGTCAAGACAGATGAAATGAATATTGCCGTAGTCAAACGAGTAATACTTCTCCGTTCCCGACGCCATCCCGCCCGCTTCCGCATTCGTCGGCAGCGTGAACATCGCAAAGTAGGGCAGACTCGCAGGCGGATTTGCCGACTGCGCCGTGTCGTGATTTCCGATCGTGGGCCAGAGCACTGACTGCCGCAGGATCGTTGGATACATATCAAAGACTGCCGTCTGGTACTCAGTGTCGGTGCCGTTCTCATAAGCATTGTCGCCGAGCATCAACCACAGGTTCGTAGTTGTAGTGCCCGTGAAGCTTAGAAAGGCGTTACGTACGGCTTGCGCGTCGACGTTTGCAGTGCCGGAATCGCCGAGCACCCAGATGCGCGTCGGAACGCTTGTCCCGGCGGTGGGAGACGTCACGAAGAAATGGTTCGTGTCGTTACCTGCGAGAGCCTGACTCGTCGTTCCCACGGAGTAAAAGTATTTCGTAGCCGCTGAAAGACCGGAGACGAGTATTTCGTGTTCTGTCGTGGAGGTGGCGTTGTCGAAATTGGAAGTCAGACTTCCTTGCGTAGTGCCGATACTCACACGACTGTCAGTCGCGACATTGGTGCGCCAGCGCACGACCGTGCTGTTTGGAGTTCCGATTTGCAGGTATGGTCCACGCGTCACCGAGGCAGAGCCATCGGACCCGATTAGCTGCAAGTCGAAACTGAT
>Ga0105248_10006890_pt1 | contig 12456 bp, 9 predicted proteins | sample KBSS34metaG_FD_81524 | JGI IMG/M metagenome (GOLD analysis project Ga0105248, IMG submission 81524) | Switchgrass rhizosphere microbial communities from Kellogg Biological Station, Michigan, USA - KBS S3-4 metaG | ecosystem: Host-associated > Plants > Roots > Rhizosphere > Soil | place... | reverse complement strand
GCTGTTCATGGTCTTCACCATGGCGAGCGTCGGCCTTCCCGGCCTCAGCAACTTCCCCGGTGAGTTCCTGAGCTCGGTCGGGACCTATCATGCGTCGACCTGGGCGGCGATCGTCGCCACGACCGGCATCATCCTCGGCGCGGCCTACATGCTCTATCTCTACTGGCGGATCTGCTTCGGGACGCTGCGCCACGCCGACGCCGCAGCGATGCCCGACCTCTCGGTCCGGGAGTGGTGGCTGCTGGCGCCGATAGCGCTCGCCGTCTTCTGGATGGGGATCTATCCCGAGAGCTTCATGAGGCCGATGCGCAATGATGTCGGGCGGTTGCTCGCGCGGATGGAGCGCGTTGCGCCGGCCGGAGATTCGGCTCCGACTGCCGGCAAGCCCAGACCGACGGTCATCGACGCTCATGAACATGGAGCGGTACACTGATGGGCCGCTTCGCCGCCTTGCTGCCAGAGCTGATCCTGTCGATCGGCGCGACGATCCTGATGATGGTCGCCGCGTTCACTAGAAGGCGCGGTTCGGTCATGGTCAACTGGCTCGCTGTTCTGCTCCTGCTTGCAGCGACCGCGGCGCTTGTCGGCGCCCCGTCGCATGCCGGTCCGGTATTCGACGGCCTGGTGACCGAAGACCTGTTCGCGAGCTTTGGACGCGCGATCATCTACCCCGCATCCGCAGTGGCGATCATCGCGGCCCACGGCTGGTTCGAGCGCGGCACCGAGCATGCATCGGAATATGCGGTGCTGATCTTGTTCAGCGCGGTCGGCATGGGCGTGATGGTCTCGGCGAGCAGCCTGGTCAGCCTCTACGTCGGCCTCGAGCTGCAGAGCCTCGCCGGCTACGTGCTGGCTTCCTACCGCCGTACCGATGAGCGTTCGGCCGAGGCGGGCCTCAAATATTTCGTCCTCGGCGCGCTCGCCAGCGGCATCCTGCTTTACGGCATTTCTCTGCTGTACGGCTTCACCGGTACGATGAGCTTCACCGGGCTCGCCGCCGCGTTCGGGCGCGCCGCTCCGTCGCTCGGCCTTTTGTTCGGCCTCGTCTTCGTGCTCGCCGGCCTGGCCTTCAAGGCGAGCGCGGTGCCGTTCCACATGTGGACCCCCGACGTCTACGAGGGTGCTCCGACGCCGGTGACGCTATTCTTCGGCAGTGCTCCGAAGGTTGCGGCGGTCCTGCTCGCGACCCGGCTGTGCGTGGTCGGCCTCGGGCCGGCAACCGACGCCTGGCGGCAGATCGTGATCTTCGCGGCCCTGGCCTCGATCTTCCTCGGCGCCGTCGCCGCCTACGGCCAGACCAACATCAAGCGCCTTCTCGCATATTCGTCGATCAACAATGTCGGCTTCGCGCTCATCGGCCTCGCCGCCGGGGGCGCCCGCGGCACCTCGTCGGTGCTGTTCTACATGGCCGTCTATGTCGTGATGACGCTCGGCGCCTTCCTCTGCGTGCTGTGGATGCGCGACGATGACGGCCGCCCGGTCGAAAGCATCGCCAGCATGTCCGGCCTTGCCCAGACCCGCCCGGGCCTAGCCGCGGCGCTCGCCTTCTTCATGTTCAGCCTCGCCGGCATCCCGCCGTTGTTCGGCTTCTGGCCCAAGCTGATGGTGTTCCGCGCGGCGATCGGCAGCGGCTATGTGGCGCTGGCCGTGGCCGGCATCCTCGGGACCGTGATCGGCGCCTATTATTATCTGAAGATCGTGAAGGTCATGTACATGGATGAGCCGGCGGCGCCCTACCGACGCCTGCGCGAGCCGGTCCAGGGCTTCCTCATCCTGCTCGCGGCGGTGCTGATCTCGCCGCTGGGTTATTTGCTGATCGGCCCATTGACCCAGCTCACCGACCGCGCCGCGGGGTCGCTCTTCTGACGCGCATCCGGATCGTCGAGTGCACCGGCTCGACCAATGCCGACATCATTGCCGACGCCGGGGCGGTCGAAGGCGACTGGCTCATCGCGCTCGATCAGCAGGCGGGCAGGGGACGGCAGGGACGATCTTGGTTGCCGATGCCGGGCAATTTCTACGGCAGCACGCTCGTCACGCTGGGGCCGGGCGATCCTCCCGCCCAGACGCTGTCGCTTGCGGCCGGACTCGCACTGGTCGAAGCGGTCGATGCTGCCGTTCCCGGCCAGCCTTTGCTGCTCAAATGGCCGAACGACCTGCTGCTCTCGGGCCGGAAGCTCGCCGGGATCCTGCTCGAACGCAGCGGCGATCGCATCACGGTTGGCTTCGGGATCAACCTGGCAGCGGCTCCCGAAATGCCGGACCGCCCCGCGGCCTCGCTCGGCGGCAAGGTGCGTCCGGAAGCCTTCGCCCCATTGCTCGCCGGTACCTTCGCCCGGCTGCTCGACTTGTGGCGGCAGAGCCCACCGGCGCTTCTCTCCCAGGCCTGGCTCGCGCGTGCACATTCGGTGGGTACGCGCCTCACCGTCCATTCCGGGCCGGACGAGACAGTCTCGGGCCGCTTTGACGGGATCGACCCCGACGGCGCTCTTCGTCTGCGCCGCGACGACGGCGGCCTGGAGACAGTGCGGGCTGGCGACGTGACGCTCTGATCGGTTGCTACTCTCGCGACTCTTTTGCGGCTTCCTGATAAGAGCGCGGCTGTGACCGAAATTTCGGAGCTCCCAACCTACGCATCTCGCGCCGACCAAATGTTCCTGCGGTTCAGCGACGAGGAGATCGAGCGGTTGGCGCGGTTCGGCGAGCCGCGCAGCTATCGCGCCGGGGACATGCTGGCCCGAACCGGAGAGGCCGGTCCGGGCCTGATGCTGATCCTGTCCGGCCAGGTCGAAGTCTCGCAGACGAACGAAAACCAGAAAAAGCATATCGTCACGCACGAGCGCGGCAATTTCATGGGCGAGCTCGCACAGCTGTCGGGCCGGCCTTACCTCGTCGACGAGCAGGCACTGACCGATGTCGAGGCGGTCGCGATCCCACCCGATCGTCTACGAGCGTTGCTGATCGCCGAGGCCGATCTGGGCGAACGGCTGATGCGAGCCCTGATCCTGCGCCGCGTTGGGCTCATCGAAGCCGGGGCGGGGCCGGTCGTCGTTGGCAACGAGCAGGATGGCGACGTTCTCCGCCTGACCAATTTCCTGCGCCGCAATGGGCATCCCTACCAGCAGATCGATCCCGCCAACGACAGTTGCGGCCAAACGTTGGTCGAGCGCTTCCATGTCGAGCCTGAGGAATTGCCGATCGTCCTCTGCCCAAGCGGCACGCTCCTGCGCAATCCCACCGAGGCGCAGCTGGCACGCTGCGTCGGTCTTGTCGGCCCGCTCGACCCCGCCAGGCTCTACGACGTCGTCGTCATCGGCGCCGGCCCGTCGGGATTGGCAACGTCGGTCTATGCCGCCTCGGAAGGCCTGTCGGTGCTGGCCATCGACTGCCGATCGTTCGGCGGGCAGGCCGGCGCTTCCGCGCGGATCGAAAATTACCTGGGCTTCCCGACTGGCATCTCGGGCATGGCGCTGATGGGCCGGGCCTTCAGCCAGGCGCAGAAGTTCGGGGTCGAGGTCGCGATCCCCGACGAGGCGGTGAAGCTCGAATGCGGCAACGACCCCTGCCACGTGCAGCTGGGCACCGGCGAGCGCGTCCAGGCCCGTGCCATCGTTCTTTCGACCGGTGCTCGCTATCGCCGGCTCGAGGTCGAGAATCTCGATCAATATGAGGGGACGTCGGTTCATTATTGGGCGTCGCCGCTCGAGGCCGACCTTTGCACAAACCAGGAGGTGGCGCTGGTCGGCGGCGGCAATTCCGCAGGCCAGGCGACCGTCTTCCTTGCCGCTCGTGCGCGCCGGGTCACTTTGATCGCTCGCCGCCCCCTCGAGCAGACCATGTCCCAATATCTAATCGAGCGCATTCGCGCCCAGCCCAACGTCGAAGTTGTGATCGGCTGCGAGATTTCCGCGCTCGAAGGCGCGGGCGGTGCTCTTGAGGGAGTCAGCTGGCGCGACCGCAGCAGCGGCGCGGTGACGACGCGGGCCATCCGCTATCTGTTCTCGTTCATCGGCGCCGAGCCCAATACCGACTGGCTCGGCGGCTCCGGGCTGAAACTCGACGAGCGCGGCTTCGTGGTTACCGGCGACGACATCGGGGACGGCCGGCTTCCGCTTGAAACCAGCCGGGACGGCGTGTTCGCGACCGGCGATGTTCGCGCCTGCTCGGTCAAGCGCGTGGCCGCCGCGGTCGGCGATGGAGCTCAGGTCGTGGCCTCGATCCACGCTTATCTCGCCAAGCAGCAAGAGCACCAGCCCGCAACGCAGCCGGCCCCCGCCACCGCGACCGCGACCGCCTGATCTTTGCGCTTATCGCTTCTTCGCCTAAGGCGCCGCCATGCTGCTTGCGGTGGATGTCGGCAATACGAACCTGGTCTTCGCTCTCGTCGATAAGGGGGAGATCAAGGCGCGCTGGCGCATTGCCACCGATCCGCGCCGTACCGCCGACCAGTATAGCGTCTGGCTTCACCAGCTGCTCGAGCTCGAGGGCTACGGACGCGACGAGGTCGACGGGGTGATCATCGGCACGGTGGTCCCGCGCGCGCTCCACAATCTTGAAGTCCTCTCGGAGAAATATTTCCGCAAGACGCCAATAATTGCAGGGCAGGGCGCCGCCCAATGGCCGCTCCAGCTGGACGTCGACGAGCCGCAGAATGTCGGCGCCGACCGGGCGCTCAACGCGATCGCCGCCCACGCCAAATATCCCGGCGACCTGATCGTCATTGATTTCGGTACCGCAACGACTTTCGACGTCGTCAGCTCTTCCGGCGCTTATGCCGGCGGCATCATCGCGCCCGGCATCAATCTCTCGCTCGACGCCTTGGTTAGCGCAGCCGCCAAGCTGCCGCGCATCGCCATCGAAGCGCCGGAGAGCGACAGTGTGATCGGCCGCACGACCGTCAGCCAAATGACCATCGGCATCTACTGGGGATATGTTGCGATGCTCGAGGGCCTCGCGGCGCGCCTCAAGCGTGAGATCGGCCGGCCGGTCACCGTCGTCGCCACCGGCGGTCTCGCCACCCTGTTCGACAAGCACACCGACGTCTTCGACGCGATTGAGCCCGACCTTACCATCCAGGGGTTGAGCCTGCTGTACGACATGACGACGCGCAACCCATGATCCCGGGAGAGGAACTGCTGTTCGTCGCGCTCGGCGGCTCGGGCGAGATCGGCATGAACGTCAATCTCTACGGCTGCCGCGGCCAGTGGATCATGGTCGACCTGGGGCTGACCTTCGCCGACCCGACCTATCCCGGGATCGAGCTCATCCTCCCCGACCTCGAGTTCATCGAGGGCCAGCAGGACCGGCTCGCGGGAATAGTCCTTACTCACGGGCACGAGGATCATATCGGCGCACTTCCCTACCTCGCCGAGGAACTGAAGGCGCCGTTATACGCGACGCCCTTCACCGCCGGGCTGATCGCCGGAAAGCTCGAGGAAGAAGGGCTGACCGGTCACGTGAAGCTCAACATCGTCGAGCGCGGTGGAAGCATCGAGCTCGGGCCCTTCCGTGTAAGCTTTGTCGCGCTCTCGCACTCGATCCCCGAGGGCAACGGCGTCCTCATCGAAACGCCCTACGGCAACATCTTCCATACCGGCGACTGGAAAATCGACGAGACCCCGGTAATCGGCGAGGCGCCGAGCCCCGAGACGCTTCGAGCCATCGGCGACCGCGGCGTGCTCGCGCTGGTCTGCGATTCCACCAACGTTTTCCAGGACCAGCCCTCGGGCTCGGAGGAAAGCGTCCACGCCGGGCTGCTCGCCAAGGTCGCCGAGGCGAAAGGCCGCGTGCTCGTGACGACCTTCGCGTCGAATGCTGCGCGCCTTCAGACGATCGGCCGCGTCGCGATCGAGACCGGCCGCAAGGTTTGCGTCGCGGGCCGTTCGCTCGACCGGATCCTGCGCGTTGCCCAGGCGACCGGTTACATGAAGGACTTCCCGCCGCCGGTCGACTTCGATGAAGCGATGCGCCTGCCCAGAAGCGAGGTTCTGGTGATCGCCACGGGCGGGCAGGGTGAGCCGCGCGCCGCGCTTGGCCGGATTGCATCGGGCAACCACGACCTCAAGCTTGGCGAAGGCGACACTGTCATCTTCTCGTCGCGGATCATCCCCGGCAACGAAGTCGCGATCGGCCGAATCATGAACCAGCTGTCGGAGCTGGGCGTGAGGATCATTACCGAGCGCCAGGCGCACGTTCACGTCTCCGGCCACCCCGGTCGGCCGGAGCTGATCGAGATGTACGGCTGGGTCCGCCCACAGATCGTGGTCCCGGTGCATGGCGAGGCGCGTCACCTCGCCGAGCATGCGAGGCTCGCGCTGGGCCACGGAGTCCCCAATGCCGTCGTCCAGGAGAATGGGGACGTTATCCGTCTTGCGCCTGGCGAGCCGAAGAAGATCGACGAAGTGCGGGTCGGGCGCCTCGTACTCGACGGCGACGTCATCCTTCCCGCGGACGGCGCGACGGTCACCGAACGCCGCCGCATCGGTTACGGCGGGCTCATCACCGTGGCACTGCCAGTGGGCGAGGGAGGAAGGCTGGCCGGCGACCCGCTCATTCGCCCGTTCGGCGTTCCGGTGGAAGAGGATCGCGACGATTTCATCGCGGATGCGACGGACGCCGCGCGGCGCGCCTACAGCCCGTCTGGCGACGATGAGAAGGTCCGCGAATCGGTCCGGCTCGCGGTGCGCCGTTGCGCGACCTTGTGGACTGGAAAGAAACCGGTCGTCGAGGTCATGCTGCTGCAGGTCGCCTGATGGCCCTTTCCTCCATCGTCGCGATCTATTTCCTGTTCTTTGCCTTTAGCGCTTTCCTGCTGCTTCCGTTCGGAGTCCGGACCGATGAGGAAGCGGGCACGCCCAAGGTCGCCGGGCAGGCGGACAGTGCCCCGCATCGTTTCGACCTGAAGCGGCATCTGCTGCGGGCTGCGCTGCTCGGCGCATTCCTGTTCGCGCTATATTACGCGAACTGGACCTTCGGCTGGATCAAGCCAGACGACCTGGACTTCTACCACCGCTTCTAGCGGCGCTTGTCGATCGCCTGCGCGAGCGCCGCGTAGAGCTTGCCCATGTCGGACGACATCAAGGTCACGGCAATCATCCCGCCGTCACGCTCGGCGAGCACGCGCCGAAGCATCGCCTCGAAATCGTGGACGTACCGGTTGACCGAGCGCTGGAACTCGGCGTCGCTCTCATAGTGCGTGCGGATGGCGCGGGTCTCGCTGCCGCCGATCAGGCGCACTGCACGGCTCGTGAAGACGCCGCGATTGCCCTTGAGGTAGGCGCCCCAGACCTTGTCGTCGATTTCGTCGGACAGGATCTTGCCGACGTCGATGGCCGCGGAGTGCATCGAGTCGATCAGCAGCGAGACGCGCTTGGCGAAGACCTCGCTGTCCTTCTCGCGCTGCTCCTTGCTGGTCTGCTCGATATGCGCTTCGAGCGCGGCGGCGGTCTGGCCAAGCGTGAACATCTGCTGCGTCAGGCGGTCCGATGCCGATCGGGCCGAATCGACCGCGCGGGCAGCAACGTTCTCGACGTCGCGCAGGCGCTCCTCGACGCTTTCCCTGATAACCCGCTCCAGGGCGATCCGAGCTTCTTCGGACAGCTTGCTCGCGGCATCGGGGATTGCGGCTTCGATCGCTTCGCGGGCGCGCTCTGCCGCATGGGCAGCCGCTTCCTTCACCTGGACCAGGGAGGCGACCAGCGCCGGTCCGGTCTCCGCGCTTAGCGCCGTGGCCTCGCGCTCGACCTTGACCAGCGTCGATGCCAGCTCGGCGAGCTTGGATTGTGCGTCCTCGACGCCGCCGTCGACGCTCGACAGGAGCGCCGCGAAGCGCTCGCGCTGTTGATCGATCTCGGATGCCGTGCCTGCCAGCCGCTCGCCGGTCTCGATTGTTGCGTCGCGCAGCCAGCCGATCTCCGGCCTGATGGCGGCAGCAGTCTCGACCAGTCGGTCGGCGCCGCCCTGCGCCTCGCCGATCGAGGTGGCGACGCTTTCGCGAATTTCGCTGCTCAGCCTCTCCATGCTGTCGCGCAGCGACGCCGTGCGTTCCGCCAGCGACCCGATCGCACCATCCTGCGTGCTGGCCTGCGCGGCGAGCGTATCGAGTTCGATCCGGGCGCGTGTCAGCGAATCGAGGAAATGGTTGGCTCGCTCGTCGCCGTTGGCGGCGAGCTCGGTGAAGCGCTGGTCGATCAGCGCAAGGCCGCGGTCGATCTCGGCGATCATCGCCTGCGAGGCGCGATCCTGTTCGGCGACGCGGGTGGACAGGGATTCGAGCGAGCTATTCGCATGCTCGAGGTTCGCGGCGAGTGATTCGGCTGCGTCCGCGCCTGCCTTGCCGATTCCGGCGGAGGCCTGCGCGACCAGCGACGCGACCGCGGCGGCCTGGACGTCGATGCCCGAGCGAATCTGCTCGAGGCTTTCTGCTGTCCGGTTGAGCAAGGCGTCGAGCGTGCCCGAGTAGGCAGCCTCGGCCTCGCCGACGCTTGCCACGGCGCCCGCGCTTGCGGTCTCGATCTCGGCGAGCCGCGCGGCAAGCCGGCTGGTTGCTTCGGCGACGATTTGGTCGGCGCTCCGCGCGCGCTCGGCAAGGTCGCTGACCTGCTGCCCGAACGCGGCAGCCTTCTCGGCCGAATCGCGCCCGATCAGCTTCAGCTGGTCGGCAACCGCCCGAGCCTTCTGTTCCGCCTGTGGGAGATCCTCGAGCAGGACGCCGATATCGACCCGCGCAGAACCCGCGGCCCGGTCGAGCGCCTCGCCATGGCGAAGCAGCTTCTCGGTGCTGCTGTCGAACTCACGCGTAATCCCGCCGAGCTTGCCTGTCGCCTCGTCGCCAAGCTCCATCAGGTGCTTCGCGATCATGTTCAGCTCGGTGCGGCTGTCCTGGATGCGTTGCGACAGGACCTCGAGCAGGGCCTCGAGCGACTGAGTCTCGCCGCGCATGGCGATGACCGACCGGGTGAAGCGTTCCGCTTCCTTGCGGCGGGTACGGCCGAAGATCAGCCAGGCGAGCCCCATCAGCGCGAGCGGGCCGGCGGCGACCGCAACCCATTGCGCGATCTGCGGCGAGGTGAGCGGCTGTCCGCCCAGCGTACGCCCGGCGGACCAGGCGGTGTAGGCCAGCCACAGCGCCGACAGGACGGCGAGGGCCGCTGCGAGCACTTGTCGCCCGCCGCTGCCGCGCTCCTCGGCGGTCCGCTGCAGCCACTGGTCCTGGTCAAACGACGGCTCGACGAAGTCGATGCTGTTCGCCAGCAGGTTGTTGGTCTCTGCCGCGTCGTCGGCCGGTGGCAGGGATTCGGCGCGCTTTTGGGTGGGTGTCATCGCAAGGATCAGTTTACCATCTTTGACCGCTCACGAAAGCGGTTAGAAAGGTGAAGGGGCCCAAAGTGGGAAAGGCGGGGGATCGATGGCCGTCGGGGCGCTGATCAGCGCCTATCAGGAAGACGACAGCGGCGTGCTGCGAGCCCTGCTTCCGCTCGCGGGCCGGACGTTGGTCGAGTATCAGGTGCGGTGCGCGGCCGCAGCCGGAGCCGCGCCGATCGTTGTGGTCGTCGAGCGTGTCCCCCAGGCCCTTCAGGATGCTTTCGAGCGCCTGCGCCTCGATTCCATCGGTGTCTTTCCGGCAAGCGACCTGAACGAGGCGATCAGCCGATTCGAGGCGGGTTCTGCCATCCTCCTCATCGGCGATGGGGTCGCGCCGCCCGTCGAGCTGGTGATGCGCATGGCCGAGCATCCCGATGCCGCGGTGGCGACGGTTCCTGATGACGAGCCGCACGAGGCTTATGAGCGCATCGACGCCGGCTCGCGCTGGGCGGGCGTGGCGGTGGTCAATGCCAATCTTCTGGGATCGACCGCGGCGATGCTCGGCGATTGGGACCTCCAATCGACCTTGCTGCGCCGCGCGATTCAGGAAGGCGCGCTACGCGTCCATGCGGTCGAGGCTGGGGGCGAACCGCTTCTTGCCGAGAGCGCCGAACAGCTCGCCGGTTTCCAGCGGATGCTGGTCCAGGCCTCGCGCGGGGCCCGCAGCGATTTCGCCAGCCGCTTCCTGCTTGCTGCGGTCGAGGATCTTGCGACCGAGCAGTTGATGGAAACGGCCGTGCGGCCGCCGTGGCTGGTCTGGAGCGCGCTCGCCCTCACGCTCGGCGCGGCCTTCTGCTTCAGCCGAGGGTGGCTCGGCGCCGGTTTGGTCCTGATGATCCTGTCGACGCCGCTCGACCTGATCGCCGGCCGGCTTGCCAGTCTCAGGCTCAAGCCCTTGCCGGCGAGAATGCTCACCCGAATCGCGCTGTGGCCCGCCGCTGGCCTGGCACTGCTTGCGATCGGCTTGTGGGAGATGCGCCACGGCCCCGGGTGGGGCGCAATGGTCGCCGCTGGCGCAGGCTGCGCCTTTGCCGAGGCGATGCGGATCGAGAAGGCCTCGATGCCGGGAAGCAGCGACCTCTGGCTTTTCTCTCGCCGGAATGCGGTCGCGCTGGCGATCCCCTTCGCGCTAGGTGGCGTATGGACCGCTTACCTGCTCGCGGTCCTTGTTTATGCGGCTCTTTCCTTCTTCATCGTTCAGCGGGTGCGTCACACCCCAACGAGTTGACGCCAATTTAACCGGAATCCGCTAGACGCGGGCACATGATGCCTGAGGAATGGCCCATTGCTGCACCGGCAGCTGACGGGAACGGCCCCGCGCGCCCTGCGGGGCGGGGCCGCCTCGCGACCGTACGCCGCGACTTCTTCCTCGATCCCGCGGACCGCCTGACCGAGCAGGAGCGGGCGCTGATGACGGCGATGCTGCATTGCCTGGTCAGCGACGTCGCCGACGCCGTTCGCGCAGAGCTGCCGAGCGGCCGTATTGCCGCCAACGATGAGGGCGACGCCGCGCTTGTGCGGGCGCTGACTGCCTCTGGCTTGCTCGATGAGCCCGGCCTCATGGCGCTGCTGCTGCGCCGGGCAGATGAGGAGCGGATCGCCACGGCCGCGCGGGCACGAAGCGGGCGGCGCGAGGCGCGAGTTCTCCAGGGGCTGGTCAGCCATGATTATGGCGCGGTCGCCGCTGCGGCGATGGCGTTGATCCTCGCTCGCGGCCGACGCCGCGATCGCTTCGGCCAGTGCCTGGTCGCCTTCGACGATCTGCCTGAGGCAAGCGCCGAGCAGCTGGTTCACGCGGTTGCAGCGGGCCTTCGCCGCGATCTTGCCGCCGCGCGCGGCGCGTCCGCATCTGACCTCGAGCTCGCCGAGGCGTCCGACAGCGTGCTTCAAAACCACGACGCCGAGCGCAGCGTCGAATCGCTCACCGCGGCGCTGGTCGTGTTCCTCGATGAGGGCGGCGGGCTGAGCGACGAGCTCGTGCTCGCGGCCGCTCAGGAGGGGGAGGTGGGCTTCATCGCCGAGGTCCTCGCCAGGCGGGCCGGCGTTCCCATCGATTCGGCGCTCGATGAATTGCTGTCAGGCGATTCTCGCCGTCTGATGGGTCTGCTTCGCGTCGCCGGCGCCTCGCGCGAGCTCAGTGCCGGCCTGCTTGGCGGCATCGGCGACCTGCTCGGCATTGCCGACGCAGGCGAAGCGATCGCATTGTTCGACCGAATGAGCGCTGACGACGTCGCCGCGGCGCGCAGTTGGCTAGTGACCGCGCCGGAATATCGCTCGGCGCTCGAGCGACTTGGCGAGCGGCGTGGCTAGCGCTCCCTCCGAACCCCGGCCGGTGTTCGGCCGGCTCGACCGGTCGGGGCGGCTGGTTTCCGCCGACCCGGCCCTTGAAGCGCTGCAGCGTGAAGCCGGCTCGGCGCTCGGCCAGCTCTTGGCGCTCCCGCAAATCGCAGCCGTGGCGGATCTCGCCCGCAAGCTGCGAACGCCGGTGTCGCGGCCTGCGCTTGCCGCCTCGACCGATCACGATATCGAGCTGTGGGTGACCGCGACGCCGGAGGGCGAGGAGATCGCCTTGTCGCTCGAGGGATGGACCGAGCGGCCTCCCGCCGGTCCGCGCCTCGCCGCGATTCTCGGCGGCGGTGCCGAGGCGGAAACGGGCGGCGCGCGGAACGAATGGGCGGCGGACGAAGAACTCCGGGTCATATCGCTGTCACCCGATCTCGCCGAGCTGCTCGGCGTCGAGCCCGACGGAGTCGCCGGGCAGCCGCTGACCCGGGTGCTTCGCCTGGAGGAAGACGAAAATGGCGAGATGCCGCTGATCAGCGCGCTTGCCGCGCGCCGGGGCTTCTCCGGCCAGCATGCGCGGAGCCGCGCCGACGAGACTCGCGAGGTCGTGCTCGACGGCGAAGTCGTGACCGGAGCCGACGGCAGTTTCGCCGGTTTCCGCGGTTCGGTTCAGTCCAATGGCGCTGCGCCGGCGGCGGCATCGGCCTCGGCCCGCAACGCCGCTTTCGATCATGCGCTCGACGAGGTGCTTCGCTCGCCGCTCGACCGCATCATCGAAAGCGCGGAGCGGATTGTTGAGCGATCGGACGG
>Ga0105248_10006885_pt1 | contig 12459 bp, 11 predicted proteins | sample KBSS34metaG_FD_81524 | JGI IMG/M metagenome (GOLD analysis project Ga0105248, IMG submission 81524) | Switchgrass rhizosphere microbial communities from Kellogg Biological Station, Michigan, USA - KBS S3-4 metaG | ecosystem: Host-associated > Plants > Roots > Rhizosphere > Soil | place... | reverse complement strand
GTAAACCTCGCTAAAGGCGCGGACAAAACTTCCGCCAGACAGGGGCGTGGAGATCTGATGCTTGATGCCATGCCTCCCGAAATAGTCGTACAGCCCAATGCTGATGGTGTCGCTTACGGTGGCCAGCCCAATATCGTCGTCAAATTTACCGACGGTCACGGTAGTGGTGTCGATCCTACTTCCGTACATTTGATCGTCAATGGTGCTGACGTAACATCTCAGGCCATCGTGGACACAGGCATGATCGCTTATAGGCCCTCAGCGCCGGTCGCCGGAATGGTGAGCGCACAAATTAAACTGGCTGACAAATGCGGCAATGCCGTTGACTACAGCTGGAGATTTACAATGCGTCCGGGTGATGCCCCAGTAGGAAGCGGCCCCGGTGCCAACGGCGGCAACATCCCAGGTAATGGACCCTGGGGGACCAACAACGGCAATAACAACGGAGCCGGTAACAACAACGGTAACGGCGGCGGTTGGAGAGACAACAACGGCAACGGAAACGGCTGGGGCAACGGTCCTCGCCGTGGCCCTGGTTTCGGACAAGGCCAGCAATAGACTAGTAAATAAACGGTTCTAGAAATCGAGATCTTTCAGATCTTGGGCCGTTTTGTTGACATTATCGGCATTAAGCGACTTCAGGACGCTGGTTTCCGCGCGCCTGAAAGAACACTTGGGCAGTGCTTCTTTAAAGCGCTGTTTGTCCTGCGCTGACCAGATTGCCAATTCGCTCGATAGGGCAACTAGTTTTGGAAATTGTTGCAAGGTCGGTAGACAATCGGCGGTGACCATGGTGCCTTCGATGCTCAAACGCTCAAGATTTTGCAACTTGGCCAGGATAGCGAAGTTTTTATTGTTCACATCAGAATTGCTTCTGATAGTAAGCTGCTTCAATTTACTGAAGTTGCTTATCATTTCCAGATCCGCAGTTTTGAGGGAGCATCCGTCGACTTCCAGACAGTTTAGTTTATGTGTATCACCCAGGTTTGTAAGGATCGGTCTTATCGCCTGTATACCTGAGATGCCCAGGCTATCAAGTTGTCCAAGTACGTCCAATTTTGAAATACCTGTGGCCGTCATAAATGTGTGATTGATATTCAGATTTTTCAGACGCTTCAAATTTTGAATCCAGGTGATCGCCTTGTCGCTTATACAGGTGTCATTGATACGTAAAACTTTCAGACCACTCAGTTTTGAGATATGGGCCATATGTTTATCTGCCCATTGAAACCTGTTGTCCAGAATCAATTGCGAGATATCGTCAGGTCCGAACCTATCAAAAAGCATTGGTTGTCTTTCTAAGGCACCAGTGGCAAGTAAGGCGATGTTGCAGTTTGCCGGCACCAGCACTTCGCCTCGAGCTTCGATGTCTTTCGGTGGTTTGACCCTTTTAGTTTTGTGCTCCCAGAAACAATCAATAGTACCTATTGATTGGTCAGGAAAAAGGAAGTGTCTGCCTTCTTCGTCTGTTCTGACAAGAAAAGGTTTGCTTTCCTCTTTTATTAGCGGATGAACCGATCGGGCAAAAATTTCTGGTGTCTTGAGACTGGAGTCAGAGGCGGCGACATCAGGTTTTTGTTTATTGAAATAATAGAAGCCACCAGCAGCGCCGCCGATTAAACATACTGCCGCACAAACGAGGGCGACCATTGTTTTTTTACGCGAAGCACCATCGGCTTCCGTGGCGTTGTACTCACCGGTTTCTTCGTCTTCGTCGACATCTGAATAATTGTCCCCCCGATTTGGTGCCAGCGTCGGCTGCACCCCGGTCTGGATTTTAATCATTTCGCCGTGGTAGATTTGTTCGAGTTCGGACGCTACCTCGGCAAAGGTCTGTATGCGGTTGCCTTCGTTTTTGGCCAACATTCTTGCAATCAGACCGGTGAGACGCTGCGGAAATTGCACACCGTTAGGATCGTATAAAAGTTCGGGAGGAGCATGGAGCTGGTGCTGCATCATGGTGGCAAAAGCGTTCTCACCATGGAATGGAGGCTCACCAGTGAGCGTTTCAAACAGGGAACAACCGACCGAATAGATATCGGAGCGCTCGGTTATTTCTTGTCCCAGTGACTGTTCTGGGCTCATATAAAAGGGACTGCCGAAGATTGTGCCTGTCGCCGTCAGTCTTTGTCCGTCAAGGGACTGCGTGGCCAATCCGGCAATGCCGAAGTCGACAATTTTTACGGTGTCGGCCGGGCCACCGGGAATGGCTTTGGCCATAAAGATGTTGGCCGGTTTCATGTCTCTGTGGATAATGCCCTTACTGTGGGCAAGTGTCAGTCCATGACACACCTGCACATAGACTCTGATGGCCTCGTCCACCGGAAGAAATTTCCTTCTCGCCATGCGGTCGGCTAAAGCTTCGCCCGTCAGGCATTCCATCGTGTAATAGGGTACGTTGTCCTCACCGACACCGAAGTCAAAAACCTGCACAATATTTGGATGTGTCAGTCTGGCGATAGCTTGTGCTTCACGCTGAAATCTATTCCATGATTCTTCCGTCAGATTGGGCGAGCGAAATGTCTTAAGCGCAACTTCTTTGTTGAGCATCAGATGGTGCGCTTTGTACACCGCGCCCATGCCGCCCTCACCCAGCAGACTGACGAGCTTGTATTTTTGATCGATTACTTGCCCGACAAGTTGACGTTTGACGGCAGCTGCCATGGAAGATTGCGTGTCTACTGTCCTTGCCAGGGCATCCACCGATTCGCCCCTCAGGGTGAATAGTTGCGATTGAGCCAGGTATTCCTTGTCGGCCTTCACGAATGTAAGCTCTCTATAATCGTGGCGATAGCCTGACCACCGGCGGCGCATAGTGTGATCAGAGCATATCTCTGGTCGCGGCTCTCAAGCTCATCTAGAGCCGTGCCCAATAGTATGGCGCCGGTTGCACCCAGGGGATGACCCAGGGCAATGGCACCACCATTGACGTTTACCTTAGAGTGATCGATTCCCAGTTTATTTATGACTAAAAGAGGTATGGCCGCAAAGGCTTCGTTGATTTCAAAAAGATCGATATCTTTTAGTTCCAAACCGGCCAGTCTCAGCGCCTTGAGGACGATTTGAGGTTGGCCCACCATCATTGAAACAGGATCGCAGCCACCCACAGCCCAGCTGACAATGCGGCCTCTGGCCTTTAGTTTATTGCGCTCGACATAGCCGCCCGAGCAAAGCATGACCGCCGCCGCTCCGTCGACAATACCACTGGCGGTGCCGGCCGTATGCATGTGCTCGATTTTGGTAACACCGGGGAAAAACTTAAGTACTCCCTGATCCAGCGTGATGCTGCCTTCATCGGATGGATTTACGGGCGCAGCCCCCGCGCGGGTGAAAGCGGGGTCCAGTCCGGCCAGACTCTCAAGAGTCGTTTCCGGTCTGGGATAATTGTCTTGCGCTAGTAATGTCTCACCACTGACAGTATCACGTGGATTGATCAGACTGGCGGCAAATTTTTTGGCGTTTTGAGCACCGGACGCTTTTTTTTGTGATTCTACGGCGAAGGCGTCCAGATCTCGCCGCGTGTACTGCTGCATGGTGGCGATCAGGTCTGCGGAAATGCCCTGAGGCACCTGCAGGTAGCGCTCGCGCAAATGCATATTGTTGCCGTCCATGCCACCGCCGTCGGAGGCCATCTTTACCCGCGACATACTTTCCACGCCACCTGCTACCATCAGCTCGGCCATGCCGGAGGCGATTTCGGCGGCGGCAAAATTTACGGCCTGCAAACCGGAAGCACAGCAGCGGTTGAGCGTGACGGCACCGGCTGTAATAGGCAGACCGGCTGTGAGTGCGGCGTTACGACCGACATTGGCACCTTGCTCGCCGACTTCACTGACGCAACCGATAATAATATCGTCGATGGTGCCGGCGTCTATATGCGTTTTTTCAACCAGGGCCTTGAGTGTCTGTCCCAACAATTCCTGTGGATGTAAACTGCTTAGCGCCGAGGCTCCACTTTTGACTCGGGCTCGCGGAGTGCGCAAACAATCAAGGATGTAGGCACCTTTGTTATTAGTCACTTTATTTTCGTGCGCCCCATCATCATCAAATCCAGACCCGGGTCCGAATCTTCGGGTACAAGCACCGACATGCCGTCTTTAACGCTCTTTAGTCCCGACGGCGGTAGAAAGTCGGAGGCTTTCAATTTCGCCGCCTTAACTTGAGTGGTGGTTAGTTGTTTGTCCTTCTCGTGGCTTACGTTGGTATAGTTAAACTGCAAAGGTATGCGGTCGGTAACAGGTACGGCGTACATTTTTGCCAGTATGTGACTAATGCGCCGGTCGACCTTAAAATGGTCAGTTACGACATAGAGTATATTCATGGGCGCACGAGCTGCAATTTGACCTTGTCTGCGTTTGGCTAACTGATGCTCAGCAAAGCCGGGTTTTTCGGTCAATAAGTTGCATTCAATATCGACACTTTTGATTTTGCCTTTTTCCACAGTCTCAATTTCAGCCAGCGCACCACCGTCAAACATGACCATGGTCCGCAGATACGGATTGGTAAATTTGTCCACGGGCATTTTGAAGATGTTGTTGGTTTTCAAGCAATACATATAAGCGTCGCGCCAGGGAGCGGCCGCGAGGACGACGAGGCCACTTTTTGAAACAGTCAGCTTAACCCCTGTCTTGCACAGTTTTACCTCAATAGCCCCCTCTTCTCTGGCTCGCTGCGACAGAAGCCAGCCGTCGATGACTCCACTGGACGCCTGGGATGGCGCGGCGTCGGCGGACGGAGTCAGCAATGCCATTGAAGCAATGCTAATAGCAGCCATGCAAAGTCGAAAATGGAAACTCAAGATGCCGGTCTATACATAAGGAAGGGCTTCTTAATTATCTCACAGGCGGCCCAGCAGTTGCCAACCACCGCTGGGTGGCGCTCCTGCGGGTTATGTTAGTTGCGTATAGTGATTTCAAGAGGGCTGAAGTCTCATTCCCTCTTTCAACAGCGCTTGTCGCACCTCTCCCATCGATTGCGGCCTATCAGCCGGGTCTTTGGCCAACATGCAGGCGATGGTATGTTCCAGTGCAGCGCTAAATTGGCCGTCCGGACAGGCCTGCGCCAAAGTTGGAGCCGCTTGGTAGCAGTGCTTTTCGAAAGTTTCGGATGGGGTTTTGCCTTTGAAGACCTTTTGTCCGGTCAAAAGCTCAAACATGACACAGCCCAGCGAGTAAATGTCGGAACGAAAGTCCATGCGGCTGCCCGAACATTGCTCCGGTGACATATAAAACGGTGTACCGCAGACAAAAAATTTGTCGGTCAGGAGAGACTGAGTTTGGCGGTTTTTTGGAATCATTTGCGACAGGCCAAAGTCCACGACTTTCACAATTTGGTTTTGGCCGCTCTGATTGATCAATATATTGCTTGGTTTGATGTCGCAATGAATAATGCCTCGGGAGTGGGCTTCATCAAGAGCAAGCGATATTTCTGTGCCCAGCGTCAGGGCTTGATGTAGAGGTAGTGGTTGTTTATCCTGCAAGAGGTCGGCAAGGGTTGAACCTGGAACATATTCCATGATCATGTAAGGTTCGTTATCTTCACTGATACCAAAATCATATATTTCAACAATATTTTTGTGGTGCAGATTGGCCACGGCCATGGCTTCACGCTGGAAATTTCGCATGGCATATCTGTCTTCTGACAGTTCTCTGCGAATTACCTTCAATGCCACCAGTCTGTCCATAAAGATATGCCGGGCTTTAAAGACGGCCCCGATTCCACCAGAACCGAGCAATTCGCCGACAGCATATTTACCATCAAAGACCGTTTCTTTTACTGTTGCCAGTTGCTCTTCAGTCAGCCAGTTACCTGTGCGTGTAATTTTGGTGTGGGTATCGTGGGTTGGATCGCTGATTGCTGCTTTTTCAATAAAGCGATTGATAATACCGCTCATGATGCGTGCCAATTTTTCGGTGCTTCGGTCTATATTAACAGCGATGGCATCGTTGTCCAGGCCCTCGCGCACCAGCGCCAAAATCTCCATTTCCGAATCGCTGAGCGTGATGCCTTGTACATTGCCGGAGTCGTTCCTGCTACGTATAACCACGTCTGCGATGGAAGGGTCGAGCCAGATTTCGCCCCGACAAACTGATGCAATGGCGGCGGCGACTGACTCCACCGGTGTCTCTTTGATGCAGTAGGCTTCAGCGCCGGCGCCAAGGGCAGCGGTGATATCTTCCGGCTCTGAGTGAGCCGTGAACATGACGATTTTTGTGTGCGGCAATTTTTCTTTGATGCGCCATGTTGCTTCAATGCCGTCGATGCCGGGTAGGCCAACGTCCATCAAGATCACGTCAGGCTTGAGGCGCAGGGCTTCTGCAACGGCTGCTTCGCCGTTGTCCGCCTCTCCCAGTACAACGCAACAAGAAAGTTTTTCCAGCGCTACACGTATTCCCATACGTAATAGCTTGTGATCTTCCACGATCAATAATGTCGGTAGGGCCATTTGTCCTCTATGCGGCGGGAAGCTTTACAGTAAACCGCGTACCTGTACCTTCTTCACTTGAACAAACTATATTGCCACTATGAGCATCAACAAGCTTTTTACAAAGGTATAGTCCCAGGCCAGTTCCAGGAGTATATTTCCGGCCTACACGTCCCTGTGAATAGCGTTCAAAAAGACGCGGCTGCTCGTCGGCTGGAATGCCCGGGCCGGTATCCTGTACGGCAAAAGAAACATTGCCATTTTCATTACAGGCGCTGAGAATTATATTGCCCCCGTTGGGGGTAAATTTCAGGGCGTTATCCAGGAGATTTTGCACGACCCGGCGCAGTGCCGTTCGGTCGGCTAGAACGTTGCGGATGTTGGCCGAAAAATCGGTCTTGACCGTGATTTCGCGATTTTTCGCGATGGGAGCTATTTCATTGATGCAATTTTCCATTACAGTGAGCAGACTTATCTGCTCAATCTGGACGTCATTCACGTCTCTTTCAAATCTGTAGACTTCAATCAAATTTTGGATCATTGAGAGCAGAAGCTTGTTGCTGTCCCTCATCTGCAGCAAAATATCAGATTGCTGATCCGACACTACCCCTAGTGCACTCTCCGCCATCAGTTCTAAAATACGGTTTGCGCCAATAAGTGGATTTTTCAGATCGTGCGTTAGCGTAGCCATAAATTCTTCATGCTGTTCAAGTATTGCAAGACGTTTGGCGTTCTCGTCAAAATGTTTGCGTTCAAAGGCATATTTAATGGCGCGAGATAGGAGAAACTCGCTCATTTCGCGTTTGAGAATATAGTCCTGCGCCCCTAGCTTAACGGCCTGCAGTGAAATGTCTTCATCGTCCAAACCTGTCAAAATGATAATCGGTGTGGCCGGCAGAGCATTATGAATTTCACGGAAAGTATCGAGACCCTGACTGTCTGGAAGAGATAGATCCAGCAAGACAAGGTTGAACTTTAGATTTCCGATTTGTTCCATTGCCTGAGCCAGGCTGCTGGCGTGTGTCAGGACGTATTGCGATTTCGGCAGCGCCTCCATGGCGTAACGAGCATCGGCCAAACTATCTTCTACCAACAATAGGGACATAGGTGTTGAGGTCATCTTCTAAGTGGAAACCTCACATTGGCAAACCAAAATTGATCAAGTGATTTGACGATATCTGTAAATTTGTCCAGATCCATGGGCTTAGTGATATAGCAGCTGGCATTCAACTTATAGCTTTTGAGGATGTCCTCATCGGAATTGGAGGTAGTGAGTATGAGCACGGGAATCGACTGGAGATCGCCGTTTGCTTTGAGTTCGGCAAGTACTTCCCGACCATCTTTTTTTGGCATGTTCAGGTCAAGTATAATTAGATCCGGGCGACTGGCGTTTTCGTAGCCATCTTGCTTATAGAGATAAGACATAGCTTCTTCGCCGTCGCGCACCACCGAAATATCGACGGCAACATTCTGGTCTTTCATAACTTCCTTTATCAGCCTGGCATCGGCTTCACTGTCTTCAACAAGCAGCAACTGTAATTTGCGAGTCATGATTCGCCGCCAGAAGAAAGCAGCTTGGGCATGGTAAAGAAAAATGCCGCGCCTTGCGATGGAGCTGTTTCCACCCAAATGCGACCGCCATGGCGTTCAATAATTTTCTTACAGACTGCAAGGCCAATGCCGCTTCCCGGAAAAACCTCGCGAGAGTGGAGGCGTTGAAAAATGACAAATACCCTCTCTGCATATTTGAGATCGAAGCCAATGCCATTGTCACGTACTTCAAAGAGCCAGTATTTGCCTTGCTCCTTGCATTCAATGGTCACGACCGGATTCTGGTCGGACTTAAATTTGAGTGCGTTGCTTATGAGGTTTTGAAATACCTGAATTAACTGTGGATTGTCACCCTTTACTCTGGGCAGGGTACCCAGGTGGATCTTGGCGCCGCTCTCTTCAATTGCCACTTTCAAGTTGGCCAGGGCGTCTTCGGCCACGCTCTGGCAATCAATTTCAAGCAACTCCTGGCCTTTGGTTTGTACTCGGCTGTAGGTCAGCAGATCGTTTATCAAGCCCTGCATGCGCTTGGAGGCATCGACGGTAAAATCAAGAAATTCGTCCGCGGTCTCATCCAGAACTTTGCCAGAATACCGTTTTGCTAGAAGCTGAGTGTAGTTGGAGATGACGCGCAGTGGTTCCTGAAGGTCATGCGAGCAGACGTAGGCAAATTGCTGCAAATCATCGTTGGAGCGTTGCAATTCCAGAAGCTTCTCTTGCAAAAGGGCTTCGGACAACCGGCGCTCTGAAATGTCGACGATAGAGGCCAATACGAACCTTTCACCGCCTGTTTCAAGCGGATTTAGACCAATTTCCACCGGCAATTTGGTGCCGTCTTTGCGTTGACCGTACAGGTCTCTACCGCTTCCCATGGCTCTGGTATTGGGATTTTTAAAAAATTCAGCGCGATGATCGGCATGTCTTGGTCGCACGGAAGTAGGAACCAGGATGTCTATAGACTGGCCCACCAACTCAGCGCGGGTGTATCCAAAGAGTTGTTCCACAAGAGAGTTGACGAGAGCAATCTTGCCCCGCTGATCCACCATAATCATGCCACTGGGAGCGGCTTCAATTACAAGTCGCAGGCCGTCTTCAGTAAGTTTAGGGATACCACTGTGGCCTTCGAAAGTCATGGGTGAACCATTTACATACGAGGTGTGACTGATTAGTGTAACGCAGGGGTATTTACTTACGCTACGGGACAGCCCCCTAATTAAACAGGGAAACCCACACTATTTCAGGGATGCGACCACGGACTGTCTGGTTAGTTAACCCCTTTCTTGAGTGGCACTTGTCTACCCTGGAAAGCTTCAAGATGCTGTCCCCTCAATGTTTAGAAGCCCTTATTCCTATAAGTTGGCGCTTGTGAAGACATCGCTAGTGATTATGGTAATCGTCCACTATCGTAAGCAGTCACGACTTCTTTGGGATTTAGCCAGTGCTGTTTCGCTAATTGGGCACTGGCAACAGTATCAGCGTCAAATCAATCTCTTCCAATCGGTCAAGCGATGTCGGCTTTAATACTACATTGCGGGACAAAGTGCATTGGCATCGTAATAAGCGAACCAAAACCTATTTGGATAAATAGAGACCGATTTGTGTGGAAAAATTTTCCTCAAAATAGTAGCTAGTTAGCGACGAAAAGCCTTATTCCTGACCAGTCTTCGTATTTCCCGCGGAACTATCGAGAGCTATCGACGGTCTCCCGTCATAGTCGCAAAACGAGATTGCATCAGTATTTATAGATAAATAAGATTGCATATGTCGCTTACTAATCGAAAGGTTTTAGCTTATGGAAATGTATTTTGTCCCTGTTTCGCATGACGTTGGTCAACCCGCAATGAGCTTGCAGCAAGCTGCTCTAGCCTTACAAGCCAGACTCGCCTGCGAAAAAAATATCGTTGCCCATTCGACGCGATTGGTCGTGAGCAAATCGCCGGCCGAGTGCACGACTTACAAATATAAGAGTAAGGCAAGTACGACTTACTACAATCTGCCGGCGCTTAAGCCCATCTATAGATAGAGAAATTTTTGATCCAGAGATGGTGATGGAGGATGTATGAACAATTATAGAAATGTACTATTTGATCCCCTGGTGCGATTTGCTGAAAGTGATCGCAAGAAGCAGAATGAGTCCGCTTTGCACCATTGGTTTACGCGCAATAGAGGCGTGGCAGCCAGGGCCTGGCCGGTTAGTTATGAGCCGACCTATCATTATGAGAAGCTTCAGTGCCCCGCGGGAATTGACGAAAAGTATTGGGATACGCTTTCTCATGCCGATACTTTTTGGAGTATGCAGCCCGTAAAAGATCAATCGACTATTGATCCTCCCTATTACTGGCACGAACAATTTTTGCCTGAGCACACAGTACACGTAGCTCCGGAAGCTGAATTAGAGCTTTCTCCCACTTCCGATGGCTGGCTGCCGCTTGATCATGGCTCAGATAGTGAGAGCGCTGATTTCAATCCCACTTATACCAATTTGAAATCGATGGAGGCTCTCTCAGCAGTTGAGCAGTTGGCTGTTGAAGAAAACTTGGCCCAGGAAAAAGCAATGCAGGACATTAAAGACGAGGCATTGGAAATTGCTGACGCCGGTTCTAAGGGTAGCGGAAGTATCTCAGCCTTGAAAAAAGTAATCGCGTTCAGAAAATCAAGAAATCAGTGGCAGCGCGCCGGCAACTGGTAAGGTCATTGCTTGAATTATCAGCTATGTTCCAGTAACTGTATGAACAGAGGATGCACTTTGGAGTTTTCTTTCTCCACATGTTCGACGAAATCCTCTTGGACCAGTTGAATGGTGGCAAGTAGCTTTTCTCTAGCGTCACTTGGCGGCACCGTACTGCTGATCGTCAGTTGCACACCAGCCAGCGCCTTGCCACATCCGTCGTGCTCTTTTTCCATTTCGGCCAGACGCTCGTGCAAATTCATTTCGGTTGGCATTGGAGCGGTCCCAGATTCAATAGCGATGCCGATGGGAAACAGAACCGTTTCTTCGTCGCGCAAATGTGTTTCAACTTTTGAACGGACTTTTGTATAAATCTGTTGGGCTTCGGCCAGGTTTTCATTGTCAGGGTATCTTGTCACCAGCTCGTGCAATTGCTCTGTGATCTTCGGCAATTCACGGCGCAAAAGGCTGTGATGGCTGGACATGATCTCTTCTACGATTGTTTGGAAGCGCACAGGTCTGTTCCTTAATGGTGTGCCGATTGTACATGAGAAGCCCAAATGGTTGCATTACAAAAAAAGTAGCCGATAGGCGAACAGTCGGCTGTATAAGCTCATCTTAAGACATTGTATAGCTGCAATTTTAACAATGCGCCTATAGTAACCGGCCGGACACTATTGGCTTTTAAACAGCCTTTGGCGAACATTTCGGCATATCTATTCCGGATGAACGGGTGTACTGTTGAGAATAGCATCACCGCAATTTTATGCGCCAGGCCTGAGGGCTATTGATGTCACAAACTCATAAAGGAGTCTAAATATGTTAGACCAAAAGCAACAGTTACTAGACGATGCCCAAAGTGGTAATACCGAGCTTGCCGGCGGTTTCATCGATAGAGAATATAAGAGAATATGTGCCGCGTTAGAGAAAGTCCAAGTGGCAATGACTAAAGCCGAGTATCCGATTCTGAATTTTCTTCAGGGCACAGTTACGACTGATCGACTTCGCCATGAAAATGCTGCTCAGCAAGGAGGCTTAGCGCACTGGCGCGAGAGCACTTCCAGACAAGGGCAGGGAGACAATGTTCTGCAGCTCAATAGAACTCGTCGAGTGGACTATGATATGCCGGTACCGAAAACTGTGTGTTCCTTTGCTGCTGCTGATCGATCCACCGGTATGGGCCTCGATGGTGAAAATTTGCGATCGTTTGTCACTTCCTCCCATTGTAAGGTGGTGCCAGAAATTTCTTCTCAACTTGAAAAAACTGCTCCCACACTCACAATTGCCCGGGGTGCTATATACAGCTATCGTAGTAAGGCAAGCGCTACCTACACAGATTTGCCAGCCCTTGCTGTTAATCAATAGACTTTGATCATATCAATCCGAACTATCCCGCGAGGATGCCGTCACCAGGAATGGTGGCGGCATTTTCGTTTGTCGGCGAAGGCTGCTCTTTTGCTTCTAAACTGCGACAAGCGAAATTGGTGGCCGAATGTAAGGTACTGAGGTCAATGTTTCAGCGGCTATTTGCAAACTAGCCTGCCGTAAATTCTCGGCTCGTTGGTTTTTGCCCTGAAGTTCAAGAGCAAGGGCCAGATTATTCAAGGTGATTGCCAGGCTGAGCTCGTCTGCGTAGCGAAAATCTTTCAACATGGCCAGTTGATCTCGGAAAATTGTCTCAGCTTTAGCAAATGACCGGCTACGTAGCGCTTGCATACCAAGCCGCTCCAGACGTTGGACATTCTCATTGGAAGTCAAAACAGCCATATTGTATCTCGCTGGGAGGCATGATGTAGTATCCATAGCAGTGTAGCGT
>Ga0105248_10006884_pt1 | contig 12460 bp, 8 predicted proteins | sample KBSS34metaG_FD_81524 | JGI IMG/M metagenome (GOLD analysis project Ga0105248, IMG submission 81524) | Switchgrass rhizosphere microbial communities from Kellogg Biological Station, Michigan, USA - KBS S3-4 metaG | ecosystem: Host-associated > Plants > Roots > Rhizosphere > Soil | place... | reverse complement strand
CTGGGCGTCAACCCGACCTACAACGACCCTTACTCGAAGGCGGCGCAGATCGGGCGGGAAACGATCAGGGTGCCGCTGAACAAGGACTATACGCAGAACATCCCCGCGATCATCGACATCGCCAACAAGCGCGCCGCCGAAATCGGGTTCGTCTACATCGTCAACCCGAACAACCCGACCGGCATGATCGTCCCGAAGGTTCAGATCAAGCAGCTGCTCGACGGCATCCCGAAGGACATGCCGGTGCTGATCGACGAGGCGTACCACCACTTCGTCGACAGCCCGGACTACGAGTCGTCGATCAAGTACGTCCTCGAGGAACGGCCCGTCATCGTCTGCCGGACGTTCTCCAAGATCGCGGCGCTCGCGGCCATGCGCCTGGGCTACGGCATCGCGCCGGCCGAGCTCATTCGGAAGGTCCGCACCTTCACGACCGGCAGCCAGTCCATTACCGTGAAGTTTGGTGGCGCGGCGTCCGTCAAGGACACGGCGGGACAGGCGAAGACCAAGGCGCTGAACAAGCAGATCCGCGAGGACACCATCGCGAAGCTGAAGGCGCTCGGCCACGAAGTGCTGCCGTCGGAAGCGAACTTCTTCATGGTCGGCCTCAAGCGCGAGGCGAGCGACGTCGCGCCTGAGTTCCAGAAGCGTGACGTGCTGGTCGGCCGGCCGTTTCCGCCGATGACGCAGCATCTGCGCGTCTCGGTCGGCACGCAGGCCGAGATGGACAAGTTCGTGGCCGCGTTCAAGGAGATCATGGCAGCGCCGGCGAAGACTGCGGCCGCCGTCTAGCACGCGTCAATCGTGAGTCGCGGGCGGTGATCGCCATGGTCATCGCCCGTTTTCTTTGACGGCCGTAGAATATCGCGCACATGGCCAAAAAGAGAGCCTCCCGGAAGCCGCTCACTGGACGCGTCGCCCTGGTGGCCGGAGCGACGCGCGGCGCGGGCCGCGGCATCGCGCGAGCCCTCGCCGAAGCCGGCGCAACGGTTTACTGCACGGGCCGCAGCGTCACCGGCAAGCCGTCGCCGTACCGGCGGCCCGAGACCATCAACGAGACCGCGGCGCTGATCAAGGCCGCGGGCGGCACCGCGATCGCCGTCCGCGTGGATCACACGAGCGAGCGCGAGGTCACGGCGCTGTTCCGCCGCATCCTCCGCACCCACCACCGCCTCGACGTCGTCGTCGACAGCGTGGCGGGAGAGGATCCGCTGCTGAAGCAATACGGTTTCCTCTGGCAGGCGGACCTCAAGAACGCCGACGCGATGCTCCGGCAAGGGCTCGCCTCGCGCATCATCACGGCGAAGCATGCCGCGCGCGCGATGATGCCAGCCACGCGTGGGCTGATCGTCGAAGTCACGGAGAACGACATGATCGGCGGCGGCGCCAACCCGATCGCCCATGCCGTCAAGACCGCGCAGAAGCTGCTCCCGCTCCAATGGGCCGCCGAGCTCGCGCCGTATGGCATCACCGTCCTCGCCATCACGCCCGGCTTCCTCCGCTCGGAAACCATGCTGCAGCATTTCGGGGTGACCGAAGACACCTGGCGCGAGGGGGGCAAGAAGGATCCGAACTTCCTGGCGTCGGAGTCGCCGCTGTTCGTCGGGCGCGCGATCGCCGCGCTCGCCGGGGATCCGAACGTGCGGCAGCGCACCGGTTCGCTCCTGAGCTCATGGGAGCTGGCGCGCGAGTACGGCTTCACCGACTACGACGGCCGGCGTCCCGACTGGGGGCGCCACACGATCGACTTCTCGGTGCTGCCGCCGGAGTTGATCGACTGGTTCCGCACAGGCACGGACCTGGAAATCCAGTGGCTGACGACGCTCGCGGCGCGGGCCAGGAAATTCAGGGTCAAGGTTCCGAAGTAAGTGTCGCATGTACCCGAATCCCGCCGATGTCCTGGCGTTTCCGCCTCGCCCGCATCTCGAGCAGTACAAGAAACGCGCGCAAGCACTCGTGACAGCCTGCAAGTCAGGCGAGCGGGACGCGATACGCACGTGGGCCGCCGACTGGATCGAGAGCCTGGCGAGCGCGTTGACAACGAGCGACGGCGATCTTCGTGCGCGGTTCGATCAGCGCGTCAATCAGATTGAAGACTTCGCCTGGAAGACACTGTCCGCGTCCGACCGTCGAACGGCCATCTGTACACTCGCCGACGCGCAATTCGTCATCGCGCGGGTGCATGGGTTCAAGAGCTGGCCGCACTGTGCGAGACATATCAACGCTCTCACGCGCACGACCTCGCCCATCTCGCGGTTCGAATCGGCGGTCGAGGCCGTCATCACCGGCGACATGGCGGCGCTCAGGCGTCTCCTCCGTGCAAGTCCGGCGCTGATACGCGCGCGGTCGCCTCGCGATCATCGAGCGACGCTCCTGCAGTACATCGCGGCTAACGGCGTCGAGGGCTTTCGTCAGAAGACGCCCGAGAACGCGGTCGATGTCGCGAAGTTACTCCTCGGTGCCGGTGCTGATGTCGACGCGCCGAACTGGCCGGACGGTCCTGCCGGGCCAGGCACGACACTGGGGGAAGTCGCAACCAGCGCGCATCCGGCGCGAGCCGGCGTCCAGATCCCGCTCATGCAAACGCTTCTCGACTACGGCGCCAATATCAACGGCCTGCCCGGCGGTTGGAATCCGTTGCTCGCCGCGCTGCACAACGGCCGACGCGAAGCCGCGGAGTTTCTCGCGGCGCGCGGCGCGCGGTTGGATCTCGAGGGCGCGGCCGGTGTCGGACGGCTCGATGTAGTCCAGACCTTCTTCAATCGGGACGGCACCCTGAGGAATGCCACCAACGCGCAGATGGAGTCAGGCTTCGAGTGGGCGTGCGAATACGGCCGAAACGACGTGGTCGAGTTCCTCCTGGATCGTGGTGCCGACCTCCGCGCGGGCGAGAAAACGAACCAAACGGGACTGCACTGGGCGGTGATTGGAGGAGAACTCGAGACCGTCAACCTGCTTCTCAAACGTGGAGCGCCGCTGGAGGCGACAAACGTGTACGGCGGGACGGTTCTCGGTCAAGCCACGTGGTGCGTCATCAACGGCGACCGGTCAATTGACTATGTGCCGATCATCAGAGCGCTGCTCGCTGCGGGCGCACGAATTGAGGAGGCCGATTACCCCACGGGAAACAAGCGCGTCGACGACCTCCTTCGCCCGGTGAGAGGTCATGACGTCCGATAAGCCGGCGCCCGCCACTCTGCCGGATTCAGGGCATCACGGTGTGCCTCAGCGTGCGGGCAGGTCGCGCAGCAGATACTGGGCGGCCGACAGGTAGTAGTTCCGCGCGAGCGCGCTGATCTGCCGCTCGCCGAGTTCGCTCAGCGCCGACGCCTTCAGCCGCTTCGCTTCGACGTTGCCGTCGTCGATCGCCAGCACGTAGTCGGTCAGCTCCGCGGTCCACTGGAAGTCGTTGCCGGCCAAAGCGCGACGCGCCCGCGACAGCACCTGTTCGCGACCGCCGGCCAGCTCGATCACTCGTGCCGCCCGGTCCCGTTCGGGCAGAGGGAACAGCCTCGTCGGGTTGCCATCGAACCACCCTGCGTAGTCGGCGTAGATGGCGCGCACCGACCAGGCCACGGTTCCGTAGAATTCCTGGAGGTAGGGGCTGTCGGCCAGCATGGGCGGAAGTGTGACGTGCTGCACCAGTTCATCGGGTCGCTCGCCTTTCTTCATCCCCTCCAGGGTCTGGTCGAGTACCGACTTGATGCCGTCGCGATACGTGGTCAGCGCCGCACGTACGTTGACGCTCCCGAGCACAGGGCGCGTGTGCCCCGGCACCAGGTAATCGGCACCACGGTCGATCATCAGGCCGAGGCTCGCGATCCACTGCTCGATCGGACGCAGGCGTGCGCCACGAATGGCATAGAGGGCCGGGAAGGACTTGTAGAAATCGTCACCGGGCAGCAAAACGCGCTTGTCGGGTAGCCAGACCGCAATGTTCTCGCGCGTCTCTCCCGGCGTGTGGACCAGCTCCAGGCGAACGCCCGCGATAGTCAGCTCGAGCCGGTCCTCGCTGAACGTTCGCGTCGGAGCGACGTAGGCGGTTGGAGCAGGATGTCGCCCGAACTCCAGCCCTGTGCCCGCATTGATGAACAGGGCCTCCGGCAAAGTGGAGCCGAACTGATCGCCGCCGTCGCGCCCGTTGCGGCCCACGTCCGGGACACGCTCCACAAAAAGCCGGTGAGCGAGGATCTCGGGGCGGTCGTTTCCGGCGAACACGCCAGCGCCGCCGGTGTGATCAGGATGCGAGTGCGTATAGATGATCGCGCGGACCGGTGCGGTGGAACGCTTCGCGAACTCGGCCTTCACCGCCCTGGCATCTTCCCTGTCGCTGGTCGTGTCGACCACGATCGACCCGCCCTTGCCTTCGATCAACACCGAGTTGGCGTCGGAGAAGCCGACCGCGACCCACACGCCGTTCGTGACCTCGATCACCTCCCGGCGGAACTCGGTCGAATGGGCGCGCAACTTCTCCCGTCCGCCAGACTCCTGGGCCGCCGCGCCGCAGGTGACCATGAGCACCAGAAGCCCGACAAGCGCCGCGCTCGACTCCTTGTCACTGAACAATCGCCCCATGTGGGCCTCCGAAAGCGGGGGGGGTCGGACAGCGGCCGATAGCCGAGGGCCGGTCACGTGCTGAGGCGTCTGTGAAGTGCCCGCTAAACGTCAGAGCAGTCCAGCACCGCGCGCCCACTTGTACTTGGCGCCGAGCACGTCCACCGGGATCTCGGTCGAATAGGGATAGGCGGGAATCTTGTGGGCGAAGAGATACTCTGACGCCTCTTCCACTTCCACGTCCCCTGCCAGCGAGACAACGACCGGCTTGTCGATGCCCTTCCCTCGCAGCTCCTCGACTATCTCGGCCAGGAGCTTCGCGAACACCATCGGCGGCGTCACGATGGTGTGCCAGTAGCCGAGGATGAGCGAGTGGATCCGCGGATCCTCGAGCCCGAGCCTGACCGTGTTCTGGTACGTCTTCGGCGGCTCGCCGCCGGTGATGTCGACCGGGTTGCCCGACGCGCCGAACGGCGGAATGAACTTCTTGAACGCCGCATCGAGGTCCGGGGGGAACGCCATCAGCGACAGGCCGTTGTCCACGACGGCGTCGGACAGCAGGACGCCGGAGCCTCCGGCGCCGGTGATGATGACGATGTTGTTCCCCTTGGGTGTCGGCAGGATCGGCAGCGCGCGCGCGAACTCGAGCATCTCGCGAAGAGAGCGCGCCCGAATCACGCCCGACTGACGGAGTACATCGTCGTAAATCTTGTCGTTGCCCGCGAGCGCGCCGGTGTGTGACGCGGCTGCCTTGGAACCCAGAGAGGTGCGTCCGGCCTTGAGCACGACGACCGGCTTCTTCTTCGACACGCGCTTGGCCACTTCGGCAAACGCGCGGCCGTCCTTCAGGTCCTCGCAGTGCTGCACGATGATGTGCGTGTTGTCGTCCTGCTCGAAGAACGTCAGCAGATCGTCTTCGTCGATGTCCGATTTGTTCCCCAGGCCGACGATCGCCGAGACGCCCATCTTCGCGGAGCGCGAAAAGCCGATGATCGCCATCCCGATGCCGCCCGACTGCGACGACAGCGCCGCGTGGCCTTTGACGTCGTAGGCCGTGCAGAACGTCGCGCACAGGTTGCTCCACGTGTAGTAGAAACCGTAGATGTTCGGCCCCATCAGGCGGACGCCGTACTTGCGGCCAACGTCGATGATCTCCTGTTGTCCCGCGACGTTGCCGACTTCGGCAAACCCCGACGGAATGAGCACGGCGCCGGGAATCTTCTTCTCGCCGCATTCGGCGATGGCTCCTGCGACGAACTTTGCCGGAATCGCGAACACCGCGACGTCGATGTCGCCCGGAACGTCCTTGACGCTCTTGTACGCCTTCAGCCCCATGATCTCGTCGGCGGACGGGTTGATCGGATAGATCTGCCCCTGGTAGCCGCCGTTGATCAGGTTCTTCATCACCGAGTTGCCGATCTTGCCGGCCTCGGACGAAGCGCCGATGACCGCGACCGCCTTCGGCTTCATGATGCGGTTCATGTCGCGCACGATGTCGTCGTGCTTCGGACGATAGCGCGCCGGCGCCGGCGAGAAATTGACGACGATCCGGACGTCGGCGGCGATGGCGCCGTCCTTGGTGGCGAAGACCGGGTTCAGGTCCATCTCCGCGATTTCCGGATAGTCGGCGATGAGCTGCGACACGTTCTGGATCATCGTCGCGAGCGCGTCGCGATTGACGGGATCGGCGCCGCGAACGCCCTTGAGGATCTGCGCCGCCGCGATGCCGTCGAGCATCGACAACGCGTCGTCCTGCGTCGCGGGCGCGAGACGGAACGTGATGTCCTTGAGCACTTCGACGAGGACGCCGCCGAGACCGAACGCGACGAGCTTGCCGAAGACCGGATCGGTGACCGCGCCGATGATCACTTCCTGACCGCCGGCGAGCATCTGCTGCACCTGGACGCCGAGGATGCTCGCCTTGGCGTTGTACTTCTTCGCGTTGCCGACGATCGTGTCGTAGCCCTTCTGGGCTTCCTCCGCGCTTTTCACGCCGACCAGCACGCCTCCCGCCTCGGTCTTGTGGAGGATCTCCGGCGACACGATCTTGAGCACCACCGGAAAGCCCATACCCGTGGCGATCTTCGCGGCGTCAGCGGCCGACGTCGCCACGCCTTCCTTCGGCACCGCGATCCCGTACGCGTCGCACACGATCTTGCCTTCCGGTGCGGTGAGCGCGGTGCGGCCTTCGGCTTTGACAGTATCCAGAATGTTCCTGACGTCGGTGCGGTTGCTCATCGTCTTTTTGTCCGGAGCCTTTCGCTGCGTTTCAGATGACGTTTTCGGTGCGCAGCGCGGCGATCTGATCCGCGCCGTAGCCGAGTTCCGCGAGCACCTCGTCGGTGTGCTCGCCGAGCAGCGGCGAGCGCTTCACGTCGGACGGACTGTCGGACATCTTGATCGGATTGCCGACCGTGAGGTACTTGCCGCGCGTTGGATGATCGACTTCGACGACCGTGCCCGTCGCGCGCAACGATGGTTCGTCCGCGATCTCCTTCATCGAGAGGATCGGTCCGCACGGGATGTCGTGCTCGTTGAGGATGTCCATCGCCTCGAACTTGGTCTTGGTCTTGGTCCATTCCTCAATCTTGTCGAAGATTTCTTTCAGATGCGGCAGCCGCCCTTTCGGCGTCGCGTATCGGGGATCGGTCAGCCACTCTTCGCGCCCGATCACCTTGCAGATCGCGTCCCAGACCGGCGCCTGGGTGATGAAGTAGATGTACGCGTTGGGATCGGTTTCCCAGCCCTTGCACTTGAGAATCCATCCGGGCTGACCGCCGCCGGAGGCGTTCCCAGCCCGCGGGACGGCGTCGCCGAACGTGCCGTTGGGATATTGCGGGTACTCCTCCATGATGTGCGTCCGCGCGAGCCGCTGCTGATCGCGCAGCTTCACGCGGCAGAGATTGAGCACGCCGTCCTGCATCGCGGCGAGCACACGCTGGCCGCGGCCCGTCGTGTTGCGCTGATACAAGGCAGCGACGATGCCCAGCGCGAGATGCAGTCCGGTTCCGCTGTCGCCGATCTGCGCACCGGTGACCAGCGGCGGGCCGTCATCGAAGCCTGTTGTGGAGGCCGAACCGCCGGCACACTGCGCGATATTCTCGTAGACCTTGCAGTCTTCGTACGGCCCAGGCCCGAATCCCTTGACCGACGCGACGATCATGCGCGGGTTGAGCTCGTTGATGCGCTCCCAGGTGAACCCCATGCGGTTGAGCGCGCCCGGAGCGAAATTCTCCACGAGCACATCGCACTTCTTGACCAGCGCTTCGAGGATCGCCTTGCCTTTCGGATTCTTGGCATCCACCGTGATCGAGCGCTTGTTCGCGTTGAGCATCGTGAAATACAGACTGTCGACGCCCGGAATGTCGCGCAGTTGGCCGCGCGTGACGTCCCCTTCTCCGGCGCGTTCAACCTTGATGACGTCGGCGCCCAGCCACGCGAGCAGCTGCGTGCACGTCGGACCCGATTGCACGTGCGTGAAATCGAGGATGCGAACGCCGTCCAGTGCCTTGCCCATCTCTGAAACCCCTCGTGTGTGGCGCAGCCCTTCAGGGCTGCGTTCTACTTCTTACGAACCGCGCTTTGCGGATTGAGTTTGCCGATGCTGCCGCTCTCGGTGCCGGCCGCGGGATCGATCACGGCATTGATGACCGTCGGCCTGCCCGAATCCATCGCCGCGTCGACCGCGCGCTTCAGCTCGTCGGGTGTCGTCGCATTCACGCCGGCGCCGCCGAACGCCTCGATCATCTTGTCGTAGCGCGCGCCCTTGACGAAGGTGGTGATCGCCGGGTCCGAGCCCACGGCGTTGACGTCGGTTCCGCGGTAGATCCCGTCGTTGTTGAAGATGACGACGCAGATCGGCAGGTTGTAGCGGCAGATGGTCTCGACCTCCATGCCGGAGAAGCCGAACGCCGAGTCCCCCTCGACGGCGAGCACGGGCTTACCGGTCTCGATGGCGGCGGCGATGGCGAAGCCCATGCCGATGCCCATGACGCCCCAGGTGCCGACGTCGAGACGTTTGCGCGGCTGATACATGTCGATCGCGCCGCGCGCCAGATCGAGCGTGTTGGCGCCTTCGTTGACGAGGATCGCGTCCGGCCGCTCCTTGACGACGGTGCGCAGGGCGCCGAGCGCGCCGTGGAAGTCCATGGGCGACTTGTTGCTCAGAAACCGCGGCGCCATCTTGGCGATGTTTTCCTCGCGTTTCGTCTTGACCGCGCCGGTCCATTCCGCCGGGGGCGCCGGCCAGTTGCCGCCCATGCCGTCGAGCAGCGCCGACACGCAGGAGCCGATGTCGCCGACCACCGGAGCGGCGATGTCGACGTTGCTGTCCATCTCCTTCGGCTCGATGTCGATCTGGATGAACTTCTTCGGTGCGTCGCCCCAGGTCTTGCCCTTGCCATGCGACAGCAGCCAGTTGAGCCGGGCGCCGATCAGCATGACGACGTCGGAGTCCTTCAGCACCGTCGAGCGGGCGGCGCCCGCGCACTGCGGATGCGTATCGGGGAGCAAGCCCTTAGCCATGCTCATCGGCAGGAACGGTACGCCGCTCTTCTCGACGAGGTTGCGGATCTGCTCGTCGGCCTGCGCGTAGGCCGCACCTTTCCCGAGAATGATCAGCGGTCGCCTGGCGCTCTTCAGAAGATCGAGCGCACGCGTGACCGCTTCCATCGCGGGAATCTGTGCTGGCGCCGCGTCGATGACCTTGACGAGTGATTTCTGTCCGGCCTCGGCGTCGATCGCCTGTGCGAAGAGTTTGCCCGGTAGATCGAGATAGACGCCTCCCGGACGACCGGACACCGCGGCCCGAATCGCGCGAGCCACGCCGATGCCGATGTCTGCGGCATGCAGCACGCGAAACGCCGCCTTGCAGAGAGGCTTGGCGATCGCCAGTTGGTCCATCTCTTCGTAGTCGCCCTGCTGCAGGTCGACGATCTCGCGCTCCGACGAGCCGCTGATCAGGATCATCGGAAAGCAGTTGGTCGTGGCATTGGCCAGCGCAGTCAGACCGTTCAGGAAGCCGGGCGCCGACACCGTGAGGCAGATGCCCGGCTTCTTCGTCAGGAAGCCGGCGATCGCCGCGGCGTTGCCGGCATGCTGCTCGTGCCGGAACGAGATGACGCGGATGCCTGCGGCCTGCGCCTGACGGCCGAAGTCCGTGATCGGGATGCCCGGCACACCGTAGATGGTCGTGACGCCGTTGAGCGTGAGCGCCTCGATGACGAGGTGAAAGCCGTCGGTCAGCTTCCGCTCGGCATCGCCGGCTTTGGCATCGGCGGCGGGGGCCGCAGTCTCTAACATGGGATCCTCCGGCTACTCTTTTCTGCCGAACTGGCGTACGGTATGTGGTATACCACGCAAAGTCAACATGCAGGCCCCACCTCAGCTCACCCTTGAGCCCCTCAACGCGAACGTCAGCATCGTCGACCAGGCGTACACGGCGATCAAAGACGCGATTATGGCTGCGGATATCTACGCCCAGCGAGAGGAAATTCGTCTCGACGAGCGTCAATTGAGCCGTGCGCTCGGGGTCAGCCGCACGCCGATCCGCGAGGCGATGACGCTGCTCGAGCAGGAAGGGTTCCTGCGCACCGTTCCGCGGCGCGGCGTCTTCATCGTCAGGAAAACCAAGAAAGAGATCATCGAGATCATCGAAGTCTGCGCGGCGCTGGAAAGCATGGCGGCGAGGCTCGCCACCGTCAACGCGTCAGATGAAAGCATCGCCGCGCTGCGCCATATGTTCGACGAGTTTCACAGCTCAGCGCCGTCGGAGCATCTGCACGAGTACTCCGATGCGAACATCGCGTTCCATCAGGCGATCATCAATCTTTCCGGTTCGGATCTCATGTCCAGGACGATCGAGAACCTCTTCGTCCACGTCCGGGCGATCCGCCGCATGACGATTTCGCAAAAGGATCGCGCGTCCCGATCGATTGCCGATCACATGCGCATCATCGAGGCGCTGGAACGCCGCGACACCGAGCTGGCCGAGCGGCTCGTCAGACAACACTCGCTCGACCTTGCAGCGCACGTCGACAAGTACTGCGATTTCCTCGATTAGCGTCGTTTCGTAGGTAGTGTCCGCCTTTAGGCGGACCCTCGACGAAGTCCGGCTGAAGCCGGACACTACATTCGTTTAGCGAGCGCTCAGCGGTTCTGCACCGACTGCCAGCCGAAGCGTCCCTTGATGCACAAGTGGCCGCTCGTGACGTCGTGGTCCAGCGGCGACGTGACGCGGACAATGTCGTTCTCCTGGACGTGGAGCTGCAGCGTGCAGCCGACACCGCAGTACGGGCAGATCGTGTCGGTCACCGTCTGCTTCGACTCGTCCCACGTACCGGCCTGGCGCATGTCGTGCTCCGACTTGAACATCAGCGCGCCGGTCGGACAGACGCCGATGCAGTTCCCGCAGTAGACGCAGGCGGAGTCCGGGAGCGGACGATCCGATTCGGTCGAGATGTGCGCCTCGAACCCGCGGCCCGCAACGGCAATGGCAAACGTGTTCTGTGCGTCCGTGCCGCACGCCTCGACGCATTTGTAGCAGAGCACACATTTCGAGTAATCCCGTACGTAGAGATCGTTGTCGACTTTCACGGGCTGCGACACCGTGGCGCCGGCGAGGCGGTCTGGCTCGGCGCCGTACTCCCGCATGTGGCGCTTCAGATCCGCGGACGCCAGCGACAGATCCACCGACGATCCCAGGAGCTCGAGAATCAGCTTGCGGCTGTGCCGGACGCGATCGGTGTTCGTGCGAACGACCATGCCGGCTTCGACCTTGCGCGAGCATGCCGGCGCGAGCGCCCGTGCGCCCTCGAGCTCGACGACGCAGAGACGGCAGGCGTTGACGGGCGTCAGCGTCTTCAGGGTGCACAGGGTCGGCGTGTCGATGCCCTGTGCGTTGCACGCCTGCAGGATCGTCGCCCCTTCAGGCGCGTGCGTCGTGCGGCCGTCGATGGTCAGCTGAATCATCCAAACACCTGGAGCTTTCTAATCGCCGATTGAACGGCAGGAGAAGCCGTGTGGCCGAGGCCGCAGATGGACGCGTCCTTCATCGCCTGCGCGAGGTCGTCGATGAGGGCGAATTCGGCCTCTTTCGAACCGCGCGCTTCGCCGGCGACGAGACGATGGAGCGCTTCCTCCTGCCGGACGGTGCCGACGCGGCACGGCACACACTGCCCGCACGATTCGTGACGGAAGAACTCGGCGATCCGCATGGTGGTGTCGCGCAGATCCGCGCGATCGTCGAAGAGCATCACGACTCCCGAACCGAGCGTGGCGCCCGCGGCGCGGGCGCCTTCGACAGTCAGCGGAAGATCGATTTCATCCGGCGTGACGAACACGCCCGCGGCGCCGCCAAGCAGCACCGCCTGCAGCGGCCGGCCGTCGCGGACGCCGCCCGCGCGAGCGATGAGCGCCTTCAGCGTGATGCCGAACGGCACTTCGTAGACTCCGGGCCGAACGGCGCATCCCGAGACGCAGAAGAGCTTCGTGCCGGTCGACTGTTCGGTGCCGGTGGCCGCGAACGCCGCCCCGCCGTCGCGCACGATGTCGAGGACGTTGACGAGCGTCTCGACGTTGTTGACGACGGTCGGCTTGCCGAAGAGGCCCGACTCCACGGGGAACGGCGGCTTGTTCCGCGGCTCGCCGCGGAAGCCCTCGATCGAATTGAACAGCGCCGTCTCCTCGCCGCAGATGTAGGCGCCGGCGCCGCGGCGCAGTTCGATGTCGAAGCGAAAGGGTATGTCCATCACGCGCTCGCCGAGCAAGCCGGCGGTGCGCGCCTGCACGAGCGCGCCGAGCAGCCGCTTCGTCGCCAGCGGATACTCGCCGCGGATGTAGATGTATCCGTGCTCGCAGCCGGTCGCGAACGCGGCGATGGTCATCGCCTCGATCACCGCGAACGGGT
>Ga0105248_10006881_pt1 | contig 12462 bp, 24 predicted proteins | sample KBSS34metaG_FD_81524 | JGI IMG/M metagenome (GOLD analysis project Ga0105248, IMG submission 81524) | Switchgrass rhizosphere microbial communities from Kellogg Biological Station, Michigan, USA - KBS S3-4 metaG | ecosystem: Host-associated > Plants > Roots > Rhizosphere > Soil | place... | reverse complement strand
GTCAGCTGGGACTACGAGCAGATTACGGGGGATATCACTGGCCAGATCGTCGGCCGTGCCGCGTTCGCGGACTTGCTCGTCACCGCGCGAGACCTCCATCGCGACGAACTCGGCGGTGCCGCCGTCCAGCTCCTAGGTGACTTTCTATACCGATGCCGCTCTCCGGTGTTCCTTGCAGGCGATGACGCGGTTTCGGTCGATCCAACGGGCGTCGCAGTAATTGCCTGGGACGGGAGCTGCGAGGCGGCCAACGCCATTCGCTCGTGCATTGGGATGCTGAAGCTCTCCGAGAAGGTGAAGGTCGTGCAGGTCGCCGAAGACAAGGACCAGAGATTCCCCGGCACGAAGATGCTGGAATATCTCTCGCGCCATGGAATTCATGCCGAGCTGTCAGTCCAGGAACCACCCACCGGCTATTCGGACCCGAAGACAGTTGCGGCGGCACTCGTCTCCTACGCCCGGCGCTGCAACGCTGCATACATGGTCATGGGCGGATACAGCCACAGCCGGCTCGGCGAATATGTCTTCGGTGGAGTCACAAGGACTTTGCTGAAGGACTGCCCCATCGCGCTCGTGATCGCCCACTAGGCGCTGGTTTGATCACTCGCCCTGCGCCGCGAAAGCGATCCGCAGAGCCTCGGACAGGCTTCGCACTCCGAGCCTGCTCATCAGATTCGCGCGATGGATTTCCACCGTCCGCGGACTGATACCCAGATCGTACGCGATGGTCTTGTTCGGCAGCCCTTGGGCGAGGCCCTCAAGTACATCGCGCTCGCGCGGCGTGAGCGCCTGCAGGCGCACTTCGGCGTCCCTCTTGCGATCGTAGGCGGCATCCTTCCGCGAGATTCGACGGAAACCCTCTTCGAGCGACGAAAGAAGCATGCCCTTTTCGAACGGCTTTTCAATGAAATCGACGGCGCCGGCTTTCATCGCCTTTACCGCGAGAGCGACGTCGCCGTGGCCGGTCATGATGATAACGGGAAGGCTTACACCTCGTTCCTGCAAAGCCTGCTGCACTTCCAGGCCGTCCATTGCGGGCATGCGAATATCGAGGAGGATGCAGCCTTCGTCGAGAGCGCTGATCGTCTTGAGAAGCTCGGTTCCTGAATCGTACGTCTGCACTCTGTGCCCTGAAGTCTTCAGCATGAAGCCGACCGACCGGCGGATCGCCGCGTCGTCGTCGACCAGGTGCACCAATCGCTGCTCGGATTCGCTCATGCGCCGACCTCGGCCTTCGGCAAGGTTAGACGGAAGGTCGTGCCGCCCTCCGGCCCCGCCTCGAACCAGATGCGGCCGCCGTGCGCCTCCACGATTGTGCGGCAGATCGAAAGGCCGATTCCCATGCCCGTCTGCTTAGACGTCACGAAAGGCTCGAAGAGCTGCGGTGCGATCTTTTCGCTAATACCCGTCCCGGTGTCTTCGACGCTGATTGTGACAAAGCCCTCCGGCTCCGGCTCGCTGCTTATGGTGAGCGACCGCACCGGACAATCGAGCATCGCGTCGATGGCGTTGCGGACGAGGTTGAAGAGCACCTGTTGGATCTGGATCCGGTCGACGAACACGTGGTTGCACCTCGGATCAATGTGTACCTGCACGTCGATGCCGTGCTCGCGGGAACCGACCAGAGCTAGCGCATTGGCTTCCGTAATTAGCTTGGACAGGGTCTCGATCCGATGCTCAGTGTCCCCGTGACTGAGGAACTCGCGCATACGCCTCACGATCTGGCCTGCACGCATTGCCTGATCGGCTGTGTCCCGAAGAGCTTCGCGAGCGAGTGAAAGGCGAGCGGGATCGGGCTCTCCTTCGAGCAACTCGGCGGCCCCCTCGCAATAGCTCGTAATCGCCGTTAGCGGCTGGTTGAGTTCATGCGCGAGCGAGGACGCCAGAGTCCCCATTTCGCTCAGGCGTCCGACGTGCGCCAGCTCGGCCTGTAAGTCGCGGAGCCGCATGTCGGCCTGTCGGCGTTCCGTCAGGTCGTGGATGAATCCCGTGAAGATCCGCCTGCCGTCGACCCAGGCTTCGCCGACCGACAGCTCGATCGGGAAGGTGTTGCCGTCGCGGTGCCGCGCCGTCGTTACCCGGCCGATCCCGATGATCTTGCGGACACCCGTATCGCGGTACTTCTTCAAATAGCCGTCGTGTTGCTCCCGGTCGGGGGAAGGCATTAACATCGACACGTTCTCGCCGATCACCTCTCCTTCGGCATAGCCGAACATCTTTTCCGCGGCGGCGCTGAAAGAGAGGATGAGTCCCATCTCGTCGATCAGGACCATCGCGTCCGGCACGGTCGCAAGTATCGAGCGAAGATGCTCCTCGCGGCCGGCGATCCTGGACTCCATGCGATCGACGGACTTGTCCATTCGCCGACTATAACAACTGTTCGGTGAGCGGTCGAAACGTCAGCGGACGCTGGCAATCTTGAAAGGGAGCACGGTTCCGTCGGGCTCGATCACAGACACACGCGCGCCCAGCCGGAGCGGCTCCAAATCAAGGCAGAGCGTGCGATCCCTCCCGTGGCACCGAATCGACCAATGGTTGTTGGCCTTGACGATCGATCCTCTTTCGTCCGGTTCGGTCGACCAATGACGGCGGACTGTGGCTCTCAATGGATTTAGCTCGAATGCGGTCCGGTCAACCACGTCGGCATCGTCCAACGGCAGACGCAGGAGATACGCGCGGCTGACGGAGCCTGCGGGAAACTCCCCGGTGCTTCCAAGCTCCAGGCGGATGTTCTTCCAGTTGCTCATGGTCTTGACCATGGCCCCGGCAAAGCCACGGCAAAATAGGGAATTATACCCATCTTTTCGCTAACCTGGAGCAGCCCGCCGCCTATCTCGAGCCGAAGACCGGGCGCTTTCCTGACTGCTCCGTTTCGGGCTTCGACAGCCAGTTCCAGACGATCGCGAAGATCAAGCCCAGCATTGCGCCGATCGCGAATGTTAGCCCGACGAGCGTCAATGCCGTCGGCAGAACGAACGGCGCGAGCGCGTAGTCTAACTGCAGGAAGTGCAGTTTGAGGATCAGATCGAGTATCGGCTTGGCGACGCCGAACGCCACCAGTGTGACCCACATGAGGTGCCAAACGCCGAAGACTGCGCCGACAGAAAAGGCGGCTTTCGCAGGACTAACATACCGCATTGCGGATCTCCTTCCGCGAAAACAATCGCTCGCGGCCAGCCCAGCTGCACTCCGTAATGTTCCGGAGGCTCTAAGGACTCTTCCGTAAGGACCTCATCGCGCGCACCTGAGAAGGTGAGCCCTGTGGAGTTTGGAGCTCGAACATGATCCAGCGTGCACGACCTGGGGAAGTGCCCTTCGAAGAACTGTCAGGCGACGCCGCCCGAACCGAATCCCTTCGACGAGCAATGCCCATGGGAGACTCCTCCGGGCAGCCCCGATGCGCAGCCGCCGCAATGCCCTCCCGAGTGCCGGCCGAGGCGCCATGGATGAAGTGCGGTCTCGTTGCGTTTCTGGCGCGTGCGCTCCTGCCAGTGTCTGCCTCGGCCCAGCAAGTGGATATAAGCTCAGGCTCGGTCGTCGAAACCGTCACCAAACTGAAGGCCGGTGAATATGTCTGGGCGCCCGAGGTTGCGCCGCAGGGGCCGATGCTGCTCATCGTCAACCTGAAGAGCCAGCGCGGCGTCCTCTACCGCAACGGCGTGCCGATCGGAGCGACGACCGTATCGACCGGCCGTCCGGGCCGCGACACGCCAACTGGGGTGTTCACGATCCTCCAGAAAAAAATCGAACATTATTCATCGAAATACGACAGTGCTCCGATGCCGTACATGGAGCGGCTTACCTGGTACGGGGTCGCGCTGCACGCCGGTCATCTGCCAGGCTACCCCGCGTCGCACGGCTGCATCCGCATGCCGAAGGGGTTCGCGAAGTTGCTCTACGGCGTCACCAGTCTCGGCATGACGGTCGTCATCGCCAACGTTCCTGCCAGCCCCCGCGTCGCTCCATCTCCGCGGATAATCGCTGGCTCGTCCGACGACGGCGACGCCGGCGGCCCAGCTGTGGTCTGGAACCCTGAAAAATCACCAACTGGGCCGGTTTCGGTCGTTGTCAGCGTAAGTGACCGGCGCGCGCTCGTGCTGCGAAATGGAGTTGTGATCGGCTCGGCGCCGGTGACCGTCAGCGGCCCTGTGGCCAGCACGTGGGCCTACGCGCTGCGGAGCATCGAGAAAGATGGTCAGCATTGGGTCCGCGTGCAATTGTCGAAAACCCCGTCCAGCAATCAGCGCGTACCCGGTAGTGAGTGGCAGAGGTTCACCGCCCCCGACGCGTTCAAGAAGGCTGTCACCGGCATCGTCGAGCCCGGCATGACCGTCGTCGTCACGCCTGATTCGCTACGGTCGGCCGCCGCGCCGGCGAAGATCCTGGAATCCCCGAGCTAGGATCGGCCCCGTAACAATACGTACTGCAAATCACGCTCGTTACTGCTGTTTGGGCGGGATGGATGCGAAAGATCGAACTTATTTCCTCAGACGTGTCCTGCAGGAACAGGAAGCGGCGTTGAATGCAGCCTGTGCCGAGGCGCGCGAGCGGCACGAGCAGCTGGCCGCCGCGTATCTGTCCCGTTGCCGACTTGATGCGCCTGAGTCCGACTCGTCAGACGAGGTGGCTGCGGCGCTGGCCCTGCATTCGCACCAGATGGCCGGCTGAAGCCGCGCGCCTCTGCGCACCTACGCACCTGACTTGGCCTCACTATTCTTGGACCCAGATCCGCATTGGTTCTCAGCGACAAACCACGTGCACGGCGCTTGGCCCCGCGCCTCACCCGGGTGCTTTTCCTCTCGGTTTTGATGCACCCTCTTGCCCTGTGCCGTGCGAGGGGAGGGTTCACTGACGCGTATTGATGCACCTAGACGGCTCCAATACCTGCCGAGGGGCTGAAGCTCGTAACGTCCGGAATGGGTGGAAAGCGGACACTAATGCGCCCCCGCCGCTGCCGCGGGCCGTCACTCGCCCAGCCTTAAGGATTTGGTCCCTCGATTTGGAGTTCTGTTGTGCCCTGTCCTCTCGCCCAGGCAATGGCGTCTGTCTCAGCTTCCTGAACAGTGGCGAAGTCACCAGGACTGGCACCGAGCACGGTCCTTCTGCCCGCACCAAGTGACCCGGTCCAAGCTATGCGACCGTCCGCTAGCCGGTCGATGTAAATGCGATCGGATGTATCTGGCGCCCGATCGCCCGGCTTGAGTTTCTTAATATACAAGCGGCTCCCCCATGCTGTGCTCGAAACATAGCATAGGGGGCCGAGCTAAGCGGGTGATTAACTCGCTTTCGATGTCTCAACCGGTCGGTCTCGTTTTGGTGGAAAGCGGACATTATCTCGCCTCGGACTTCGTCAGCCGAGACGAGCGTTCAACTGCGCAAGTCGTTTCTTCAGCACGGCAATATTTTTCGGGGTCGTAGCCTGCAGCTCCCGCAGATCGTCTTCATCGATGTGTGTGATCCTGCCGGTCTCGATGCCCTGGAGGAGCTGGACCAACCTGTCTCGCTCCTCGTGCCAATTCTCCGCGCTCACAATAGCCTCCATGCCTGGAGCCGACCTTTAGGCGCCTCGAACCCGTAAGCGGGTAAGGATTTCGTCGTAGTCGGCTATATCCTGGAGCAGTATTGTTATTGCCTCTTCCTTGGTCATGCCGTGCGAGGGCTCGCAGTGGCCAGCGCGAACCGATGCGAGCAAGGTTGCCTTGTGATCGCGCTTAACCTGGGTCTTTTCGATACCCTTGCTGAGATAACTCAGACCCGTGTCCTCCATTCTTCGCGCTTGCGCACAACGTGACGGGCGGGAACGAAGGCCATCACGCCACCCTGGTCTGGGCCAACTCGAGTTCGAGCTCGTCGACCAGATCACCGACCGCCTCGCCGCAGGGCTGGCGATGAACCCGTCGGCCATAGTCGACGAGCCTCCGCCAATGCTCAACCGTGTCCCGATGGACCCGTACGGCCCCTCCAGCGACGGGCGCTCGCGACAGCCGCCATGAGGTTCGAACGAACACTGCCTTCAATTTGCATCGAATGCCCTCCCGGCTGCTTTCCTTGATGGGTTGGACACATTGCTTCTTCTTTGGGGCTTGGGCCTTGGGTTTGCGGGGCTCTTTCGTCGATCGCATCGGGCCCTTAGCCATGATCCTTCCTGCCAAGGCGGGCGTCCGGGGGCGGATCCATCCTCACCATAATGGTGTCCTGGGGCGATGCCGCTCGCGTGCGACGCCGTCTTCGTCGAGGAGATGAGCAGTAAGCACCGCTCTTATGCGTTCGGCGTCCTCAGCGCTTTTGCAGACAAGCCGAACTCCTCCGCTCGGAAGTCGCTCGATCGCGGACACCCCGACCCTCTGTTTTAGGCATTGAGCAATGACGTTGCCCTCCTCCAAGTCGAGATAGACGGCTCGGCTCATGATCCGGCTTTGCGCTTGGCGGCCGCGAGCGCGTCCCGGGCGCTCGAGTAGCGATACCCTCCCCAGAGATAGACGTCCGCGGGGACACGCTCGATCCCGAAGCGGTCCAGCTCAGCCTGCTCGATCTTGTCGCGTTCATTCATTTGCTGTCTCCAAGCTATCGGCGCAGGCTGCATGGATCGATTCTGCGCGCGTCATCGTCGAACTGATCTGCGACGCCGGTAAGCGCTGAGGACCCACCCTGCGTGCGAGCCCGCCGCGCGAGCCTTCGGCAAGACGCGGCTTTTTCGCGAAGGGAGTCCGCGGCCTCGGTGCGGGAAAGTGACTCCATCAGCCGACCCGCAGCGGCGATGGCGCCGGGCACTTCGCCCCGGCAATCCGCACGGCATAGGCATCGGCCATGGTTTGATGAGCGCGGCGGGCTTCGTCGCTGGGAGCGTTTTGGGCGTTGAACAACGCCACCAGATGACGCTCAAGGAGATAATTGAGATCCATACCGTTCCTCCCACGTTCGTAAGCGGGAGCGCGATGGGTCTCTCAGCCGGGCGGATGCTCACAGAAGGCGTCGCCCGATGAGAGATGCAATAGCACTGGTCGGCTCAGGAACCTAATGCGGGCCCGGCTAGAGTCCGGAGCAGGGGGAAAGCGGCCGCCGGCGCCGAGCAAAGGCGGTCGGGGATTCGAACGAAACTCAGGGAAAGCGGACATTAAATCAGTCCATTGCATAAGAGAGCGTGGATGCTGCAGGCACCTGGCTCCGTCCTTGTTTGGCTGCGCCGGAACCCCATATCAACATTATCACGCTTCGACTGGCAGCAAGCCATGCGTGACTGAGGACCATCGTGTTCCCGCTTGCAGAGCAGGAGAACAGGATGTCAGACCTCCAGTCGAGGGCGGCGGCATTCGTCGCAGGTCGCAAGGGGACGCCTCACCCAGAGCGGGACGATAGTGCAGGCACCCGATACTCCGACGAGCAGGTAGTGTTTCACCACGAGTTCACGTTGGGGGCGGCCACGGATGTGTATCCTCCCGGCCGCTACGTCATAGAAACTTCCGAGACCAGCTACGCAGCCGGCGGGCATACGGCGCACGTTCGCCAGGCCACTTTGCTGATTGTCCCGACGGTGTCTGGAAGCTGCGACGGGGCTCAGAGTTGGCCGGGGATCAAGAAGGACGCCTGCAGCGGATTTCTGAATGTGTCGGCGACTTGGCCCCGGGTTTCCCGACTGGGGAAGAACCTGCATAGCGCCTGAGCTTTCGCATCCCACTCTAGAAGGACAGCTAAATGTCGACACTAGAATTTTACAATGCACGCGCCGCCCAGTGCCGCGCCGAGGCCGACGATACCGACCTTCTCAACGTCCGAGCCCGTTGCCTCAGCGCTGCCTCGGCATGGGACAAAATGGCCGATCGTGTCCGCCGGACACAAACCTACCGCGTCGAAGATGCTGCTCGAAAAGTTGAGGAAGGCCGGAGCAGCTAGTCAGTAGAGCAATGACCGGATGGAAAGCGGCGCAAGCCGCGAATGGCCGGAATGGGTGCAAATCCAACATTCACTCTGGTTCGAACGTTCTCACGTCGAACGGCACCCACTGGCTGAAGTTGCCGGCGAATTTGTCAGCAGCACATTGTGAATGAGCGAACAAATCTTGCACGGCTTCGTGGGCAGATGACCACAAACCCGTAACGGTGATCCGGAGAGCCGCTCGATCGGTGGGTTCGACTTCCTTGTCGCAATAGCAGCATTGGAATTTTTGGTTGGCGCTCATTAGGGCACAATCGCAGCCGATCCCTGCGCCCGCAATGGGTGGATATTAATGACCACTTCTCTAGCGTCCCTGATTGGAAGCGGGGTATAGCTCGGTCATGTCGAGAACGCCGGAGCACTATCACCAGGAAGCAGAACGTTGTCGCCGCATAGCCCAAGACATTTTGGATAGCGACGCGAAGAGAAACTTTCTCGACGTGGCTCGGCAATACGACCAACTAGCCCACGAAGCCGCCGCCAAGCAGTAGATCAGCCTTGTTGGGTGGAAAGCGGCATCAGGTGGGTCGGGTCTTTGGTCCGATTTGGTGCTAAGAGACCGCAATCAGGCGGTATCCTTCCGTGAGCATCCGCCTGGCAGAGAGACGACCGAGCTCCCGCTTGCAGTTCAATGGAGCTCAGTTGTGGAACAATTGTCGTCACCACCCGTGCGGCGAGCGCCTGGCGCGCTTGTGGGCTTTTACCGACGAGGCATGGATTACAAAGGCGGCCAAATGCAGCGGAAGAGGCTGTGGCATTTCCATTACAAATGTGAAGGCTACCCGACCCGAAACTTCATAGCCCAGAACGAAAGGCCCTCGGATGGCGAACTATGCAGCCGATGCGAGCGGGCGTCTTCCGGCTAGGTTCGGCGCGACCGAATGTCCGCAATGGGTGCACAGCCGACATTCGCGCGCGTAAATCTGATGGCTCGCCATTGCTCCCCATGAGTAATGCTCTAGGGCAGAGCGGCCATGAAGCGGATTTCCCTCTTGCTCGGCGGCGCTTTGATCGTCGCCGGGTGCGGCCCTCAGGCCCCCAATCAGCAGGCCACCGCGGTTAATGGGACGAATGCGGCGGCGCCAGGACCCAATGTGGTCGTGCAGGCGAGCGAAAGCTCAGGCCATTCAATTGTCGATACGGCGGGCGCGACCGTCGGATTTGTGACCGCCACGCTTAATACAAATGGCCTGAAACTCGACATCAACGTCTACAGGCTGCCGCGCGGACAGCATGGCATGCACCTTCACGAGGTCGGCAAGTGCGACCTGCCCGACTTCGCCAGCGCGGTGGCGCATTGGAACCCGCTCAACAAGCAGCATGGCCACCAGAACCCGCGGGGACCGCACGAGGGGGACCTCGGCAACGTCGACGTTGGAGCCGACGGCAGGGCACACGTGACTCGAATGATCGTTCTCCCTGTCCCGCCCGCGGGGCAACCTCGCGAGGCGAACCTCTCGACGACCGGACTTTCCCTCGTCATTCACAAGAATGCCGATGACGAGAAGACTGACCCGAGCGGCAACAGCGGCGACCGTATAGCGTGCGGCCTCGTGATCCCCGGCAGACAGGAAGGCGAGGCCGGCAACCTGAGTGACGCAGATCGGCGGTAGCACGGCATTGGCCGATTGTCGGTAAGTCAGCAACGGGGTGGAAAGCGGACATAAGCCCTTCGACGTCATGGCTTCCCCGCGGTGTCTGTTAATGACTCCGTGCCAGAACGGCGAAATGTCCTACCGCCTGAACCTGTATTCGAACGCCAAACTGATTAGCACCGAGCTGCTCGAGGCCTCTCTTGAGCAAGCGAAGGGCTTAGCTTGCTCCGCGCTCGATAGCGGCCGAGCCCAGAGAGCCGAGCTAGTTAACAAAGCCGGCTCTATCCTGTTTCAGCGTTGGGCTGTCCTGTAGAGGCGTGAAGCGCTTCGCTAAGCATCCACTACCATCGCGCTGCCCTCGGGCATCACAGTGCAGCGGCCGTGGCGGACCTGAGCCGTGGCCAGCGCATCTTCTAGGCTTTCGGCCTCCACTAGATCGTTTCGCCCTAGCGCACCATTACGATTGGCGGACCTGGCGTTCTTGCTAAGCTCGGTTGGCCGTAGCCAAAACTTGCGCCAGATTTCCTCCTGGCCTCTGTCGACGAATGCAATTCTGAAAAGCGCCATGTGTCCTCCAATGCCTTGCACTCGGCATAGCATGGAGAGCGGCCTGCATTAACGTCTGCAATGAAAAACAGACATTGCGGCTCTTGCGACGTGGTATCGACTAAGCGTGCTGGGGCTCGAGATCACGAAACCCCACTAGTCGGCCGCGGCGCTCGTCCCAAAGAGCCAGGCGCCAGCATCCGAGGCTCTCTCGCAGAGTAATAACCTTGGCGATCCCATCGAGTTCAGGGGCGGCGTCGAGGCAAGCCTGGAGCCGGTAGTTGGGAACCCGGCTGCATAAGTGGTGCACGTGGTGCAGCCCGATATTTCCGGAAAACCATTGTAAGATTGGCGGTAGCTTGAAGTATGAGCTGCCGAGGACGGCCGCGAGGTGGAAACTCCAATCGCCGTCGCGCTCCCAATGCGCATCTTCGAACTGGTGCTGCACGTAAAACAGCCAGTTTCCGACCCAAGACGCAATGATTATCACGGGAAGATAAGTCCCGAAGACCGGACGTGCGCCGAACAGGGCGCAGAGAAGGCCGAACAGCACAAGCAGCACGAGATCCAGCGACAGGATGCTGCCGCGCGACTGGCGGTTCCGCAACTCGTGACCCTTCGGAAATCGCTGCAGCAGAATGAAGTTGATGGGCGCGCCGAGCATGACCATCACCAACGGGTTCCGGAAAAGTCGATACGCGAGCTTCTTGAGCGGCGACGAGGCTTGGTATTCGGCAACGGTCAGCGTCTCCACGTCCCCGCGCCCACGGCGGTCGAGGTTGCCCGTGGAGGCATGGTGCGCAGCATGGTCGCGCTTCCAGCCGTAGTAGGGAGTGAGCGTCAACACGCTCAGTGCGCGCCCGACGAAATCATTGGCGGCTCGCGAGCTGAAAAACGAGCTATGACCGCAGTCATGCTGGATAATGAATAGCCGAACGAGCAGTCCGGCCGTCGGGATCGCCAGCAGCAGGGTCAGCCAGTAAAAGTCATGCGAGGCCCACGCCATGACCGCGAGTAAGGCGGTGAAGGGCGTCGCGGTGGTGACCAGCTGAAAGATGCTTCGCTTGGTATCGGCGCCATAAGTGGTGAACCGCCGGGATAGCATCGGTCCGAGCGCCACTGCGCTTGACGTCTCGTGAACGTCCGTTCGTTCCGACGCAGTCACCGGCGAAAACCCCGACGCCTGGGCCCTGGCGATGGGCCGCCGACCTTCTCGCGATAAACGATCCTGCCCTTGGACAGGTCGTACGGAGTCATTTCCACGTGGACCCGGTCGCCGACGATTGACCGAATGCGATAGCGGCGCATCTTGCCGGCCGTATACGCAATGATCCGGTACTGATTGTCGAGCATCACCCCGAACCGCCCGTCCGGGAAAATCTCGTCAATCACGCCTTCGATTGTCAGTAGTTCTTCTTTCGCCATCGGCCGGCATCCTCGTTCGCTGAGATGCCCATCAGCGGGCAGCTCGTGGCTAGCTGGCGTTAAGGATGGAGAGCGCGCGATGGCGCGAAAAACCGTCGATATCGGCTGGTAGCGCGGCTTTGATAGCCAGCTCCTGAGTTAAAAGATACGCCGGTCTGAGTCCTCTAACGAGGGCGCAAATGGAAAGCGGCCAGTTCGGGCCAATGGCAGCTTTGGGTGGAAAGCGGACATTGGCGCCCGTGTCGACCAACTCGCCGCGCCCATGTCGGCATTAGGGCATAGAACGCGACGCACAGCAGCGATGGTTCAGATCGTCATAGCCCACAAGGGATCTGCCATCGGTATCCTCAACCCCCTCAAGCTGAAACTGAGGATCTCCGTAGAACAGGCGACCAACGGCGACGGCAGCTTCGACTGAAGCAAATTCCAGAACGTCGTTTTCGCCCTCACGTGGGCCAACGAGCAACAATATTATTAGCCGAACCGGCCGGACAACAATCCCTCCCCCGTATTTCAGGAAGCCGCGGCGATCGTCGGGTTGGTCAATGAACATCGAAAGGCCTTTCCGTCGGACAGTTCGATGGTCGTGACCAGCAGTCTGCGGAATCCATTCCCGTGAGGCCGAATTTAGTTCCTTACGCCGAAGGAAATCAGGGCGAGGATCAGATCCGAGCCGCGAAGTCCGCTTGGGTGGACGGACGTCGCGCGGGCGAGTTCCCTAATGAGCTAAACTCGCCTCAAAGAGCCTTGCGCTCTTGACTTCTAGGCGGGCTCCATCGCCCTCCCTACTCATTGCGGCCAGCTCGGCGAAATATTGTTTCGCTTTTGCCGAATCGCCAGCGAGCTTCGAGGCCTCGGCAGCGCCATACAGCCCGGCCAGCCGACGCGGCGCTTGCCGCAGCGAAGCCTCATACTCCTTCAAAGCATTGGTCGGGCGACCGAGCGTTAGCAAGAGCTCACCGAG
>Ga0105248_10006879_pt1 | contig 12463 bp, 10 predicted proteins | sample KBSS34metaG_FD_81524 | JGI IMG/M metagenome (GOLD analysis project Ga0105248, IMG submission 81524) | Switchgrass rhizosphere microbial communities from Kellogg Biological Station, Michigan, USA - KBS S3-4 metaG | ecosystem: Host-associated > Plants > Roots > Rhizosphere > Soil | place... | reverse complement strand
TCTCACGCGTCTCCCGACACACAAGGCCAATGACATTGCTGCGTTGTTGCCACATCGATGGCAGCCCGCCAACGCCATCGCCTGACCGCTTTACGTCAAGATGGGATCACCGGCCGCTTACTTGTCAACGTCGCCGGGCGCCGTAAAGTATTCAAGGAAATTGTCGCCCTGAACGGGCAGCACGAGGTCTTGCAGCGTGTCTTGCTGTCGGCCGAGGGTCACCGTGCCGAACTGCCCCGCCAATCCGACATAGGCTTTGCGTCCGAACAGCAAGCCGGAATTCATCTTGCCGTTGTTGAGGTTAAAGCCGTTTTGCAAGTTGAACAGCGCACTCAGGCCACCGCCCAGATCCTCCGTTCCGCGCACGCCCCATTGGCTAATCGACATCTGCCCGGACTGTAGTTTGATTTCGTTGCTAGCGCCGCCTGTGTTGTGTGTGTATTGGATCGACTCATCGATGATCCCGTAAAGCGTCACCGAGCTCTGTGCAAAGGACGCGCTGCAGATTCCCGCGGCACATAGGCCTGCGATCGTTGCTACCCATTTCATTACATCACTCTCCCGTCGTTGTATGGCAAAAATTCATCTGGACTGTTATTTGGAGACATCTTCTCAAATTCGTATACCTAACTTTATTTTTCAAATTGACTTCAGCAGCTTTACCGCTCTCGTCAATCAGTCAAACGATCATTGGCTACGCGCCCGATGCCTGAAAAGGCAGATCAACTCGCTCGCCACGTGCGCGGCAGCAAGCGCCGTGATGTCCGCGTGATCGTACGCGGGAGCCACCTCCACGACGTCGGCGCCAACCATATCGATATCCGTCAATCCGCGAATGATGGATAGCGCCTGAGCAGTCGACAGGCCGCCCGGCACTGGCGTACCGGTACCCGGCGCATATGCCGGGTCAAGCCCATCCACATCGAATGTGAAATAGGCTGGCCGATCTCCAACGATTTCCTTGATCCTTGCAGTCGTTGCTTTCACACCGTTTTCATGCACCCACGGCGCATCGAGAACCGAAATCCCCATGAAATCGTCGTTCCAGGTACGTATCCCCACCTGTACGGAATGCGCAGGATCGATCAAGCCCTCTCGCACTGCCTTGTAGAACATTGAGCCGTGGTTAAGGCTGTCAGGCTGATCGTCAGGCCATGTGTCGCAATGTGCATCGAAGTGGATCAGCGACAGTGGCTTGCCGAACTTCTCGGCATGAGCGACCAGTAACGGATAACTGACGTAGTGGTCGCCGCCGAATGTGAGCATCCTGGCACCCGCGTCAAGAATGGTACGGGCATGCGCGATGATTGTTTCCTTGATCGTTGACGGATTGTGAACGTCGAGCCAGCAGTCGCCGTAGTCGATCACCGCATAGTCGTTGAACGGATTGACGCCCCATGGGTAAGGCAGCAATACGCCCAGCTGACTGCTTGCCGTGCGTATCGCACGTGGGCCCAGACGGGCACCTGGCCGGTTAGTCGTAGCGATGTCGAGCGGCACACCGGTCACGGCAAGATCGATACCGGCCAGATCTTTCGTGTATAGGCGTCGCATGAACGACACGACGCCTGCGTAGGTATTTTCCTTCGACGAACCATACGGCGACTCACGTCGAATCGCACCGTCACCACGCAACACCTGCTGCTTTTCCATAGTCCCGATCCACATCCCGTATGAGCCGCCGAAGACATCCGACAATCAGATACCCAGTGCGCAACCATCCTTCCGATGGTCGGATGCACCGATCAACGTGCCGTGTTCCCAATCGATCTGGATGGCCTGCGCACCGCCGATCGCCCAGTTCGGCGCAACGAGCTCATACCCACGGCGCGTGAGCGCTTCGCGTGTATGCACGGGCAACGTGCTTTCGGCTTCGACAACATGCGTGCCAGGCCTCGGGAAGAGCCGTGGCAAATCCATTGCCGTCTGCATGTCGAGGCCGTAATCCAGCACTTTCGACAGGAGATGCGCATGCCCCATCGCCTGATAGTGGCCACCCATGACGCCGAACGTCATATGCACCTTTCCGTTGCGAGTGACCATGCCCGGGATGATCGTGTGCATTGGTCGCGCATGCGGCGCAATTGCGTTGGGATGTCCCTCCTCCACCGTGAAGCTCTGCCCGCGGTTGTGCAGCATCACTCCAGTTTCTGCAGACATGATGCCGCTGCCAAAAGGATGGAAAAGCGAGTTGATAAAGCTCGCGCAATTACGATCCTTGTCGACTACGCAGATATAGACGGTGTCCTTATGCTCCACGGGCCGCGTCAATGGCTGATCGCTAGACGCTTCGCGTGCGCCCATTTTCGAACACAACGCATCTATCGATTCATTGGACAGCAGTTGATCGACATCCAGTGTGCTATTGCGCGGATCGCCGAGCCACGCGTCGCGCAGCGCATATGCAATGCGTGTCGCGTCTATTTCGCGTTGCAGGCGATCAGCTCCCAGCGGATCGTCATTAGCGTCGAATCGCTCGAGGATCTTCAGGATCAGCAAAGCAATAATGCCTTGCCCATTTGGCGGACACTCGTGCACGTCGTAGCCACGAAAGTTCGACTTGATCGGCTTTACATACTCACCGCGAAACTCAGCGAAGTCAGCCATCGTATGCAAGCCGCCAACCGCGCGAAGCGTTGCGACGATATCTTCGGCAATGAAGCCTTCGTAAAACACTCGCGGCCCTGCCTGCGCAATCGCCTCAAGCGACCTGGCCAGCAACGGCTGCCGATGTACGCTGCCGGCTCGCGGCGGCTGCCCGTCAATCAGCATTCGCTCCCTGCTGGTTTTATCGCGCGACAACAATTGCGCCTGGTGAGCCCAGTCGGACGCTGTACGCGGCGCGACCGCATACCCATCTCGCGCGAGTTTGATCGCAGGCGCAAGCAACTGTCCGAGCGGCATCGAACCATGATCGCGCGACAGCGTTGCCCAGGCATCGACTGCGCCCGGTACGGTCACGGCATGTGCAGAGTGCCGGTCGATTGCCGTTACACCCAGTGCGCGAAGCGAGGCCACGCTGGCCGCGGCAGGTGCCCAACCCGAACCGTTGAACGCGACGATGTCATCCGTGCCACGACGGGAATACAGCGCAAAGCAGTCGCCGCCGATACCCGTCGAACCGGGTTCGACCACACACTGCACCGCACAGGCGGCAATCGCCGCATCCATCGCATTGCCGCCTGCCTCAAGCACTCTCACTGCAGCGAGCGTCGATGACGGGTGCGAAGTCGCCGCCATACCTTCCGTGGACATCACCAGCGAACGCCCCGGTTGTTCGAAATCTCTCATTGGTCTACTCCGTTCAGTGCTTCGCAAGCGACATACGCCATGCGAGGGTATCGTCCAGCGCCTTCTCCGATGCATCGAACATCTCGTCGATTTGCGCGTGCGTAATGATCAGCGGCGGGCAGAAGTTGAACGTATCGCCAAGTGCGCGAGTAATCATGCCGTATTGCAAAGCGCGCGTACCGGCATGGGCCGCCACGCCTTCAGAAGGAGAAAACGCTTCTTTGGTTTCCTTGTTCGCCACCAGCTCGACTGCTGCGAGCAAACCGGCGCCGCGTGCCTCACCAACCAGCGGATGCTTGCCGAGTTCAGCCAGGCGCTGCTGGAAGTGCGGCGTGATGCTTCGCACGTGCTCGAGAATGCCGTCTTCCTCATAGATACGCAGCGTCTCAAGCGCGACCGCTGCGCACACCGGATGGCCGCTGTACGTGAAGCCGTGTCCGAAGGTGCCGATCTTTTCGCTTTCCGTCACCAACCCGCGGTACACCTCTTCATTAATCATCAACGCCGATATCGGCAAATATCCGGCGGAAAGCTGCTTGGCCATCACAATCATGTCAGGACGCATGCCGTACGTTTGCGAACCGAACATATTGCCAGTGCGGCCAAAGCCGCAAATCACCTCGTCCGCGACCAGCAGGATGTCATGTCGCTTCAGGACAGCCTGGATCTTCTCCATATAGGTGACCGGCGGCACGATCACGCCACCGGATGCCATGATCGGTTCAGCAAAAAACGCGGCAATCGTGTCAGCGCCCTCTTTCAGGATCAGTTCCTCGAGCGACTGCGCACAGCGCGTTGCGAACTGCTCCTCAGATTCACCCGGCTTGCCATATCGATAGTAGTGTGGGCAGTCGGTATGCAGCACACGGTCAATCGGCAGATCGAAGTCGCGGTGATTGTTTGGCAAACCTGTCAGGCTAGCCGAAGCAATCGTCACGCCGTGATAAGCACGCGCGCGCGAAATGATCTTCTTCTTGTTAGGCCGTCCAAGCGCATTGTTGTAATACCAGATCAGCTTGACCGCGGTATCGTTGGCCTCGGAGCCGGAATTTGCGAAGAAAACCTTCGACATCGGCACTGGCGCCATCGAGATCAGCTTTTCCGCAAGCAGGATCGAGGGCTCCGACGACTTGTGTCCGAACGCATGATAGAACGGCAATTTCCGCATTTGCCGGTCTGCAGCATCAGCGAGCCTTGCCTCGCTAAAGCCGAGCGACGCGCAGAATAGACCGCCCAACCCTTCGAGATAGCGATTGCCCTCGGTGTCGTACACGTAGACGCCTTCGCCGCGATCGATCACCATCGGCCCAACTTCGCGATGCAAGCTCAGGTTTGTATACGGGTGAAGATAGTGGTTAATGTCGTTCTGTTTCAGATTTTGCATTGGAACCATCCTTGGATCGTCTCGTCCATGATTTCGTCGCGCATTGCGATAGCCGGATCGCCATCACCACGACTTGAGGCGCAACCTATTTCATCGCGCCACATAAGAATTTCTGCAGGCGTTCGCTGCGTGGTGTCTTCAGTACTTCACGCGGGTGCCCCTCTTCTTCCACCACGCCTTGATGCAAGAACACGACATGGTTCGACACCTCGCGCGCAAATCCCATCTCGTGCGTGACGACGATCATCGTGCGCCCCTCTTCGGCAAGATCGCGCATGACCTTCAGCACATCGCCAACCAGCTCAGGATCGAGCGCTGAGGTTGGCTCGTCGAACAGCAGCGCCTCCGGCTCCATCGCAAGGGCACGCGCTATCGCTACGCGTTGCTGCTGCCCACCGGACAAATGTGCCGGATATGCATTGGCGAAGCGCGACATACCGACCTGTTCGAGATAGCGCTTTGCACGCTCCGTCGCTTCTGCACTGCTCAGCTTAAGCACATGGCGAGGCGCTTCGACGACGTTCTCCAGCGCAGTCATGTGTGCCCACAGATTGAAATGCTGAAACACCATCGCGAGCCGGGTGCGCATCATGCGCAACTGCGCTGGATCAGAGATGCGGATCTTGCCGCTCTTGTCGATCAGGGCCCTGACTTCCCTGCCATTGAGCGTGACGCATCCCGACGACGGCGATTCCAGGAAGTTGATACAGCGCAGCAGCGTGCTCTTGCCCGAGCCAGAGGATCCAATCATGCTGATTACGTCGCCATGCTTTGCGACTAGCGAGATGCCCTTCAGCACCTCATTATCGCCATAGCGTTTATGCAGGTTCTCAACGGTTAATGCATTCATTGGTATCGCTTCAGCCTCTGGCAAGGTTGGTAAAACGTTGTGGCCGCAGATGAACGAGGTATCTGCGTTCAGTAAGGCGGATCAGGAACGTCAAGATTGCCGTGAGGCCGAAATACACCGTTCCCACCGAGATGAACGCCTCGAACGGCGCGTAATAGTTCGCGTAGAAGTCGCGTGCGGCGCCCGTCAGATCGACCAGCGTGATCGCACTGACAAGCGACGTGCCGTGCAGCATCAGGATGACCTCATTGCTATAGGCCGGAATGAAACGGCGTAGCGCGGAAGGCAAAAGAATCCGGCGCCACGCGGTGAAACGGCTCATTCCATAAGCTTGCGCCGCTTCGATCTCGCCGTAAGGCGTGGTCCTTAACGCGCCCGCAAGTATTTCGGTCGTATAGGCACAGGTATTGGTGGCAAGCGCGATCAAGCCGCAGCTGAACGGATCACGCAGCAGCGACAGCACAGGATTGCCGCGCTGCCACGCATCCTGTACCCATTGAAACTGACCGAACCCGTAGTAGACGATCATCAGTTGCGCTAGCAACGGCGTGCCGCGTATGAACCACGTGTACGCAGCCACCGGTCCGCTACACAGCCGGTTAGGTGAAACGCGCAATACTGCAAGCGGAATCGCAATCAGCAAGCCAAGGCCAAGTGAGTAGACGGTTAGCTGAACCGTCACCCAAAGTCCGCTGGCATAGGCAGGAAATAGTTGAGCGATCTCGTCGTAAGTCATGAGTGCAGTCTCCCTTCGCGTACGCCGCGGTTCAATTGCACACGTGTGCGCGCAAGAGCGGCCGTCGAACCCGTGGTCACAAGCAGGTAGACCACGCATGCGGCGAGGTAGAAAGTCATCGGCGCCTGCGTAGTTCGGCCGGCCTGGTCCGCGATGAACATCACGTCGTGCAGGCCAATCAGCGATGCGATGGCGGTGGTCTTCAACAACACCAGCCAGTTGTTGACCGCTGCCGGTAATGCAAGGCGCACCATCTGCGGAAACAGGATGCGGCGAAACGCGTGCCAGCCGGAAAAGCCGTAAGCGCGCGCCGCTTCCATCTGCCCGCGCGGCACATTGAGAATCGCGCCGCGAAAAGTCTCGGTGTAGTACGCACCGAAAATAAAGCCGATCGTGAACACTGCGGTTGCGAAAGCGTTCACGTCAGGCGCGTGAAAGCCAAGCGCGGACGAAATGCGATTAAGTATGATCTGGCCACCGTAGAACACCAGCAACATCATGACGAACTCAGGCACGCCGCGAATCAACGTGGTGTACGCAGTGGCGAGCGACACCAGCACACGCGAGCTCGACAGTTTGGCCATCGCGCCGGCCATACCGACGCATACCGCCAGCGCGACCGACGAGATCGCAAGCACAAGCGTGAGTTCCGCGCCTTTGACTAGCGCGGGCAAATATTGCTGCAGTTCTGACATGACCATCCTTCCGTGTCGTCTTCAGGCACCCGGCATTCCGGAAAATCGCCACTCAACGCTACGCATCAATAGATGTCGAAATCGAAGTACTTCTTTTCGATCGTCTGATAAGTGCCGTTCGCGCGAATCGCACTGATCGCCTGGTTGAACTGCTGCTGCAGATCTGCATCGGACTTGCGCACTGGAATGCCGTAGCCCTCGCCAAGCAGCGTCTTTTGCTCGGGTGTCGTGCCGACTAGCGGCGCGCCGATGAATTTGTAGTTGGCACCCTCAGGCTTTGTCAGAAATGCGGCATACGCCGCCGTCGCGTCCTGCAGCGCGGCGTCGATGCGGCCGGACTTCAGGTCGAGGAACACTTCATCCTGTGTCTGATAGCGCACCAGTTGCACGCCGTTCGGCACCCAGTAGGCGTTCGCGTATTTGTCTCCCAGCGTGCCGCGCTGTACGCCCACACGCTTACCCTTCAGTTCCGCAGGCGTTGCATCCTTGATCGGGCTGTTCTTCGCTACCACCAGACGGCGCGGCGTGTTGTAATACTTGTCGGTGAACAGGACTTTCTGCTTACGCTCAGCGGTGATCGCCACCGATGCGACGATCGCATCGATTTTCTCCGCTTGCAGCGCGGGAATCAGGCCATCCCAACTGATCTGCACCAGTGTGCAATTGGCGTGCATCTGCGCGCATAGCGCATGAATCATGTCGATATCAAAGCCTACCGGCGTACCGTCGGGCTGGATCGACGAGAACGGCGGATAAGCGCCCTCATAGCCGACGCGAATGTCCTTCCACTCTTTTGCGTGGACATTGGCTGCGCCCAGCGCGAAAGCCATCAACAGCAGGAATTTTTTTATGCCTCGTTTCATGTCGGTGCTCTAAAAAATATATTGTTGGAAATGACCGCTTGCTTAAATCGACCGATCGGTCTGTATTTCGTGAGTAGTACACCTTACGGATGTAAGCGACGGTTTTCCTAACCGTCGTCACATGCCTAGCTATCGCTCGTCATCCATGCGCGCAATGCGGGCACGGTCGCCTCGATGTGCTCCCGCACTGCGGCTTCGAGCAGCAGCGGATCACCTGTGCTGATCGCGCTGATGATGGTCATGTGGTCGTCGCGGGACGACATCTGTTTGTCAGCCCATTCGAGCCACAGCCGCATATGCGGTTCGACGACTGTATGCAGCCCGCCGATCTGCGAGATCAGGCGCCGGCGCCCGCACAACTGGCAGAGGTACTCGTGAAAATTGCGATGTGCGGTAACCCACTGCTGCATGTCCTGCTCGAGGCTCTCCATCACGCCGATCAGACGCGTCAACTCCGCGATGTGCTCGTCCGTGATTTTTGGCAATGCCATACGCGCAGCGAGTCCTTCCAGTGCGCCGCGCATGCAGAACACCTCTTCCATTTCGTCAGCATCGAGACCGCGTACCAGCGCTCCGCGATTAGGCCGAATCACCACCAGCCCTTCGCTGGCGAGCCGGCGAAACGCTTCGCGCACAGGCATACGGCTCGTACTGATTTCCGTTGCGATTTCTTCGGGAATCAGTCGGTCGCCGGCTTTATAGGTGCCCATGCGGATCCGGTAGAGGACATACGCATAGGCCTCTTCTTCGGCGGTAGCGGGGAAACGGGTATGCAGGGAGTGCGCGTGGCTTTCCATCATTTCAGAGCACAGCGGCACAAGTTGAATGGCGCGTGGGCAGCGATGCAAGAATCTGCGTGAACGCGAGCTTGTGACACCTGCATTTGGATCGAAACATGAAATATATTTGTAAGAGTGGATATACGCATCTACGAATGCAATATACCTCGCCAAAAAGGATGTCGAATAGTAGTAAACCCTGAGGCTGCCCTAACAATTGACGCGGTTAGCAGTCGTGCGGGAACCCGTCCAATCCAGTTTCAACGATTTGCTTGTAACGAACGATCGGTTTTTAGCCCGTAAGCCGACGGGTACGATGGGTTCATTCAAACTACGATGGTCTCGCAAGCCTGATATGTCTCGCGCTCAATCACTCAAAGATCGCCGCGCATTTCTGCGCGTTTCCGTCGGTGTAGCGGCAACGGCCGCGACGCTTGCGGGCACAACGACCGCCTTCGCGCAAACTGAGCAAGGTCGACCGCTGGGGCAGCCAGAACAAGGATCAACTGGCGAGCGAACTTGCGCGGCTATTTGCCGCCAGACGTCGTTGCGCGGGCGGTGGGCCGCCAGAGCTTCGGTACCGTGCCGGTTACACGTGAGATCCTCGGTGAGCAGCAGCGGATTGCCGATACCTTCACCGAATTAGGCCTGATTCCGCGGCCCATCGACGTGCTGAAAGCGGCGCCGCCCGATCTTGCCTGAAATACTGCGCGGCATCGCCGCCAGACGGCCTACCTGAAGAAGCGGTTTTCGGGGCGCGGCAGCCCGAGATGTTCGCGCAACGTGCTGCCCTCATACTCGCGCCGGAAAATCCCGCGCCGCTGCAATTCCGGCACGACCTTGTCGACGAAATCGTCGAGGCCGGCGGGTAGATGCGGAAACATCACGTTAAAGCCATCCGAGCCCTCTTCGACAAGCCACCGCTCCATCTGGTCCGCGATCATCGCCGGCGTGCCGACCATCTCAAGCCCAGAGTAGCCGCCAATGCGTTGCGCGAGTTGCCGGATCGTCAGTTGATCCTTGCGCGCCCAGTCGATCACCCGTTGGCGGGCGCTCTTGCTGGCATTGGTTTCGGGAATCTCGGGCAATGGGCCATCGGGATCGAAGCCCGACACATCATGGCCAAGCGCAATCGACAGCGAAGCGATGCCGCTATCGTAGTGAACCAGCGTGTCAAGAAAGGCGCGCTTGTCGCGCGCTTCATCGAGCGAATCGCCGACCACAACAAACGCGCCGGGCAGAATTTTCAAATGCTCGCGCGGCCGCCCGAGTTTGTCGAGCCGACCTTTGACGTCCGCGTAAAAACGCTTGCCGTCCTCTAGTGAAGACTGCGCGGTAAATACTGCATCGGCTGTCTCCGCAGCGATCTGGCGACCGGCTTCGGACGACCCGGCCTGCACCACCACCGGCCAACCCTGCACCGGACGTGCGACGTTCAACGGCCCGCGCACCGAGAAGTGCTCGCCCTTGTGGTTCAACACATGCACCTTCTCCGGGTCCACGTACAACCCGCTCGCGACGTCGCGCACAAACGCGTCGTCGGCCCAGCTATCCCACAGGCCGGTAACGACATCGTAGAACTCCCGCGCGCGCCGGTACCGCTCGCCATGCTCGACATGTTCGTCCAGACCGAAGTTCAATGCGGCATCCGGGTTTGAGGTCGTGACCAGGTTCCACCCTGCACGGCCACCGCTCAGGTGATCGAGCGATGCAAATCGCCGTGCGACGTGATACGGCTCGTCGTAGGTAGTGGACGAGGTGCCGACGAGGCCGATGCGCTCGGTTACTGCCGCGAGCGCCGCAAGCAGCGTGAAGGGTTCGAACGACGTAACGGTGTGGCTGCGCTTGAGCGCATTCACCGGCATGTTCAACACCGCGAGGTGATCCGCCATGAAGAAGGCATCGAAGCGGCCGCGTTCGAGCGTCTGGGCAAATTGCCTCAGATGCGCGAAATTGAAATTCGCATCGGGATAGGCACCAGGAACGCGCCACGCGCCGGTATGCAAACTGACCGGACGCATGAAGGCGCCGAGATGAAGCTGACGTGAATGGGTCATAGTGTTGCGGCGCGCGAGCGCCGTCAGCGCAACGGAAGTGTCTAACCTTACCCCTCGCGCGCAAATTTCGCAGCGGCCTTGCACAAGGGCGCTCACCCAAACAACCGCTGCCTGCAACTCGACGGCAACCGAGCGGCGACCCAGCGGCAACCCAACAGCAATTCAGCCGCGATTCATCTGCAACAACGTCGGCTCAATCGCGTCTGCCAGCGTGTCGAAGGCCGGCGCAATCTCTTCGTCCGGCACGCACGCATAGCCAAGCAGCAACCCGGCTGAAGCACGCGATTCCTCCGCGTAATACCCGGACAGCGGCCGCGCCACCACATTGCGCTCGAGCGCTGCCGCAGCAGCCACGCGGTCGTCGACGTCGCCGGGCAACTGCATAACCAGATGTAGCCCGGCATCGCCGCCCACTGCAGCGAAGTCATCGCCATAGCGACGCGCCGCCGCATCGAGCAATATTTGACGACGCTGTCCATAAAGCGTGCGCATCTTGCGGATATGCGAAGCAAAGTGCCCTTCCGCAATGAATTCCGCCAGCACCGCCTGCTGCAGTAACTGCCCTTCGCGATAGAGCTCGGCACTTGCGGTGGCAAAGCTCTCCGCAAGTGCTTCAGGCACCACGATATAGCCCACCCGCAAGCCCGGGAACAAGGTCTTGCCGAAGCTGCCGACGTAGATCACCTGCCCCGACGTATCGAGCCCCTGCAGCGACGCGAGCGGTCGGCTGCCATAGCGAAACTCGCTGTCGTAGTCGTCCTCGATGATCCAGCACTGGTTCTGCCGCGCGTACTCGAGCAGCATGCGACGGCGCGCCAGGCTCATCACCATGCCCAGCGGGTATTGATGCGACGGCGTCACCAGCATCAGCTTCGGCGGCTGCGCGAGATCGGCGGCAGCCGGATTGATGCCTTCCTCGTCGACTGCAATCGGCCGCGCCTGCAGGCCGGAAACATGCAGCACACTGCGCACGCCCCAATAACAAGGGTCTTCGGTCCAGATCACATCACCCGGATCCGACAACAGGCGCACGGCAAGATCGATCGACTGATGAATGCCGGTGGTAATCACCACCTGTTGCGGCGTGCAGCGTACCGAACGCGATGCGCGCAGATAGTCGGCCAGCGTATGTCGCAGCAGTGCAGACCCACCACCGGGCGCGTAGGTCAACAGGTCGTGCCGGGCCCGGCGCCAGTACTTGTTTTGCAGACGGCTCCAGATGCGCACCGGAAAACGTGTGACGTCCGGCACGCCCGGCATGAATGCGCCCCATTGACGCTTCGACACACCGGCGCTCGCCAGCAAACGCTGGCCGCGCGACGATAGCGCGCGTTGCAGCGGCAAAGGCAGCGCACATGCACTGGATAAATCCTGCGGCACGTCATGCAACGCGCCAGCATGCCGCGCATTCTGCTTGCGTTTACCTTGCAGATCACGAGGCGTTTCGTCGGCAGCGGTATCGAACGCACCGATGATTTCGTCAGGCGAGGTATCCGCGACAAACGTGCCGCGCCCGGTCGTCGACGATACATACCCCTCCAGCACCAACTGTTCATACACCTGCGTGACCGTATTGCGCGCCACGGTCAATTCCTCGGCCAGCAGCCGCGACGACGGCAGCCGCGTACCCGCAACAAGCTCGCGCGACAGGATCGCCTGCTGCAACAGCCGGTGCAGTTGCCGGTACAACGGCTGGTCGCCGTGACGGTCGAGCCGCTGCGCCAGCCAGTCGGACAACATGGTGGTCCGCAAGATTGGCTCCTTCATTTTTACCAGAATGGCTCTCAAATGAAGAGCCAAAGCTGATT
>Ga0105248_10006878_pt1 | contig 12464 bp, 9 predicted proteins | sample KBSS34metaG_FD_81524 | JGI IMG/M metagenome (GOLD analysis project Ga0105248, IMG submission 81524) | Switchgrass rhizosphere microbial communities from Kellogg Biological Station, Michigan, USA - KBS S3-4 metaG | ecosystem: Host-associated > Plants > Roots > Rhizosphere > Soil | place... | reverse complement strand
GACTCAGGATCAGGATTACGTTGGTTCTCCTTTCGTCAGTCAGTTATCAGAGACGCCTCATGATCGAAAGAGCGTTTCTCAGAAAGCTCGCCGTCAACAATCGATTACGCGAGAGGGATTAACGATGTCGACCCTTGGAAAACATTGCAAAGGCTATCCCCTAAAACTACTGCGCCAATTCCCGCACTGGACTGAGAACCGCAAGAATGCCAGGAGAGTCAGGGAGGAGATTGATGGCGAGATAGTAGAGGTTGAAAGAGATCTGACAGATTCAACTTACCTCTACCTGCAAGAGGACTTCACCGTGACGGACAGCATCTTTGTCAACGAGAACATCATCTTCAACAACGTCACCGTGGAATGGATTGATTATTGTTTGAATGTACTCGGAGTGCAATTTCCAACCAGTGAGTCGAGGCGGAGTGTCATAAGCACTGAGCCGGCGAATACGAATAACGCGTAACTAAGATTAACTTTGGATTCATCGTCCAAAGTTACCCTGTCACTTGGGAAATCCGATCCTGCTGATTAGATCTTTGAATCGCATGTCGTCGTGCAGGATCTTGAGTTCGGGACTTACTTTCAGCCATACCAACCAGTCGTTCTTCTCTTTATAAAGTTGCTCGAGCAATTCGAGCGCCTCATCTTTTAAACCCAACCCCAGATAGATGACTACAATGCTATAAGGCGAAACGTAGCTTCTGAGCGAGATGTCCTTCAGGATATCAAGGAGGTTTCTTGCTTCATCCATTTGGCCTGCCAATGCATGGGCATATCCCATGAAGCCAAGCGCCATGTAGCTCTCCTCATCCATCTTATAAATGTACTGAAACTCCTCAATTGCTTTCACCAACTCGCCTTGTTGGATGTAAGCGCAGCCCATGACAAAGTGCGTCGGCATGTAATCAGGTTCGAGCTCGAGAGTTTTCTCGAGATGACTGATCGCCGTCTCGTTCTCGCCCATCAGATAATAATCGGTGGCGATATTCATGTTGATCTGTAACGAGAACGGATCGAGTTCGAGAGCGTGTCTGTAATGTTTCAGCGACTGTTCAAACCGGCCAATGAAGGCGAGATACGAGCCATAGCGCTGATGCGCCGGTACGAAATCGGGATTCAATACCAGGCACTTCTTAAATTCACTTTCAGCCGCAGCCCAATCGTGATCGTAATAGACTCGCACCAAGCCTAACGACGCATGAGCCTCTGCCAAATCGTCGTCGATGTCCACTGCTTTGAGCGCCGCTTCCTTGGCTTTTGGCAAAACCTCACGCGGAGGCATGTGAATGTTTGAAAGTCGGAAATAAGCGTCGGCCATGCCGCTATATGCCAGCGCGTAAGAAGCATCAATAGCTATTGCCTGCTTGAAAGCCTCGATACTCTTCAACACCCATTCTTTCGAGTACCTGTTCCAGAAATAACGTCCGCGCAAGTAGAGATTGTAGGCTTCGCTGTTCTCTGTGTAGCGCTTGGTGAGGCGCGTTCGCTGTTGCAGTGTCAGTTTGAATTTCAGGCTCTCGGAGATGGCTTTCGCGATCTCCTCCTGAATAGCTAGAAGATCCGAAGGTGTGCGATGGTACTGTTGTCCCCAAATCTGTGTTCCGTCGGACACCCTGACCATCTCGCTTCTAATGATCAGCTTATCGGCCCAGTGCGTGACACGAATTAGCGTCACCGCCCTGACGTTAAGCAGTTTGCCTACTTCGTGGGGGTCAACGTCTTTTGCTTTGAAGCGAAAGACAGTACTGCGAGCCAGCACACGAAGCTTGGGGATCTGAGACAGGGTGTTGATGATGGCCTCAGTAATGCCGTCTGAGAGATATTCGATATTTTGATCGTCACTATCGCCGCGCACTGGTAAGACTGCGAGTGAGTCAATGGGACTCTCGGCTTCGCTCAATTCGTGACTGGCTGGTTCTATGGTCCCGGCACCAATTCCAGTTTTTACCGGACTCAAAGGAATCTCTTTTACTTCGGCGACGAAGCGATAACCGCGGCGAGGAACGGTTTCAATAAACTCTCGTCCGAAACGTTCCTCACCGAGTATCTTCCGCAGGACGGACATACTGACGGTGATGTTGTTTTCTTCAACGATCGTGTCGGGCCAGATCTCTTTCATCAACTCATCCTTTTCGATGAGTTGGCCGCGCATCTCTACGAGAAAAAGCAAGAGGTCAAAGATTTTGGACTTGAGTTGAACTGGCCGGCCGTGATGCAGAAGACGACGTTGCGGTCCGTCGAGCCGGAACCCCTTAAATTCATAGACTTTTTTTCCAGCGTCTCGGTGCATAAAAAACCATGTCGCGGCTTCGATTACTAAAACTTACCTGGGAGATATTCAGTGGGAAGGAAACTGGTGATTAACTATGTTTGTATAAATGCGCGCAAAAGGACGAAGTTAAAGAAGGAACGCTGGGGGCGAAACTGTTACGTATAAGTTTGCTCATCAGGTAGAACTCGAAAAGCTCCACGTTGATTCGAAGTCACATGTCCCGGCTGTGATTCTTCCTTCTGACGCGCAATGTTAAATGGTAAATCGCAAATGGTAAAGAGATCCGTGACTAAGACGGTAGTCTGCTAAACCGGATGTCATTTGGTACTGCGAGGATTTGATATGTCCAACAACATCATCGGAATTTCCTGTTTTTTTCACGATGCTGCGTGTTGTCTGCTTAAAGACGGAGTGCTCATCGCAGCGGCAGAGGAGGAACGCTTCTCGCGTAAGAAACACGACGCGGGAATTCCCAAAGGCGCTTTCAACTATTGCCTTGAAGCAGGTGGCTTGACGATCGACGAGATCGATTCTGTTGCTTATTACGAGGAGCCCACCAAGAAGTTAGCGCGCCAGATATGGATGATGTTGCCTGGCTTGCCGTCTGAGAAGAAGGTGCTGGCACGGCTTGATCCACGCCGGCCGGCGCGCGAGATCCGAGAAGTGCTGGGTTACGACGGTCCGCTCGATTACGTGGGTCATCACAAGGCTCATGCAGCGAGCAGTTTCTATTATTCGGGCTTCAAGGAGGCCGCAATCCTCACTGTCGACGGAGTTGGTGAGTGGGACACGACCAGCTTCGGACGCGGCCGCGGTAATGAACTTGAGATCCTTGAAACAGTTGAGTTTCCACATTCGCTCGGACTGCTGTACAGCACGATCACCGGTTACCTGGGTTTTGAGGTGAACGAAGGCGAGTACAAAGTGATGGGCCTCGCGCCTTATGGCCGGCCACGCCACGTCGACATGATCAGGAAGTTGATTATCGACGAGCCGGGTGGACAATATCGACTTGACTTGCGTTACTTCGACTTCACTTCGTTCAACCGAATGCACTCTAACGAGATGGCGAGTTTGTTTGGTCATCCGCCGCGGCAACCGAGGACCGAGATCCTCGACTTCCATAAAGATCTGGCGCGCAGTCTTCAATACGTGCTTGAAGAAATCCTGATAGGTAAGCTCAAGTACCTGCACGAAGTGACCGGCATGGAGAATCTTTGCATGGCTGGTGGCGTGGCCCTCAACTGCGTAGCCAATGGCAGAATCAAACGCGAGGGTCCTTTCAAACGCATGTTTATCCAACCTGCCGCGGGTGATTCGGGAGGAGCGCTTGGTGCAGCAGCGGTTGCGCACACGCGTCGTATGAATGGGAAAGCGGAGTCGTTAAGCACTCTGCGTCATGCTTACCTTGGGCCGGCGTTTACCAGTGAAGAGGTGGCATCTTTCGTTGAGTCGACCGGCATGAAAGCGCGCGACTTCCGTGACCGCCAGGATGAACTACTCGAAGTAGTCGCAAAGATGCTGGCCGCCGGCAAAATCATCGGCTGGTTTCACGGACGAATGGAGTTTGGACCACGCGCGCTCGGCGCACGCTCGATTCTGGCTGATCCCCGCGGAGATAAAACGCAGGAACGTATTAACTCAATTATCAAACAGCGCGAATCGTTCCGACCTTTCGCGCCAGCAGTGCTGGAGGAGCGAGCCGGCATCCACTTCGATCTCGATCATGCTTCCAGATACATGCTGGAAACCTGTCAGGTAAAGTCGCCAATCAAACTTCCCGCAATCACACACGTTGACGGATCGGCTCGTGTGCAAACCGTCTCTGAAGAAACCAACCCTCGATTTGCACAACTGCTTCGCATTTTCGAACGACTGACTGGTTGTCCGATCTTACTCAACACCTCTTTCAATATGAATTACGAGCCGATCGTTTGCACTCCGACGGATGCGCTCATCTGTTTCATTCGCTCCGGCCTGGATGCGCTTGTGCTTGAAGACTTCATCTTCGATCGTTCCGCAATCACCATGACTGGAGAGCTGCTACTGCGCCGGACGGAAGCTCCTCGCTCGGACGCGATTACTTTCAAGACGTACACACTCTTCTAACTGCCATGAACTATAACCACCGCCAATTCAGAACAATCGCTGGCCGTCTCGCCGAGTCGTTCGCGTCAGAGGAAGGTGAACGCATCCTCAGACTCGTGACTCAACTGTCCGGTTCTCCGAACAACGCCACGCCCGAAACCGAGCAACCGAAACCAGGCAAACTGGCTGGGACGCTGGCGAAGCTTCGCGTCGGAACATGGGAAGCAGTGAACGAAGCCAACGGTCGCTCGTTTGTGCGAGTAGCTACCGGCGAGGCCGGACATCTTTGGGCCAACGTTCAGAAGATTCCCGCGAAAGGCCCGGGCCGTCGAGTTGTGCTGGTGGGCGAGTCGGTCGCGCGAGGCATGCTCTTCGATCCGCAATTCAACCCGGCGCTGGCCTTGCAGCGGATAATGAATGCGGCGTGTGGACCTGGAAAAATCGATGTCGTGGATCTGGCTCGTTCCGATTTGACTCAGGCGCGATTGCACAAGTTGATTGGTGAGGCGCTGCACCTTGAACCCGACGCGCTTGTCGTATTCGCCGGTAACAATTGGAGTGTGTTGCCTAACGCGTCTGACGAGCAGTTCCTCGACATGATGTCTGCGTTGCGAGAAGCCGGTTCGTGGCGCGCTGTCAAAGAATCGTGTGAGTCGTTTCTGGCCTCGAGCGCCAGGCAGACACTTTGCCTGCTCGAAGAGATCGTTCACCAGCAAGGTGTTCCAGTTGTGTTTGTGTTGCCCGAATTTAATCTCGGCGATTGGCGGACGGACTGTGACAGTCCACCTTTGCTTAGCAGTAAAGAAACCCAGGTATGGATTCACACGCGATCGGAAGCTGAGCAACTACTCAAAGGCAACGATTGGGAGAAAGCCAAGGCTCTCGGAGAGCGCTTGATGGAACTGGACCAGGGCACCACGGCGGCTGGTCCCAACATCCTAGCTGAGGTCAGTCAGAAGCGCGGAGATCGTGAAGCAGCAAGGACGTTTCTTCAGATGGCGCGCGACGCAAGTGTTTGCTGGCCTTTCAGCCAAACTCCGCGCTGTTTTTCTGTTATACAACAAACGATCCGTGAAGGAGCGGCTGCTCACGGCATTCATCTCGTGGATCTTCCGCACGAGTTCACTGCGCATCTTGGTGGCGAGGCCGCAGACCGCCGGCTATTTCTTGATTACTGCCATCTCACGCTCGAGGGCATCAGGCTCACGACAGCTATTACTGCTGAGACCGTGTTGCCACTGCTTAAGTTGCCGGCCAAGTCGCGTAAAGAGCTAGCTGAAGTTGATCTGAAAGTCGGCAATAACGTGAATGCGGGAGCACACTTTCTCGCGGCTGTGCATAGCGGTAACTGGGGGCAGGGAATCGAACTGCTTCGTTATCAGGTACGCAAGGCGCTCGAATGCGATCGTGGCATTGCGCGGATGATGCAGCTGTTTTTGGAGATTCATATTCGGCGTGTGCCGACGAGTTTGTGCCGGAGCTACGACCAGCTCTTCGAATTTCAGAACATGGCTGCAATCACCGGGTTCTACAACGATTCGCTCCGCGACAAATTCTTGAACACCAGGCTGATCACGGCTATTAGCGAGGGATTGGACGAGGTTGGTATTCCCACTCAAGCTTTGGTGAAGGATCTACTTATTAAAGAGCACGGCCTTAAGGGTAAGGCTGTGAACCTCGTCCATAACCTCTATTCGATCGAATCTTTCGCTCGATCGTTAGTGGACCTCAGGCCGGGGTTCTTCAAAGCGACGGCAAGAAATACAACCTTTCCACTCGTGTGTGACAAACCTGAGTCGTTGAGTTTCGCACTCACTACGAAAGTGCCCGCGGTGAGCTCGGACCAGACGATCGCATTGCGTGTGAACGGCAGTCATGTGGCCGACATACCTGCAACCGACCGCTGGACGTCTGCAACTTTCTCCACTCCGGCGGGACTGGTCCATCCTGGTCTCAATCAGGTGGAGCTTGATTGGCCCATGCCAGTATGGTCAGTAGAGAAACAAAGAGAGCGGACCGCTGAATGCTTTGAAACTGGCGAGGTGGTGGAGATCACTCCGATGTTCGGGTTAATACACTCTTTTCGTGTATGGACTAATGCTGGACATCACCTTGCCAATGCAAGCACTGAATAAGGCTAACAGTCTCCTTGGTTCGGATGTCTAAATGCATTGCGTCATGTCGCTCCTTAAAGAATCGGCTCGTCAACTCTAATCCCGCCTCGCTAATTCTTCCATTACGATCTTCGGTTCAATAGTACTTCACGTTAAGCCAGAGATTCTTACAGCTGACTAGTTGCTGGCATCACAATCCGGGAAGTGATGTCTTTGCAAGGCAGCTTGAGTATTAAACGGATGTGTCAATTGGCCCAGGTAAGTCGCGCCGGCTTCTATCGCTCGTTGCAGGAACGCCTACCCGTGAAAGAAGAGATGGAAGTGCGCTCCACCATGCAGCAGATCGTGCTGGAACATCGGCGCCGCTACGGCTATCGCCGCGTGACTGCAGAACTGCGCCGGCGCGGCATGCTGGTGAATCACAAACGCGTGGCTCGGCTAATGCGGGAAGACAATCTGCTGGCAGTACAGCCACGCGCCTTCGTGGTGACCACTGATTCAAAACGAGTTTTGAGATGTATTTGAACCTGGCCAAACGGATGAAGCTGACTGGCATCAATCAACTCTGGGTAGCTGATATTACTTATATTCGGCTGCAATCAGAGTTCGTTTATCTGGCGGTGATACTTGATGGTTTTTCTCGCAAGGTAGTGGGTTGGGCACTAGAGCGAACCATGGCTGCGCGCTTAACTAGAGCAGCACTTGAGCACGCCATCGCAACACGCCAGCCCGCCCCAGGCTTGGTCCATCATTCCGATCGCGGCCTGCAATATGCTTCGAACGAATATGGGCAGGTGCTACTAGCACATCAGTTCATTCCGAGCATGAGTCGGCCGGCGAATCCCTACAACAATGCGAGTTGCGAGAGCTTTATGAAGACACTCAAGCGCGAAGAGATCTACGCCAACGATTATGTTGATCTCGAGCACTTGCGCAGCAACATCGAAACTTTCATTGAAGATTATTACAATCGCTGTCGGCTGCATTCGGCGCTTGCTTACCAACCACCGGAGGAATTCGAACAGCAACTCGAGTCCACCACAATTAGCGCTGTCATCCGCAAGGAGGACGACCATGTCAGTTGATTATCGCGGCACAACGGACGTGCCTCGTTGGTATTACAGTTTCATGATTCGGGGTATGAGGTATTTTGGCTCTATCCCCGAAGCACGAACGAAAGCAGAACCTCCTGAACTCCCAGTCGCCTGTCGTCGATTGCTGGCTCGAAATCAAGGCGTACTTTGCCCGTCATCCTGAGAGACTATATCATCTCGATCCACGCATGTTTGAAGTGCTCGTGGCAGATATCCTAAAGGATCTCGGTTTTGACACGGAGCTAACATCACTGACGCGAGATGGAGGACGTGACATCTATGCCTATGTGAGGACGGCGGTCACTTCATTCTTGATGTTTGTCGAGTGCAAGCGATGGTCCTCGCAAAGAAAGGTCGGAATCGAGGTAGTTCAACGCATTTACGGTGCAGCTAAGGCTAGCGGCGCTGACAAGAGCATGATCGTAACCACGTCATTCTTCACCAAGTCGGCTCGTGTGGAGCAAAAAAGATCTCTACTGAGCTCGTACTCGCCGATTACCGCACAGTCAAGGCCTGGCTTTCAAACTACCGGGACGATGCGGCTCGAGCTAACCCGCCCATGCAGCCGACGAGTTTCGCTGGCGGCTGATGGGGATAACGTTACGGGCACGGAACGCAAATTTATCAAGGTTCAAGAACAATGGCTCACGACAAGCATCTCAAAATTTTAGAGCAAGGGGTGGATGTGTGGAATGAATGGAGGGAAAAGAACCCTACAACGCAAGCGGACCTTAGCTGTAAAAGTTTTAGCGGTTCCCCGTGTCATCCGAGCCGAAAGAACCTCTCTGGTATAAATCTGCGAGGGGCAGACCTGATTCAATCGAACTTTTCGGGAACAGATTTTATCGAAGCAGATCTTACTGATGCTCTCTTTCAGCAATCGGTTCTCAGTGGGGCGGATTTCAGTGGAGCTATCCTCATTGGAGCGGACCTTCACGACGTAGACCTTAGCAACGCTAAGTTTGGTGGTGCCGACCTTAGTGGGGCTAATCTAATGAATGCAAATGTTAGTGGAGCGGACTTTAGTAATGCTGACCTTAGCGGAGCTTGGTTTGGATACACAACATTATGTGATGTTGACCTGAGTACAGTGAAAGGACTTGATGTTGTGGTTCATCAAGGACCTTCATCAGTTGGCATTGACACTATCTTTCGCTCTCAAGGCAATATCCCGGAACCATTTTTGCGGGGTTGTGGCGTGCCTGATGAGTTCATTACTTATATGCGCGCACTAACAATAAGTCCCATTCAGTTTCATTCATGTTTCATCAGCTATTCCAACAAGGACCATGATTTTGCAGCACGGTTGCATGCAAATTTACAGAGCAAAGGTGTACGCTGCTGGTTTGCTCCTGAAAATATGAAAATAGGAGATGAGATACGCATTAGAATTGATGAATCAATCAGAGTATATGACAAACTGTTATTAGTTCTGTCAGAGTATTCCATACCAAGTTGGTGGGTAAAAAAGGAAGTTGAGACCGCAATGGAACGTGAAACAGAACAGCACAGAACCATTTTGTTTCCAGTGCGCCTGGATAATACTGTGATGGATATAAAAATAGGTTGGCCTGCAGATGTTCGGCGTACGCGACATATTGGGGATTTCACTTTATGGAAAGATCATGATTCCTATCAAAAGGCGCTGGCGAGGCTATTGAGTGATCTCCAACAGAAGAGTTAGGTTAACGGTAGACGCGCACTCATTCGACCTCAGCGTGGAACAGCTTGGTTTCATTCTTTCCGCAGTTAAGTTGGATGCTTGCCCCATGTTTAGTTAATTAAAGCGTTAAATGCATCAAAGCGTTGAGCCTCACCCATTTGTGTCTAAAGATCATATAAAAGAACTGCGGGATGTTGCCTTTCGGAAGATCGGACGCAATTTGGTCAACTTCCAGCAATTCGAACGATCGCTGAAGCTCATCATTGTCCGAAGCGATCTTCGAGGGTACGCATCAGAAGCGGCAAAGATCCTTCGGAACAAGATAAAGATATCGATCGTAAGCCACTTGGCTGGCTAGTAAAGAACTTCTTCGAAACTCTCTACTCGAATCATTCGTCGCAGGATGGACCGGCCCATGAACGCGACGAGGCGTGGATGTCGATCTCCCTAAAAATTAAGTCAACAAAGGGTCAATTCGGCATCGAAGGCGTCAACTCCGCGAACTCGTCAAAGAGAGAAACCTGCTGGTCCATCGGGTGTTGCTCAACTTCGATCCAGAGTCACCTGAGAGCTGCGAAAAACTTATTTGTCTACTCGACGAACAAGTTGATCGGATAGAGCCTCAGTACGAGTCTCTCAGGGGCATCATTGGAAACATGCAGGCCGCGCAGCAAGAGATTTTGAAGCTGTTGGAGGCCGAGTTGCGCGAATCTGTGCAGGAAGAAGGAGATGCCGTTTAACCCGCTACGGAGGTTAGGGACGAACGCGCTGTCCAACCAGACATCAGAACTACCACGCGCAACATGCTGCTTATATCTTCAATGTAACGTTGCTGCCAGTACCAAAATAGACGTCGCTTTTTACATACATTTACCGCGTTGCTTATTACAACAACCGTGATCTAGTTGAGTTAGAGAATAACGGATTCAAAATCCTGCTTTAGGCCATAATCACGCCTATTCTTAATCCTTTTACATACCGAGAGTACTTACAGCAGCGTGGCACATAGATTGACATTGGACTGCATCGTCATGAGTTCAGTTAAGTGAGCTAACGCTTTGGGGGAAAGACAGCCGTCGAATTTGACCCAGCGAAGGAGTCACCGATTTATCTAACGCTGAAGGAAGTCGCGGAGAATGATTCGAAAGATTTTGAGTCAAGCATTAGAAGGCCGACGAAGTTGAAACGCAGTCTGCAATATCACAGCAGTCGAGTGAAACACAGTGACGGATTTCTCGATATAAATGACTCTGTTAGGTATACGACGTTATGAGCACTATGGATACAAACGAATTTAGCAATGCCTTCGACGAGCATATTCGAAGCATTTCCAAGCAGGTGATCAAAGAGGAATTTGCGAAGCACCAAACCAGTGAAGGATTCGTTACAGTCGATCCGGAAGCGATAAGACTACAACACTGTCTCCAACGCATAATGTGCAAAGAGTTTATCAGCTAAAGAAGCCGCTGTACTACTCAACTGTTCAGAACGTCACATTCACAATCTTGTCGATAGAGCTCGCCGGCAAATCGGTGATAACCCGATACCATTTCGAAAGGTCGGTGAAGTTACTACCTTTCTCCGAACTGAACTCCTCGAATGGACCAAAGAACGATCAAGTAATCATCTGAGAGCGGTCAGCTAAATGCTGAAAACAATTATCAGCCGACAATGGTATATTTGTGTCGCTCAAACGGCTGTCATCCGCAAGGAGGACAACCATATCAGTTGATAATCGCGGCACAACGGACGTGCCTCGTTGGTATTATAGTTTCATGATTCGGGGTGTGAGGTATTTCGGTTCGATCCCCGAAGCACGAACGAAAGCTGAAGCTTTAAAAGTTGAGGCAATGAAGCGTCTCGAGGTTACCGAAGGGCGCTATGGAAAGGAACCAGGGGTAAAGGACTTCTGCGAGTTTGTTGATCAGGTTTACATGGAATACGCCAAGAGCAACAAGGCAACGTGGAAACATGATCTGTTCAGAAGTGAAACCTTAAAGGTGCATTTTGGAGGGTTGCGTTTTCGGGATATCAGACCAAGGTCGGTCGAGAAATTCATTCTCGGCAGGCTCGATGGCGACAGCCGTCGCAAAACAAAGCGCAGTCCTGTAAGTGTTCACAAGGAGTTCAGTCTTCTCTCATCGATCTTCAACATGGCAATGCGCGAAGAAGTTGCTGCGTGCAACCCATGTTTGAAGATCAGCAAAAAGGTTAGGGAAAAGATCCCTGCCAGAAACAAACGCGATCGGTTCATGTCGCTTGAAGAAGAGGACAAACTATTTAATTTGGGACTCGTTGGTTCGCGTGCCCATTTTCGACCGATCGTCCGACTCGGTGTTCACCTCGGAGCGAGACTTGGCGAGCTCATGGCAATCAAACGGGCGGACATCAACCTCAGTACGAAGCCTTTCTCCGTGAAGTTGAGGAGTAAAGGACAGGACGTGAAGGTTGAGGTGAGACCAAATCACGTGCTGATTCCAAAGAGCAAGAATGGGAAGCCGCGAACGATTTTTTTGAGCAATGTAGCAAAGGACATTTTCGCGGACCTTCTCGGCGATGAAGCAGGATCCGACTACGTGTTCGCAAATCCTGACACCGGCCGGCCGTACACGAATGTTGGTAAGGCGTTCGGAGCGGCATGCAGGGAAGCGGGAATTCAGGATCTGACCTTCCACGATTTGCGTCACACGTTCGCTTCACGACTGAGAGAAGCTGGTGTGGACGCAATTACGAGAAGGGATCTTTTGGGGCACAGCACTGTAGAAATGAGCGACGACTACACTCACTCATCAGCGGAGTCAAGACTACGTGCAGGGCAGTCGATTGCTGATTACCGCAAGCAGGATTACAGCAACTTTACAACAAATCAGGATTCCGAAACTTCTGTTCGGATCACAAGTTAGTTGTAAGTCTTTGAAAATAAAGCCGGAGGGTTGGTAGCGGGGGGCGGGATCGAACCGCCGACCTTGGGGTTATGAATCCGCCCTTGAAACAGTGCGCCAATTACGTTTTGGCCACATTTACTAACATTTTTCGCGGATCGCAGCCTGTTAGGAGTGCGCTGGTTTACGTCTCTAACCACCCATTTCCACTCAAGACCGACACGAATTTCCCCACATACTCAAATGACGCGCGCGTCACACACAGCCAGAAATGAAACATGACTTGAGAACTTGTGTATTCGGTTAAGGAGTGAGAACTTAGGATGGCGCGGCCTAACTCAAGCAGTTGCT
>Ga0105248_10006873_pt1 | contig 12468 bp, 14 predicted proteins | sample KBSS34metaG_FD_81524 | JGI IMG/M metagenome (GOLD analysis project Ga0105248, IMG submission 81524) | Switchgrass rhizosphere microbial communities from Kellogg Biological Station, Michigan, USA - KBS S3-4 metaG | ecosystem: Host-associated > Plants > Roots > Rhizosphere > Soil | place... | reverse complement strand
CTCAACGCCATCTTCGCCGCGACCGGCAAGCGGATCCGCGATCTGCCGCTGAAGAACCACAGCCTGAAGACGGCCTGATCCGCATGCGGCGCCGCTGCCGTTGGTGCGCCCTGGCCACCGCGGCCGGCCTGTGGATCGCTTCTCCGGAAGCGCTGGCGGAGCCGCAGGTCGGCCTGCGCGGGTACGAGGTCACCGGCGACGCGATCGTGCAGCCGCTCACCGGCACGCCCGGCGATGCGGCGCGCGGGCAGAGCATCGTCGGCAACCGCTTCCTGGGGCTGTGCCTGCTCTGTCACCGCGGGCCGTTTCCGGACGAGCCGCAAGGCTCGCTCGCGCCCGACCTGGCCGGTGCGGGCGCGCGCTGGAGCAAAGGGCAGCTGCGGCTTCGCATCGTCGATGCGCGGCGCCTGAATCCGGCGACGATCATGCCGTCGTACTACCGCAGCGACGGGCTGGAGCGCGTGGGATCGGCCTGGCGCGACCAGCCGGTGCTCGACCCGCAGCAGATCGAGGACGTGGTCGCCTTCCTGCGTACGTTGCGCGATTGAGCTAATGTGCGCTCATGGATCGCCGTCAGCTGATTTTCGCGGGCGTGGCGCTGTGCAGCCTGGCGCCGCGGCCCGCCGGCGCGGCCTCGGCCGAGCTCGAGGCGGCAGTGCGCGACTTCACCGGTGGCGCGGCGCCGCGCGACGGGCGGGTGCACCTGGACGTCGCGCCGCTGGTGGAAAACGGCAACACCGTGCCCCTCACCGTCAGCGCCGACAGCCCGATGACCGAGGCAGACCATGTCAGTGCCATCGCGGTCTTCAATGCGCGCAACCCGCAGCGCGACGTGGCGATATTCCACTTCACGCCGCGCAGCGGACGCGCGACCGTCTCGACGCGAATCCGCCTGGCCACCTCGCAGACGCTCGTCGCCGTGGCACGCATGAGCGACGGCTCGTACTGGACGACGCAGTCCTACGTGATCGTGACGCTGGCCGGCTGCATCGAGGAATCGTGAGATGGCGCGCACGCTGATCGACGCACCGGCCGCCGCGAAGCGCGGCGACATCGTCGAGATCCGCCTCCTGATCGCGCACGCCATGGAGTCGGGCCATCGCGCCGGCCCGGAGGGGAAGGTGCTGCCCCGGGACATCATCCGCCGCTTCAGCTGCCGCTACGGCGGCGAGCTGGTGTTCAGCGCCGAGCTTTATCCGGCGATCGCGGCCAACCCCTACATCGCCTTCCAGATCCTTGCCACCGAGAGCGGCGCGCTGGTGTTCACGTGGGAGGGCGACAACAACTTCGCCCAGACGGAGACGCGCACGATCACCGTCACATGAGGCGTGCGCTGCTGCTCGTCGCCGTCACCGTCGCGTCGTGGGCCCGGGCCGACGACCCGCGGCGTTCCGGCTTCGATTTCATGAGCCCGGGCACCCAGGCGATGCAGCGCGACGACATGCAGAACCCGGGCATGTTGTGGGTGCAGGACGGCGAGGCGCTGTGGAACGCGAAGGCCGGCGCGCACGACAAGTCCTGCGCGAGCTGCCATGGCGCGGCGGCCACGAGCATGCGCGGCGTCGCGGCGCGCTATCCTGCGTTCGACGCGCAGAAGGGCATGCCGCTGACACTCGGCCAGCGCATCGATATCTGCCGGCAGAGGCACCAGGGAGGGACGGCGCTTGCGCCTGAAAGCCGCGATCTGCTAAGCCTGGAAGCCTACGTGTCCCTGCAGTCGCGCGGCATGGCCATCGCTCCGCCCGACGACCGGCGACTCGAGACCTTTCGCGAGCGCGGCAGGCGATGGTTCGAAAAGCGCATGGGCCAGCTGAACTTCTCCTGCGCCCAATGTCACACCGACAACGCCGGCCAGCGCCTCGGCGGCAGTGTCATCCCCGAGGCGCACCCGACCGGCTACCCGATCTACCGGCTCGAGTGGCAGGGCATGGGCTCGCTGCAGCGGCGGCTGCGCACCTGCATGAGCGGCGTGCGTGCCGAGCCGTTTCCCATGGGCTCGATCGAGATGACCGAGCTGGAGCTCTACTTGGCCCAGCGCGCCGCCGGCATGCACATCGAGACGCCGGCGGTACGGCCCTGAATCCGGCCGGGCGTAGGATAGGCGGTTCCTCGTTGCCCAACTGTGGACGGCGTCAAGCGGCATGACCGGACACGATGAGTGTCGCCGCACACAGGTGTGACGCTGTTGAGTTCAACTAACGATGCGAGCGGTGTCAACGGCAAGGCAAATGTGCCCTGGAAGGGTTGGTTACCTCTGAAAACGAAGTCTCGGCTCGGGTGTTTCAGACCACGACTGCGTGTGCGAACGTGACACATCGGAACGCAGTTCGGAGCTGCGCGATGATTTGGGCCACTTTCCCTGGGATGCATGCTGGCGCCGAGCGCTCTTCCTGGTGGCAATGACGGCCTGCGTCGCGCCGTCTTACCTCGAGAGGAGGCGACAGTTGTTGGGGATCTCGGATACTGCCAATAGGCTCAAAGATCGTGCCAATGCGGCTTTCCCGGCCCTCTGTCCGCAAGGCTGTAGCTTTCACGCTCGGGGAACGTGGGACCTCCGCAATGCTGAGTGGGACCCGCCCGTCGTCCGCCAGGGCCGAAGCGTGGAACTGACCCGTGCAGCCTAAGAGGATGCAATGCCTATGAAAACGCCCGTACATGCAGAGGCATTGGTGGTGGACGTATTGATGACTCCGAGTCGAGAAAACTGGGCCCTGAGGCACCGCAGGCAAAACAGGAGGCCAGTCCACATTGGCAAGATCTTTGAGCCGTTGCTGGGCATTGGCACGATCCTTGAGCCGGACGCGAACAGACGTGACTCCCTCGCAACAGCTCCAAGTCCGACCGTCAAGAACGGAAAGCCTTGCCCGACAGGAACTTACGTCAGAACTTCGTTGGCACGATCCCTGATCCGCGTTGGCACGATCTAAGATCACAACACTAGCCGCGATAGCCGACGAGCCTGGCGCCGACGTAGCCGTTCTGGCGGCCATAAAGGGAGAGCCCGCGGTGATGGAGGCGAGAGTTGCGGAGCTACGCGCCCTACTGCCGATGGGCACCCAGGCAAGATGGCTGCTATTCGATTGGGCCGATGAACCTTCGAGCATCCTTTAAATGCCTCGATGCCGTTGGCTCTCGTTGCGCGCGAATCGCACCACCTTCCACCCACGCCTTTTCTTGGCCTGCTTGCTCCGCAGATACCCTGGTGGGACCTGACAGAGCCACGTAGCGGACGGAGCCTCGGCGAAGGAATCAATGCAAACCAGGGAACCGATTGCGGAACTGCATGACACGCTGCTCTACAAGCTCCTTTCTGCGATAGACCAGGAATACGCCGATCGCATCACGCGCTTTGTGACTGGCATCGCCCCGATCCTAGCGACCACGCAGCGTCACTTTCCGTACTACACGAGGCACGACGCACATCACGGATTCCGCGTGGTGCGCCGCATGGAGCAGGTGCTAGATTGGCGAGCTCGCTTGCTGCGCGCCGCGTGCGCTTGGCGTTCGCTAGCTTGCGTTCGATATATCCTTGCACGAAGTTCCCGCTCAAGGCGGCAGTCAAGCGCTTGCGCCCTCGTTGGCGGATGATCTCCTGGCGTAGCTTCAGGTCGTGCGCGATCTCTCCCCACGCGCCTTGCGCCTTGAGAACGCCGATCTCGGCGCCGTCCGACGCGAAGGCACGCACCGTGCGCAGGTCCTGGCTGTTGTAGTAGACGCCCAGCTCCTGACCGAGAAAGGCGCCCGTGCTTGCGAGGACAGCGCTCGTGTAGCGCACGCCATAAAAGTTGATGTGCGGACGTTGACCCTGCTCCAGATAGCCGCGCACGGTAGTGCGCCGGGGCGTCTGCATCAGGCACAACGTGCGCCGCTTGGCCTCGGGCAACCAGTTCAAGATCGCGCCACGCACATGAACCGAATGCTCGATGGCCTCGAGCGGCGTGCGACCGTTCAGCCCGGCGTGCGGGCTGCCGTTGTAGCTGCCGATCGCCGCTTCGAGGAGTTCTTCCGGATGGCGCACCGCTTCATCACGGACGCCCTAAAGCGTGGAGCAGGTGAAGCTGGCCGCGTCGTTGACGTCGCCGCTGCCCTGGTAGTGCGGATAGGCCGGGTACTTGCACACGGGACGCGTCATGGTGGTGTTGCCGCTCGCATCGAGCTTGCGGTGGATCAGGCCTTGCGCGGAGGGAGGCGTGCCCAGCTCCGCCCACTTCACCACCGCCTGCAGAAGGTCGACCTGGTCGGGACCGACGCCGCCGAAGCAGTGGCCCACACCAGGCGCCTGGAAGTACTCCAGGGTCTGGTCCGTCGCCGGCTTGCCCATCGCGGCGACCACGCTGTCGTAGTAGCGCGCGTTGTCCTTCGGGCTGACGGAGGTGTCCGTGGTGCCGTTCCACATGATCAGCTTGGCGCCGCGGGCGCGCAGGCCGGAGAGGTCCGGGTCGTTGGCGCTGAACAGCGCGCCGACGCGTGCCATGTCGGAGGCCCAGGCGTCCGCCGTCCAGGTGGACGTGTCGAAATTCGGGTCGCGCGTGACGAAGGAGCGGATGAAGCCGTCCGAGAACAGGCCCTGCAGGCTGTCGCCCAGCGCCGGGTTCGGCCAGATGTACTCGCCCCAGCCCTTGGGGCTGTTCTCGCCGCCCCAGAAGTAGCCGGTGTGGGCATAGTTGGGCGGCAGTGTCATGGCGACCGGCGAGGTGACCGTGTTCACGGTGGCGAGTTGCGCATCCGACAGGCAGTTGTCGCCGGTGTCGGCTCCGCCCGTGCAACGCAGCGGCGTCGGGTCGAAGTTGCAGGCAGCCGGCTTGCTGATGATGCCGTCGACCACGCCATCGAGTCCGTCGCACTGCCGGAGCACTGCATTCGCCACCAGCGTCTGCTTGGCCGCGTTGAGCTGCCCGGCGGGCTGGCGCACCTGCTTGGCGATGCGGTTGAACTGCATGAACAGGCCCATGATGTTGCCGGCTGGCGCGCGCGCCACGATGCCGTCGAAGTCCTCCGGATAGCGCTGGGCCTGCATCATCGCGTCGTGGCCGCCCATGGAGCAGCCCTCGAAATAGGCGCGCTGCAGGTTCTGCGGGTAGAAGGCGTTGACCAGCTCCTTGCCCACGGGCAGGGAGCGATGCTCGGAGAGATTCGTGAAGTCGACCAGTTGTTGCGGGTCGTACGCGAACTCCGCCTTGAAGTAATCGACCAGGCTGGTAGGCGCGTCGTGGCCACCGTTGGTGGCCATGGTGGCGTAGAGCTCGGAGAGGATCGAGGGGCTGTGATAGGGCAAGGTCGGCACGCTAATGTTGCCGTCGAAGCCGCCGCCGCCCAGGAAGGCGAGCTTGCGGTTCCAGCCGCTGGTGGGCAGCCGCACCTCGAAGCGCAGGGCGGAGTCGTTGAACTTCACCTGCACGACGCAGTACTCGGGCGAAGTGCCGGATGCGGCCACGACGGCCGCGTCGGTGACGCGCGCCGAGCCGTGGCCCAGGGACTTGTCGGTGAGCGTGCGGCACTTGTTCTGCAGCGCGACGGCGGGCGGCATGCCGCCGGCACTGAGGGCGGAGGCGCGGCTGGCGTTGTCCGGGCTGCCGCCGTCGCCGCCGCAGGCGGCAAGTGCGAGGCTCAAGGTGGCCACGCCGGCGGGTGCAAGCAGGCGCGCTGGGCTGGTGGGCATGGTTGTCTCCTCTGTTGGATCTGGGGACCGCCATCCTGCGGCGCTGGCGCAGCCGGAGGAAGCCTGCAATTCAGATGGCGCGATCTGTTTTGCCGATCGCGCCGTCCGCGCTGAGGAAACGCACGCCGCGCCACGAGGGCCTCTGCACGGCCGAGCAAACTGCCGCCATCAGCGCGTCGCGCACGCACACCGTGGCGCGGGTCGGCGGGGCGGCGGCCTGCACGCAGACGTGTGCGGTGCGCGTGATCGCAGGCCGCACGATCTCCACTGCGGCCAGTTCGCCGCGGCCCACCTCGGCTTCGACGCTGGTCCATGACAGGATCGTGGCGCCCAGGCCGGCGGCGGCCGCCTGCTTCATCACCGTGTGCGAGTTGAGTTCGGCGACGACGCGCGCCGGGCCAAGCCCGGCTTCGACCAGCGCCTTGTCGACCCGAGCGCGCACACCCTGGCCCACCGTAGGCAGCACGAAGTCGATGCCGGCCAGTTCCCGCACGGGGATCACCTTGCGCCGGGCGTACGCCGACTTCGGCGCCGTGACGAGGAAGAGCCGCTCCTCCAGCATCGGCCAAGTGTGCAGGCCTTCCAGGTTGCCGTCGTCAAAGGCGATGCCCACCGCCAGCCGGCCGTTCTTCACCCATTCCAGGATAGTGCCGCTCAGCTCTTCCAAGATCTGCAGCGCGATGGCTGGATAGGCGCGCTGCACGGCAGTGAGGATGGGCAGGCCCAACGAGAACGCCAGCGAGAGCGGCAGGCCCATCTTCACGTCGCCGGTCGGCTCGGCGGAAGCCGCCTTCACGGCGGCGCGCGCTTCGGCCGCCTGCTGCAGCATCAGCTGCGCGTGCTGATACAGGAGGCGGCCGGACTCCGTAGGCCGCACGCCGCGCGAGCTGCGTTCCAGCAGCGGCGCCTCCATCTCCGATTCGAGCGCGGCGACATGCTGGCTCAGGGCCGACTGCGCGATGTGCAGCGCCCCGGCGGCGCGCGACAGGCTGCCGAGGTCCACGATCTGCACGAAATGACGCAGTTGCCTCAGGTCGATGATTCACCCCCTTGGCGCGTCGCCATCGGTTTTGCCGCTGGCGGCAGCACGAATCGCGATGGTGCGCGCGGTGCGGGCTGCCTAGACTTGCCGCCATGACCGAAGCTGTCCAACGCCGGCCGCTCCCGGCCGCCTTCGCACGCGAACTCGCCGCCGCCTTCGGGCCGCGTTTTACCACCAGCGCGGCCGAATGCCTGCAGCACGGACGCGACGAATCGGCCTATGCACCGATGCCGCCGGACGCGGTGCTGTATGCGTCGTCCACTGAGGAGGTCGCCCAGGCCGTACGTCTGTGCGCGGCACACCGGGTGCCGGTGATCCCCTACGGTGTCGGCTCCTCGGTGGAAGGCCATCTGCTGGCGCTGCGTGGCGGCCTGAGCATCGATCTGTCGCGCATGGACCAGGTGCTGGCCGTGCGGCCGCAGGACCTGAGCGCCACGGCGCAGGCCGGCTGCACGCGCGAAGGCCTCAACGCCGCGCTGCGCGGCACCGGCTTCTTCTTCTCGGTCGATCCCGGCGCCAACGCCTCGCTGGGCGGCATGGCGGCCACGGCCGCCTCCGGCACGAATACTGTGCGCTACGGGACCATGCGTGACAACGTGCTGGCCCTCATGGTGGTGACGGCCGACGGCAGCATCGTGCGCACGGCGCGGCGCGCGCGCAAGTCCTCGGCGGGCTACTGCCTCACGCAGCTCTTCGCCGGTTCGGAAGGCACGCTGGGCATCATCACCGAAGTGACCGTGCGCCTGCACCCGCAGCCCGAAGCGATCGCCGCAGCCGTGGTGTGCTTCCCCGGCGTACGCGAAGCGGTAGAGACCGTCATCGAGGCGATGCAGTCCGGCGTGCCGTTGGCGCGCGCGGAGATGCTGGATTCGCTCACCATCCGTGCCATCAATGTGCACAGCCGCACGACGCTCACGGAGGCGCCGACCTTGTTCCTCGAATTCAGCGGCTCGGAGGCGCAGGTGCAGGAGCAAAGCGGCGTGCTGCGCGAACTGGCTGAGGCGCACGGCGGCGGCGACTTCCAGTGGGCCACGCGCCCCGAGGAGCGCAGCCGCCTGTGGACGCCGCGGCACTACGCCTACTTCGCCTGCCTGCAGCTGCGGCCCGGCAGCCGCTCGCTGACGACCGACGCCTGCGTGCCGCTGTCGGCGCTGGCGGAGTGCATCGCCGAGACCGTGGAAGACATCGCCACCAGCGGGCTGATCGCGCCCGTGTTCGGCCACGTGGGCGACGGCAACTTCCATTGCCTGCTGCTGGTGGACCCGGCCTCTGCCGAAGAAGCGGCGCTCGCGGAAAGCCTGAGCGAGCGCATCGTGCGCCGCGCGATCCGGCACGACGGCACCTGCACCGGCGAGCACGGCGTAGGGCTGCACAAGATGCGCTACCTAGAAGAGGAGCACGGCGAGGCCGCCGTCGCCGTGATGCGGCGGATCAAGCAGGCGCTCGATCCGCTGGACATCCTCAATCCGGGGAAGGTCGTGCAGGTGTAGCGATCAGCACGCCTTGTACGGCACGATCAGCTGCCGCTGCTCACCCAGGCCCTCGATCCCCAGCGTCATCACTCGCCCTTCTTCAGGTACTTGGGCGGCTTCATGCCCAGGCCACACTCGGCGGCGTGCCGGTGGTGATCACATCGCCGGACTCCAGCGTCATGAAGTGGCTGCAGTAGCTCACGAGCTTGGCGAAGTTGAACATCATCGTCTTTGTGTTGCCGGTCTGAATTCGCCGGCCGTTCACGTCCAGCCACATCGCAAGGCGCTGCACGTTGTCGATCTTGTCGGTGGTGACCAGCCAGGGTCCGATGGGATCGAAAGTGTCGCAGCCTTGCCCTTCTCCCACTGCGTATCGCGTTCGAGGAACTCGCGCTCGCTCACGTCGTTGACGATGGTGTAGCCCCGGCCACGTACGACAGTCGCCTTGTTCATGGAACTTAGCGCGCGGTGGCGGCAGCATCACGGGATCGTTCGGGCAGTGGATGCAGCTCGTCGCCTTCCTGAAGACGATGGGCTCCTTGGCGATGGGCATGTTCGATTCCGCTTCGGGTCGGAGTAGTTCAGGCCGATGGCGATGAACTTCGGCACGTGCGCCACCGGGCAGCCGAAGCGCGGGTTGCCGCGCACGGCAGGCAGCTTGGCGGGATCGGCCTTGCGGATGCGCGCCAGGCACCGCGCCGAGCTGCTCGGAGCCGATGTCGGGCACTACGCTGCTCGGGTCTCCTCGCGGGGCGAGCCTTGCCTTGCCGATTGCGTTTACCGAGGCGTTACTGCCGTGCCAGAGCCTGAAAATCGCTTTGATGTTGGCCGGGCTCGCATGTGTTCCACTGTTGCGGCGAACTCGGCGCGCCCAACAGGTGGAGGGAGCGTAGATTCTGTCTTCGCCCAAGACTTGAGCACTGACGCTGCACTCACGCCGGATCAGAAGCACTCCCTAGCTGTCAACGGCTATGTGGTCCTACCTGGCGTGCTCAACCAGGAGCAAGTATGTGGGATCCGCGAGGCTTTAGCGCAGCTGGAGAGGTCTGAAGGTCTTAGCGCGGGGACCGTGCGACTAACACCTCATTCTGGCCGTTCAGCAGCGGATTGCAGCGCATTTGCAAAAGCGGCTTCGCTCGCTCATAGGCTCGTTTTCCGAACGGTTAGGCGGTTTCAGAGCGCTGGATCTTTCGGTTGTTCCCCGCAGTGAAGGAGAACTTGCAAGCTCGGAACGAGCCGCCTGTTCGCGCGAATACGCTGTGGGAAAAGATGCGTGCAGAACTGGACGAGATGCTCTACGTTACTGCTGTGCAAGAACACGGTGTGGTCCAGATTTGCATTCTCGTCAACAAAGGACGGGTGTTCGAACGCTGCTTTTCGGACGTTCAACGCGAAGCCAGCGAACGAATCGAGCAAGATGGGCAACCCGGCGACGGCTAGGGCGGCGCCGAGCCCGCGCGCGACAGGGAACAGTGGGGGCTCGAACTGCCAGTACGTGAAGTACCACGGCAGATAAACCGCGAGCGCACCGGGCGCGATCAGCAGGAAGATCGCCGAACCGAGGAGGGCGGCCGCGCGCTGCATGGAGCGAGTCTAGCCAGGGAGTCGGGTTGGATGGCGGATTTGGCGGCGGACATCGGAAGACCTGCAGGCGTACCCTGCGGCCTCTGCCGCCTAAGGTGTCGCCCGCAGTGCAACTCGGCTGATAGGACCAAAGGACTTCGGACATGGACCGCAGGACTCTCCTCAGAGCACTACCGATCGCGATCTACGTACCGCTGAGCGCGCGGGCGCAAACGACGGGGCGGGTGTATCGGCTAGGTGTTCTCGTCCCTGGCCCCGCACCTCAGTTGAGCAATGCCTTCATCGCGGCCATGGGTGACCGGGGCTATGGAAGCCGGAACCTCGTCGTCGACATTCGATACACGCAAGGAAACCCCGACCTCGCCGAGTCCTTGGCCAGGGAACTTGTGACGGAGCGCGTTGATGTGATCGTCACGGGCGTAACTGCCACGGCTATGGCTGCGCGACGTGCGACGAAGGACGTGCCGATCGTCATGTACATCAGCGGCTATCCGGTTGAAGGGGGGCTTGCGGACAGCCTCGCGAAGCCCGGCGGCAACGTGACTGGCATGACGCTGTACGCTGGCGGCGGTGTGCTGTTCGGAAAGTTCGTGCAGCTCCTTCGCGAGCTGCGGCCGTCATTGCGCGAGCTGGGCGTCTTTTGGGGATACGCCCCACCTTCCTACAGACTGGCGCAGGTCGCGCCGGCAACGGAAGAGTTGCGCCAGGCTGCGAGAGCGTTGAACATCAATATGCACTTCTGGCAGACCGGGACGGACAGCGACGTCAGCGCCGCGCTGTCGGCTGCAGCAAGTGCACCGCTCGATGCGATGTTCGTGACCGCTGGTGTCATCAACGGACTCCCCGAGACCGCGAACAGGATTGTCCGATTCATCCAGGAGCGGCGTTTACCCACGCTGACCGACTTTCCTGCAAGTATCTTCCTCGCCGGCGGCGCAGTTCTCTCGTACTCCGCGGAGCTCAAGGAACTCGCCTCTAGAACCGCGCACTTCGTGGCGCGCATTCTTGAGGGCGCCCGGCCCGGTGATCTTCCGATCGAACAACCAACCAAGTACGAGCTCATAGTCAACCTGAAGGCCGCGAAGGCAATCGGCCTGGACGTTCCGCCGGCGCTGCTATCGCGTGCCGACCGTACGATCAATGACTGACGACGACGAACATCTTTGACGCGCTGGAGAAGTCCTTGCAAACAGAATAGGCCAGTTTCTGTCGATGGCGACGGACAGCCTCCTGGCACCTCACCTGGCTGCTTGCGCCGCCGGTCGTTACCAACCCTCCTCCCACGGCGGCACGCGTCCGAAGCGCGCGACTAGAAAGTCAATAAGCACCCGCACCCGTGACGGCTGCGTGCGATTGGGCAGATAGACCAGATAAATGCCGCCCTCGGGCACCGGCTGGAACTGGCGCAGCAACGGGACGAGGGCTCCTTCCCGCACGTCCGCGGCCACCATGTGGCGCGGCAGCAGGCCCACACCGAGGCCGGAAAGGATGGCGGCGCGGACGGCCTCCAGGTCATCGGTCTCGAATGAAGCCGCAACCTTCACCGCGTATTTCTGCCCGCTGCGCCGAAACACCCAGTTCCCTTTGGGCGCGAGCATTGGAAAGAGCACGCAGTCGTGCTTTTCCACGTCCTGGATCCGGCGCGGCGTGCCGCGCTGCGCAAGATACGCCGGCGAGGCGAGCAAGACGAGTCGGCTGACCGCGAGCTTTCGTGCGACCAGATTAGGCGCGGGGGGCGACGAACGGATGCCGAGGTCGAAGCCCTCGGCGCCCAAGTCCACCGTGCGATTGCTGCAGGAGAGCCTGACCTGAATCTTTGGATACTGCTGCTGGAATTCGACGATTGCCGGCAACACGTGCCGCACCGCGAACGCCGGGATCGCGGTCATCTTGACGACTCCGGCCGGCTCGGACTGAGCCTGCATCACGCGCCGCTCGGCAAGTTCTGCTTCGTGCAGGATGTTCACGGAGTGCTCATAGAAGATGCTGCCGGCTTCGGTCAGGCTGAGCTTGCGCGTTGAGCGGTACAGCAGTTTCACCGCCAGTGAGCGCTCCAGCGCGCTGACCTCTCGGCTCGCGAGCGATTTTGAGATACCGAGCTTGTCAGCGGCGGCGGAAAAGCTCTTCGCGCCCACCACCTCCGCGAACACGTTCATGCCGGTCAGCCTGCTTTTCATTAGCGATGTTCTTGCAACAGTGGGTTGAACTAGACCCCATTTATAAGGTTTATGCAACGGCCTACATTCTTCGCACCGGACCCGATACCCGGTTCGGCAACGAACCCAGGAGAGCGTCATGAGCGGCGAATTGATTAAGGTAGGCCAACTCGAGATCCGCTATCTCGTCGATGGTGCGGAAAAGGGCGGGTTGGGCGTGTTCGAGATGACGGTGCCTGAGGGAGCCATCGTTCCTCCGCCACACAGCCACACCGACAACGAGGAGTGCGTCTACGTCCTGGAAGGCACGCTGCGCTATTCCGTCGACGGGGTATCGCGCGACCTCGAGCCGGGCGACTGGATGTCGACGCCGCGGGGCTCGACACATCACTTCATCAACAAGACCGATGCCGCGGTGCGTGCGCTCGTCATCATGACGCCGGACATCGGGCCGCAGTACTTCCACGATGTCGGCGCCGTCGTCAACGCGGGCGGGCCGCCTGATCGAGTGAGGTTGGCTCAGGTGATGGCGGAATATGGACTGGTTCCGGCGCG
>Ga0105248_10006872_pt1 | contig 12469 bp, 5 predicted proteins | sample KBSS34metaG_FD_81524 | JGI IMG/M metagenome (GOLD analysis project Ga0105248, IMG submission 81524) | Switchgrass rhizosphere microbial communities from Kellogg Biological Station, Michigan, USA - KBS S3-4 metaG | ecosystem: Host-associated > Plants > Roots > Rhizosphere > Soil | place... | reverse complement strand
TGGGCATCGGCTACGAGCAGGTGCGGCTGATCAAACCGGATGTGGTCTACGGCTCCGTCGGCTTCTGCGGCGAGGGTGGCCCCTGGGAAGGCGTGCCCGGGTACGAGCCGAACGCCCAGGCGGCGACGGGCATGATGGCCCGCATGGCCGGCAAGGCGGGGCCGCCGGCCATGCAACCGTTCGCCCCCAACGACTACGCGACGGGCCTTCTCGGCGCCTTCGCGCTGGGCCTGGCCCTCTTCCATCGCGGCCAGACCGGCCAGGCGCAGCGAGTCCACACGTCGCTGGCCGCGGCGGCGACCTTTCTGCAAGCGCCCTATCTCCAGGCCTACGACGGCAAGGCCTGGGATGAGCCGAGCGGGCCGGATGCACTCGGATGGGGCCCGCTCCAGCGGCTCTACCGCGCCTCCGACGGCTGGCTGTTCCTCGGCGCCGTCGATGCCGACCTCGCGCGCCTCTGCATGGTGCCCGGGCTCACGGCCGTCGCCGGCTTGGGCGGCACCGACCTCGAGGGCGCGCTCGCGACTCGCTTTGCGGCGAGCCCCGCCGCCGAATGGGTGCGCCGCCTCACTGCCGCGGGGATCGGCGCGCAACCGGTGATCTCCGCCACCGAGCTCATGCAGGAACCGTGGGTGATCGCCCACGGCCTGAGCATCACGCGCGAGCACGGCAGTGGCGAGCGCATCACCACGATCGGTCCGCCCGCGCGATTGTCCCGCACGCCCGCCATTCCCGGCCGGCCGGTCTCGGCGCCGGGCGGGGACGCCGCGGAGATCCTCGCGGACATCGGCCTGGCGAATCGGATCGATGACCTGGTCGCCCGGCGAGTCGTCGCACTCGAGTAGAATGCACGGAGCGAACATGCGCGACGACACGGCTGACCAATTCACGGCTCACGAGCTGACCCGAGGCGACCTCCAGGCCCTGATGGCCCGCTCCGATGGGCCGGGCCTCCTGCGGGCCGCGTGGCACCTGGGCGCGCTCGCGGTGACCGGCACCCTGCTGTGGATGCTCCGCTCCACGGTGTGGGCCGTGCCGCTGATCGTCGCGCATGGCTATGCCCTCGCCTTTCTGTTCTGCGCGTTCCACGAGACGGCGCACCGGACGGCGTTCCGCACGCGGTGGCTGAACGCGGCGCTCGGCACCCTGGCCGGCTTCCTGACGTTCTGGCCGTATCGGAATTACCGCGTCTTCCACTGGGAGCACCACCGCCACACGCAGGACCCGGCGCGCGATCCCGAGCTGTACTTCGCCAAGCCGTCGACGCTGCCAGCCTACCTGTTCGTGCTGACGGGAATTCCCAATCTCAGGCGGCGGCTCGCCGACCTGGTGACGCTCGGGCTGGGCCGGGCCGACAAGCCGTGGATGGCGGCCTCGGAGCGCCGTCACCTTATCGTGGAAGCGCGCGCCTATCTGGCCGTCTACGCCGTGGTGGCGGCGGCCTCGGTGTGGATGGCCTCGCCCGTCGCGTTGCTGCTCTGGATCGTCCCGTACCTGGTCGGCCAGTCCTTCCTGCGGCCGTATCTCCTGGCCGAGCACACGGGGTGCCCGGCGACGCGCGACTGCCTTACCAATACGCGGACGACGCTGACGCTCTCACCGGTACGCCTCTTCGCGTGGAACATGCCGTACCACGCCGAGCACCACGCGTATCCGGCCGTCCCATTTCACGCCCTGCCTCGCCTGCACGAGCGCGTGCGCGGCGAGATCGCGAATCTCGAGCCGGGCTACGTCGCCGCCACCGTCAAGGTGAACCGGTATCTCCTCGATCGGAGGGCCGTCCCGCTCGAGTCTTGAACTGGGCGACGGACGCCTTCCCCCGCAACTGCTCCGCCAAAAAGCTTGATGTCGACGCGCAGGGTGCGCTAACTTCCGTGCACCCGGAAGGGTCTCAGGGGAGATCTGTCGACGGGACTCTGCTGCTCCGAACAGGGAGAGATTCAATGAGACAGGTCGTCTTGGTGGCGGTGTTGTCGTCGCTGGTGGTCTCGCCTGTCTCAGCCCAGATCGCGGGAAGCCCCGAGGGCTCGACATCCGATGCCCGAGGCTTCAGCGTCAGCGCCGAGGCCCTCGTGTGGTGGTTCAAGGGGAACGCGACGCCCCCGCTGGTGACCGACGGGCTCTTCAACGAACCCGGGACCAAGGTACTCCTCGGCGGGAGCGACCTCGATACCGATCCCAACCCGGGCTTCCGGGTGACCGCCGCCTACTCGTTGACCCAGCGCTGGGGCGTCGAAGGCAGCTTCCTCTACGTGCCACCACGCTCCACTCGCAAGACGGTGAGCTCGTCGGGCCAGCCTGGCTCGACGGATCTCTGGGTTCCCTTCATCGACCCCAACATCCCGGGCGAGAGCCTCTCGGAGCTGTCGGCAACCGGTTTCTTCGCCGGGAGTGCGACCGAAGAGCTGCGCAACAGCCTGCTCGGGGCCGAGCTGAACGCCACGATGCGGCTGCCGGCGATGGGCTCCTTCCGGCTGGAGGCCCTCGGCGGCTTTCGCTATTTGCGGCTCAAGGAGACCTATACGTTCTCGACGGACAGTCCGAACATTCCGCCCGAGCCCGCCGACGTGTTCCGGACGACGGATCAGTTCGAGACGACGAACAACTTCTACGGACCCCAGGTCGGCGCGCGTGTTCGCCTCGATCGGGGAAGCTTTTCCCTGTCCGGAGCAGTCAAGGTGGCTTTCGGCGCCATGGTGCAGTCCGTCGATATCGAGGGTCAACTCGTGACCAATGACTTCAACAATTTCGGGGCGCCACAGACCTTCGTCGGCGGCTACTTCGCGCAGCCGACGAACAGCGGCAGCCACACTCGCAGCGTCTTCGCGGTGGTGCCCGAGGTCGGCCTGACCCTCGGCTACCAGATCACCCCACGGATCTCGATGTTCGCGGGCTACACCTTCCTCTACGTGAGCAACGTGCTCCGGGCGCCGGGACAGGTCAATCGGACGATCAACCCCGTTGGCGTCCCCGCGATTACCGGCGACCCACCGGGCCCTCGGCCCGGGCCCGCCCAGCCCTCGTTCAACTTCCAGTCGTCGGACTTCTGGGCCCAGGGCCTCAATGTCGGCCTCGCACTCCGTTTCTAGCAGGCGGCTGCTTGGAGGAAAAGCCCCTATGATCGATCTGACTCACGGCCTCTTCCGCGTGATCGTAGTCCTCTCCGTGCTCACGGCGCTCCTGACCGGTGGGCGAGCCGATGCCAAGGACCTCCCCGACCTACCCCAGGAATGCAAGACAGGCATCCTGGTGGGCGAGGAAGGGGAAGGTGGTCCTAAGAAAGACCTGCTGATCAAGGACAACCAGGTGTGCCACGTGTCCAAGGGCACTCACGGGTACCGCAATGTGCACATCTGGAACGGCGGCAAGCTCGTCTTCTCCGACGAAGGTGAGCACATCCATTTCTGGGCCACCGCGATCCTGGTGGAGAAGGATGGAAGCTTGCTCGCAGGAACGAGCACCGCCCCCATCGGGATCAACAAGGGTACGTTGACGATTCATCTCTACGGCGCCCCGCAGAACCGAGGGGGCAAAGGCGTCCGGTGCCAGACCGGCGACATGTGTGGAGTTCCCGCGGACATCTGGACATCCAATCTGAACGATCATGGGCATCCCGGGGACCCGGCGCTCGCAAGGAAAGTTGACAACCCCGCGTTTGCCGCCTCCGCCAAGGACTATCGCGGTCCGAAGGACGATTACTTTTACGCCTACCATCCGCTCTTCCACGACGAGGGTGACGACAAGGCGTACTTCGGTTACAAGGTCCTGGGCGTGTCCCACGGCGGCACCCTCGAGCTCTACGGCAAGAAGGGGGCATGCCCGAAAGATTGTGCGCTCCCCTCGACCACGGGCGAGAGCTGGGTCCGGTTGAACAAGACAGTGAGCCCCAACGACGCGGGCGCCAAGACGACGTTGGTCGTCGATTCGCCGGTGGATTGGAAAGCGGACGACTGGATCGTCGTCACGACCACGGACTACCTGCCGGGGCACTCCGAGCTGCTCCAGATCGAGGCAGACACCAGCAATGGAACGACGGTCACGGTCAAGCAAAAGGTGACGTATCACCACAATGGCGAGAGGTACCCGATCCCGAGCGATGCGGTCAGCCGCCTCGGGCTGAGCACCGAGGTCGCCAAGGGGGCAGAGACGCGGGCCGGGGTGGCGCTCCTCTCACGCAGCATCAGGATCGTCTCCGGAGGCTCGGCGCTGAACGACGACTTTCCGCTCGAAACTTCGCCCGACTGCGCCAACCCTCATCCGGAGACCAATGCCAAGTGCTATTTCGGCGCCCACGCTGTCTTCCGTCAGGGATTCACGTCCATCAAAGTCCAGGGAGTCGAGTTCTACCAGATGGGCCAGGGTGGGCGGATTGGACACTACCCGGTGCACTTCCATCACGCACGCAAGACCAATTCCGACACGTTCGTGGTCGACTCCTCCATCTGGGATTCCATGACGCGCTGGATCGTCCTGCACGGCACGCACGATGTCACCCTCGCCCGCAATGTCGGCTACCTGTCCATCGGGCACGGGTTCTATCTGGAAGACGGCACCGAGATCAACAACAGCCTGTTCGCCAATATCGGGATCTTCGCGCGGGGCGCGGTGAACAATAAACAGAACCCGCGCAAGGTCCCCGGTATCCTGGCGGCGCCGGATCTGGACACCCGAGTCAACCTCGAGGCATTTCCCTACAAGTCGGACTACGACCATCCCACCGTGTTCTGGATCATGAACGGCTGGAACGACTTCCAGTACAACATGGCCGCCGGGGCCGGCACGTGTGGCGCCTGCTACTGGCTGGTGGGTGGCTACAACAGCACGATGTCGCGGACGGTCGACAAGCAGGGGCAGCGGTGGGAATCCTATGCCTCCTTGCAGGACAACGTCGACCGAGCGGCGACGACACCGCTCAAGTCGTTCATCGGGAACTCCTGCGCCTCCGCCATGACGTCCTTTCAAACCATCACCAAGACCGAGGCGTGCATCGGCGTGGGCCCAAGCCCGAACGACGGCTTTCCGTCGCTTCCTCACATCCCCAATCCGCTCGCGGCCAAGGCGGACCCCCCCGACCTCACCTACTATCCCAGCACCAAGGACGGGGGTCGGTTCCCGACGCAATGCGGTGGCCCGCTGGCTGACGCTCACGCGGACTGCCGCACGTCGCCGCCGCGATGCAGCGCCGAGAACAGAGCCGGCTGTCTGGTCACCGTGCTCGACCACTACACCACGTCGTTCAATTGGGCGGCGTTCAACTTCGCGGCGATCTGGCTTCGCCCGCAATGGTACCTCGTGACCGACAGCGTGATCACGGACGTCCAGCAGGCGGGCCTGACCATCGTCACCGGCGGCGGCTACAGCGCCTCCGACGTCATCACCGGCCACTGGGCACTCGTGCGCAAGAGCGTGTTCATCGGCCACACCCAGGAAGAGAAGGCGACGAGCGACAAGCCGCCGATCCTCATGCCCGACAACCCGTTTGCGTCGAACGGCGGACCGTTCAACCTCACGTCAAAGCTCAGATGCGCCGAGAATGCCGGGGGCAACCGCCCCGGAAACCACTGCCTGTCCGTGGACGAGGGCGTCTCCGTCCAGGTGAGCAACTTCGGCATGTACCAGCGGCTGTTCAGCGTGTACGACGGCCCCGCCTTCCAGGACTCGAATGCCTACTTGAACATCAAGCGGCGGGAGATCGACGACTGCAAGCCCTTCCCCTCGACCGTGGACGCCTCGACGCCCGACGGGAGATGCGACCCTGCCGACCTCAGCGTGCACCGCCAGAGCGCCTGGCTCGCCGGGGTCGTGCAAGGTCTTCCGAAGGCGACGAAGACGGTGGACAGCAAGCCGGTCGACTTCTGCTACATGCCGAATGCCGCCATCGGGTGGAAGCAGCCGAATGGCTTCTACTACCCGCCGGCCTTCCACTCGACGAACCTCTACTTCGCCAAGGACGATGCCCAGGGGAAGGGCGGCGTCGACGTCCGCCATTTCGTCGTCTCTCCGCTCTTCAAGGAAGGGACGTTCACCACCGATACGCTGCAGACGGGCCAATCGTACTGCAACTGGTCCCGAACCCTCTTCGACGGCTTCGCCGGCAACGACCGTCAGACCGTGCTCAACGATGACGACGGGTCGCTGACGGGGTACACGCGCAGCATCTCGGTCAACCTCGACGACTTCTTCCTGGCGCCCGTGCAAGCGATCGAGTGCCGGTCCGACGAGACGGCGCGGATGAGTCCGTACGACTACGTGACGACCGTCCTGTACCCGAGGTGCGTCATCGATAAGACCTGCGCCAAGGCACCCAACCCGCCTCCACCGGACGGGGACGGGAATCCGAATCTCAACAATGGGGACTGGAACCGAGCCTGCACCAACGAGCTGTGCTACGGTGTCCCGCTGTACCGCCAGGACCTCATGCCCATCGGGGACGTCGATCCCACCGACAAGAACAAGACGCTCGCGAGAAGCATTCGCATGATGGGACAGGAGACTGGCCAGCGCAGCAGCCTCACGGTCGACCGCGGAACCTACTACCTGGACACGGCGGTGGGCAAGGCTCGGCAGCTAGAGTGCAAGGGCCCGGAGTGCGTGATCAACCTGTTCCAGAAGAACCAGACCTATTACCTCTTCCTCATCTTCGCGAAGGACACCACCGAGCAGACCTATCGGTTCTATGTCGGGAAGGACACGGACTTCAAGCCGGACTCGGTGGTGATGGTGCAGGCCAACATCGGACCGAACCCCGTCGTGTTCAAGAATCTCGGGCTCTTGCCCGCCGGACGGGCGCGGTGGTTCGACGAGGCCCAGGGCGTCGTCGAAGTCACCGTCAAGGTGGCGGATCTCCCGGACTTGGCAAAGAAGGTCGCCGACGCCAAGGAGAAGAAGTGCCAACCCGCGACCTTCTGCACGTGGAACAAGGACAAGAAGACGTGTAACGACTGCTCATACGACGACAAGGGCAATTGCAAGGATAGCGGCAGCGACAAGGTCTGTCGCTGGGCCATCGCGGATCTGGATTGCCCGGACGAGGGCTGCTTCGGCATCGCGTTCACGCTGCCGGAAAAGTTCGCGACCGATCCGACACCGGACCCTCGCCCGGCTGCGACCTGTCTCCAGAGACAGCCTCCCTGGAACGTGTCCCTCGAGGCTCGTGAGGCCAACGATGGCGTCTGCCCGCAGAAGAGCGACAAGCTCCTCGATGACTTCTGTCAAGTGAAGTGACACGAACTGACCCTGCTCGACACGGGGACTCGCGAGGAGTCCCCGTGCGGCGAGGAGAACGCTTGTTCGATCGGCGGTGGCGATGATACCGTACCGATCGCGGACTCATGAGCGTAGGCCCCTCAGACCCAAGACACGCCGCCCCTCCCCTGGCCAATGGATATGCCTCGGCTGTGGCCGCTCGGACACGGCCGTCAACGGTCGCTCGGGAGGCGAGCAATCTCGAGCATCTCGTCGTCCTCGCCGGGTATTTGCTCGTCACGCTCGTCATGACCTACCCAGTCGCGCTGTCGCTGACGCGCTCGATCCCCATCGATCATCAGATCAAGGAGTGGTACCCGGGCGACGGTGACCCCTGGCATTACCTCTGGGCGTTCTGGTACTTCAAGCGTGGGCTCTCCACGTTTCCACCTCATCTCTTCTGGACCGACCTCGTCTTCTATCCGGTCGGGTTCGAGATCCCGTTTCTCACGGGGATCGGCGCGATCCTCGTTCCCGCCGCGCTGCTCGTGCCGCTCGCGGGTCTCATCCTCACGTACAACCTGCTCTGGCTTCTGTCCTTCGTGCTCGCCGGCTACGGGATGTACCTGCTCGGTCGTTATCTCTTCCAGGACCGGCTGATCGCGGCCTTCTGCGGCTACGCCTTCATGTTTTCGTCGTATCGGATGATGCACGCCCTCGAGCATCTTCCGCTCGTGATGCCGTCGTTCCTGATCCCGCTGTTCGCCCTCTGCCTGTTCAAGGCCGTCGACGAGCCCACGACGAAGCACTGGGTGTTCTGTGCCCTGGTATTGGCGGTGAGCGCGGGGATATCGTGGTACTGCACCGTCTCCCTCATGATCTATCTGGCGGTCTTCGCGCTGTGTTTTGCCCGGCATCACTGGTCGCGGATCCGGACACAGGGTCATCTCGGCTCGCTGGCCGTGGCCATGCTCGTGCTCATCGCCACTGCCTCCCCCTTTGTGCTGCCGTTGCTCATGAGCCCGGCCCGAGACAGCATCGTGACCCGTCACTTGACCGAATCCAGCATCTATTCCGCCGACCTCCTCGCGTTCTTCACGCCGGGCCCGAGGAATCCCGTGTTCGGTCGGTTCGTCGGACCGATCTACGAGCGCTTTACCGGGAACCCTTACGAGCAGACCGTCTATCTCGGGTACATCTTGCTCGCGCTCTCTCTGTTCGGAGCGTTTCGCTCGGCGGGAGACAAGATACGGTTCTTCAGAGTGGTGGCGGCAATCTACTTCGTGCTCGCGCTCGGGCCGTTCTTGCACGTCAACGGCCGGGACCAGTTCCTGGTTGGAGGAGAGGTGGTGAGCATTCCCCTGCCCTACCTCCTGCTCCACTACATTCCGTTCGTCAACGGCGTGCGTGTTCCCAGTCGGTTCACGGAAGTGCTCGTCGTCGCCCTGGCGGTCCTGGCGGGCTACGGACTCTCGGCGATCCGCTCTCGGCTCGCGACGGCACGGTGGAGAGCGGCGCTGATCGGCGTCCTGCTGGTGGGCGTGACCATCGAGTCGGCCGCCGCGCCGATCCCGGTGATCAGCGGACATGCCCCCCGAGTCTACTCGGAGATCGCCACGCCTCGTGAATCGTTCATGGTCTTGGAGCTTCCGCTGGATTGGCACATCATCAAGTACCACTACTATCAGACCATTCACGAACAGCGCATGCTCGTGGGTCATCCGGTCCGGTTGAGAGAGAAGTATTCGACCTATCCCGCGGGACTCCCATTGATTCCCCTTCTCCGTGACCCGAAGCTCCTTCTCGAGGGGCCGGCGCCCGCCGATGCCCGCCGGGACGCTGAGCGCCTTGCCGCGTTCTTCGACGTCCGTTACGTCATCATTCACGGCGAATACCTCGATCGCCCGGTCTTCGAGAAGCTGGACCGGTTCGTCGCGGATCACTTCCCTCACGCGGAACGGCGGGTGGATGGGCGCGTCGTGATGTACACGTTGAGACCGCCCCGGCCTGAGGGCACGCTCTGGCCCGAGGACTATCGCATCGACTTCGCAACTCCGGATCGAACATTTGCCCTTCTCGCGGGGTGGGCCGGGACCGAGCGGTGGGGCGAGACTGCAGGTCAGTGGTCGAATGACCGTGAGTCGTCGATCTATCTTCACCTGGAGGAGCCGACCGACCGTGTCCTCCAGATGCGGCTGCGGCCGTTGGCCTACGAGGGCTCCCCCCGCCAGACTGTCGCCGTGTATGTGAATGGAACGCCTCACGGGCAGCTTGCGCTCGAACCGGCGTGGGCACAGTACGCGCTGACGGTGCCCGCGCACCTGTTTCGCCCCGGGCTGAACGAGGTCACCTTCCGGTATGGCTATGCGGTCGCGCCCACCAAGGTCATTCCCGGAAACACCGACACTCGCACCCTGGCGGTGGCGTTCGACTACGTCGCGTTGCGGCGGGCGAGGTGACGTAGCGGAGGATCATGCGAGACAAGCTGGCGCTCGCCGCGATCCTGGCGCTTGCCGCCATCGTCCGCTTCTACCGGGTCGACCTGACCTGGTTCTTTCTCGATCAGGTCCGGGACGTTTCCGTCGCGGCGAACATCGCCGCTGGAGCCAGCTTCCCCTTGCTGGGCCCGCGGATCGGGTGGACGGAGGCCTATCTCGGCCCGCTGTACTTCTACGTGCTGGCGATCCCGTTCTCCATCTCGCAGGATCCCGTTGCCGGAATCGTCTTCGTCGCGGCATTCCACCTCGTCGCCGTGCTGGCGCTCTTCCGCTTCGGGCGAGAGTTCTTCGGCCCTGGCGTGGCGTTGTATGCGTCGGCGTTCTTCGCCGTCTTCCCGCTCACCGCGTTCAGCTCGCGCCTCGTGTGGCATGCCGGGCTCTTGCCGCCGCTCGTCGTCCTCTACATGTATGCCCTGTTCCGCCTGATCATCCGGGGGCAGTCGTCGGCCGTCGTCGCCCTGTGTGCGCTGCTCGCCGTATTGACCCAGCTCCACCTCACGACGATCGCCCTCGGCGGCGTCGCGCTCGTGGCCGTGGTGGTGTTTCGCCCCACGCTCCGACTCGTCCATGTCCTGGTAGGCATGGCGCTCTTCCTGCTCCTCTACCTGCCATACGTCGCCTACGAGATTGCCCACGGCTTCGTGAACGTCCGGGGGCTGCTCGGCTTCGCCGCGTCCGAACAGGGCGGGAATGGGCTCCGGGCTTTCGCCAGCGTGGCCAAGAACCTGCTGCTCCTGTTCCTGCCGGCGCTCGACGGATTCATCCTCGAAGGTGAGTGGTCCCGCACCTTCCTCGGCGGATTCCGGCTCTTGTACGCTTCGGAAGCGTTCTTGTTTGCCCTCGGACTGGCGCTCTGCGCGTCCCGCCTACTCACCCGCTGGCGACTTGGGACGGTCGACGAGGTCGCGCAGCGACGGCAGGCCGTGCTCCTGCTCCTGTGGGTAAGCGTGCCGATTCTGATGTTCGGGACCAAGAAGACGGCCATCTGGTGGTACTACCTGGATTCCGTGTATCCGGGCCCATTCATCCTTGCGGGCATTGCCCTCACGTCCCTTCCGCCTCTGATCTTCCGCGGGGCCGGACAGAAGCGACTGGCGCTGGCGCTGGTATGTCTGGCCGCGGCCATAGTCGCGTCCCAGGTCTACTTCCAGGTACATTCTCAGCGGCAGGTTGTCGAGCGTGGGGAGCTGGTCGTTCTCGCGCCCCGCCTGGCCGTCAACGCAGCGGGCTCGCACTTGGGGACGCTCATCACGCTGCCGCTCGGGTATCGGCGCGAGATCGTGCGAGCATTGGCCCGCGAGTTCGGCGTCAGGGACGAAGCCTTCTTTCGGAACGTTCACGGCGCCGTGCTCGGGCTTGCCGAAGAGAACCGGTATCTCGTTCGCTACCTGTCCACCCGTTACGGCAGGCGGGCGGAGAGCGTGCCGACTCCCGGCGCCCACTACCTGGTTGCCAGAGCGGAAAAGGACAATTCCGCGCTCGGGGCGAGCCGGTCAGAGCGAATAGGCCCGTATACCATTTACGAGTACCGCCCACTCGTCGACTACACGAGCTGGAGCTGCGGCGTGACGTCCGGACGCCTGGCCGACGTCGCGCAGTGGACGGGGCTCAGCGTGCCCGCGTCGGACCTCGTTCGCTCGGTCCGGGAGGGGGAGAGGCTCGTCTGTCGCGGAACAGTTCATGTCCCGGCGCACGTCAGGGACGTGAAGGTCGCCGTGAGCCTCGTGGGATGGGCTCCGTTCGAGGCTCGCCGGCACTTCGAGGCACGCCTGCACATCGATGGGCGATCGCTCTCACCGGTCGCCCGCGAGGGGCGACAGGACCCGCTGATGCTGAAGGCGGCGTCGGGCTGGTCGATGGAGATCGGCTGGGCCAGCGAGACGGTCTTCGACCTGACCGGATCGGTTCAGCCCGGCGAGAACGTCGTCACGATCGAGCTGATGGGAACCGGGAACCTCATCAGCTTCGACGTGTACGAAGGCCGCTCCTGGTGAAGCTCCTCACCGATTCCTGCCCGCCCCGCCCGGCAGCGGCAAGCTTCCGCTCCACCGGCGCGCCGTCTCGACGTAGAGCCGGAGCCACAGCGCGTAGCCGACGTCCTCCGACCAGTGATAGTGCGGCGGCGAGGCCGACAGATTGTTGTGATACAGAAGCGGCGGTGTCGCGGACACATTGGCGAAGCCGCCCTCGGCCGTGGCGCGGAGGGCCCGCAGATACGGTTCGGAAGTTGGGGCAAGACCTTCGTTCACGAGCAAGCTCTTGAGGAGCCGGGCCTGGGTCATGTACGGCTCCTGCCCGGGAACGGCGCGCTCGACACGGCTTTCCGGCACGCGGAGCGAGCAGCCCTTGCGAGCCAGATCCGGCTCGCGCAGCACCGGAAGCAGGGGGGCAACCGAATACCACACCCAGATGCGATCGTCGTCCATGCGACGCCGCAGCGCCTCGCAGAGGCGGCCGGCGGCGGACGGATCATGCCCGGCGAGGAACAGGTAGACGTGCATCTCGACGGCAATATCCGGCGGGTTCGACTCACTTCCCGCGTAACGGCTATAGAAGCACCGGTGGGTCCCCTCGTCGGCAAGCCATGTCCGGTACAGTCCGTCATCGGTGCGGTATCGCTCGATCTCGCGCCGGGCGGCGGACATGAGCCGCTTCTCCGGCCTGGGCGCAATACGCCACAGCAATGCGGTGTCATCGGCGTCGGGTGGCAGCTCGCAGCCCCGTTGGGCTGGGTCGATCGTCCCGGGGGCACCGTGGTAGCGAACGAGCCCCGTCGCCTCGATCTG
>Ga0105248_10006871_pt1 | contig 12470 bp, 10 predicted proteins | sample KBSS34metaG_FD_81524 | JGI IMG/M metagenome (GOLD analysis project Ga0105248, IMG submission 81524) | Switchgrass rhizosphere microbial communities from Kellogg Biological Station, Michigan, USA - KBS S3-4 metaG | ecosystem: Host-associated > Plants > Roots > Rhizosphere > Soil | place... | reverse complement strand
GTGATCAAAGGCAGTTCCAACTTTTATGGCGCCGACAAAAACGACTACCCGATCGGTGCACGCGGCGTCTCGTACTCCATGGGATACATAGGCATCAAGCGCCTGGGAACAGGACAGTATTATAGGTAGCTCGTCTGCCGGTTCCGCTGGAAATTGCGGCGATCGTGACCGCGCCGGACCACCGCCTGATCGTCGGCCACGCAGGCCGAACCGTGGAAGTGTACACGTTAGACGAAAAAGAGAACGCGAGGCTCACCTCGTCTGCTCCGATTCGAGCTCTCGATTTCTGTGCCGCCGGGAAGTGGCTGGCCTTCGGTGATTCGGCCGGCATGGTGCACATAATAGATGTCAAGCTCTGGCGTGAGATCGGGCAGTATCCCCATGACCAGGAAGTGACATCGGTGGCCTTTGATCCGACATGCGATTCGCTGGCTGTTATTGGACTGAAAAACGCGGTGATGCTCGTTGCTGGTACTTGGCATCCTCGAACTCGCATCGAACACGCCGAGGATATTCAGAGTGTCGCCTTCGGTCCCGGTGATGGCGATCTGCTCACCTTCACCGGGAGGACGATTGGATTGTCGAAGTCGAGAGAATCCGTTGGTCGCGTCCTCCAGCACAAGGGACGCGTCGAGCCGGTTGCCAGCTACAGTAGAGAGAGCGCCTATCTGCGCACCATCACCAAGGCGGAATTCAACCGGCGTGATGGTTTGGTTCAGCGAGCCGAAGCCTACTTTTGGGAAGTCCCATCAGGCGCTTTGGTCAAGACTGAAGAGATCGACGAGGACAGCAACCAAGAGAAGCCGAATTGGATATCGATCAGGCCTTCAAAACATCCGCACGCCGTTTCGAAAAAAGGTCCGTGGCCCACTCGCAGCACGTTGCAGGGTGTCGACCTTATGCAGCAACAAATCGCGCAGTCGGAGCGGGCGCACGGAGGATCGCTTCTGGATGAATCCGTGAGCTCGGACCGCCGATGGTTGGCTACGGTCGCAGAAGATGGCATCGTCAGACTTTGGCCATTGACCGGTGAAGGCATCTCTCATCACATCTGTTCTCGCCTGACGCGGAACCTCACAGAAAAGGAGTGGCTGGAGTTTCAGCTCGACGGTCCCCGTCGGCACACGTGCCCGGATATTCCATGAGCTGGTTGTCCAGACCGTAATGTTTTCTTTCCATGTGAGAATGAACCAAGAATTCACGCACGGCAGTCCGAAAGAATCCAAAGAGAATCCTTCGCTCCAAGCATTCCTCTTCTGGAACTTTCCAGAAAGATCAGTCCGTGACGGCGAGCGTGTTATAAACACGTTCAAGTGGAGGCCTTGTACTCACAGCCCACACTCCGTACTATCAGTTCCCGCAGCATCACTACGACGCCCAGCGGCGCCACTGTCGTTGGCTTTCGTCTCGCCGTAAAGATTTTAAAGGCAACCTCAAATGCGCTTGATGCCACGTTGAAGCTCGATGCGCCATTTCTGCTGATCCTGAGCGACGAGACCTGGAGGGAAAGATTGTGCGCTTCATGAAGGATCACCTTTGGGGATATGAGATTTCGTTTGAGATCGTTAGGAACTCCGTCTTGGGCAATCGGTTCAATCGACGCCAGAATGCGCTGCATTTCGCGGCAGCGGAGCATCATGATTCGCCAATGAACCACCAATAGTTCCTCCGCTTCGGCAATGGCGCCACAAAAAGTTGCACTTCAATCGGGTGGTGCTTAAGATCTCCGGCAATCAACACGAGGAAAACGAATGCCCGAGGAACAAAAAGTGCGCACCAGTTAACGGAACTTTTCAACGACTCCGCTAATGCCTCCGAAGCTGCGCTGGAGTTGATAAAGGTTAAGAAGGCATCTACGTAAATTACGCGAGTACAGAACCCGAATCCGATTTTGGAAACTCGCGAACGCGGTGATGCTTCGAAATCGGTGGAGAATGTGAGCGATGAGTGTACGTGCGGTTTGCTTCATTGATATGCCGTTCGGGAAAAAACCCGATTTGGCAAGCGGCGTTACCGTGGACTTCGATCACATCTACGAAGCGGCGATCAAGCCCGCGATAGTGGAGTCAGGTCTGGAGCCGATTCGCGGAGACCAGGAGCGTACCGGTGGCATCATCCATGCTCCGATGTTCGGACGCCTGTTGCTTTCCGATTACGTCGTCGCGGATCTGACGTTGGCTAATCCCAACGTGTTTTATGAGCTCGGTATTCGGCATACCGCGCGGCCATTCACAACTGTCCCTATCTTTGCTGCTATTCACTCGCTTCCGTTCGATGTCAGCATGGTACGCTCGATTGCTTACACGCTGGATAACGGCACGCTCACGACTGACGCTGCGGCAAAGCTGAAAGCCGACATCCGAACACGGCTCGACGAGGCGATTCGTGGCGCCGCATCGAAGGACAGCCCGCTCTTTCAGCTCATTCCGACGTTTCCCAAAATCGACCTGCCTCATGAGGTGACTGAAATCTTTCAGGACCAGGTGAAACACTCGGAAGAGTTTCGCAGCAAGCTGGCCGACGCGCGCGCCAAGTCATCCAACGAAGAGAGACTTGCGGCCCTATTAGCGATCGAGGCATTGGTTGGCGACCTCAAAACCGCGCAGAGCGAGATGCTCGTCGACCTGATGCTTTCGTATCGCGACGTCAGCGCATGGGATCAGATGATCAAGCTTTCCAGCGGATTTTCGGATTATCTCCGCTCGAATGTCATGGTGCGACAGCAGCTCGCGCTGGCCCTCAATAGGCGCAACGGAGAGGGAGACCGCGATCGCGCGCGCACGATATTGGAGAATCTCGTGGCGGAGAAAGGCGCCGACCCTGAGACTCTTGGGATCCTCGGGCGCGTTCACAAAGATCGTTACAAGGAATTCAAGGAAAAGAAAAGCATCCTTGCGTCCGCCGCGTTGGACGACGCCATCGGCGCGTATGTGAAAGGATTCGAAAGCGACCCACGTGACTATTACCCGGGTGTGAATGCCATCACGCTCCTCGTGGGGAAAGGCGATCCGGACTCCCTCAAACACGCCGAACGGCTGGTGCCGATCGTGAGCTTCGCGGTTGCCCGCCGCGGAGGCTCGGCTTCCACGGATTATTGGGATCTCGCTACGACGCTGGAACTCAATGCCATCGGGAACGACTGGAAGCTAGCAGTCAGCGTTCTTCCTAAAGTCCTCGCGGCGGCCAAAGCGGACTGGATGATCGAAACGACCATGAATAATCTCCTATTGCTCAAGGAGGCACGCGTGCGGGCCGGACAGGTACCGCCGGAGCTTTCGGAAATCATCGAGTACTGTCGCCAACGCCGCGACGACTTAAGGGGTGGCGAAAAGAAGAGTGCTTCCAGTGGTTCCTGAACGCCAAACCGATTCGACCAGTGTCTTGTCGGTAACTTGCGGTCAACAATAAGGACATCGCACCTCCGTCTCTATGAGGTAATCTGTAATAACGCCGCACGAGAGCGCCAAAGAAAAGGGAATCGAAGGATACGCAAATAGCAGTCATGACGATGAGAGTGGATCACCATAAGAAGTGCATTGAGCCATTCTCTTTGTCCATCCTCGCGCTCCCGGCTGCTCGTTTCGAATTGGTACCGGCCGCCCTATTTTTCGAAATACTCCCAAAGTATTCGATCTAATGTCGGAGCGCCGCTCCGAGAACCCACGACCGGAATCTTAGAACACCCTCCGGAACGTAAGATTGATGCGGGAAGCGCCCGTCAATGGGTGCTGCCCGGTGCGAAGCGACGCGACGCCGTGATAGACGAAGCGCGCGGGACCGCCCCACACCGCGACGTCGCCGTGGTCCAACCGCAGGCGGCGCACTTGATCAGAGCGACGTTTGCCGCCCCAAAGGAATACCGCAGGAAGACCGAGCGAGACAGAAACGATCGGAGCCCACTTATCGTTCTCGTCGCGGTCCTGATGCAGGCTGAGCTTTGCTCCCGCTACATAGCGATTGATCAGGCAAGCATCGGGATCGTATGCTGCAAAACCTGCTTCAGCGGCCGCGCGAGCAGCGATGTCGAGAAACGCAGCGGGCATTCCCGGCCAGCGAATTCCACTCTGGGGATCGTGAGGATCGTAACGGTACCCTGATTTGTCGGACACCCAACCCACGCGGCCGCAGTTGGTCATCGCGACCGACATGGAATAGCCTCCCGGCACAATCAGGTGACGGAATGGCGCAGCCCCCGCAACCCGTTCGACTTCTTCCAACAACAGAGCGCCTTTCGCTGCGGCGAAGCCGCGCAACAACATCGCGCCCTCTTCGAGCTGTTCACGTGAGGGCAAAGGATCGATATCGAAAAGCGTCATTCAAAAAGTATAACGTCCGTTACGCAATGACTGGGCAGTTCTGAATGCGTCGCGAGACGACGTTACTAACCTTCTTTTTGCTCAAAATTCCTAGTACAGTGTCTGCGATGAAATCCATAATCGCGTCCGTTTTGGTCTTGGCTTTCACGATGCCCGCAGCAGCGCAGCTTGCCGCTCCGAACACTGCGGGGGTCAGCCTGGGGCACATCCATCTTTACGTCAGCGATGTGGCGGCGCAGCAAAAGTTCTGGGCCACTATGGGCGGCGTTGCCATGGCGAATCAGAGGTTGGAGATGATCCAGTTTCCCGGTGTCTTTATCCTGCTGCGCAGGGGTGACACCAAGGGCGGCACTGTCGGCTCGATCGTGAATCACCTCGGCTTCGTCTGGAAAGATCTACCGGGTGCGATGGCAAAATGGCAGGCTGCGGGATACAAGATCGAGCAGAGTGGGGATCCCAGCCATGGATACATTCTTGGTCCCGACGGCATTCGATTGGAGTTCTCCGGCGACCCGTCACTCCAGGTGCCCGTGAAGATAAATCACATCCATCTTTATCCCCAGGATGTCCCGGCGATGCAGGCCTGGTACGCGAAAGTTTTGGGCGGCGTTTCGGGCAAGTGTGCTCGCGGAGGAGCGCCGGACGGAGTCGATTGTGTCGATGTCCCCGGCGTGAGTCTTGCGATGTCGAAGAGCGAAACAAAGCTCGATCCCACCGCGGGCCGTTCGCTCGATCACATCGGCTTCGAGGTGAAGAATCTGCCTGAGTTCCTTAAGCGAATGGAAGCCGAGGGCGTCACCATCACTCAGGGACTAACCCCTAGCAACTTCGTCAGCAGCATGCGCGTCGCGTTCATTGCCGACCCATGGGGAACCAAGATGGAGATAACCGAGGGGATCGCGCCGTAATTCTACGGAGTCTATGAAGCGTCTTCTTTCAGCAAGTGCTGTTCTGATCTTGATCGCCGTTCCGGCACTCTTACAAACGAGAGCCGCAGGCCAAACGGCTGCGCCGAATCAACATCAGGCGATGTTGAATACGTACTGCATTGGCTGCCACAACAGCCGCGCGAAGGTCGGAGGCCTCGCGCTGGACACCCTGGACCTGAAAGCCGCAGCGGATAGCGCGGAAATCTGGGAGAAGGCGCTCCGCAAGCTGCGTGGACATTTGATGCCGCCGCCAGGCAGTCCGCAGCCTGCACAGAAGGATGTGGATTCCTTCGTTGGCTGGATGGAGAACACGCTCGACGCTCGTGCCGGCGCACCGAAAGCGGGCCATGTTCCGATCCAGAGGTTGAACCGCACGGAGTACGCGGCATCGGTCAATGCCCTGGTGGGTGTGGACCTGAAAGCGACGGACGTGTTGCCGCAGGACGGCCAGGTCGATGGATTCGATAACATCGCGGCTGCGCTGACGGTCTCGCCAGCCTTTCTGAGCCAGTACATTTCCGCTGCCAGGCAAGTTGCAAAGCTCGCGATCGGCGATCCCAATCCGCGTGTGGCAAGTACGAAGTACGCTATTGCTGCCAATTCGAACCCCGACGTGCCGCTGCCTTTGGGTACGCGTGGTGGCATTGGTTTCAAACACAATTTCCCCACCGACGGAGAGTATCGCGTCACCATCAACGACCTCGGTGTGGGCATCTACGCCTCGACGCTGGAGAATCAGAGCACGCTGGTCATCATGATCGATGGCAAGACTGTATTCCGCCAAACGATCGGCGGACCCGAAGACTGGCAGCTTCACAGCCACGGACCCAAGGGACGCGCTCAGATCATGGAGCGTTTCTCGAAGATTCCTGTCCAGGTGGAAGCCGGTACGCATGACGTCGTCGTGGCTTTCATCGACCGTTCTCATGTGGAGTCTCCTCACAATATCGCCGACCCTTTCTTCGACGTCCTGACTTTGTCGTGCTCCTGTGCGCCACCCGGACGCAGAAATAAACTTGTTGATGGAGTGGTTATCAGCGGACCCTTTAACCCGAAGGGCATTTCCAGAACTCCCAGCCGCGACCTCATCTTCGTGTGCGACCCGAATACAACGGGAGAGCCTTCTTGCGCCCGTCAGATTACGGAAAACCTCGCGCATCGCGCGTTCCGCCGGCCCGTAACCGCGGACGAAGTTACCCGGCTGACGCAGTTTTATGATGCTGCGCGCAAAGGCGGAGGAGCCTTCGATCAGGGAATCGAGCAAGTCGTGGCAGCGGTACTGGCGAGCCCGAATTTCCTCTATCGAGGAATTTGGGGAGTTTCGGCTAACGGGCCAGCCGGCGCAAAAACGGAGCTCGCTCTGACCGATCTTGAATTGGCTTCGCGCCTCTCTTTCTTCCTCTGGAACACTGGCCCTGACCGGGAATTGCTGACCCTCGCAGAGTCGGGCAGTTTGACGAAACCTGGCGCGTCCCCCGTGATGGAAAAGCAGGTGCGCCGCATGTTAGGGGATCCCAAGGCGTCCAGTCTGGTCACAAATTTCGCGATGAAGTGGCTGAACCTCGACAGCCTGGACTCCGTGAAGCCCGACCCTGTGCTATTCCCGGCGTTTAATGATCAACTGCGGCATGACTTTTCTACCGAGGCGGAAGCATTCGTCAGCAGCATTCTGCTGGAGGACCGTAGCCTCGTGGATCTGCTCACCGCCGACCACACGTTCTTAAACGAACGTCTGGCTCGCCATTACGGTATTCCAGGCGTCCTGGGTCCACAGTTCCGCAGGGTTACGCTGACCGATAAAGAACGCTTCGGATTGTTGGGCAAAGCCGCCGTGCTGATGCGAACGTCCTACGCCGATCGCACTTCTCCCGTGCTGCGTGGAGCATGGGTGCTCGATAAGCTTCTGGGCACGCCACCGGCGCCGCCTCCGCCGGACACCGCCACCGATCTCTCCCAAAAAGCTGGCGAGCAGCCAAAGACGGTAAGGGCCCGGCTTGAGCTGCATCGCGACAAGGCGACCTGCAAAATGTGCCATGGCGTGATCGATCCGACGGGTTTAGCTCTCGAGAATTTCGACGCGATCGGGGCGTGGCGGACCGTCGACCCCCAGGCGAAGGCTCCCATTGACGCGAGCACAGTGCTGCCGAATGGAGTCGCGATCAATGGCGTGGCTGAACTCCGGGCGCAACTCGCCAATCGACCGGATATGTTCGTCAATGCCGTGACAGAGAGATTAATGATGTATTCCGTCAATCGCGAGCTGGAATATTTCGATATGCCTCAGGTTCGTTCGATTGTTCGCGCGGCCGCGAAAGACAATTACAAGTTGTCCGCCATTATTTTGGGAATCGTTAACAGTGACTCCTTCCGTAAGCAGGCACCGGAAGCCGCCGCAAAGTGAGGTCTAAAGCAGGGAGAACAAAGATGTTCATCACGAAAAAACACATTTCGCGGAGATCAGTACTGAAAGGCGCCGGAGTGGCCTTGGGGTTGCCGTTTCTCGACGCTATGGTGCCTGCACACACAGCTCTCGCGCAAACCGCCGCAGCGCCCAAGCTACGAGTGGGGTTTTTCTACATGCCCCACGGCGCGGTCATGTACAACACTTCCCACGGAACCGCCATGGACAAGTGGACGCCGAGTGGCTCCGGCGCCAATTTCAAACTGAGTCCGATTCTCGCCGCGCTAGAGCCGCACAAGAAGTACGTTTCGTCTTTCGGAAATCTCGAGAATGCATCCACGGCCGGTTCCGTTCACAGCTTCACGCCCTCGACATGGCTCAGCTGTACGCGTCCGGATACCGCGAGCCGTACCCGAGCACACATGTCTGTAACCCTCGATCAGGTCATTTCGAAGATCATCAGCCAGGACACTCCGCTGCCTTCGCTGGAAGTGTCGTCGGAAACAATCGTTCAGACGTCGGCGGGCAACAACAGCATTTATACGACGTTGTCTTTCCGCGACGCAGATTCGCCGCTGCCGATGGAGACCAATCCTCGCAAAGTCTTCTTGCAGCTGTTTGGAGAGGGTGACACGCCGCAGGAGCGCGCAGCCATCGGCAACCAGACCAACAGCATTCTCGATCTGATCCTGGACGATACAAAGAAACTGCAAGGCAGGCTCGGCAACGGTGACCGCGCCCTTTTGGACGGGTATCTCGAAAGCGTCCGCGAGATCGAGCGACGCGCACAAATGGCGGCGGCAAAAGATATGTCCTCACTTCAGATTCCCAATGCTCCTGTCGGTGAGCAGGAAGATTTCGGCGAGCAGGTCAAGTTGATGTTCGACCTGATCGCACTCGCGTACCAGGCCGACCTCACCCGCGTAGTGGCATACGTCACGGCCGCGGAGGGCACGAACCGCACTTACAACCACATCGGAATTTCGGATGCATTTCATCCCATGTCACATCACGCGAACGATCTCGACAGGCTCAACAAGCTGGCGAAAATCCAGACATGGCACGTGGAAAAGTTTTCGGAGTTTATCGCCAAGATGGCAGCGACGCCTGAAGGGCAGGGAACGTTGCTCGATCACTCGATCTTCATGTTCGGATCGAACATGAGCAACAGTGACCGGCACGACAACTATCCGGTGCCGAATATCCTCGTCGGTGGTGGGAACGGCAAGATGAAGGTCGGCGGCCAGCACGTGATGCTGCCGGAGAAAACGCCGATCGCGAATCTCCACTTGACCCTGCTGCAGAAGGCAGGGATGGAGCGCGACAAGTTCGGCGACAGTACAGGAAGGATTTCGGAGATTTAGGAGGGTAGCGAGTGGAGCGCCGAGACTTCCTGAGAAGCGCTGTAGCTGGAACACTCACCTTGTGGACGCGTCCCCGCGTGCTCCGCGCGCAAGCCACGGAAACCGCTAACCGTTTGACGCCGATGCTGGCGGTGGTGAACGCTGGCGGCAGTAACGTGCTGTGTTTAAGGGTGGCCGGCCCCAGGCTCGTGGTGGTGGATAGCGGCGCTGCGAAGTCCCTCGACCAGGTCATCGCCGGCACCAGGACTCTTGGCGATGCGAAGTTAGAAGTTCTTTTCAACACCCACTATCATCCTGAGCAGACCGGCAACAACGAAGCTTTTGCTGCTGCCGGAGCAAGAATCATCGCGCACGAACATACCCGTCAGTGGATGTCGACCGATCACTGGGTTCCCGAAGAGGATCGCTGGGAAAAGGCCCGCGCAAAAACCGCGTGGCCCACGGAAACCTTTCGCACCACGTCTTCGTTCCACTTTATAAGGCTTGGTGGTGAGACAGAAGAGATCGAATCTGGCCACCTGCCTCTGGCTCACACGGACGGCGACATCTACGTGTATTTCAAAACCTCGAACGTTCTGGCTGTAGGAGGCGTGGCCTCTCCGATTCTCGACCCGGTTCTGGATTGGTTCACCGGGGCGTGGATCGGCGGCCGGGTGGACGCCATGGACACCATTCTCCGAATCAGCAATGAACAGACGCGGATCGTGCCCGCGTCTGGCCCTGTCATGAACCGGACGGAATTCAAGGAGGAGCGCGACATGATGGAAGAAGTTCGAAGCCGCGTGTGGAAGCGGACCCTGCAAGGGGAAAGTCCCAGGGAGATGTTGGAGGCCGGTGTCCTGAATGGGTTGGTTCGGGGGTGGAAAGACCCTTACAAATTCCTGAATGACGCGGCCAAGGGTATGTTTGCTCACCACAACAAGCTGGACCCGGCTGTTATTTAGGAGAGACAAGTGAAACGTTTCATTCTCACAGCCGCCTGCGTGATCACAGCCTCCATGTTGGTGGCGCAGACTCGGCCGGGGTCTCTTGCCAGTCTTATTCAAAGAGGTGAGCGCCAGGCCGCGCTCGAGAGAATCCGAGCGGGCGCGGACGTGAATGAAGCTCAACCCGATGGCACTCGTCCGATCCACTGGGCTGTCTTCAAGGTCGATTACGAATTGCTCGACGCGCTGCTCGCGAAGAAATCGAAAGCCGATGTCACAAATGAGTTCGGATCCACGCCGCTCGCGGAGGCCGTTAAGATCGCCGATGGCAGGATGGTGAAAACGCTGCTCGACGCTGGTGCAGGAGTCGAGAGTGCCAATCTCGACGGCGAGACAGCTCTGATGCTGGCGATCAAGACCGGCGAATTGTCCATTGTCCAAACTTTGATTAATGCTGGCGCCAACGTAAATACGGTGGAGAAGGAGCACAATCAAACGCCGCTGATGTACGCAGCGGCGGCAGATAAAAATGCGGGAGAGATGGTGAAGCTGCTTCTCTCCAGAGGCGCAGACGTCAAACCTCGAAGTCTGGCCTACGATTGGCCGAGCCATATTTCGGAGGAGCCTCGTGTGCAATACCATCCCTTTGGTGGATTGACGGCACTGCTGTATGCCGCACGCGACGGCTGTTATGACTGCGTCGAAGCGCTGATTGCGAAGGGCGCCGACGTGAATCTGCCGACGCCGGAAGCCGTCACGCCGCTGATGATCGCTCTCGATAACGACAACAACGATGTGGCCAAATTCCTGCTCGATCATGGGGCGAATCCGGGGGTATGGGATTGGTATGGGCGCACGGCCCTCTACATCGCGGTCGATCGGAAAGATGGTGGCAGCAGCGGCGGCGGTTTGAGGGTTCCGATTGACGCGAGTCATTCCGCACGCTATTCCGCGATGGACATTATTAAGGCCCTGCTTGCCGCGGGTGTCGACCCCAATGCCGAGCTCCGCATGCATCGCCCCACGCGAGGAGGCTACACCGGACGCTTCAGCGAACCATTGCTGGATCTGGGAGCCACACCTTTACTTCGCGCGACTATGGCCAACGACATGGAAGTGATTCAAGCCCTCCTCGCAAAGGGTGCTTCACCCAACATCAACGCGATGGGGGTCACACCATTTTTGGTAGCGGCGGGAGTCGGAGGCGGCGGCCAACGCGGAGGGCCTGGAGGAAGAGGCGGTGGCGAGGCCTTCCCGCTCCTGGAACTCTTTCTTCAGCACGACGCGGATGTGAATGCGCAAGTCACCGGTACGAAGACCTATTCCATGCGGATAGCGCGCTCGCCTTCCACGAATGAAGGCATGACCGCTCTGCATGCGGCGGCACAAGCGGGCCGAGTGGATCTCGTTCGCTACCTGCTTGAGAAAGGCGCGAACACTGAGATCGCCGACAGCAATGGCCGCAAAGCGATCGACTTCGTCACCGGCGCCGGGGGCACACCCACCGCTCCTGCGAACCCTGCTGCCAGGGGCACACCTGCTGCGGGGACCGGCAGGGGGCGTGGTGGTCCCCAGCCCGCAACCGCCAACGCCGTTGAGATACGTGCTCTGCTTGAGAACGCGGCGTCGAAGAAGTGAGACCCTAAAGGAACTGGTTGTCGTCAGCTGACGGTCCAAATATCGAGGGCACTTTCTGTCCCATCAACCGCAGGTAGACCGTCATCTGTCCGCGATGATGCGACCAATGGCTCAGCGTGTCTGCAATCATCTCGTGACGCGGCGCCTGCATAACCACCTTGCCGCGCGCCAGAAGCTTCCAGTCAGTTTTCAGATGCTCGTCGGAGGTTTTCTCAAACGCAACACGAGCGGATTCCGCAGCCTTGTCGAGAGCTTTCAGGAGGTCTTCACTCCCGTCGAGGCGCTCCGGTTTCATCTGTCCACCGTCCACCGGAGCAACGTCGAGCGAGTCCTGATTGATCTGCATCACCACCCAGGTCGGTATCGTGGCAACCATGTTCGCGAGGTAGCCAAAGATCATCGATTTCTCATGTGGCTTCCAGTCATACTTTCCTTTTGGAGCCTCGCTTAGCGCGCGGCGCGAACGCTCCACTTCGCGATTCAATCCCGCCAGCAGAAATTCTTTCGTCGTCATAAGTGACTCCATTGTGTCAGGTTTACTTTCAGGATAAGACAAGAGGGAGCAGTTTTGAGTTCTGAGTTTCACTGGGTAGAGTTCCGAACATCGGCACGAGGTTCTGTTCTAAAATTCCCGAAAGGAGAAAGCCTATGAAAAGCACCTTATTGGTCTCGGCGATCGCCCTTGCATTAGTCGCCTTTTCAGTCCCGATGTCCGCCCATCACTCGTGGCCGGTGGACATGTCAAAACTTGTGACGGTGAAGGGCACCGTCACGGACGTCATGTGGGAAAACCCGCATCCGATGTTTACACTCGAAGTTCGGACCAATGACGCAAAAGTAGAGAAATGGCTGGTTGGGGGACCTGCCCTCAACCGGATGGAGGCGAACGGGTGGAC
>Ga0105248_10006869_pt1 | contig 12477 bp, 5 predicted proteins | sample KBSS34metaG_FD_81524 | JGI IMG/M metagenome (GOLD analysis project Ga0105248, IMG submission 81524) | Switchgrass rhizosphere microbial communities from Kellogg Biological Station, Michigan, USA - KBS S3-4 metaG | ecosystem: Host-associated > Plants > Roots > Rhizosphere > Soil | place... | reverse complement strand
TGGATGATTTTCTGGGTGAACTCCAGGATGAAGTTGGTCAACCGCTTGTATGGGTAATTGGTGAGGACTTCGGCAAGTATGGACGTTTCCACCTGCACATCCTAGTCGCCAACATTATCGGCGGCGGAGCCGCTCGATCAAACCGGACTGCTATGCGATGCCTTTTATGAAACGAAGGAGCCGCTTGGTCGTGACAAGAAAGGCAACCCTAGGGTGCTGCCAGGCCAGCTGATTCTGGCACATCAGATATATCCGCCGACAAGACCCATGATTATTGAAGTGCAGGGTTACGATCCTCGCGATGCTTCGAAGAATAGCTATGTCTTTAAGAAATACGACCCAGCCAACCCGCCCCCAAATCACTTCCCCGTGAAAGAACTCAATTTGCGCTCTGATGAGAACCTCTATGTGATGCAGGGCAAGCTTCGACCCGCTGTAGTGCTTCAGATCATCACCACGGACTACTATAACCTGCAAAATCCAGAACCTTATGTGTGGGTCGCACCCTGTTTCACTTTTAAAGAAAAGCATAAGCAGGAGTATCGATGCAGGATCGCAGCTATGCAATTTCCGCACCTCTTCTACGTCCCGTCAAACGCAAGCGGCTTTGCAGAAGAGGGCGTGCTCCGCTTCGAACATATTCAGCCAGTCGCCGCGGAAGGTGTTCAACCCCTTTTCCGCAATGGTAAGCAGAGTTTTCTCACCGACAGCGCGTGGGCGGTGTTGCAGCAGCGCTTACACCTATTTGTGACAAACAGCGTTTTGGATCAAGCAATGGAGGAAGCCCTACAAGCATATACAGCGTGTCTTCTCGAAGCTTATGGATTGCGGTGATCAACTTTTTGGTTTCCGATAATACGGATTAACGGGTGCGGACTGTCGTCATAGTGGACTTGCTACACCAACACAGTCGTCAGCGCCATGTTCGCCGCAGCGAGTGTCATATTGTTCGCAGTAATTAGGTTGATGGTGGCGACTACACTTCCTTCAGCGTGGTTCTCCCATCGTTTTCACCGCCAGAGGCTTGCCGGCCTGCCCTCTGTGCGGTTGGATCCATCTGTTGGATCATTGTGCCGCACGACTTGAAACATGACCATTAAAGGTAATCGTAGCGCTATAAAGTACACACGGTTGTGGATTCCTACCATCCAACTCAATGGCCTGCGCGCTCTGGGCGGTCGGGCATAACGACGACGATGAATCGGCTCACTTACTATGAACCACGATGCTGCCGCCGCCGAGGGTCTGCGTATTGGCAGAGGTCACGCTATCGTCCGTGGACAGCAGATTGTCATAGATGACGGACCCACTTACCGGATCCGTGATCTTGATCCGGAAGCCGTCCGGCGTGCTGCCTCCGACCAAGGCGCCATCGCGTCCGGTCAGGATGAAATTGTAGTTACCGGATCCGTTGATCGTCCCCGAACCCTTGTACTGAGCCATCGGACCGGAGATCACCAACCACTGGTAAAGCGCACTGTGGAAGTTGAAATTGGCGACTTGGAAATTGAACTCTGTTTCTCCCGTGGGTACAGTCGCGCCCTTTTCATACTTGGAAACGAAGCCGAAAGTCGCCTTACCAGTCAAAGAAGTGTTTGCAGTGTATGCTCCGGCCGGGGAGTTAATCCAGCCGCCGCCGGTCACGAACCCGGCGCTGGGATCGTAAGCCACCACTTGCGCTGTCAGATTCGGAGGAGCGTTGACCGAACTCACGCTATTCGCGATCGTGATTCCGCCGACGCCATCGTTCACCGTCAACTTAACACCGTAAACTCCGGCCGCCGCGAATGAATTGGAAGCCGTCACAGTTCCATTAGCGTCACTGACCATTCCTGGAATGCTGGCGTTATCGAACGACCACGCGCCGCTGTGAGTCTGCGGAACCGTGTCCGTGTCCGTGAACGTGGCCGTGAAGTTGAACGTTGTATTCACTGCCTGTACTGTTCCCGAAGGCGCCCCGGTAATTGTGACGCTGGGCGCGTTATCCGCGGCGGAGAAGCTTCCCGTGAAGTTAGCAGTGTCAGGAGTATAGGCCGCGGAGACCACATGCGGGCCCACCCCAAGCGTGGTGACCGTCAGTGTGGCCTGGCCGCTTGCAAGCGAGATAGTTCCCAGTACCGTGCTGGTAGTGATGTCGGTGAACTTGACCGAGCCCGATGGAAGCACCGTGGAGGCGACGGTGGCCTTCAGAACGACACCCACGGGTGTCGTTGCAGTGCTAAGGCTGGAGACGAGCACCGTCGTTGTTGACGCAGGCGCAATATTGGCCGCGGTGGTTGCGGTGGAATTGAACGTGTAGTTACCCGAATCGGCTCCCGCGAGCGAGATCCCAGTCACGGTCACCGGGATGAGAGTCCCCACGTTGGGAGTCGCAAATGTGGCGCTACCGTAGGTATCGGTCAACACGTCGCCCGAGAGGCGGTTGTCTGAGAGCGTCACCATCGCCGCCGTGGTGGTGTCGTACACCTTGTTTACGCCCGTCGCTGTTACCGTCAACGGTGCTTTAGTAATGTTGGCCGTAGTGGTTGCCACCGAGGACAAGATGTAGTTGCCCGCATCAGTGCCAGCCAGACTGAAACCCGTACCCGTCACGATTTTGTTGTTGCCCACATTCTTATCGGCAAACGCGGCCGTCCCGCCCCCAAGAGTGACGGAATCCAAACCAATCGCACCAGTCAGGCTGCGGCCGGTGATGGTGGACACAGTGTTCGCGTTATAGACCTTGTCACTGGCCGTGAAGCTGCCGGTAATCCCCAGTGCTGCGATGTTGGCGGTAGTGCTCGCCGTCGTGTTGGAAAGCGAGTAGTTGCCCGCATCCGTTCCCGAGATCGAGATTCCGTTCACGTTCACCACCTTGCCGGTGCCCACGTTCTTGTCCACGAAGCTGGCGCTGGTGTAGCTGTCGGTCACCGCGTCGCTCCCCAGATGGTTATCCGCCAGCGTCACCGTCGCCGCCGTGGTGGCGTCGTACACCTTGTTCACACCGGTCGCGCTAACGGTCAGGGGCCGCTGCGTGATGTTGGCGCTGGTGCTTGCCGTCATGTTGGAAAGCGAGTAGTTGCCGGCGTCCGTCCCCGAAATCGAGATCCCACTCACGTTCACCGCCTTGCCGTTGGCCACGTTCTTGTCCACGAAGCCGGCGCTGGTGTAGCTGTCGGTCACCGCGTCGCTCCCCAGATGGTTATCCGCCAGCGTCACCGTCGCCGCTGTGGTACTGTCGTAGAGCTTGTTCACGCCCGTTGCCGTCACCGTCAATAGCGCCGGTGTGATATTGGCCGTGGTGGTCGCCACTGAGGACAGGCTATAGTTGCCCGCATCACCGCCAGCCAGGCTGAAACCCGTACCCGTCACGATTTTGTTATTGCCCACATTCTTATCGGCAAACATGGCCGTCCCGCCGTATAGGCTGACACCATCCGTGCCCATAACACCTGTCAGCGAACGGGTCGCGATGTTCGCCGCCGTAGTCGTGTCGTAGACCTTGTTGCTGGCCGTGAAGCTGCCCGTAATGGCCAGCTGCGTGATGGTGGCGGTAGTGGTCGCTGTCGTGTTGGAAAGCGAGTAGTTGCCCGCATCCGCTCCCGAAATCGAGATCCCGCTGACATTTACCGTCTTGCCGGTGCCCACGTTCTTGTCGACGAAGCTGGCGCTGGTGTAGCTATCGGTCACCGCATCACTTCCCAGATGGTTATCCGCCAGTGTTACCGTCGCCGCCATCGTGGCGTCGTACACCTTGTTCACACCCATCGCCGTTACCGTCAAGGGCGCTTTAGAAATGTTGGCGGTAGTGGTCGCCGTCGTGTTGGAAAGCAAGTAGTTGCCGGCGTCCGTTCCCGAGATCGAGATCCCGCTCACGTTCACCGCCTTGCCGGTGCCCACGTTCTTGTCCACGAAACTAGCGCTGCTGTAGCTATCGGTCACCGCGTCGCTCCCCAGATGGTTATCCGCCAGCGTCACCGTCGCCGCCGTGGTAGCGTCGTATACCTTGTTCACACCTGTCGCACTCACCGTCAGTGGACGCTGCGTAATGTTGGCTGTGGTGGTGGCCACCGACGACAACACATAATTGCCCGCATCGGTGCCGGTCAGGCTGAACCCGGTGCCGGTCACGATCTTGTTGGTGCCGACGTTCTTATCGGCAAACGTCGCCGTCCCCCCGTATAGGCTGACATTATCCGTGCCCAGAACACCTGTCAGCGAACGAGCCACGATGTTCGCCGCTGTAGTCGTGTCGTAGACCTTGTTGCCGGCCGTGAAACTGCCCGTGATGGCCAACTGCGTGATGTTGGCGGTAGTGCTCGCCGTCGTGGAAGAAAGCGAGTAGTTGCCCGCATCCGTTCCCGAGATCGAGATCCCGCTCACGTTCACCACCTTGCCAGTGCCCACGCTCTTGTCGACGAAGCTGGCGCTGCTGTAGCTGTCGGTGAACACGTCGCCCGCAATGCGGTTATCTGACAGCGTCACCGCCGCCGCCGTCGTGTTGTCGTACACCTTGTTCACACCGGCCGCGCTCACCGTCAGGGGCCGCTGCGTGATGTTGGCGCTGGTGCTCGCCGTCATGTTGGAAAGCGAGTAGTTGCCCGCGTCGGTTCCCGCAATCGAGATCCCAGTCACATTCACCGTCTTGCCGTTGCCCGCGTTCTTGTCCACGAAGCTCGCACTGCTGTAGCTGTCGGTGAAGACATCGCCCGCGATGCGGTTATCAGCCAACGTCACCGTCGCCGCCGTGGTGGCGTCGTACACCTTGTTCACGCCCGTCGCGGTTATGGTCAGCGGCGCTTGCGTGATGTTGGCCGTGGTGGTTGCCACGGAGGACAAGGAATAGTTGCCCGCATCGGTGCCAGTCAAGCTGAACCCGCTACCGGTCACGGTCTTGTTGGTGCCCACGTTCTTATCGGCGAATGCCGCGGTACCACCCGCAAGAGTGACGGAATCCGAACCAATCACACCCGTCAGGTTGCGGCCAGTGATGGTGGCCGCAGTGTTCGCGTTATAGACCTTGTCGCTGGCCGTGAAGCTGCCGGTAATCCCCAGCGCTGTGATGTTGGCGGTGGTGGTGGCCACCGAATCCAGCACGTAGTTGCCGGCATCGGTACCGCCAAGGGTCGCGCCCGCCAGCGTCACCGTCTTGCCGTTGCCCACGTTCTTATCGGAGAACGTCGCCGTGCCGCCCGTCAGGCTTACAGTATCGCCGGCGATGGCGCCGGCCAGCGAGCGCGTCAGCACCGTAGCCGAGGTGTTCCCGTCATACACTTTATTGCTCGCGGTGAATGTGCCCGTGATGTGCAGCGCCGTGATGCTGGCCGTGGTAATGGCCACTGAATCCAGCACATAGTTGCCGGCATCGGTACCGCCAAGGGTCGCCCCCGTGAGCGTCACCGTCTTGCCAGCGCCGACGTTTTTATCTGCGAACGTCGCCGTACCACCCGTCAGGCTGACAGCATCGCCGCCGATGGCGCCCACCAGCGAGCGCGTCAGCACCGTAGCTGAGGTGCTCCCGTCGTACACTTTATTGCTCGCGGTGAAGGTACCCGTGATGTGCAGCGCTGTGATGTTGGCCGTCGTGGTGGCCACCGAGTCCAGCGCATAGTTACTGGCATCGCCGCCGCCGAGGGTCGCGCCCGCCAGCGTCACCGTCTTACCATTGGCTACGGTTTTATCGTTGAACGTCGCCGTGCCGCCCGTAAGACTGACAACGTCCCCAGCGAGCGCACCCACCAGGGCGCGCGTCAGCACCGAAGCCGAGGCGTTCCCGTCGTACACTTTATTGTTTGCGGTGAAGGTACCCGTGATGTGCAGCGGTGTGATGTTCGCCGTGGCGGTCGTCACGGAATCCAGCACGTAGTTGCCGGCATCGGTACCGCCGAGAGTCGCTCCGGTCAGCGTCACCGTCTTGGTGTTGCCCACGTTTTTATCTGCGAACGTCGCCGTGCCACCCGTCAGGCTGACAGCATCGCCGGCGATGGCGCCGACCAGCGAGCGCGTCAGCACCGTAGCCGAAGTGTTCGCGTCATACACTTTGTTGCTCGCGGTGAACGTACCCGTGATGTGCAGCGCTGTGATGTTGGCGGTGGTGGTAGCCACGGAATCCAGCGCATAGTTGCCGGCATCGCCGCCGCCGAGGGTCGTGCCCGCCAGCGTCACCGTCTTGCCGTTGCCCACGTTCTTATCGGAGAACGTCGCCGTACCGCCCGTCAGGTTGACAATATCCCCAGCGATGGCGCCCACGACCGAGCGCGTCGACACCGTAGCCGAAGTAGTCCCGTCATACACTTTGTTGCTCGCGACGAAGCTGCCCGTGATATGCAGCTCTGTGATGTTGGCGGTGGTGGTTGCCACCGAATCCAGCACGTAGTTACCGGCATCGCTGCCGCCCAGGGTCGCTCCCGCCAGCGTCACCGTCTTGCCGTTGCCCACGTTCTTATCGGAGAACGTCGCCGTGCCGCCCGTCAGGCTTACAGTATCGCCGGCGATGGCGCCCACCTGCGAGCGGGTCCCCACCGAAGCCGAGTTGTTCCCGTCGTACACTTTGTTGTTCGCCGCGAAGGCACCCGTGATGTGCAGCGCTGTGATGTTGGCAGTAGTGGTAGCCACGGAATCCAGCACATAGTTGCCGGCATCGCTGCCGGCGAGAGTTGCGCCCGCTAGCGTCACCGTCTTGCCGTTCGCCACGGTTTTGTCGTTGAACGTCGCCGTGCCGCCCGTTAGGCTGACAGCATCGCCGGAGATAGCGCCCACCAGCGAGCGCGTCGACACCGTAGCGGAAGTGTTCCCGTCATACACTTTGTTGCTCGCGACGAAGCTGCCCGTGATATGCAGCGCCGCAATAACGCCCGTGTTAATGGTGGCAAACGTTACCGTGTAGTTGTTTCCGCTGTTACTGTCCGTCACGGTGCCAGCCGGCGTCATCACGTGGCTCGTGCCGACGTTCTTGTTATCGTAGGTTTCCGTCCACGTCACCGTGTCGCCACTCGCCAGACTCCCCGAAGTGATGGTCGGCACACCGGTGGAACTGGTTGTGCCGTCGTAGGTCTTGCTGCTGGCCCCCGCCGTCACCGTAATCAGCCGCGCCGTGATGTTGGCCGTGGTCGTCGCCGTCGTGGAACTCAAGCTGTATTTAGACGCCGCACTGCCGCCCAGCGTGATGCTAATCGCCGTCACCGTCTTCGCGTTCCCCACGTTCTTGTTGGAGAACGTCGCGCTGCCAGCCGAGCAAGTCACATTGCTTGCATCCGCCGGAAGCACGCCGCTGAGTGTACAGGTGTTGATCGTAGCCGTTGCCGTTCCATCGTAGATCTTGTTTGCAGCCGTAACGGTCGCTGTCACAGGCTGATTGAAGGTGACTGTGAGCGTTGCGCCGGAGCCTAATACTGCACTGCACGGGTTGGTTGCGCCCGAACAGTTTGAGGAACTGAGATCAGCCTGACCGCTCCAGCCAGCGAACGTCGATCCGCCGGTGCCACTTGCATTGAATTGCACTGCCGCCCCATTAACGGATGTTGAGATGTTGGGCGAGCAGGTACTCGAAACGGTTTGCGAAGCTGCGGGCGCCCCGCTCCCGCCGCAAGTGGTCGGTGCGTTAATGGTGCCCGTGCTTGGGGTGATCGTCACTGACCCGCTGCCGGCCCCCGCGAAGGTTAGAGTCCAGTTACGGGAATCAGTAAACGTCATCCCCGCGGTCAGTCCCGAAGCCTGTCCCGTCGCGCTCAAATAAAAACGCACCCCAAGGTCCGCGGCGTCGATCGCGAACGTCGCGCTGAAGTTTCCGCTCGCGTCGGCAACCGGCGCCGGAGTGAGCGTGATCGGAGAATCGTTATCGATATCAACAACCTCCTCGAGGACCACACTGACGGTCTCGTTGGGCCCCAAACCGCTACCGGTAATAAAGGCAGTATCGCCCGGCTGGTAGTCTGGCTTGTCAGTCTTGACCATCGGGAAGCGGACCTTGTCGGCGGTCGTGAGTACGGCGCCGTTCGAGTTCTGGCCGCCGGCCACATGCGCGGTGCCGCTCTGTCCTTCGGCGGCCGCGGCGACGCCGGAGCGCGCGCTCGAAAGGGTTCCGAAAGAGACGAAGGCGTTCTGCCAGGAAACGTACATCTCCGTCGCCGCGGAGGTGGTAGTGCCGCCGACCATCATGACGGTGTTGTTATTGGGCAGTAGCAGGGCGGAATGGCCCGTGCGCGGAGTGCTCATGGCCGGACCGGGGCTCATCGTGCCAGTCTCGGTGGCGGAGGTTTCCTTGGAAACAACCGCGCCGTTGGGACCGGTGCCGCCGGCCAGGAGCACAGTCTGCTTCAAGAGCGTGGTCGCAGAAAGCCCTGTGCGCGCGATGGCCAGGGCGCTGGAAGCCGCGGCGACGGCATTGACCGAGGGATCGAAGATTTCGATGGTGGCCAGAGCGGCCGATCCATTGGAGCCGCCGGCCAGCACGACACGGCCGTCGCGCAAAAGCGCTGCGGCATGGTTCTGGCGGATTCCGGCGAGGTTAGGACCGCTAGAGAACTGACCACTGGCAGGATCGTAGATTTCAGTAGTTCGCAGGGCAGTGCTGCCGTTGTTCCCCCCGGCGATGAAGACGCGGCCGTCCTCGAGTAGGGTCGCTGTGGCGCCGGTACGCGCTTCGAGCATCGCGGCGCCAGCAGCCCACGTGGTGCTGGCCGGCGTAAAGATTTCAGCGGCATTGGTGACGGCTCCGCCATTAGTGCGGCCGCCGCTGACAAGCACGCGGCCATCCTGAAGCGCGACGGCGATGTGTCCGGAGCGCGGCGTAAGCATGCTGCCAGCCGGCGAGCCGGAGCCAAGATATTCAGCCGCGGCGAGCGGGTTACCGCTCGCATCCGTCCCACCCGTCGCCAGGATAGTGCCGTTTGGGAGCACCGTGGTGGCTGCGCCGTTACGGGCGATAGTGAGAGTAGTGTCGCTAACGAACACCCCGGGCGCGCTGAGCGAGGACTGGGCGACGACGACAGCTATAAGGGCCGAAGCAATCGCGAGAAGAGAAAAAGACCATCGCGGCGAACGAAATCTGGACATTTATCCCTCCGACAGGATAGGTAAGTGACTCAGTGTAAGTGCTGCCGCTGAATTAATTCAAGGGGAATCGGGGGTCATTTAGTTTTAGCAGTACTGGACCAAAAGTTCGGATTATCCGTGGGAATACCCGGATCGTGATGGGTCAAAGATCACCAAACACGCATCCAGGATCGCTCTGACAGATCGAAAATGAGCCCCGCCGAAAGGGCGCTTTGTCTAGACTCTAGCCACTGATTCCAGCAGCGCGGCCCATTCGCTTTCCACTGCTTCGCCCTTTATGATGATGACCAGGCACCCGGCGGTCGACGCGGGATTCGGCGAATTATTATCCCAAGAAACCAGCCAAGAAATTCCCATTGCATCCGCCGCCCGGCCAATGTCGCCCAAGCCGTGAAGGTTTGGTAAGTTTCGAATCCTTTCATCGATAGTGAGTGAGCCTCCCAAAAATCTGAAACAGATCGGCTGATTCATTTCACCCCGCTGCGGCATACGGAAGGTTGGGCATTCCGACGTGAATCTATGTAGGCGGCGGCTCCACGCATTTTCACGGAAATTGTTAATGTCGTAATGACATAATCACCAATCGCCGACTGCGCATACCGCCTCCTTCCGAAGTTGGCGGTCGCCGGAGTTTAAACCGCCACTCTTAACTTGATCGCGTCGTTTGGTGCGTGAATCAGATCCTGCTTCGTCCCCAGATAGCGTTCCGTTGTTTGCACAGAAGCGTGGCCCAGCAGCAACTGGATCTGCTCAAGCTCGCCGCCACCGGCGCGGCATATTTTGGCGCACGTGCGGCGGAGATCGTGTGGGGCTATGCCAGGGACTCCGGCTGCTTCTGCATAGGGCTTGATGAGCTGCCAGACTACTTTTTCACCCAACCCGTCGCCGTCACCCGGTCAGCGCGATTCACTGACCGGAAAACGTGTCCCTCCGTCACGCCAGCGGGAGCAGCCCACGCGTCAAGCGCTACTTTCACCCAGGTCGGCATCGGCGCAGTGCGGACCCGGCCATGCTTGCCAACTAGATCGACGATGCACCAACGACCATCGCGCTGCTGGAGATGGGTAAACGTCAGCGCGGCCACTTCGGAGCGCCGCAACCCGCATCCCAGGAGCACTGCTAGGATGGCGCGGTCGCGCAATCCTCGGACAGTGGTGATATCCGGGGCGCTCAGTAGAGCTTGTGCTTGCCGCAGCGATAGCCAGTTGCCGACGCGGATACCTTGCGTCTTCGCGCTCTTGACGCGACTGATGCCAGCCGCAAGTTCAGGCGCCAGCATCCCGTTGTCCGCCGCCTCGGCAGCCAGTTTGCGGATCGCCGACATTCTAATAATGATGGAGGACGAACCGAGGCGGCGGTCTTCTAGGGATACTCGCCACGCGCTAACAGCGCCATATTGTACACGCGCTTCGTAATCGGCGAGGAGACGCTGTCGAGCACCAGCGTCTTCAACTTCTGCCATTGCGCGATCTTTTCAACCGCAATCAAATCGTTCACTTTGGTTCCTTTTAATGGGCATTATCGGTAACTACGTGATGAGGACATTACCTCATGGCGCGGCCGGACATCAAGAAGGATCACGCTGCTGGGGAACGCTGGTTGGCGATCGCACAAAGGGCGCAGTCCCCGGAAGGCGGTTAACGACTAGGCTTGAACGGCGAAACGTGATGCCGGCCCCCGTTGGCATCCACGTCACATTCGTCTTCTGCCAGCTGGCTGTTGGATTGGCGCCGCAGAGTCAGCCTAAATTTCCAGGGCATGGTAAAGACCTTGGGGTCCTCGATGGTGGCCTCGTAAGCGATCGTTTTTGGGTCTACCCGCGTGTATCGCTCGACGACGTGCAACTGCTCACTGTGATGATGGCCGGCGCCATCGAGCCAAGTCTGGTCGCTGAAGCTTGCGATGTCGGCGACCAGCGTTGAACCGTCCCAATGGGCTCGTGAATCGCCCATGGCCCAGGGGAGTCCGTCATTGTGTGGCTTCCCCTCCAGGTACAGAATCCGATAGGAATGCATGCGTTCGTAAACGATGTAAACCGCACGGTCATTTTGCAGAATCTGAAACGGATAAGGGAGCAGTGTAGCGCGCGGCACACCCGGCTGGAAGCAGCGGGCATCGGGATCAGAGGTGGTGCGCTCTGCGAAGTTTTGAGCAAACTGAGTTTGCGCCTCCGGCCGATACGGGATTTTCCCAGAAGGCGGATCGAAAATCACTCCCGCAGTTTCCAGATTGAGATAAGCCTTTCCTTTCGCCTTCCAAATTCCCCGCAGATCGTCCGGCTGGGCTTGCATCACCATAGCGGTAAAGAAGCAGAGTAGCCCGAGTCGCATCTATTTTGCCCTCTGCCTTTGCAGGTTTTGATGATGCACAACATCACGTTCCCCTTCGACGCAATCGTACTCAATCAGCTCGGTGATTTTCATTTGACGGGCGAGCGGAATCCGGATGGTCCAGGGCCGCGAGTACACGGTGGGATCTGTAACTGTCGCTTCGTAGACAATCGTATCCGGGCCTTTCATCGTGAATCTTTCCACGACGTGTTCGTTCTCATCGACGAAATTGCCTGCCTGGTCTAACCACGTCTTCCCGTTCAGCCCGGTTACATCCACCACCAGAGTGTCTCCCTCCCAGCGTCCGCGCGAATCCCCCATCCAGGCCCGATAATTCTTGCGATGGGGGCTGCCATTTACTGGGATCACGCGCACGCTGTGCTCGGTTTCCGACAAGATCGTGAAGTAATCGCCGTCCTGGACAATCTCCAAGGGGAAGGGCGGCACAAGTTGACGGGGAACGCCATGCGGATGACAGTAGCCGACCGGATCGCGGTCCCGCTCGTCCCAGTTAACCTTCGCTCGCTTCGCAGCTTCCGGCAGATAGGGCAATTTACCGTCTGGAGGATCGATGACCACCGAGGGACCTGGTGGAATTTGATAAGACGCCTCGTGTGCCTGGAGATCAAAGGCGGCCGAGATCGAATCGGCCTGCCAGACTCCCTGCATGTTCGGGTGATTGTCAGGCAGTCTGGAAGGCGAAAACGACTGGCCCCACGCGGAGGCCACCAAACACGAGATCATCCAAATCCGCAGCATTGCTCTAGATTATATCCCCGCGGATTCAGCGCATACGGATCCGGGCGCAACATTACCCGAACGTTGCAAGCTTCAGCCGATAACAGCGATCGCATTGATTTCGATAAGGCAGCGCGGGTCGGTCGCAAGGCGCACGACCTGTACCGTAGTAGTGGCGGGTTTGGCATTACGGAAATATTCACCCCAAACGCGGTTGAGAGCATCCTGATCCGACAGATCTGTCACAAAGCGATCTGCCGTAACGATGTCGGTAAAGGTCGCGCCAACGGCGCTCAAGCCACGCTTTAAATTCTCAAGCGCTGCGCGTGCTTGCCCTTCCATATCCCGCGGCATATTATCGAATTCCTCCGGGCGA
>Ga0105248_10006864_pt1 | contig 12482 bp, 9 predicted proteins | sample KBSS34metaG_FD_81524 | JGI IMG/M metagenome (GOLD analysis project Ga0105248, IMG submission 81524) | Switchgrass rhizosphere microbial communities from Kellogg Biological Station, Michigan, USA - KBS S3-4 metaG | ecosystem: Host-associated > Plants > Roots > Rhizosphere > Soil | place... | reverse complement strand
TGGCGGAGAGGGAGGGATTCGAACCCTCGAGACGGTTGCCCGCCTACACGCGTTCCAGGCGTGCGCCTTCGACCACTCGGCCACCTCTCCTTGGAAAAAGTGCCGCACTATAGCCGAGCGACCCCGAGGTTCAAGCAAACCTCGGCGCCGCGGGTCCGTTCACGCCCGCCTCAAGCAAGGCTGATTTGAACGCGGACCGGCAATGGACTATGTAAGCGGGAAAGCAATCACCCGCTATAGAAGGTCATGCTTACTCTCATACGCCTGGTAGGCGTCTGGTTTCTCTTGCTCGCCATGGTCGCCGCCGTGATCGACGCCAACAAAAGTCTCGCGGGTGGCGGCGCATGGGTAGTGACTCCGATGGGCGAGCAGTGGAAGGCGCTGAACGCCCAGAGCCTCGACGCCGCGAAAAGCTGGGTCCAGACCCATGCCGGCCCGTATCTCTGGGACCCGGTTATCGCCACCATCCTGCATGCCCCGACCTGGGTCGTGTTCGGCATCTTGGGGGTTCTGCTCTATTGGCTCGGCCAGAAGCGCAAGCCCGTAGAGGTGTTCATCAACTAGGGGGATTTGATCGGGGGAAGCTCTTTCACTCAAACGGAGACCTCCATGTTCACCTTGAAGCGCAAGCCTCTCTCGATGCCCTCCCCGGATCAGGCACTGCCTGGCCGCGCCACACCCATCCCGACCGCAAAGACCCATTTCGTGAACGGCGCCGCGCTCAAAGGCCCCTATCCCCAAGGCTCGGAGATGGCTCTATTTGGACTTGGCTGCTTCTGGGGCGCGGAGCGGAAGTTCTGGGAGACCCCAGGCGTGTATGTGACCGCGGTCGGCTATGCCGGGGGTCTCACGCCGAACCCGACCTATGAAGAGGTCTGCTCAGGTCGCACGGGGCATAACGAGGCAGTGCTCGTGGTCTATGACCCTAAGCACGTCAGCTATGACGAGCTCTTGAAGGTGTTCTGGGAGGCCCACGACCCGACCCAAGGCATGCGCCAAGGGAACGACGTCGGCACGCAGTACCGCTCCGGCATCTACTACTTTTCCGAGGCGCAGAAGCGCGCGGCGGAGGCCTCGAAGGCGGCCTATGAAAAAGCGCTGAAGGCGAAGGGGCTCGGCCCCATCACCACTGAGATCCTGCCGCGCCAGAGTTCTATTTCGCCGAGGACTATCACCAGCAATATCTCGCCAAGAACCCGCACGGTTATTGCGGGCTCGGCGGCACCGGCGTCTCATGCCCGATCGGCACCGGGGTCGGCGCCTAGTCTCGGCTGCGGATGAAGCCTACGATGTCCTTGGTCTTGGCAAGGATCGGGTCGGCGATGGCGTGAGCGCGGCGAGCGCCGTCAGCGAGGATGCAGTCGATCTCGACCGGGTCGGCCATCAGGCGCCTCATCTCATCGCCGATCGGCGTCAGCTTGCTCGCGGCAAGCTCGGCCAGCGCATCCTTGAACTTCGAGAAGGGCGAGCCGCCGAATTCGCGCAACACCTGTTCTTTGCTCGTGTCGGCGAGCCCGGCGTAGATGCCGACGAGATTGTCGGCCTCGGGCCTCGTCTCGAGCCCCTTCACCTCTGAGGGCAGAGGCTCGGGATCCGTCTTGGCCTTCCTGATCTTCTTGGCGATGGCGTCAGCATCATCGGTAAGGTTGATGCGCGTCATGTCGGATTCGTCCGACTTCGACATTTTCTTGGTGCCGTCGCGCAAGTTCATCACCCGCGTGGCGGGGCCGGTGATCAAAGGCTCGGGCAGCGGGAAGAAGCCGTCGGGATAGCCTGCGCGCGCAATCGTCTTGGCGAAATCGTTGTTGAACTTCTGCGCGATGTCGCGGGCAAGCTCGAGATGCTGCTTCTGGTCCTCGCCGACCGGCACGTGGGTCGCGTGATAAAGCAGAATGTCGGCAGCCATCAGGTTCGGATAGACATAGAGACCTGCCGATGCGTTCTCGCGGTCCTTGCCCGCCTTCTCCTTGAACTGGGTCATGCGATTGAGCCAGCCGATGCGCGCCACGCAGTTGAAGATCCAGGCAAGCTCGGCATGGCCCGACACCTGGCTCTGGTTGAACACGATGTGGCGCTTGGGGTCGATGCCCGAGGCAATGAACGCCGCCGTCACCTCGCGCGTGTTATGCGTAAGCTCGTCCGGGTCCTGGAACACGGTAATGGCGTGCAGATCGACCACGCAATAGAGGCAATCATGCTCGGCCTGGAGCGCCACGAATTTGGTGATGGCGCCCAGATAATTGCCGAGATGCAGATTGCCGGTCGGTTGCACGCCGGAGAAGACGCGGGTCTTGGTCTTGGTCTTTTGCATGGTTTGGCCCTAGCGCCCGCGGGTTATGGCGTGACGCTTAGGGCGAGGCAAGGGCTCGCTCATCGGGCTCGGCGCAAGCCACCTCCATTTGGCGTATCTGCTCGGCGATCGAGACGGTGCGCTCGGCCATGCCAAGATGCAGTCGCTCCACCATGCGGCCTTCCACGACGATGACGCCCTTCTGCTTGTTCTCGGGCCGGCTGAAGGCATCGATGATCTTGCGCGACCACTCGACTTCCTCGCGCGTCGGCGAGAAGATTTCGTTGCAAGGCGAGACCTGGCTCGGGTGGATCAGCGTCTTGCCGTCCATGCCGAGCGTGCGGCCCCGCTCGCATTCCTCGCGCAAGCCAAGCTCGTCCTTGAAGTCGTTATAGACGCCGTCGATGATGTCGAGGCGATAGGCGCGCGCGGCGGCGAGCGTCATGGCGAGCCAAGGCACGACGGCGAAGCGGTCATGCAGGGCGCGGGCGCGCGACTCCTTGATCAGATCGTTGGTGCCCATGACCAGGCAGCACAGGCGATTCTCCTCATAGACCGCGGTCGCGGCGATGCTGCGTGCATTCAGGATCGCCATCGGAGTTTCCATCATCGCCCACAGCCTGATCTTCTGAGACGCATGCACGCCTTGCAGGATCTTGGCGACGCTGATGATGTCGCCGGGATGCATGACCTTAGGCACGAGGATCGCATCGGGCTCAGCGTCGCAGGCGGCGAGCAGGTCTTCGGTGCCCCACGGCGTCTCGAGCGCGTTCACTCTGATGACGATCTCGCGGCCGCCATAACCGCCGTTCTTGACAGTGGCGCAGACCTGATCGCGGGCGAGCGGCTTGGCGTCCGGCGCCACCGCATCTTCGAGGTCGAAGATCAGGGCATCGGCGGCGATGGTCTTGGCTTTTTCGAGGGCCCGCTCGTTCGAGCCCGGCATGTAGAGCACGCTTCGGCGTGGACGGCCTTGCATTTTGCCTGTTCCTCTTGCTGCAGCGCAGCATAAACGAGGATGCGGAGTTCGCCAATGGTCCGGCCTAGGCACCTATCTCTTTGATGATGTGTTGGATTTTTGTGGCTCTGAACAGCTCTGCGGCTGCCAGGTAAACGACCAGTCCCACGCCTACGAGCGTGATGAGTGCTGCCGCTTGCGCGACCAGTCCGCTCGCAGGCGCAAACCAGGGAGCGAGGAGCTTAACCAGAGCAAACACCACGCCGGCCATGACCGCGCTTGCCGCGCAAATGCCGGCAAAGCGGCGGCGGAAGGTCTGGTCGAGCTTGAAGCTGTCGCGGCGCTTAAGTGTGGCAACGAGCAGCCCGAGATTGATCCAGCCCGAGAGCATGGTAGCGATGGCGATTCCAGTGGCTCCGATAGCCATGAATAAGACAAAGCTCAGTACGGCGGTGGAGACCATGGCGATGCCGGCGTAGAGCATCGGCGTCTTGGTGTCCTCGCGGGCGAAGAAGCTCGGATGCAGCACCTTGATCATCACATAGGCCGGAAGCCCGAGCGCGAGCGCCGACAGCATCGCTGCGGTCGCCTGCGTATCCGCGGCCGTGAACGCGCCGCGCTCGAACAAGACGCGCATGATCGGGCCGGAGGCGATGGCAAGCGCGATCGCTGCCGGCATGGTGAGAAGCAGCGCAAACTCGAGCGCGCGGTTCTCACTTTCGAGCACAGCGGCGTGGTCGCCTGAGCGAAGCTTGTGACTGAGGTCGGGCAATAGCACGACGCCGATAGCGACCCCGATTACGCCCAAGGGAAGCTGGAAGATACGCTCCGCGTAATAGAGCCAGGATACGACGCGATCCTGCAGCGTGGCGATGATGGTGGAGATGACCATGGTGAACTGGGCCATGCCGCCGGCGATCACGCCGGGCGCCGCAAGCGCCACGAGCCTTTGCATCTCAGGCGTGAGGCGTGGTCGCTCTAGGGGCACGCGCATACCGATTTTGGCGGCGGCTAGGGCTACGACTATCACCTGCAACACGCCTGAGGCGGTGATGCCCCAGGCCAACGCAATTCCCGTTGTGGTCTGAGCGCCGCCGAGCGCGACCACCGCAAGCAGCACTATGATGAGCACGACGTTGAGCAAGGTCGGCGCCAGCGCGGCTATGGCAAAGCGACCGAGCGCATTCAAAGCCCCGGTATAGAGCGCGACCAGCGACATGAAGACGAGATAGGGCAGCGCGATGCGCGCGAGCATGACGGCAAGATCGAATTTTGCCGGGTCGCGCGCGAAGCCCGGCGCAAGCACGAGCATGAGCCAAGGCATGGCGATTTCCGCCAGCACAGTGAAGAGGACAAGAATGAGACTGAGGCCGGCGAGCGCCTGGCCGGCAAAGACTTGCGCGGCATTGGGCCCATCGCCATGGAGGCGCTTCGCGAAAAGTGGAATGAAGGCCGCGTCGAAGGCGCCTTCGGCGAACAGGCGGCGGAACATGTTGGGCACGCGGAATGCCACGAAAAAGGCATCGGCCACGTAGGAAGTGCCGAGCACCGCAGCGACCAGCACATCGCGGATAAAGCCGAGCACGCGGCTTAGAATCGTTATCGAACCGACGGTGGCGAAGCCGCGATAAAGCTTCATCAGGCAGGTAGCAACGCCGGCTCTTGGCGCGCTTGGAGCGCCTTAATCAGGCGCTCGCGGATGGCGCCTTCGCGGCTCGTGCTCGTGATCTTCTTGCCGGTGAGGTCGGTGACGTAGAACACGTCGACCGCCTTCTCGCCGAAGGTCGCAATATGCGCCGAGGCGATGTCGAGATTGAGATCGGAGATCTCGCGCGTCACGTCATAGAGCAGGCCGGGCCGGTCGAGGCCATTGACCTCGATCACGGTGAGCGCGTCCGACAGAGTATTGTCGATCATCACCTGCGGCTCGACCCTGAAGGCCGACAGCTTCGCCTTCGGCTTGCGTTTGTTCATGACAACCTCGGAAAGGCGGACATCACCCCGCAGCAGCTTCTCGATGGTCTGGGCGATTTTCTTGGCGCGTCGCTCCTCATCCTCGGCGTGGTCGAACTCGCGCTCAAGGTGAATCGTGTCGAGTGCCATGCCGTCGCGCGTGGTTGAGATCTGGGCGTCGACGATGTTCGCCCCGGCACCGGTGCAAGCGCCTGCCACCATGGCAAGCAGGCGCGGGTGGTTCGGCGCGAGCAGTGTGACCTCGGTTACGCCGCGGAAAGCATCGGTGGCGATATGGGTGACAATCGGCTGCTTCTGCGCCTCGGCGTCGCGGACGAGCTTGGCGTGCTCGGCGATGACGTTGAGATCGGTCCTCAGCCAATAAGATGGGTAATGGCGATCGACGAAGTGCTCGAGATCGTCTTTCGGCCAGCCGGCAAGTTGCTCGCGCAGGGCGTCCTGGGCACGAGCCACACGCTCGCTGCGGCTCAAGGTCAGATGGCCGCCGCCGAGCAGAGGCTCGGTCTCGAAATAGAGCGTGCGCAAGAGCTGTCCCTTCCATCCCGTCCACACTCCCGGGCCTACCGCCCGGATGTCAGCCACCGTCAGAAGGAGAAGCAGCTTAAGCCGTTCGCGGCTCTGCACCAGCGCGGCAAAATCCCGGAGTGTCTTGGGGTCGTTCAGGTCACGGCTCTGCGCGAACAGGCTCATGGTGAGGTGATGCTCGACGAGCCAAGCAGCGGTCTCGGTCTCGGAGGCGTTCAATCCGAAGCGCGGACCAAGCTCCCGAGCGATGCGCGCGCCGACAATCGAATGATCCTCCTCACGCCCCTTGGCGATGTCGTGCAAGAAGGCCGCGACGTAAAGGGCGCGGCGATTGTCGATGGTGCGCACGATCTCGGTCGACACCGGATGCTCGTTGGCGAACCTTCCCCGCTCGATGCCGGAGAGGAAGCCGATAGTCCTGATCAGATGCTCGTCAACCGTGAAGTGGTGATACATGTTGAACTGCATCATCGACACCACGCGGCCGAAATCGGGAATGAAGCGGCCGAGCACGCCGGCCTCGTTCATCTTGCGCAACACGCCCTCCGGGTCGCGCGAATCCATCAGGAGCCGCATGAATAGGCGGTTGGCCGCGACCTCGTTGCGCAGCTTGTCGTCGATCAGCCGGACATTGGCGCGCACGTCGCGCAGCACTTCCGGCGAGAACGAGGCCTGATGCTCGTCGGCAAGCACGAACAACTTGATGAAGTTCACCGGATCCTTGGTGAAAGTCTCTTTGCTCACGGCGTAGATGCGGCCGTTCTCGATGCGGAAGTCCGAGGTTCGCCTGAGCTTGGCGCGCCTCCGCCAGCTGAACGGCGCAAGTAGCGTGTCGAGCGCGGGCAGCGACTTGAGTTGCTTCAACTCGAGGGCGGAGCAGACGGTCCCGGTCAGTTCGCCCACCTCCTTGGCTATGAGGAAGTAATGCCGCATGAAGCGCTCGACTGCGCTTAAACCTGCGTGGCCCCGATAGCCGAGCCGTTCCGCCATGAGTTCCTGCACCTCGAAGCTCAGCCGCTCCTCAGGCCGCTCTGTCAAGAAATGCAGATGACAGCGCACCGACCAGAGGAAGCTCTCGCAGCGACGGAAGCTGCGATATTCGTGCGGCGTGAAAACGCCCGCCTCGACAAATTCGGCCTCGGCTTTGTCGGGATAAAGATGCTTGGCGAGCCAGTGCAGGGTGTGCAGGTCGCGCAAGCCGCCTTTGCCGTCTTTGACGTTAGGCTCAACGAGATAGCGCGAGGCGCCGGCGCGGGCATGACGGGCATTCTGCTCGGCGAGCTTGGCCTCGACGAACGGCCGCGCATTACCTTCGAGCACTTCTTTGCGGAACCGGTGATGGAAATCGGCATAGAGCGCCTCATCGCCGAGAAGCAGCCGTGAGTCGAGCAGCGCGGTGCGGATGGTCATGTCCGACAGACTGAGTCGGATGCATTGATCGATGTTGCGGGTGGCGTGCCCGACTTTGAAGCCAAGGTCCCACAGGAGGTAAAGCATGTACTCGGCAACGCTCTCGCCCCAGGCAGTCTGCTTGTAGGGAAGCAGAAACAGGAGGTCGATGTCGGAGCCCGGCGCAAGCAGCCCGCGGCCGTAGCCGCCTTGGGCCACCACCGCCATGCGCTCGGCGATCGAGGGATTGTCGGCGCGGTAGACGTGGGTTGTGGTGAACTCGAAGGCGAGCCTGATCAAGGCGTCCTGGAAAGCCGAGAGACCCTCGGCGCAGGCCCTGCCGTCGCCATCCCGTTCGAGCTGGCGCCTGGCTGCGGTCCGCGCCTCCTCGACGAGCCGGCGCAAACGCTCGAGCAGAGCCATGCGGAGCGTGGAATCCTGCCCGGAATGACTATGGGCAAGCTCCGCCGCCTCCTGGCGCAGAAGGTCGAAGTCGAAATAGGGCGCTGTTAACGGTGCTGGCTGGTCCATAGGCGTTGCGCGAAAGTTTAGCACATGGGCGCTTTAGGCTTCGCTGGCAAGCAATGCCTTGAGGCGGTAGAGCGCCTCGAGCGCCTCCCTCGGCGTCATGGCATCCGGGGCTAGCCCGGCGATCGCTTCTTCAAGGCGCGATTTGAGGTCAGGCTTGGGATCAGCCACGCCTTTGGCGGCCCTGAATAACGGCAAATCGTCGGCGAGATCGGCAGGTTTGGGGCGTCCATCGGCCTTCTCGAGCGCGCTCAGCACCTCATTGGCGCGAGCCAGCACGGAAGAAGGCAGACCGGCGAGCTTTGCCACGTGAATGCCGTAGGAACGGTCGGCCGCGCCCGCGACGACGCGGTAGACAAATACGATCTCCTCGCGCCATTCCTTGACCTCCGCGGTGGCGTTCGCCGCACACGGGAGCTTGTCGGCGAGCGCGGTGAGCTCGTGGTAGTGGGTGGCAAACAGCACGCGCGACCGGTTCACCTCGTGCAGGTATTCGAGCGCGGCCCAGGCGATTGACAATCCATCGAAGGTCGCTGTGCCGCGCCCGATCTCGTCGAGCACGACGAAGGACCGTTCCGTCGCCTGATTGAGGATCGATGCAGTCTCGACCATCTCGACCATGAAGGTCGAGCGGCCGTGGGCGAGATCGTCGGCGGCGCCGACGCGGCTGAACAGGCGATCGATGATGCCGATATGTGCGCGCCGCGCCGGAACGAAGGAGCCCGATTGCGCGAGCACGACGATGAGCGCGTTCTGCCGCAGGAAGGTCGATTTGCCCGCCATATTAGGGCCGGTGACAACGAGGATACGCGTGCCCTCGCTCGATCTTCTATCCCCGAGCTTGCAATGATTGCCGACAAAGCTTGCGCCGTCAGCGCGCCGCAAATTCTGCTCGACCATAGGGTGGCGCCCGTCTTCGACATCGAACACGAGCGTGCCATCGATCTTGGGACGCACATACTTCTGCTCGATCGCCAGCTCGGCAAGGCCGGCATAGTGGTCGAGATCGGCTAGGGCCGCGCTCGCCGAGGCAAGCTCTTGCTGCTCGGCAAGAACCTCCGCGGTGAGCTCCGCAAACATCTCAAGCTCGAGCGCGAGCGCCCGATCTGCCGCTTGCGTGATCTTCGCCTCGAGCTCCGAGAGCTCCGGCGTCGAGAAGCGCACGACATTGGCAAGCGTCTGCCGGTGGATGAAGGTCTCGACATGCGGCGGCTTGGTCAGGACAGCGCCGTTGAGCGCGGTGACCTCGACGAAATAGCCGAGCACATTGTTGTGGCGCACCTTCAGTGACTTGATGCCGGTGGCCTCGGCATAGGTCGCCTGTAAACCGGCAATGACTTGGCGGCTTCCATCACGCAAGCGACGGTGCTCGTCGAGATCGGGATTTGCGCCCCCACGGATGAAGCCGCCGTCGCGAGGATTAACTGGAAGACTCTCCGCGAGCGCCGCCGCGAGCTCGTCCGCGACGTGGGCAGGCGCGGCCCTGAGGCGCCCTGCAATCGAAGCAAGCTCCGGCGGTAACCCGAGTGCGGCGTCAGCGCGATTCAGATTTTCCGAGAGAGCGCGGGCGGAATTGATGGCCTCCTTCACCGCCGCGAGATCGCGTGGACCGCCGCGTCCCAAGGCAAGCCGCGCAAGCGCCCTGGCGAGATCAGGCGCTGCCTTGAGCTCCTCGCGCAGCGTCTGACGCAGCCGCGGCTCGTTGGCAAGATAAGCAACCGCATCAAGGCGCGCGTTCAACACATCCACATCGGTGAGCGGGCTGCCGAGCCGGCTTGCGAGTTCGCGGGCGCCTGCCGCGGTGACCGTGCGGTCGACGGCCGCGAGCAGGCTCCCTGCGCGTGAACCTTGATTCGAGCGCATCAGCTCGAGATTTGCGCGGGTCGCTGCATCAATGAAGAGCAGGCTGCCGGCGCTCTCCTTGCGCGGCGGGCGCAGAAGCGGGGTTTTGCCGACCTGAGTGATCTCCACATAGGTTAGGAGACCTGCGAGCGCCGCGAGCTCTGGCCGCGTGAACTCGCCGAAGGCGTCAAGCGCAGCCACGCCCAGCCGAGACTTCAGCGCGCGTTCGCCGCGGAGCGAATCGAAATGGGACCGAGGACATGGCGTTAGCTCGGCGCCTGCCTCGTGGATGAGGCGCCGAAGCTCACCATCGCCTGCGATATCGTCGCCCGCGAGCACCTCGCCGGGTTTGAGCCGCGCAAGGTCCCCGGCAAGATCGCCCAGGCGCACCGACGAGGCGATCAGTTCGCCGGTCGAGATGTCGAGAGAAGCAAGGGCGTAGTTAGGCTCGACGCCGTCTTTTTCAGGCGCGCGAAACAGTGAGGTAAGGAAATTGTGGGCGCGCGCATCGAGCAGCGTCTCCTCGGTTAGGGTGCCGGGTGTGACGAGACGCACGACGTCACGGCGCACCACTGCCTTGGGCCCTCGCTTTTTCGCTTCGGCGGGGTCCTCGATCTGCTCGCAGACCGCGACGCGGTGGCCCTGGGCAATTAGGCGCTGGAGATAATCGTCGGCTGAATGGACCGGTACGCCGCACATGGGAATGTCGGCGCCCAAATGCTTGCCGCGCTTGGTCAGTGCGATGCCGAGCGCGCGAGACGCGACCTCCGCGTCGCCGAAGAACAGCTCGTAGAAATCGCCCATGCGATAGAAGAGCAGGCAGTCGGCATTGGCCGCCTTGATTTCCAAGTATTGGGCGATCATCGGCGTGGCGACAGTGGCCTCCTCGCCGCGCGCGACGCTTTGCGGGGCTTTCCCCCTAGCGCTAGAAGGCCCGGCCCTCGCTTCCGTCTCGGCCATGGTCAAGGCCTAGCTTCTCGCCCCCTCCCGCACAAGGCCGCGAGGCACAGAGTTGGGGAAAGGGCTTTTCCGGGCTTTCCGTCTCCTCTAGGGTGCGCCGCAAATTTTGCCAGGAGACCCGACCATCATCCGCCCCTCCAAACGCGCGCTCGACGTGCTTCGTCCCATCAGCTTCGAGCGCGCGGTTTCGCGCCATGCAGAGGGTTCTTGCCTCGTCCGCTTCGGCGAAACGCATGTGCTGTGCACGGCGACTGCCGGCGAGCCGGTGCCGCCCTGGCTCAAGGGATCAGGCCGCGGCTGGGTCACCGCGGAATACGGCATGCTGCCGCGCGCGACTTCAGAGCGGACGCGGCGCGAGGCCTCGGCAGGCAAGCAATCCGGCCGTACGCAAGAGATCCAGCGCCTGATTGGCCGCTCCCTCCGCGCCGTCACCGATCTCGCTGCGCTTGGCGAGAAGCAGATCATCGTCGACTGCGACGTGCTTCAGGCCGATGGCGGCACACGCACCGCTTCCATCACCGGCGCCTGGGTCGCCCTTCACGACGCGCTCGCCTGGATGGCCGCGCGCAGCATGATCAAAACCAACCCGCTTCGCGATCACGTCGCTGCTGTGTCCTGCGGGCTCTATGGCGGCGAGGCGGTTCTCGATCTCGATTACGCCGAGGATTCCGAAGCCGACGCCGACGCCAATTTCGTGATGACGGGATCAGGCGGCATCGTCGAGGTGCAGGGCACGGCTGAAACCGAACCCTTCACCCAGGAGCAATTCGACAGGCTGATGATGCTCGCCCGCCAAGGCATCGCCGAGCTCGTGGCCTTGCAGAAGCTCACCGTTGCTTAAACCCGGTACGCTCCGTCCCGGCACGACGCTCGTGATCGCAAGCCACAACGAAGGGAAGGTGCGGGAGCTGGCGGAGCTGTTCTCACCTTACGGAATCAGGTGCGACTCGGCGGCTTGCCTTCGCCTGCCCGAGCCCGAGGAGACTGGCGATAGCTTCACCGAGAATGCGAAGATCAAGGCCATCGCTGCTGCCAAGGGCTCAGGGATGCTCTCACTCTCCGACGATTCAGGGTTGGAGGTCGAGGCGCTTGGCGGCGCGCCAGGCATCCATTCGGCCCGGTGGGGCGGTCCCAACAGAGCTTTCGATCTTGCCATGGCCCGAGTTCACCACGAGCTGAAGAAGCTCGGCACGTCCGACCGGCGCGCGAACTTCACTTGCGCGCTTGCTCTCGCCGTTCCCGACGGTGAGGCCGCAGCGTTTACCGGCCAGGTCTACGGCACCATCGTCTGGCCGCCGCGTGGGACCCGCGGCTTCGGCTATGATCCGATTTTCGTGCCCGAAGGCTATAGTGAGACCTTCGGCGAAATCGAACCGGACTTGAAGAACCAGCTCTCGCACCGCATACGTGCTTTCGAGAAATTGATGTTTGCTACCTATGTCGATGAATGAGCCGTTCGGAATTTATGTGCATTGGCCGTTCTGCCTCGCCAAATGCCCGTATTGCGACTTCAACAGCCACGTGCGGCATGGCGGCATCGACGAGGCGCGGTTCCTCGCCGCCTATCTCGCCGAGCTCAACCACTTTGCAGCACTTGTACCTGCGCGAAGCGTCACCAGCATCTTCTTCGGCGGCGGCACGCCGTCTTTGATGCATCCGGCCACGGTGAGCGCGATCCTCGATGCCGTCGCCGAGCATTGGGACTTGGAAGGCGACGCAGAGATCACCCTCGAAGCCAATCCGACCAGCGTAGAGGCGGAGAACTTCGCCGGCTACCGCGCGGCTGGAGTCAACCGGCTGTCGCTTGGCGTGCAGGCGCTCGACGATCAGAGCCTGAAGGCGTTAGGGCGTCAGCACTCGGCCAAAGAGGCTTTGCACGCGCTTACGCTCGCCAAGCGCAATTTCGACCGCGTGTCGTTCGACCTCATCTATGCGCGCCAAGGCCAGACCGCGAAAGCATGGCAGACCGAGCTCACCCTCGTGCTCGGTCATGCGGCGGACCACCTCTCGCTCTAT
>Ga0105248_10006862_pt1 | contig 12485 bp, 10 predicted proteins | sample KBSS34metaG_FD_81524 | JGI IMG/M metagenome (GOLD analysis project Ga0105248, IMG submission 81524) | Switchgrass rhizosphere microbial communities from Kellogg Biological Station, Michigan, USA - KBS S3-4 metaG | ecosystem: Host-associated > Plants > Roots > Rhizosphere > Soil | place... | reverse complement strand
GTCAACTGACTCATCGTATGCGCTGAATCCGGTTGGAATTGCTTCTTCGATCTTCAAGCGCAGCTCTTTTAACTTTCCGTCGAGGATGCCGCTCTTGAACGGTGTCTTGACGGCCATCATGCCGCAGCCGATATCCACGCCGACGGTGGCGGGAATCACTGCGTCTTTGGTCGCAACTACCGAACCGACCATGCTTCCCTTACCGAGGTGCGCGTCGGGCATCAGCGCGACGTGCTTGAACAAGCATGGCAGGCGCGAAACATTGCGCAGCATTGATTGCTCTTCGATACTGAACTCGTGGTTGGCCCATGACAGGATCTCGTGCTGAGCTCCGCCGAGTTGCAGTTTTTCATAGGGCATTGCGGTGAACCTCCTTTCTTTAGAACATTGCCGATTAGCGATCGGCAAGGTGAAATATTTGTTTCGCAAAAAGGTATTTCGATTGTCAAAAAACTGAAAGGAGCGGGGACTTTAAGCCTCCGAGGGAAGCTGCCCGCTCCTGACAATTCTCGCGAATTTTTCGTTGAGATTTGGGAGCGGGAGTCCGCTCCCGCTGATTATTGCTTTATATTCCGAGTTTCGACGGCGATCGTCTCGAGTCCGAGTTGGCCGCCAAAGTATTGGGTGGGGGACAAGCTCAGACCTAAACCACACACGGCGGCTCGCATCGACCAACTCGGTCGCCGTTTGTGTTCTATGTGTCTCCAGCTCGTCTTCATTGATTTACCTCGGCGCGCCTTCCGCGCGAACGGACGTGTATAAAGTAACAGGTGTGGTCCTGTCAAGAATTATTTTCATCACAGGACTTTTCGCGTAGTAACCGGGGCGGTGGCGGATTTCCAATCTCTCTTTGCGCAACTCTGGGTTTGTGATCTCGATTGTGATCTTACGATAGGCGCCATCGCGCTTCTTATTGGTTGAGGAATAAGCGATTAAGTACTGCGTGCGGAGCTCGCGTTCGATCTCGGCGAACGCCGCGCTCAAGTCGAATTTCTTATCGGGAAAGAACGCGCGGCCGCCGGTTCTTTCGGCCACGTCGCGAATCGCATCACGATCGAGTCCGTCGCGTTTGTTGCCGATACCGATGCCATAGATCACTGTCTCAGCCGCGAGCGCACGGTTGATTGCTTCCTTCTGGTCCAACCGGCCTCGCGTGTTCAAACCATCCGTCAAGAGAATGATCGCTCGTCGCCGCAGACCCGGAGCCTTCGCCATCACGTTGCTCGACGTTAGTGCAATTGCATCCCAGATAGCTGTGGTTCCCTCTTCCGGCGTTGCCGCTAAACCTGGACCAGTCGGTATTCCAGCTAAAGGACGACCTGCGCCGAGATACGAAGGTGCGGCAACCTCGATGCTTTCGAGCACGCGGTAGACACTCAGGATGTCGCGCGTCATCGGTTGCTCCAGATAAGCCAGACCCGTAAACGGCACGATCGCAACCTGGTCCTTGTTTGATTGAATCACTTTCTCGATAAACGAACGCGCCGCCGCTTTCTCATCCGGAAGCGTAAACTCCTGCGAACGACTGACGTCGATCAAAAACGTGATCGCCAGCGGCCGATCAGTCTCGCGCTGGAACGTAAAAAGCTGTTGCGGCACGCCATCTTCGAGCACGCGCAAGTCTTCGGCGCGCAATGTCGTCATGAAGCGGCGTTGTTTGTCCATCGCCGTGAAAGGCAGGTTCGTGACGTCGGTCTCGGTGCGAATAACGTCGTCCTGTTGAACAAGCAACAGCAGGATAAGACAGCAGATTAACTTCATAAAATTACTCAGGCAATCCCATTCGTCGCACTAACTCCCTGAACCGGGGATCGCTGCGCAAACCGTCAAACTCGAACGTGACGCTGAGCAGCGTCATGCGAAAGTCGCGTTCCTCGTAACCTTTTTCAAGCCACATGATCGCTTCGTCTTTGCGATTTGCTTTCGCATAGAACGTTGCTGCCACAAAAGCCGGAAGTCGCCGGCTGGGAGCCTTCTCCACCAACTGCTCCAGATTGTATTGCACGTAAGCGTTCCAGCCTGATTTCTTGTAAACCTCGCTCCCTTTCGCCATCAGCTCAGCCATCACTGTGCCGAGCTGTGCCGAGACGGTGTACTCTTTCACCGCTTCGTCATACGAGCCTTTCGCTTCGTAAGCGCGCGCGAGGAAATAGTGTGCAGTCGGAAAGTTGGGCTCCAGTTCGAGAGTTTTTTGATACTGCTGAATGGCTTCGTCGAACCTTCGTCCGTCAACCAGAATATCCGCGTAGATGCGGTTCATGATCACGGACATCGGATCGAGCTCGAGCGCGCGACGAATCTCCGCGAGGGCTTCGTCGTTTCGCCTCATCGCCGCAAGATGTTCGGCGAGCCACTGGTGTGCCGTTGCGTAATTTGGATTGAGTTCGATCGCGCGGCGATACTCTCGTTCCGCGGTGACAAAGTCGTAATCGTAATAGGATGTTATTTGACCGAGCGAAGCGTGTGCCTCGGCGAGCTTGTCGTCAAGCGCAAGTGCTTTCAACGCCGCTTCCTTTGCTTTCGGCATCACCTCGCGCGCGGGCTGGTTTGTGTAGGCGACGATCACGGCATACGTATCAGCAAGACCGCTGTAAGCAAGCGCGTAGTTTGGATCTTTGTCGATTGCCTGTTGAAAGAACGGAACTGCGCGTTGCAGATCCGGCGCCGTGCGTTTATTCCAATAAAAACGCCCTTTCAGATAGAGTTGAAAGGCTTCCGCGTTAGCCGTGTACTGCTTGTCCATGCGCGACTGGTCAACACCTGAGAGCGTCGGCCGCAGGTTGTTGGTAATCTCGCGCGCGATCTCTCGTTGCACTGAGAGCATGTCGGCGAGTTTGCGTTCGTACTGGTCACCCCAGAGTTGCTTGTTGTCGCGAATGTCAATCAACTCCGCACTGATCAACATCGTGTCGCCACGATGCATCAAACGCCCTGTAAGTACCGCTCGCACACCAAGCTCTTTGCCGACTGCGATCGGATCTGTTTCCCTGCCCTTGTAACGAAACACGGAACTGCGCGCGATCACTTTCAAGTTCGGCAGTTGTGTCAGGTTGTTGATGATACTTTCGGTTAGACCATCGGAGATCCATTCAGAATTCGGATCTTTGTCCTGATTCATAAACGGAATGACTGCGATCGAATCAACCGCGATTTCGGTATTCTTCGCGTGAAGATAGGAACGAATCCCAAACGTCGCCGCTATCCCGATAATCAACACGAGGGCGGCTCCGATAAGCGTGGCGGCTTTGTGACGCTTTATCTCGCTGACAATAAACTCCGCGCTCGACGCTCGCGTTGCCGCTGAGACTGGGCCCGCCGTGCGGGGCTGCGACTGCACCCGCGTGGTGTCCGTATTCAAAACCGTTTGCGCTTCACTGCTCGTCGACGATACTGCCGGCACAGTCGTATCAACACCGCGTTCCTGCAACTCGCGCCGGACTTCTTTCAACTCAATCGCGACGTCCTTGATGTCCTGGTAACGCTGATCCGGATCTTTCGCGAGACAGCGACGCACGATACGTTGCAGATCCGCGGGCGCGCCGGGATTGTAAGTCGCCAGTGATGCGACCGGCTCGCGAATGATTTTGTTGAGCACGTCGATGTGATCCTGGCCGGCAAACGCTTTTCGTCCGGTGATCGCTTCGAACAGGATGCAGCCAAATGAAAAAATGTCGGAACGGTGATCGATCTCCTTTGTCTTGCCTTGCGCCTGCTCGGGCGACATGTAACCCATCGTGCCGAGGATCAATCCGGGAGTTGAATGCTGTTGCAGGATCGTCGGCTCTTCACTGCCAGAAGTCGTTTGCGGTTCGATCAGTTTGGCCAAACCGAAGTCGAGGATCTTGGCGTGCCCATCGGACGTGATCATGATGTTGTCGGGCTTGAGGTCGCGATGAATGATGCCCGCGTCGTGAGCCTTCGCCAGACCTTCAGCCACGTGCTGCAACACGCGCAGGAGTTTCGAGAGCTCTTCGTCTTCGTTGCGAATTTTGTCGCGCAACGTCACGCCATTGACGTACTCCATCGCGATGAAGTTGAAGCCGTTCGCTTCGCCGATCTCGTAGATATGCGCGATATTTGGATGATTTAGCGACGCGGCGGCGGTGGCTTCCTGTTTGAAGCGGCGCATCCGATCCCCGTTCAAAGCAAGCTCGGCAGGCAGGACTTTCAGCGCGACTTTGCGATTCAGACTCGTGTCCTGTGCCAGGTAGACTTCACCCATGCCGCCTGCGCCGAGGAGTGAACGAATCTGATAGCGACCGAGTTGTGTTTCGGGAGGAAGAGTCATGCAAACGAATAGGCCTTACAGGTCCGGTACGACCTATAAGACCTATTCAAACTTTTTGCAAACTTACGACGCGCTCTTCGCGGACGTGTCTGGTTGAGCAGCCGGTTTGTTTGGCTGCGGTGTGATCCGCAGGTACGGCTTCGGTGCTCTCCAGCCGCCCGGGAACTTCTCCTTCGCGGCCTCGTCTGACAACGACGGCACGATGATCACGTCGTCACCGTCCTTCCAGTTGACGGGGGTCGCAACGCTGTACTTCGAGGTCAGTTGCAGTGAATCTATGACACGCAGGATCTCGTCGAAATTGCGTCCGGTGCTGGCCGGATAAGTGATCATCAGTTTGACTTTCTTGTCAGGACCGATGACATACACTGAGCGGACTGTGAATACGTCGCTGATCTCTGGGTGGATCATGTCGTACAGTTCCGAGATTTTGTGATCCGGGTCTGCGATTATCGGAAAGTTGAGCGCTGTTCCATGAGTTTCTTTGATGTCCTCAGCCCAGCGTTTGTGTGAATCCGTCGGATCGACGCTAAGACCAATCACTTTTACGCCGCGCTTCTCGAAGTCCGGTTTGCAGCGCGCCACATAACCAAGTTCAGTGGTACAGACGGGAGTGAAATCTTTTGGGTGTGAGAACAGTACTGCCCAGCTATCGCCAATCCACTCATGGAAGCGAATGGGGCCTTCAGTTGTATCTGCTTCGAAATCGGGTGCTATATCGCCAAGTCGTAGGGCCATTTGTATCTCCTTCTTTCTTCGGAAAAACCGATTCCCGGTCAACTGACCGGGAAAGCAGGGATGCGGATTTAGTCGTCTTTGAGGCACTTTTACAACTATGCGTGGCGCAAGTCAAACCGCGGGTGGCGTTGAAGGATCGGGTCAGTACCACCTGCGATAGCGGGTGGGTTCTTTCGCGTGCAGACCCACCCGCTATCGCAGGTGGTACTGACTCTATCCTCGCGAGTACCGTGGTATTCTGACCGCCTATGAGACTCGCACTTAATGGCGCCACCACGATGAGGGCTGATCTTGCGACTGATTTGCAGGCGGCCAAAGAAGCAGGGTTTGATTACCTGGAAATCTGGGCCGCGAAGCTCCGCACTTTTCTCAAAGAACGATCCGCGGCAGAGTTAAAGGACCTTTTTTCTGAATCAGGATTGGCGCCATTGAGCATCAACTCGATCGAACACATCACGTTTCGAGATCCAAAGGCATACGATGGAATCAAACGCGAATGCGAGGAGTTGAGCGCCACTGCGGCTGCGATTGGATGTCCGTGCATCGTCGTCGTGCCGGGCCGGTTGCCGAAAGGCGGCGCAACACGTGAGAACGTGATCGCGGAGTCGATCAAAGTCTTGACTGAACTGTGCGACATCTCAGCCACACACAACGTCGCGCTCGCGTTCGAGTTTCTGGGACAGACGGATTGCAGCGTGCCGACACTCGATCTCGCCGCCGAGATCGTGCGCGAAGTGAATCGAAACGATGTGCGGCTGGTTATCGATAGTTTTCACTTCTACGCCGGCAACTCAACTCTCGAAATGATCGAAGCCCTCGATCCGAAACTGATTCAGATCTTTCACATCAACGACGCGGAAGATCTGCCGCGTGAGCAGTTGGAAGATCGCCACCGGCTGCTGCCCGGCCTCGGCATTCTCCCGCTTCACGAGATGTTATCGTCGTTCAGAAAGATCGGTTACGACAAAGTCGCGAGCGTCGAGATCTTCCGTCCGGAGTATTGGGAACGAGATCCTTTTACACTCGCGCGTGAAGCTCGTGAAGCAACAGAGCGCGTGCTCGCGAAAGGTTAGCGAATGGCGAAACTCAAGATCGGAATCATCGGCGCGGGATACATTGCGGGAGTTCACGCCGGAGTGCTGGCAGGTGACGAGCGCGTACAACTGGCTGCGATCTACGACGTCTCGCCGGCCGCTGCGGAACGTCTGGCCGGTTCACATAACGCTACCGCCGTGGCCACGCCGCTCGAAGCGCTCGAAAGATCCGACGCCGTTTACATCACCACGCCAAACACGCAACACGTCTCGTTAGCGATTGCCGCAATCGAAACCGGCAAGCACGTCTTCTGTGAAAAGCCGCTGGCCACGAACGTCGCTGATGCCGAACGAGTGTTTGAGAAGTCGAAAGAGGGACCAGGTATTTTTCAGGTGGGCCATAATCGGCGCTTTGCCCCCGTGTATGCCACGTTGAAACAGATGCTTTCCGAGACGTACACGCCACACTCGGCACACGTCAAGATGAATCGCGGCGAACTACTCAAACCCGAATGGACCGGAGATCCCGAGATCACCGGCGGGTTTCTGTACGAGACGCCGATCCACATGTTTGACATGATGCGGTTCCTGTTTGGTGAAGTGGAAAGTTTGCACGCCGTTGGATCGACACACGAGTACAAAGAAGTTGACGACTTCTCGGTGTTGTTGAAATTTACGAGCAACATGCATGCAACGCTCGCGACCGCGGCGGACGCGAGTTGGCTGTTTCCGTTCGAGCGAGTGGAGGTGTTCTGCCACCACGCCACGCTCGTGACACGTGAGATGGAAAGTCTCACCTCCAGCAGCAATCTCGAAGGGCATTTCACGGTACAGACGATGCAGCAGTTAGCGCGCGAAGAACGATGGGGCTACGTGCAGGAAGACAGGGCGTTCATCGATTCGATAGTGAACAATTCACCACCGCTCGTTACCGCGCTCGATGGATTGATGTCCGTGGAGATCACAAATGCCGTTTATGAGTCGGTAAAGACCGGCTCCCCAGTTAGTATCCACAGATTACACAGATAATCTGTGTGATCTGCGTAATCTGTGGATTAATGTTAATATCGACTTACCCGGCAAAGCCCCCTTCGATTTTCCCTTCAACGTGGGCGTTGCCATGTCTGCAGAAGTTTCGCGACGAAAACCTGGGCCGAGTGCCCGACCCGTAGAGTTGCACGCGGGTCTCTATCAAGAGATCTTCGCGCACTCGAAAGAAGCGATCGCGATCATCGATCCTGACGGTTTCTACCTGCAACAAAACGGCGCGCACTTCACCCTGCTCGGTTACGCCGACGACGATCTCGAAGGCAAAACTCCCGCAATCTATCTCGGTGAAAAGACTTTTCAGCACATCTTCGACCAACTCGTCGCTTCCGGCGACTATGCCGGCGAGCACGTCTGTCGCACGAAAAGCGGCGACGAACGAACGATCGAACTTTCAGTGTTCACCATGCGCAGCGGTCTTGGCGAACCGCAATGCTACGTCAGTATCAAGCGCGACATCACTGCGCGTAAGAAAACCGAAAAAGAGCTCGCCCAACTCCTCGTTCGCGAACGCACCGCACGCGCCGACGCTGAAAAAGCGAACCGTTTGAAAGACGAGTTTCTCGCCACTCTCTCGCACGAACTCCGCACGCCTTTGAACGCGGTGATTGGCTGGGCACGCATTCTGAAGTCCGGTCGCCTCGATCCGGAAAGCTCCGTTCACGCGATCGAAGTGATCGAAAGAAACGCGTGGGCACAGAAACAGATCATCGAAGACATCCTTGACGTCTCGCGCGTGATCACCGGCAAACTTCAACTTCATCTTGGACCAGTAGATCTCGCCAGCGTAGTCAACGCGGCGCTCGACGCGGTGCGCCCCGCGCTAGAAGCAAAAGAGATAAAGATCGAAACCGAATTCCAGTCGGGACTGAAGATCATCGCGGGTGACGCGGATCGCTTGCAGCAGGTAGTTTGGAACCTGCTGTCAAACGCTTCGAAGTTTACGCCTACGGGTGGAGTTGTTGGCGTACGCGTCGGTCTGAAGGGCACCTACGCAGAGATCGTGGTCAGTGATACTGGACCAGGGATCGCACCTGAGTTTCTGCCGCATGTCTTCGAACGTTTTCGACAGGCGGATGGCTCGACTACGCGCACGCACGGCGGACTCGGCCTCGGACTCGCGATTGTGCGCCATCTGGTCGAACTGCATGGCGGCCTGATTGCCGCAGAGAACGTCAGTTCCGGTACGGGCGCGGTCTTCACTGTCAAACTTCCATTGCCGAGCACCGAGCTCAGTCGCGAGAGTCTGCCGCCGGCGACTCCAATCGAAAACGTAGCGGAAGTGGATCTGCAAAACCTGCGGATTCTCGTGGTTGAAGATGAGTTGGATGCGCTCGATCTGCTGACGATTGATCTAACTGCACACGGCGCGAAGGTGCAGGGCGCATCGTCGGCGGCACAGGCACTCGAACTGCTACGCGAGGACAAGTTTGACTTGTTGATTAGTGACATCGGCATGGCCGATACCGATGGCTACAACCTCATCCGGCAGGTGCGAACGCAGGAGGGTGAGCAGGGCAAGCACATTCCGGCGATTGCGCTCACGGCGTACGCGCGCACGCAGGATCGCATCCGCGCGATTACCGCCGGTTACAATACTCACGTCGCCAAGCCGGTCGAGATTAGAGAACTCGTCACGGTAGTTAAGTGCCTGACCGGCAAGATCTCTTAGATTAATCTGTGTAATCTGTGGATATAATAGCGGCCCCATGTCGCCGCAACGTTGCTCCTGGGCAATCACACCTTTATCAATCGCCTATCACGACGAAGAGTGGGGCGTGCCGGTTCACGACGACACGCGTCTGTTCGAGTTTCTGATTCTCGAAGGAGCACAGGCGGGTCTCAGTTGGGAAACGATTCTCCGCAAACGCGACAACTATCGTCGGGCTTTCGATGGTTTCAATCCGAAGAAAGTCGCCAAATATGAGGAGCGAAAAATTGCGGCACTGCTGAATGATGAAAGCATTATCCGCAATCGTCTCAAGATTAACTCCGCTGTAACCAATGCGATCGCGTTTCTCGAAGTGCAGCGCGAATTCGGAAGTTTCGCCGCTTACGTTTGGCGGTTTGTGAACGGGAAGCCAATCAAGCGCAAGCTGGGGCAACCGGTCGCGGCACACACGGAGATCTCAGACGCACTCAGCAAAGACCTGCTCAAACGCGGCTTTAAATTCGTTGGTTCGACAATCTGTTATTCTTTCATGCAGGCTGTCGGCATGGTGAACGATCATGATTCGAAGTGTTTTCGTTACCGGCAGATTAGAGCCGCGGATTAACACAAATTTCGTGGATTAAACGGAGGTCAAAATTTGTCACTAAAATCATTTTTATTAACGGCGCTCGCTTTTCTGTTGTTAGCCACCCAGGCACTCGCACAGAACCCGCAAGCAGCGCTGGCCACACTGCCCGAAGCCGACGCGCTGGTCTTCGTCAGTCCGCAACGCATTCTCAACGAAGCTGCGCCACGTGTGATGGACCCGGTCGAGTTGACAAAGATGCGCAACACTTTCGCAGACCTGAAGAAATCTACCGGTATCGAGCCGTCTTCTGTTGAATATCTCGTGTTCGCGGTGCGCGTTAACAAACCCGCGAGCGATCTGAGTTTCGTTGCTCCGGACGTCATGGCAGTAATCGGCGGTGACTTTAGTGCCGACTCGCTGATGACTCTCGGTCAACTCTATCTTCAGGACAAGGTGCGTGTTGAGCAGTACGGATCGAAATCAATCACGTTGATGAAGGTCGATCCGATTGTGGCTGAGGCGGAAAAGAATCCGATACTCAAACCGTTCACCGAGATCGGTGTGGTGCCGTTGTCTGCAAACTCGCTCGCGATTGGTAATCTGCGTTACCTCAAGTCGGCGATCGATGCGGCTAACGGTAACGGGCGTATCAGTGCGGCGTCGCTGGAGTCGTTGTTGCGCGATCCTAACGCGCTGATCTCAGCTTCGGGCGCGCCGCTCGCGTCGTTGGCGAAGAGTTTTGGCATGCTGGGACTGGAAAACACCTCGCGCGAGTCGCGCTGCGATACGCGCTTTGGCAACTTCTACGCTGCGCTTACAATGACCGGAACCAGCTTCAGCCTGCGCGGCGCAATGAATGCCGACAATCCGGACACGGCCAGGATTATCCAGGGCCTGCTCTGGGGATTGATGCAGCAAGGCATCAGCGCAGTGTCTGACAAAGACGCGCAGACGATGTTGAAGGCGCTCAAGATGACGGCGAAGGAAAGCGAGATCGTCGTGGAAGCCGATATTCCTGACAAGGTTGTGGCTGACATGCTGAAGTCCGCGTCCAAGCCGAAAGACGTAGTACCCGCTAAATCTACTGCGCCTGCGACGAAGCGGCCGGTGCGAAAGAAACGGACTCGTTAAGCCCAATTCAAGGAGAGGATCGAACCGATGCGTAAATCACTCAGCTTGTCCCTACTGACGTTTTCATTTCTGCTCGTAGTCTCGTTTTTGCTTGTGAACTCTTTTGACGTTGCGGCAACGTCATCTCAAAACGCAAACAGTCCCACGACGACCAATAAGAATCAGAACGACTCGAGATCGATCTCCGCACCGTCCGGCGGCGGGCAAGCGCAACAGGATTTCTCGAAGAACACCTGGGAACTCCCCGAGGATGCTGACAAAACAAAGAATCCAGTGGCGACTTCGGCTGAGTCGATAGAGAAAGGGAAAACGCTCTACCTCGAAAAAACCAAAGGCAACTGCATTTTCTGTCATGGTGAGACTGGCGCCGGCAACGAAGCAAACATGCCGCGCCTGCGCCGCAAGCCTGCTGACCTGACGAACAAGGAACGCCAGACCGCAATGACTGACGGCGAGATGTTCTGGAAGATCTCGAAAGGCATCACCGGCATCATGCCCGCCGGCGAGAAGCGCATGACCGAAGAGGAACGCTGGCATGTCGTGAATTACGTGCGCACGCTCGCGAAAGAGAAGCAATAGGAATATTTCACGCAAAGGCGCAAAGGAGGACGCAAAGGCGCTAAGAAAACCTTTGCGTCTTTCTTTGCGCCTTTGCGTGAAACTCTTTTAAAAGAACCGCTCCGCGTACTCCCGAATCTCCTTGAGCGACGAATCCGCGAGAACACGGAAGACCTTGACTTCGCAACCCGCGGGAATGCGCGGCGCCATCAGTGAATCCGTAATCACAAACGCCGCCGAACGCAACCCCTTCTCCCAATTGCGTTCGTGCGCGTCGCGAAAGCTCAGCGCATCCGCGTCGAGCCCCGCGGCTACCAACATCGTCCTGGCCCAACGCAAAAACTCAGGCCAGCGCGAGACGATCGCAACCAACGCGTCACGCGATGGCCTCGTTTGTCCACGCATCCTCTCGACCACTGAAGCCGAGTGCAGCACGAGCAAATCAACGTCCGGCTTAACTCGTTCTGCAAACTCGTCCATGTGACCATACAAAACAAGCGGCGCCGCTCCCGTCATCTCTCCATCAACTTCATCAGGACCAACGCCTTTCACTTTCACGGTGGTCACTGACGAGATCTCAGCCACGAGGATCTCGCGCAGATCCGGATCTGCCTCGAGCAAAAGAAAATGATCCGGTCGCTGCACTGAGAACGAGCGCTGTATTCCGGTCTGTATCTCCGCCAGCGAATAACCTTCTTCGCGTAAATTTCTAAAGAAACGCGCAATGATTTGATCGAGCGCCAGGCCCTCCTCGATCGGCTCGTCGTTTCGCGGGCGAACGTAAACGCCGCTGCCCTTGCGAAACTCAACCCAACCACGTCGCGCCAGTTCGCGATACGCGGAACTCACAGTGTTAGCGTGAATGTTGTAACGTCGCGCGAGGTCGCGCGTGCTCGGCAAGCGCTCCGACATCTTCAAGTCGTTGCTGACGATCCCGAGCACGATCTGCGTCACTAGCTGCTCGCGAATCGGAACTTCACTGCTTTTAGAAATCCAAAGGCGCATGGGAGATTTGACAGGATTTCAAGACTCACCGGATTATAAAGCATCAATGGACAAGGAAGCCGCAATTGCCGTCCTGACGGCGATGATCACGCCCGCAGTGCTGATTTCAGCCTGCGGCAGCATGATTCTTTCAACTTCTACGCGGCTAGGGCGCGTTGTCGACCGTGTGCGCTCGCTGTCCGATCGTCTGGAAAGTATGGCTGCCGGTGATAATCATGGCCCACCATCGACTGAACGACAGGCAGCAATCTTTCAACAACTCGACAAGCTCACCAGTCGCGCGCGTATCCTGCAACGATGCATGGTGACTTTTTACCTGAGCCTGGGAATGTTTGTCGCCACCAGCGTCGCGATCGGCATCGTGCCCTTTACCGGCAAACAAAGCTACAACATGATACCCGTTGGGCTTGGTCTGGCAGGTGCTTGTTTTCTTTTTTACGGCAG
>Ga0105248_10006860_pt1 | contig 12487 bp, 27 predicted proteins | sample KBSS34metaG_FD_81524 | JGI IMG/M metagenome (GOLD analysis project Ga0105248, IMG submission 81524) | Switchgrass rhizosphere microbial communities from Kellogg Biological Station, Michigan, USA - KBS S3-4 metaG | ecosystem: Host-associated > Plants > Roots > Rhizosphere > Soil | place... | reverse complement strand
CGCCACCGGCTCGAACGCCTCGAGGTGCTGGCACGCCGGCGCCAGGTTGAACGACCACAGGCCAATGTGCGCGCCGACGTCGACGATGCGGCGCAGCTGGCCCTTGACGCGCACCGCCTCGGCTAGCAGGGCAAGCTGCTTCTTCCCTTGGTAGGCGGCGCGGCCGTTGATGATCATGCGAGCCTTCGGCGTGGCCATCCACTGCGGCAGGTGCTGCTCGCCGGCAGGGAACCACCAGCCATCAACGTACTTGATCTGGCTCATGTGCAAGGATCTCCTCGAGTGCGCCGACGACCTCGTCGACGGTTATAGCTTCCATCGAGCGACGGCAGCCGGGACAGTTCATTCGGTTGCCGCACGCCTGGCCAGCGTGCCGCAGGTTCTTGTGCATCGCGTAGCCGGTGAACTCCGGGGCGATGAACTCCGACCAGATGATGACGCCAGGCACGCCCACGGCAGCAGCTGCGTGCATCAGGCCGCCCTCGGTGCCGACGAAGGCCTTGCACACCGAGAGCACCGCGGCCGCGTGGCGGAAGGTCGGCGTGATGGCCAGCTTCGTGCCGAACAGGTGGCCGCCGCCATTGCCGGCGCTGCATTGCACGAACTTCGTGCCCGGCATCGCGTCGACAACCTGCTCCCAGCGCCGCCAGAGCCACGCCTTGTTTGTGTGCCCGATGTCCTTCGTGTTGGGCTCGATCATCACCATGCCGCGGTAAGGCTCGGCGAACCGGAGCTCGTCGAGCGTGAACTTGATCTCGGCCGGCCGCGGCGTGTACTTCTTCCATTTCCAGCGCAGCGCCAGCTTGGCCAGGATGTATGGCCGCACGCCGGGCCCGTTCAGCAGCTTCAGCGCACCGGCCTCGTAGCGCGGCAGGATGTACGGCAGCCCGTTCCACAGGTCGATCCACTGCGCGCGGCCATGGCGATCGACGATCGCGACCTTCTTGCCGGTCTTGAGGTGCAGCGATCGCGCCTCGCCGGCTGCCATCAGCCAGTCACCGGCGCCCATTCTTGACTCGCTTGAATTCGTCCTTGCAAGACGGCACGAGATCGACCCAGACCTTGCGCCGATCGTCCTCGAGGTAGGGCCCGCGCGGGTCGTTACGCAGCAACGCGCCGGTGCCGTCGGTGAAGCGGATCGGCATGTCGGGCATGCGCAGCAGCAGGCGGGCGAGAACGTGGGCCCTCATGGTGTTTCGACGAGGGTGAAAGGCACGCGGTACGGCACGCGGTAGAACCGCTCCTGCCACCAGTCCATCGGGTGCTGCGTGACGTGCAGGTTCGTGCCGTCGGGAAAGCTCTTCTTCGCCGGCCTGCAGCACACCGAGGCCCACACGAACGAGCGCGCGTGGCTGAAGAGCGTCGCGATCAGCGTGTCGAGCTCGTCCTCCGGAATGTGTTCGAGCACGTCGCTGCAGAGCACGCCGTCGAACATCCCATAGGGCTTCTCGTTGTGATCCTCGAACGCTGGGTCGAAGAGCGTGACATTGAACCAGCGCAGGCCCAGGTCGCGATGCAGCCGGTGCGGCGCACGCCAGGCGTCGCCGGCGCCGCAGCCGTAGTCGAGCAGCGACGCGGCTTTGTGCTGCCGGCACAACTGCGCGATCTGCTTGCGGTGCTCGAGGATCGTCAGCCCGCGGAACGAGGCGCCGTCGGCGGCCATCTGGCGGTACAGGGGGATGAGGTTAGCCATTCCAGTTTTCCATGCACCACGAGAGGAGCCACACCAGCGCGCCAACGCTCACAACTGCGGCGATGGCTGCCGACGGGATGAACCACCAAGATAGCGGCGACAGTGCGGCCATGATCGCCAGCGGTAGCGCCGCAACAGCGGCCATCACGCCCCGGGCAACGAAACGGCGCCAATGCTTCACGCCTGCATCCTCCACACGCCGATCCACTCGCTCAGGTGCCCCTCGGTCTGGTGCTCGAGGTTGAACCCGAGATCCTGCAGTACCGCGTCGAGGTCGTGCGGCTCGTTGCCCGATCGCGGGTCGATCACCAGCGGCCCGCGGCCTGGCGGCAGCTTGATCACGACGAGGCGCTGGCAGAAGTTGTGCACGAGGCGGTAGAGCGTGGCGCTCGGGTCGGGCAGCTTGTGCAGGATCGAGAGCGCGAGCAGCACGTCGTAGACGCGCTGCGGCGTATAGGTGGCCACGTTCGCGATCTCGAACGAGCAGGGCAGCGAGCCCCGCAGCCGATTCGCGTCGACCACGCGCTCGGGCACGATCTCGATGCCGTGCATGTGGATCGCGCCGGCCTTCGCCATTTCCATCGCGATGAGGCCCTCGGCGCAGCCGACGTCCAGGCCGGTCAGCGGCTTGCCCTTCGCCTTGCACGATCGGAACTCGTCGACGACCGGCCGCATGCCGCGCATCTGGTCGACAAGCGTGCGCTCATGGTTTCCGCGGCCCATCGGGAACCATGTCTTCTGCACCTTGCCGGTGACCGCGGCCATCACTTGCCGCCCTTCTTCTTGGGGATGTCGGCGCCGGCGCGACGTGCGACGTCGAGCGCGATCGCGACGGCCTGCTTCTTCGGCTTGCCGGCGGCCTTCTCGGTCTCGATGTTCTTGCCGATCGCCTTGCGGCTGGGGGACTTGATCAGGGGCATGGCTTTACTCCTTGGGTTGATCGCGCTCGAGCCAGCGCCAGGCGGTGCCATCACGGAACTCGTCGAGGGTGAACTGGTTATCGGCCAGGATCTGCGCGAACCGCGTGCGCTCGAGCAGCGTCGGGCGCCGCGGCTGCAGCACGTTCTCCTTCGTCAGCGGCCCGGTGAGCGCGTGCGCTGCACCGCTTTGGCTGATCGCTGGGATGCCCTCGAGCAGCGCCGTGATCGCGCTGGCCGAGCTCCACGTCACGACAAGCGACGCGCCCTCGAGATCCTGCCGGAGCTCGATGTAGGCCTTCTTCTTGTCGCGCAGCCACGGGCGCACCTTGATGCGATGCCCTACGCCGAACTCCTTCAGCTTGGCCACGGTCTCGCCGCACCAGTCGCCTTTCTTGCCGAGCGTGGACTTCATGAAGTCGTCGCTCTGCGGGATCACGAGGATCAGGCCATCGTCGACGTTGGCGCGCCAGTGCTTGATCACGATGCCCAGCTTGCGCAGCCGTTCGCCGGTGCTCGTCTTGCCTCGGGGGTCGACCTGAAGCGCGTTCTTGGTCACGCGGAAATACTGCCCGCGCTGCGGGTCGGTATAACTATTGTCGCAATACCAGAACGGTGCACCGCCTTGCTTCGCTCTCGCCTGACACGCCAACCAGTAGTCCATCACCCCTTCGGTGCCGAAGAAAACGTCACCCTTGGCCGAGGCCGGCGCACCGGCGGCGAAGGCCTTGCAAATGAGCTTGCTCTTCTCCTTGTGAGGTACGGGGCGCAGGATCAGCGACATTCCTGTCTCCTCGCGGCCCAACGAGCCGTCATTCGTTCTGAGGCCGCGCGCCTGGATGCCTCACTCTTGCCGGCCTGACGGGCGAGCGCCTGGCGCGCGGCCATCTGCTGAGGATCCTTTGCGTAGCGCGCCTTCAGCGTCGCCGAGCGCTTGGCTCTCGTCTCTTGACTCGGCTTGCAGCCTGGAACGCCCAAGCCACCGTCTGCCATGTTGAGAAGGTCGGCGCCTGCGGCACGCAGCGAAGCGATGAGATCCCGTTCTGCCTGTTGCCAGTCGAGCATGCGTCCACGCGACTGAATGATTGGGCGCTGTTCTGCAGCCAGCAGTTCGCGCACCCACATTGCGCAACGAGAGGTGTTTTTGTGGCACATCTTGACGTGCACCGAGAGCCGGCTCGACAGGTAGCGATAGCTGGTCGCGCCGGCATAGCGCACGGAACCGTCGCGCGGGTCGATGAGAACGTAGAGCTCCTTCAGAGCCATGGCTTGCCCCCATGCGGCCGCAAGATCGCGTCGATGCGGCGCTGCGCCTGCTCGACCTTGCGCTGCGTGAGCTCGACGATCTGATCGCCGAAGAGGCGATGGAGCTCGGCAGGATATCGCTCGTAGTAGTCCGTCGTGACGACCATGCCTGGCCGGTCGACATAGATGTCGGGAATGCCACAGAGCTTGTCGGCCTCTTGGCCCCAGCCTTCGATGAGCTCGATCATCGGGTTGCTCGCCATCTGCGCGCTGTCCAAGCGCCAGCGCTCCCAAGCCCGCAGCAGCAGCTGAAGCCCGCTGACTGTGTCGATGGCCGGCGCGATGACCTTGGGCGTCATGATGCTGGCCCGCGCCACAAGCGCCGGCGCTGCGATGGTGGCGGCCAGGCCGCCGAGAAAGAATCGTCGTTTCATGGGAAGAACCAATAGTCAATGATGCGGACACAACCACCGCCGGCGGCAGCGATCGCCAGGCACGCGAAGAACCCGACGCACAGATGCTCGGCAAGAGCGAGCCAGCTGAATCGCGAGTTGTCGAAGAAGAACGCATTGAACAGGATCGCGATCGACACGAGGCCGATGCCAGCGGCCAGCGCGAAGACCGGGATCAGCAGAGCGCAGAAGAGGCGTCTCATGTGATCGCCGTCGCCTTCGCGATCGGATCCGCTTTGCCGGTGAAGATGCCCCAGCCTTCGGCCTTCATGCGAGCGAAAGGCTCGCCGCTCGCGATCTCGTCGTGATGCCATTGCCCGCATGCCATGTTGTGGAGCGCCACCTCGCGCCCGGCACGCCAGCCGGCGCAGATCCACTTTGGCGCGTGGAACTCGACGGGGATGCCCTCGACGAGAGCTCGCACGCCGATCGCGCTCGACCAGATATGCACCCAGCTGGCGCGCGCAAGCTGCTTCGCATCGCTCTCGAGCTTGCGCTTGTCGCCGGGATGCGCGTACTCGACGACGTCCTTCATGCCCTTCGCGCGCAGCCTGGCCGCGTGCTTCACGTGCCAGTGCGGCGGGCTGGCCATCAGAGCCGAGCCGATGCCGCGCTGGCCACGCACGAGGATGCAGCCGCCGGTGACCGCGTCGGTGCGCTGCGGCTTGAGCTCGAATCCGAGGCGCGCGAAGCGTTCGGCGCCATCGCCGGCAGGGAACCAGCCGCTGCCGTTGTGGCCGTGCACGCTGATCGCGTAGTAGGTCTTATCCTGGCGCTGCAGGTAGCCGTTCTCGCACACCAGCACGGTGCCGCCCTTCGCTTCCCAGGCCTTCGCGTAGCTCTCGTCTGGGCCGCGGTGCAGGTTCCACAGCACGAGCAGATCGTCGGGCCCGCTCGGGAAGCCGCGGCCGCAGCGGTAGTCATCGAACTGCGTGTAGCCGAGGCGCTTCAGCCCGTTCACGAACGCGTCGCGCCGATAGGTCGGCTGCTCGCGAATCTGCATGACGACGCGGCTCATGACCCGCGGACCTGCGATTGAATCCGCGAGATCGCGGGGTTGCCCAGCCTTGCGACGAAGCGGCGCGCGCTCTCGGCGTGCTCGGCGCAGTAGTGGCACAGGCGATTGCCGACCATCACGCTGTCGGTCGTCGGCCGGCCGCACGCACGGAACTGCATCGGCAGCTGCTCGCCGTTCGGGCCGAGGTTGGGCACGTTGGTGTTGCAGGGCATCAGAGCACCTCGCGAATGTCAGCCATCGGAAAGTGCGGCAGCGCGCTCTCCGGTGTGCAGTTGATGATCTCGATCCCGAGCGCCTTCGCGTCGCTGGCCATGATCGCCAGCTTGCCGATCCACTCGTCGAAGAGCATGGCCTGCACGAGGTTGCTCGGGTGATCGCCGAAGTGGTGCTTCTCGCCATTGGGCCCGAGCTTCATGTCGAACCCGAGCAGCAGGATCCTCGAGGCGCCCCAGCATGCAGCCACGCTGATCGCCTGCGCGCCGCTGTTGCCGTTCATGTGCACGCGCTGCCGGCACAGGCCGGTGACGCCGGTCGGCTTCAGCCGCGTCATCTTGAACCGCTCGGCTGCAGCGCCGTCGGCCGTCACCCATTCGGTGTGCATGTGCCGCAGCTTCGGGAAGTAGTGCTTGATCGCGGTGAAGTCACCGAAGTAGCAGGCATTCGCGAACGGCGCGCGCTCGAATGTGTTGTTGACCGCGATGACGTGGCAATGCTTGAACTCCTGGCGGAATTCGACGTGGCGCAGCTGCTCGTCGCTCAGGCTCGGGCCGCCGGCGATGATCACCGCGGGCAACGCTGACCATGCCGCTCGAGCGTAGGGTCGCGCGAGCTCGGGGCGGGCATCGGGGCAGCCGTGGCGCATGGTCATACCTCGTCGGGCTCGAGGCCGATGGTCAGGAGCTTGTGCTTCGCGCGCTCGAGCAGCCACACCACGTCGGCGCCATCGGACACAGAGCTCGCGAAGTATTCGGTCCCGTCCTTCCTGTAGCCGAGGACCACGATGACGCTCAGGTCAGCATCGCGCGAGGCATCGACGATGCGATCGACCGGAAGATCCAGCTTCGTGATCCCCTGCCAGCGGATCACCTGCGCAGTGCGCACAGGCGCGACGTCGGGATCGAAGCCTTCGGGCGGCTCGGACGGGTCGACGATCTTCATTGCAGCCTGAGCTCCCCGGTCTCGTACTTCTCGCGCTGGTCCATCGCGTTGTGCACGATGAGCGTGCGGTCCTCGAGCTCCTGCGCGTCGGGGCGGCACCAGCAGCGCCGCCCCTCTTCCCAGCCATCGACCACGTGCTCGCGCAGGTCGTTGACCGGGAACACGTGGAATGTGTCCATTCGCGTGGCTCAGTTCACCGGCACGCTGCCGGGAACTTCAGCACCGGCGTCGCGCACTGGCACAGGCACAGCCAATCGCCGTTTGCCATCTGCACGGCGGCCGCGGTGAGGCCCGATGGCATGTGGCGGAACTCGATCTTCATCGACGGCACGCCGGTCGTCGGGTCGGGGATCATGCGCAGCGGCCCGGCCTGCTCGGCAGTGCGAGCGTAGATGCCGTCCCCGTCGGGCTTCTGGTCGTCGCTCATGAGTCGATCGCCGCGTGCAGGCTGCGGATGTCGTGCATGCGATCGCGCAGCGCGTAGCCGAGCAGGGACCACACCTTGCGCTTCGCATCGGCGATCGCGAGGCGCTTGCCGATCTCGGCATCGAACATCGCCGGATCCGCGCATGCGCTCTCGCCGGTCACGGTGAACCCGTTGCGCAGCACGAGCACGGCGATCGTGAGCAGCGACAGGCTCGGGTGCGCGGCGCGACGCTCGTACTCCGTCGCCTTGACGCCATCGGATGCGAGCTCGCCGAGCACGCCGTGACGCGCCGTGAACGTGTGGATCGAGAAGATCGCGGCCTCGAGGTCGGCCTCTGCGATGCGCAGGCCTTTCGTCTTCGCTGCGTGTGCTGCGAGCTCGTGCTCGGTGACGGTCATGGGCATGATGGTCCTTGCGGGTTATGCAGCGAACAGCTGCGCGGGTTGGTCATCGTCGAACGCGAACACGTCCGCTTCGAACGCGCCGGCCTCGTAGATCCGGATCACGACGCCAGGCTGCTCGAGCGAGTCGGCGCCCTCGAGCGGGTAGCGCTTGCGCGCGATCAGGTCGACGACGAGCGCATCGTCGGCCCACACACCGGCATCGGTGAGCGAGTCCTCGACGGCGCGGGCCAGCTTGGACGCGTCGGGCTTCTTCTGCGGCCAGGTGCGCCGTGTCTTCGGCGCGCTCTTCGGCTTGGGCAGCGTGAAGGTCATCAACACGACGAGCGGGCCCTCGAGCGTTGTCGCTTTCGCCTGCTTGGCCATCGCGACTGCGGCCTGCTTCGTGACCTGCTCGCGCCATGGGCGATGCCGCTTGTTGTCCTCGACCATCAGCGGGCGATCGCCACGCATGCCGACGAACTTCTTCGAACCCTGCGGGATCGGCAGCCCGTACACGACGATGCGGATCATCGCGGCGCGTGCAGCATGCACGAGGCGATCGCCAAGAGCGCGGCGATGAACACGAGCGACGGGCCGATCACCCACTGCCAGGCCTCACGCGTCGTCACGCCGCGCCACGCATCATCGGCCTCGAGCAGCACGACCGGCGGCTCCGGGCACGCCTCGCAGCGGTTCGCGATGTCGTCGCAGTCGTCGCCGCAGTAGCTCGAGCGCATCGGCTCACAGGTCCGCGGCAGAGCTCGCATCGGGCAGCCATCGTGCGTCAGCAGCTGCTCGACCGTGCAGCGACATTCGCCCAGCGCACAGGGGTAGTCGAAGGCCGTCGGCAGGTGCTTGCACCGGGCGTCACGGATCGTAACGAGGGGGATCGCTCGGGCATTCATTGCTTCAGTCCTCCGGGTTTGTGACGACCATTGTGCGACACGGCGCAACGTTTGGGAACAGCTGGAAACGCTAAGCCGGGTCGGACTCGAGCATCCGTAGGGCAGCGCGCCAGATGCCACGCTGGGCGATGGTGAGGCGCTCGCCGTTGCGTTCGCGGCGGCGCAAGGCGTGGGCCCACGCGAGCGGCTCCTCGGGCGGCTTGGCGAAGAGGCCGCGCAGCTTGTGCAGGATCTCGACCTTGTCGGCCTTCGTGAGCGGCCAGGGCGGGGGATCCTTCGGCATGCCGCGCATGCGAGCTCGCTCGGTCTCCTCCCACTGCTGCACCTGCGTGATCTCGGGCCAGCGCACCGGCTCGGCGCCGTAGTGGGCGCAGCAGAGGTGGCCGATGCTCACGGACCAGCGGTTCGGGCAGCCTTTGGCCTGGCACATGAGCTCGGGGGTGAAGCCGACAGAAAAGCCGCCCGTGTCTGCGGTTTGCTGGTCGCGCCGCTCGTCGAATTTCTTGCTCATGCCTCGTGGTCCTCGTGGAATTGCCCCTCGATGGTCTTGGCCCAATTCGCGGGCTTCACGAGCCATTCGAGGGTGAGCGCGAAGGGTCTGCGCCCGGGGGTTGCGGGAGCCTTGCCGGTGAGGAAGGCGCTGCGGCTGCAGTAGGCGAAGAACTTGGCGAAGAACTGAAGACCGGTCTCGGCGTCTGTCCATCGCTTGGCCACTGCTCGCTCGCGCCAGCGGGTTCGCAGGTGATCGGCTCGAGCTCCTCGCCACTCCTCGGGGTCATGCTGCGTTGTGGCGGGGAGGATCTTCGCCCAAAGCTCGAGCACCTTCAGGTGCGGGCAATCGGGTGGGACGTATGGCCCGGCGCGCTTGTCGGGTATGCCGTCAAGGGGCTGCTGAGGCGAGGCCTCGGCGAACGACGAGGACGACCCTGCGATAGCAGGGTCAGTCTCTTCTGTATCTGCTTCTGCTTCTGCTTGGGTTAACTTGGTTAACGTGTGAACCTTGCCGTTAACATGAGGGCCGGATGCTGCCTCAGATTTGCGCTTTTGGCGCAACGCAGCCATTGCAATTCGCGATCTCTCTCGACGGTCGTCGGCGCTCTGAATGGCGCGATATTTGGCGTGGTTGAGGAGAACCCAGCCCCCTTCGGCCGGCGCGATTCGGCGCCCCTCGTGCTCCTTTGTGCGGCTCCATGGATCGGGCGCCTCGAACGAAGAAATGGCGTCAATACAGGCTTGCAGAGGGACGCGGGCCCGTCCGGCAAGGCCTGGAACCGACGCGCCGACGTAGCCATTCTGGTCAGCCATGGCGAGCATGGTGATCCAGACGATGCGGGTCGTGTCGGGGGCCTGCCAGATAGTCGAGTCGGTCAGCGTGCTGTCGAGCTTTGTGTAGGCCATAACATCATGCTAACAGCTAACGGACACGCAGAGTTGAGCGCAATTCGAGCTCATTCTGGGCCGCGATGAAGTCGTCGAAACCCGAGTCGCTCACCTCGGGCACGGGGATCGGCTCAGGCAGCGGGGGCGGCGGCACGCATGGCACGAGCTCGAACAGCGAGTCGCTCCACGCCATGTGCACACCCTGCTGCCGCACGTCGGTGCGGCGCATGGCCGTCAGGCCACAGCTGAGGCGATGATCCTGCGGCGCGGCCGCGGCTGCACCGGCGTCTCGACAGGCGGCGGCGTCTGAGTCACCGGCACCGCCTTCGCTCGAGCAGCGGGCTTGCGCGGCGTCTTGACGACGGCCAGCGTCATCACGGGCAGCGGCGCACCCTCGTAAATGTGCTCGTAGGTGAGAGGCATGCCCTTCGATCGCGCGTATCTGACGAGGTTGCGCGCCAGGCGCGGAGGCAGCCAGTGCTCGGCCTGCACCTGCTCGCGGCTCTCGTGCATCGACCACACGGCACGCGTGCAGTCGATCGAGCGAGCCATGCTCGCGCCGCTCTCGAGGAGGGCCTTGCGGATTTGCTTCAGTCGGTCGGTCATATCGGTCTCTTTCCACACTTCGACGAATGGAGTGTACGCGCATCGCACGAATTGCGCAAATACCCGTTGCGCAACTGGTGCGGAACGCGTACATTATGGGTGTGGGCTGCAGTGTGCAGCGAAGGAGAAAAGCGATGGACTACAAGGCGAAGCAAGCGGCGGAAGCGGCGGGTGTCGCGGCGCTGGTGGCGTGCAATCCGCACCTCGTGCCGGCCGCCTCGTGCAAGGGCGGCGCGCTGATCGCGGCAAGCAAGAACATTCGGATCGAGCTCGCGCTCGCATTCCCCGGCGTCAAGTTCTCAATCAAGTCGCGCCGGTTCAGCATGGGCGACGCGATCGACGTGTCGTGGGTCGACGGGCCCTGCAGCGTGCAGGTCGACGAGATCATCGACCGATACAGCGCGGGCAAGTTCGACGGCATGGACGACAGCTACACCTACAGCCGCAGCTACTGGCCGAAGGCCTTCGGCGACGGCAAGTATGTGCACAGCCAGCGCCGGATCAGTGACAAGGCCTACGCGAGCGCGATCCGCACGATGGCCACGAAGTACGCCGGCAACCTGGCAGAGCTCGGCATGCCGGCCCCCTCGCTCGAGGGCTTCCGGCGCGGCGACTATCGCAACGTGCTGATGTACGCGAACGGGTGGAGTCGCGAGACGGTGGCCGACGTGATCAACGAGATCGCCTACTCGCGCAGCTGGGCGATCACGAAGCCCTACATCCGCAAGAGCGAGGAAAGGCTGGTGAACGCGTGAGCTCATGGGTCGTCATCGAGAAGGCATCGCGACGCGTGCTGTTCGAGACGTTCAGCGCGCGCATCGCGGGCGCGATCAACCGGGCGAAGTACGACGTGATCCCGATCGCGAAATACCTCGCCGATCTCAACCGATCAATCAGGTCTGTGCCGTCGGCGCAGGGAAGGGTGACGAGGCGATGAAGATGAACCGACCCAAGTTCGCGCCATCGAGCGCAGCTGCACCGAAAGGCGCGGCGGTGCTTCTGGTGCGCAAGCAGCTGGCCGCCGATCGCTTCGTCGCGATGGTCGTCGAGAACTACGGGCTCACGCGCGCCCAAGCGATGGCAGCGATGAACACGCTACTCAAGGCTCGCGTGCTCGAGCTCGGCGCGAACGATGGTCAGTTCCGCATCAAGCACGGCGCATTCTGCGATCCGGTCGTGATGCGGCGGGCCGCTGGCCTGCCTGATGAACCCGAGCCTGTGGTGCGCCCCGGCTCGATCCTGTGGTGAGCTCATGAAGGTCACCATCCCGCCGCCGAACATGCGAATCCGACCGCGCTGCCCTGGCTGCAATGGCACGCTCACGCCGCGCATGGTCCACGAGGGTGTGGCGTTCTCGAGGGTGCGCGTGCAGCTGAGCGAGACGCCGGCATGGCCGACGCAGCCGCAGAAGCTGCCAACGCCGATCGCGTTCGATTCGCTCTGGTGCTCGGAGGACAACCGCGTGCGCGTCGCCGAAATCAGAGGCAAGTTCTTCGTCTCGATCGCCGGCGACAACTTCGCCGGGCCGTTCAAGACCGCCGCAGCAGCGAAGGAGTACGCATGCTGAAGCGCCATAGCCCCGGACCATTCACCGTGCAGACGGTGGACGACACCGACTGCAAGGGCATCATCGACGCACGAGGTCGCCAGTTCGCATCGACCGACGGCGTCGAGAACGAAGACGAGGACACCGCGAACGCAGCACTCTTGGCGGCGTCGGCCGAGCTCGAGGTGATGCTCGCCGAAACGATCGGCATGCTCTCGGCCCTGATCGACGATCGCTCGCCCCTGCCGGCCGCGGCGCGCTCGGTGCTGCGCAAGCAGCACGACGACGCGCTGAAGCTGCTGCACCGCATCGCGCACGGGGTGACCACATGAGCGCGATCAGGATCTTCTACGAGCACGCGCTCGAGGCGGCGCGGGCCCACGCTGACGCCGGCGTCGCCGACATGCACGCACGCCGTGAGCTCGCGCTGCACGCTCCGGTCCAGCCTGGCGGCGTGATGGAGTTCACCCGCCGCGGCAAGACGCGCAGGATTCGCGTGAAGCAGGTCTTCGTCAGCTACGACGAGCGGCGCGGCATGCTCTGGCACTACAGCGGGAAGCTGATCCGCGTCGATGGCACCGACGGCAAGATGAGCGAAACGTGCTCGCTGCCGATCGAGCTCGGCGAATGAGCGCCGCACGCGAGCGCCTCGAGGCGATGAAGCGCGCGCTCAAGGAGGGCCGCGGCTTCTGCTGCAAAGCTTTCCTGATCCACAGCCCGCGCGCCGAGCACCTGCCGCCCGTCGACGTCGGCAAGG
>Ga0105248_10006858_pt1 | contig 12489 bp, 10 predicted proteins | sample KBSS34metaG_FD_81524 | JGI IMG/M metagenome (GOLD analysis project Ga0105248, IMG submission 81524) | Switchgrass rhizosphere microbial communities from Kellogg Biological Station, Michigan, USA - KBS S3-4 metaG | ecosystem: Host-associated > Plants > Roots > Rhizosphere > Soil | place... | reverse complement strand
TCCCGACCGCGCTCGTGACGACGCCGGAATCGCTCAGCCTGATGCTGACTCGGGAGAGCGCGCGCGACGAGCTCGCCGCAGTGCACACCGTGATCGTCGACGAATGGCACGAGCTGATGGGCAGCAAGCGCGGCGTCCAGGTCGAGCTCGGCCTGGCCCGGCTCAAGCGCTGGAACCCCGGCCTCGTCGTCTGGGGCCTGTCGGCGACGCTCGGCAACCTCGACGAGGCGATGCACGTGCTGCTCGGCCACGAGCGCGGCCGCTCGGTGCGCGGCCGCGTCGACAAGACCCTCGTCATCGACACGCTGCTGCCGGCGAACCCGGGCCGCTTCTCGTGGGGCGGGCATCTCGGCAAGCAGATGCAGATGCCGGTCGTCGAGGAGATCGAGCGCTCGGCGACGACGCTCGTCTTCGTCAACATGCGCTCGCAGGCCGAGGCGTGGTACCAGTTCATCCTTGACGCGCGGCCCGACTGGGCCGGAGTCGTCGCGCTGCACCACGGCTCGCTCGACAAGGAGGTGCGCGACTGGGTCGAGCTCGGCCTCAAGGAAGGGCGGCTGAAGGCAGTCGTCGCGACCTCGTCGCTCGACCTCGGCGTCGACTTCCTGCCGGTCGAGCGGGTCCTGCAGATCGGCTCGGCCAAGGGCGTCGCGCGGCTGCTCCAGCGCGCCGGCCGGAGCGGCCATGCGCCGGGGCGCGCGAGCCGCATCACGCTCGTGCCGACCAACACGCTCGAGCTCGTCGAGGCGGTGGCGGCGCGGCGCGCGGCGACGGCGGGACGGATCGAGAAGCGGGCGACCCACGACAAGCCGTTCGACGTCCTCGTCCAGCATCTCGTGACGATCGCCCTCGGCGGCGGCTTTCGCGCCGACGATCTCTACGCCGAGGTGAAGGGCGCGTGGGCGTATCGCAAGCTCACGCGAGCCGAGTTCCAGTGGGCGCTCGACTTTGTCGTCCAGGGCGGCGCGAGCCTCGCCGCGTACCCCGAGTACCACCGCGTCGTCGCCGACGCCGAGGGCGTCTATCGCGTCCCGAACCGTGCGATCGCGCGCCGCCACAAGCTCAACGTCGGCACCATCGTCAGCGACTCGTCGATGCAGGTGAAGTACCTGTCGGGCGGCCGCATCGGCGTCGTCGAGGAAGGGTTCGTCGCGCGGCTGAAGAAGGGCGACTGCTTCGTCTTCGCGGGGCGAACGCTCGAGTTCGTCCGCGCCGAGGAGATGACGGCGTACGTCAGGCGCGCCGACGGCAAGAAGGCGTTCATGATCGCCTGGGCCGGCGCCAAGATGCCGCTCTCGAGCGAGCTCGCCGACGCCGTGATGGAGGTCCTCGCCGACGCGGCGCAGGGCGACTTCTTCGACCCCGAGATGGAAGCGGCGCGGCCGATGCTCGAGACGCAGATGGCGCTGTCGCGGATCCCGACGCCGAAGACGCTGCTGATCGAGAAGCTCGATTCGCGCGAGGGCCGGCATCTCTTTCTCTATCCGTTCGCGGGCAGGAACGCCCACATCGGCCTCGGCAGCCTGCTCGCGTGGCGGCTCGCGAGGAACAATCCGAACACGTTCTCGATCGTCATCAACGACTACGGCCTCGAGCTGCTCTCGGCCAAGCCGATCGACCCGACGCCGCTCGTCGACCAAAGCCTGTTCGAGGAAGGCGACCTGCTCCACGACGTCCTCGCCAGCCTCAACTCGAGCGAGCTCGCGCGCCGGCGCTTCCGCGAGATCGCCCGCGTCTCGGGGCTGATCAGCCAGGGATTTCCGGGGCAGGGGAAATCGACGCGCCAGCTGCAGGCGTCGAGCTCGCTCTTCTACGAGGTGTTCCGCAAGTACGACGGCGCGAACATGCTGCTCGGCCAGGCCGAGGGCGAGGTGCTCAGCCAGGAGCTCGACATCAAGCGGCTGCGCGAGGTGCTGAAGCGAATGCGCGAGCAGCGCGTCGTCTTCGTCGACCTCGCGGTGCCGAGCCCGTTCGCGCTGCCGCTGATGGTCGAGCGCTTCCGCGAGAAGCTGACGACCGAGAAGCTGAAAGACCGGCTCGACCGAATGCTGAAGGAGATGGAGCGCGAGGCCGAGCGGGCGTGATGCGCTTGCATGCGCGCCGCCGCGGCGCGATCAGCGCGGCAGCGGCGGCAACGTGCGCAGGTAGGCGACGATGGCGTCGAGGTCCTCGGCGCGGATGCCCGCGTACCACGCGAACGGCATCGGCTCCTGCAGCTTCCTGCCGTCGCGTCCGACACCGTCGGTGATCGCACGCTTGATCTCGGCGTCGCTCCATGCGCCGAGCCCGAGCTCGCGATGCGACGTCAGGTTGCGCGACACCGCGCCCTGCCAGCTTTCCGGCAGTCCCTTGACGAACGTCGGCAGGAACGGCCGGCCGCCGGCGCCGAGGGCGGTGTCGAGCAGGAGCACGCCGCGCTCCTGCGGCGTGTGGCATTCGAGGCAGTGACCGATGGTCGCGAGATAGGCGCCGCGCCGTACCGGATCGGCGAGGTCCTGCGGGCCGAAGCCGCGATCGGCGGTCGCGAACGCCTCTCGCCGCACCGGACCGCGATAGACGGGTGCCGGCAGCGCACGGCGCACCGCCGGCACCGAGCGCAGGTAGGCGACGATGGCGTCGAGGTCGCCGGGAAGGATCGCCTTGAAGAAATTGGCGGCCATCGGCGGCGCGAGGGGATGGCCGGCCTGCGCCCCGCGCGCCGGCCGCTCGCCGTGCGTGATGGCGCGCTTGATCTCGTCATCGCTCCACGTTCCGATCCCGGTCTCGCGGTCGGGCGTGATGTTCGCGGCGACGCCGGCGAAGGGCGGGATGTCGAAGCCGATGCCGCCGCCGGCGAGCTCCTGCGCCGCGATCGCGCGCCCCTGCGCGTCCTTGGGCGTGTGACAGTTGCCGCACGCCATGATCGTCGTCACCAGATAGTGGCCGCGCTCGAGCGTCGCGTCCTGCGCCGCGGCCGGCGCAACGCCGAAGCACAGCACGGCGGCCAAGGCGAGGACGCGCGCAGGGATCATCGACCGGACGGCGAGTGTCATGCGAGTTGAGGATGAGGCAAGTGGACAACGCCGAAGCGATCGCGAGAATGGTAGCGTCGCCGCCCTTGTTCCACGCACCCGCGCACCCACGCATCGACGAGGACCCATATGACTGCCTATGGCCAACGCATCTTGTCGAAAGACATGGAGGGCGACGACGTCACCGAGCTGCAGATCCGGCTCGCCGGATTTCGCGGCACCGTTCCCGACGGACAGTTAGGCTCCGGCACCGAGCTGCAGGTCCAGAAGTTCCAGCAGGACTTCATGAGGATGGCCCCGCCGACACGCGTCGTCGACGCCGCCACCTACCGCGCGATCGACGCGTTCGCGGCGCGTTATCCGATCGATTTCGCTCAGCTCAAGTGTCGCTGCGGCACGTGCGGCGGCTTCGGCAGCGGCAAGTTCCGCGGCCGCTTCCAGCCGGGCGCGGAGAACCGCGAGGTCGGCAACCTGTACGAATATCCGGGCGTCCACCGCATGCTGCTCTGGGCCGTTCGCGCGGCCTTCTTCTACATGCCCGAGCACAAGTTCTCGTTCAGCTCGGCGTATCGATGCAGCGTCGACAACCAGCAGCACAATCGCAACACGACGAACCACCAGGGCAAGGCCGTCGACCTCGACATCGCCCTCGCGCCGAACGAGTCGAAGCGCGACGACCGCGACAAGTGTGACGCGGTCCGCGGCAGGCTCGTCGAGCTGTCGGACGCGCAGATCGGCTGGGGCGCGAAGAACCGCAAGTCGCTCGAGCCCTCGGACATCGCGCCGACGTGGGTTCACTACGACGTCCGCCAGTACGAGGCGAAGTACCTGCGCGACGAGTTCTTCTGCCATGACCTCGCCGGCCTGAACAGGGTGATGCCGATCGCGGTCTGACGCCGCCGAAGAAGGGCGGTCGAAACTCGGCGGGGTGCTAGCGCGCCGCCGACCCGACGCTCGCCTGGCGACCCACCTTGCCAACCCGTGAACCGGGAAGCACCGCGAGCCCGACCCGGCCGAGACCGAACACGACGATGCAGAGCGCGTAGCCGGCGAGCTTGACGATCGAGAACGCGCCGACCGCGAACAGCACGATCGTGCCGACGCTCGGCATGCCGAGCGTCGGCAGCGCCAGCGCCGCGAGCGTCGCGATGTCCTCGAGCGCGTCGGCGCCGACGGCGATCGCGGGCAGCCAGCCGAGCGCGAGCAGCCAGCGCGGCCGCGGCTGCCCGGGCCGACGCCAGCCGGCGAGCCACGTGAAGACGCGCGAGGCGAGGCGAGCGATCAGGTAGCCGAAGGCGGCGATGAAGACGAAGTCCCATGCCATCGCCCACGCCGGCGACGCCGCTCGATAGCGATCCGCGACCGCCGCGTTGCGAAGCCCGCCGGGCGGCGCGACCTCGCAATCCGGCCGCACGCGGCGGATGTCGACTGGCCACGGCGACACCGTCGCCAGCTGCTGCATCGCGAAGCTGCACGCCGCGGCCGGGCCGTCGCGCCAGCTTGCCCTGCCGGTGTCGAGGTCGGCCGGCGCGAGCAGGTTCCAGCCCGACAGGATCATCGCCAGCACGGCGACGACGGCGGCGGCGAGCGCCGGCCAGAGCTTGCGCCGTTCGTCCCAGACGCTCGGGCCATCGGCGTCGCCGTCGTCACGCGCCCGGACGTCGACCGCGATGCCGCGGGCCTGCGGCTCGACGCCGCGCTTGCGCTCGGCTGCGGCCTGCGCGGCCTCGGCGTTGGTCATCACGATCTGGGTTCGCATCTCGCGCAACGTCATTCCGGCGAGCGTCCAGTACGGCGTGTCGTGCAGCGGGTCGTGGCGCAGCGGCAGCGTCGCGGGGAAGCGGCGCTGGCGCGGCATGCCGAGGTCGTCGTAGGGCAGCTTGCCGTCGCTCGGCAGCGACGCCAGCGGCGGCACGCCGAGCTCGGCGGCAACCTCGTTGACCATCCATTGCAGCGAGAGGTCGCTGAGGCCAGTACGTTGATCGGGGTAGACGCTGCCCGGTCGGGTTGCCGCGTAGCTCCCGCCGACGTCGCAATGGACGCCGGGAAACCAGAGCTGCTTCAGGGTGCGGCCTTCGCGGTCGAAGTCGCTCGCTGCGTCGTAGAGGCGCGGAACGAACGGCCAGCGATGCTCGTCGAGCGCGAGCGCGTGGCGCACGTGATGGATCTTCGGCTTGTCGTGGAAGGTCGCGGTCGACGGGTTGTCGCGCGAGCCGAGCAGCGGCAGGCCGACCGACTCGACGGTGTCCCAGACGCCGACCCAGTGGACCGCCGCCGGGCGCGAGAAGTTTCGCCGCACCTCGTCGGCGAGCTCGTTGCGGGTGACGTGCGTTTCCTCCTCGGCCGGTTGCGTCGCCTCCGCCGCGGCCTTGCCCGGCCGCGCCATGCCGACGTGCAGCATGCGGCCGAGCGCGCGTCGCCAATTCTTGCGGCCGTGCACCTGTTCGGGCTCGGGAGGCTGCGAGAAGTAGATCCTGACGAGGGTCGGGATCAAAGGCTCGTGCTCGCGCTCGAGGACGCCGAACAGGTTGACCATTCCGACCACGGCACGCGCAGTGAAGGCACCGCGCGAGAAGCCGAAGCAGAAGATGCGGTCCGCCGGCCGCCAGTTCTGCATCAGGAAGCGGTACGCCTCGCCGATGTTTTCGTAGACGCCGCGGCCCGACGCCAGCCCGGCGATCCGGTCGGCGCGCCGCTTTAGCAGGTCGACCAGCCCGGTCGGCGGCGCCGCGTCCGGCGTGCCGACGCCCGGGTCGTAGTACAGCAGGGTGGCGGCCGGATCGGCGTGCTTGCGCAGATAGCCGTGCAGGAGCAGGACGTTGGTGTCCTGGACGCCGCCGGTCAACGTGTTGTTGGTGCCGTCGCAGCAGACGACGAGATTGCGCGCCTTCTCGTTCGCCGAGTCGGCACTCGCGGGGGCGGCGGCCTGGTGCATGGCGCCATTCTGTCCGCAGACCGCCGCATCGACGGTCGAGGCGAGGCGCAGCGCCTCATCGAAATCGATGAAGCGCGGCGCCGGCAAGCCGGCTCGATCAGAACGTCGGCTCGGTCTCCTGCAACGCCTCGTAGAGCTTGGCGAAGGCGGCGTCGGGGCTGCCGTCGGCGCTGCCGCAGAGCGCGCGCATCTTCGCCGGCAACGACGCGAGCGCCGCTTCGGCGCTGCTCTTCTGGGCGACGGTCGCGGCGAGCGCGCAGGCGCTGCGCAAGGTCACGTCGAGCGCCCCGTCGCTGTCGGACGAAGGCTGCGTCGCCTTGCGGATCGTGTCGGCGACCGGCTGCGGGAAGCCGATCGTCTCGACCCAGAGCGCGCCGACCGCGGCGTGGTCGATGCCGAACGCCTCGGCCTCGACCGCGGCCAGCTCGGCGCCGCGAACGACGGCGAAGCCGGTGAACATGACGTCGGCGATCTCGGGATACGTCTGGCACAGGATCAGGTGGCCGGTGGCATGGAGCAGGCCGCACACGTACGCCTCCTCCGCGTCGGCGCCCAGGCGTGGCGCCAGCTTGCTCGCGGCGGTCGCGGCCACGAGCGCATCGCGCCAGAAGGTGGGCAGGTCGATTCCCGGGATGTCCTTGAACGCCGACGAGACGCCGCAGGCGACGATCAGCTTGTTGAGCGCCTGCATGCCGATCAGCGCGACGGCGGCGTCGATCGATGCCATCGAGCGCTGGCCGCCGAAGAACGACGAGTTCGCCAGGCGCAGCACCTTGGCGCTCAGCACCGGGTCCTGCGCCAGCGCTTCGCCGATCCGGCGCGAGTCGACGTCGGGATCGCGCAGCGCCGCGATCAGGCGCTGGACGACGCGCGGGATCGTCGGCAGCTCGACCTTGCCGGCGGCGATGTCGTTGATGAAGTTGGGCCGGCGCACGAGGTCCTCGGCCGGGATCGGCGCGCGCTCCTTCTTGATCGGCTCGAGCGTGTACGACGGCGTGTATGCGACGGTGGGGTCGCCCGCGGCCTTCATCGGCGCGCCGCCTTCGCGCTCTCGGCGCGATGCTCGGGCCGCATCGCCATCCGGGTCCGGCAGCCGCGCGCAAAGTTCTCGCAGCCCCAGAACTCGCGGCCGCCTTCGCGCGCCGTCCGCTCGATCAGCTTGATGCCGCAGCTCGCGCAGGTCGGCCGCCACCAGTCGCCCTCGAAGGCGACTTGCAGCAGCGCGTCCTGCTGTGCCTGATCGCGGCCGGCGATCAGGCGAAGCAGCCCGTCGACGTCGTGCAGGCCGATGCCGTTGGCGTCGGCGAACTCGCGCGCGTCGGCGCTGAAGTCGGAGGTCGTCACGAACTGGCCGCGCGCGATGCCGTGCTGCGCCATCACGGCGCCCAGCTCGCGCACCTCGCGGACGCCGACCTTCTGCCGCATCCACTCCTTGCACCGGACGATGCCGACCGGGGCATCGCCGCTGGCGTGGTGCGCCGGATACAGCCAGATGTCGACGCCGCCGTCGGCGCCGTGCGCCTGCGACCTCGTCGCGAAGCCGGCCTGCGCGAACAGCGTCTCGACGACCGCTTCGAAGCGGCGCCACTCGATCAGCGCGAAGACCTCGCGCGACCAGCGATCGAGCGCGGCGGGCGTCGGCGCGAGGCGGGGCGAATTGGCGGCGTCGCGCGCCGGCATGATCGCCGGCTCGGCGATCCGGCCGGCGCGAATCAGGCGCGCGGCGATCGCCCGCGGCAGGCGCTCTTGCTCGGCGTCGAGGCCGGTTGCGCGCGCGGGAGGGTCCTGGCGCCAGGGCATGGCGTGTCTCCAATGGAGGGGAGACCGATGTTAGGAAGCGGCGGTCGCGCGTGCGCGTCGCCTCGCGCGCGGCGCGTGAAGCCCTGCACGGCGAATCGCCGTGCAGATCGATACAACCGTCGGGTGGCCGTCAGGCCCCGGCGCGAACCAGCCGTAGCGGGAACTTGGACTGGCCGTTGTTGGCCCGCACCTTGCCGTTGGCGAAGCTGATCAACCAGGCGTTGAGGTCGTCGTCGCTGCCCGCGCGCGTCGCCCAGAACAGCTTCGCCGGCGTCTGCGGGAACGCCTGCGAGTCGATCCGCGGCTTCTTCTTCGTCGTCATGTCGACCAGGGCGACGAGCTCCTCGCGCGCCGGAATTCGCCACGCCTTGCCTTCGCGCTGGGCGATCGCCGTGGCCGCCTTCTTGGCGCCCGCGTAGCTGAAGGTCGCGGCCTTGCCGCTGCATGCCTTGCCGTCCCAGTGCGTTCCCTCGACGCAGCGGTGCCAGACGAGGTGGCTCACCGAATCGGTCACCTCGTGGCCGTCCGCGGAGATCGCGAAGCGCCCCTGGGCGTGAGCGACGCAGGCGGTGAGCGAGATCAGCGCCAGGGCCGCGATGCGGGGGCCGAGCGCGGCCGCGCGTGACAGTGTCATGGGATCTCCGACGTCCGGCTCGGGTCCGGAGCGGACCGCGATGCGGGCGAATTATAGAAATGAACCCATCGCTGCAAACGGCCCGTGCGCCCGGGGCGCTCGTCGTGCCAACGGTGTCGCCGATCGCGGTGGCTATCCTCGGGCTCGAAAGGACGCGGATGGACACCGATATCCTGGTCGTCGGCGCCGGCCCCGCCGGTCTTGCCGTCGCGGCGGCGCTGAAGGCGAAGGGGCGCCGGCCGCTCGTGATCGAGAAGGCGACGCAGGTGGGCGCGTCGTGGCGCGATCACTACGAACGGCTGCACCTGCACACCGTCAAGTCGCTGTCGGCGCTTCCCGGGCTTGCCTTTCCGGCCGATGCGCCTCGCTACGTGCCGCGCCAGGGCGTCGTCGACTACCTCGTCGCCTATGCGGCGCATGCCGGCATCGAGCCTTGCTTCGGCGCGGAAGCGACCGCGATCGTTCGCGACGGCGACGGCGCATGGCGAACGACGACGCGATCGGGCCGTTCCTTCCGCTCGCGCGCCGTCGTCGTCACGACCGGCGCCAACAACGTCCCGTCGCCGGCGGAGATCGAAGGCGAGGAGACGTTCGCCGGCGCCATCCTTCACAGCCGCGACTACCGCAACGCCGCGCCTTTCGCCGGCCGGCGCGTCCTCGTCGTCGGCCTCGGCAACACCGGCGCGGAGATCGCCCTCGATCTCGCCGAGCACGGCGTCGCCGTCGCGCTCTCGGTGCGCTCGCCGGTCAACATCGTCCTGCGGGATGTCCTCGGCCGGCCGACGCAGAAGACGTCGATCCTGCTGGCGCGGCTGCCGAACGCGCTTGGCGACGCGCTCGCGCGCGTGTTCCGCGACCTCAGCGTCGGCGACATCGCCCGCTGGGGCCTCGAGCCCTCGCCGCTCTCGCCGCTGCGCCAGCTGCGCGAGCACGGCAAGACGCCGGTGATCGACGTCGGCACGCTGGCGCGGATCAAGTCGGGCGAGATCGCCGTCTATCCGGCGATCAGGCGGCTCAACGGCGATGGCGTCGAGTTCGTCGACGGCCGCATCTGGAACGCCGATCGCGTCGTCCTCGCGACCGGCTATCGCGCCGCGATCGATTCGCTTTTCCCGGACATCGACGTTCCGGTCGACGGCGGCGGCCTGCCGAGCACGCTGGCCGGAACGGGCGATCTCGACGGCGTCTATTTCGTCGGCTTCGACACGCGTCAGCCGGGCGGCCTTTTGCGCACGATCGCCCACCAGGCGGTCGCTGTCGCCGAGCGGATCGACGCGGCGCTGCCGTCGCCGGCCGCTGCCTAGGCGAGCTCGGGTTCGCCGCGACCGGCGCGCTCGACTAGCATCGCGGTCTGCGGCCGGATCGAGTTCCGCGCCGCCATCGCGAGCACATCGGCACACGAACAAGAAAGCCAGAGACCGCCGTTGAACCCGAACGAGATCGCCATCTACGCCGCCGAGACGAAGGCGATCGTCCAGGTCCTCTGGGGGCTGCTGCTCATCGTCGCGATCACGCTGGTCATCGTGTCGGTCCTCTACGTGCTGCTGCGCCTGAAGGTGCGATCGAACCGGCAGCACGAGGCGCAGCTGGCGCGCGGCCTTGCCGCGAAGTCGGAAGAGATCGCCCGCCTCGAGGCGCGGATCGCCGCGCTGACCGAGATCGAGGAGGGCGTCGAGGAGCTCAAGTCGGAGGTGCGTCGTGCCGACGCGATCCGCGGCAAGAGCGAGAAGCGCCTGCAGGAGCAGAACGCCGAGCTCGACGGGCTTCGCACGGTCGCGGCGCAGCGGATGGCCGAGCTCGAGCGCCTGCGCAAGATCGTCGAGCACGTCGATACCGGCTTCGACCCCTGATGAAGCTGGCGCCCAGGTGGCGGTCGGCGGTCGCTTCGCGAGAAGGCGCTGCGCGCACATCGGCCGCGGCCGCGCCGAGCGGCTCGTCGACCTCCGCGAGGTGATGGCCTCCGCCCATCCGTCCTGGAAGTGTCCGAACTGCGCGGTCGCGGTCGCGACCCCGTTCTGCCCCACCTGCGGCGAGCGCCCGGTCGGCCCGCTCGACCTGTCGCTGAAGGGAATCGCGGCGCAGCTGCTGAAGACGCTGGCCGGTCTCGATGGACGGCTTGTCCGCAGCATGCGACTGCTTCTTCGCCATCCGGGCCGGCTCACGCTCGCGTACGCCGAGGGCCGGCGCAAGCCGTTCATCGGACCGTTCCAGCTGTTCCTGATCGCCAACGTCGCTTTCTTCGCGGTCCAGTCGCTCACCCACACGCGGGTGTTCTCGTCGTCGCTCGACTCGCACCTGCACCATCAGGACTGGAGCGCGCTGGCGCAGGAGCTCGTGGCGCAGCACCTGGCAGCCACCGGGACGACGCTCGATCGCTTTGCGCCGCTGTTCGACCGGGCCGTCGTCCTCAATGCCAAGTCGCTCGTGATCGCGATGGCGGCGCCGTTCGCTGCGTTGCTGCCGCTCTTCTTCTTGCGCAGCCATCGGCCGTTCTCGATCCACATCGTCTTCGCGCTGCACCTGTACGCGTTCCTCCTCCTCCTGTTTTGCGTTGCCCTCACAGGCGCGGCGATCGATGTCGCGCTCGGCGGGGCGGGCCTCGCGTCGCCGGGCGTCGACAACGTGCTGACGGCGCTGATCCTCGCCAGCTCGACGATGTATCTCTATCTCGCATCGGGCGAGGTGTACGGTGCGAGCGGCTGGCAGCGGATCGTGAAGTCACTGCTGCTCGCGCTCGCGGTCGGCGTGATCGTCGTCGGCTACCGCTTCGCGATCTTCGCGGCGACCCTCTACACGACTTGAAGCGGATCGAGCGGCCTCGCGCCGGCCATCCGTTCGCTGTTGCTTCCGGACACACGTGAAGCATTCGCACGCAGGAGCGTGAAAAATCGTCGCATCGCTCGATGAAGCACGGGCTGCGATCCGGAGTGGAGGACAAATAGTGCCGTTTCCTGACGTACCAGGGCGCTTTCGGGCACGGGCACGTCGCCTGCGTGGGAGGAGGGCACCGGCATTCGTATCCATTCGTCGCCGGCACCCTCCACCTCGACGAAAGCGCTGTCCCTGTGTTAGCCAATTGGAAGGACGAACCTCGTGAGGCCCCGGTGCTAGGCCGCTTCGGCCGCTCGTCCGCGGCGGGCGCGTGGCTCAAGCGCGAAGAGTCGATCATGGGCACCGCCATCGGCGTCGAGCTCTGGTGCGAGCAGCGCGGCGCGGGCGAAGCGGCGATCACGGCGGTGATGGACGAGATGCATCGCATCGACCGGACCATGAGCCCGCACAAGGAAGATTCAGAGCTCTCGCGCATCAACCGCGGCGCCGGCGCCGGGCCCGTGCCGGTGAGCCCGGAGATGGCCCGCCTGATCGTTCGCGCCGCCGAGTTCTCGGCGCTCTCGGGTGGCGCCTTCGACATCACCTACGCCGCGGTCGGCCAGCTCTATGACTATCGCAACCGCGTTCGTCCCGGCGAGGCCGAGCTCGCCGCCGCGCGCGCTGCGGTCGGCTGGCGCCACCTCGTCCTCGACAGCCAGGCCGGAACGGTTCGCTTCACGAAGCCCGGAATGCGGATCGATCTCGGCGGCTTCGCCAAGGGCCATGCGGTCGACAACGCGGCGGCGATCCTGCGCCGGCTCGGCATCGCCCACGCGATGGTCAGCGCGGGCGGCGACAGCCGCGTCATCGGCGACCGGCGCGGCCGGCCGTGGACGATCGGCATCCGCGATCCGCGCCGCCCCGGCGAGGTCGCGGCGATGCTGCCTCTTGAGGATGTCTCGATCTCGACATCGGGCGACTACGAGCGCTATTTCGATGCCGACGGCACGCGCTTCCACCACCTGATCGATCCGGCGACAGGCAAGTCGCCGCGCGAAATACAAAGCGTGACGATTCTTGCGGATGACGGGTTGACCTGCGAAGCGCTTTCAAAGATCGTCTTCGTACTCGGCGTGGAGCGCGGAATGGCTCTCGTCGAAACACAGTCGGGTGTCGATGCCGTTGTCGTTGATGCCGCAGGCGCGCTTCACTTCTCTTCAGGATTAATGGCACCTCCGCCCCCTTCCAGCGCGTCGACGACGCAATGACGTTGCATCCCGAGACCACCAGGAGACTTT
>Ga0105248_10006856_pt1 | contig 12490 bp, 10 predicted proteins | sample KBSS34metaG_FD_81524 | JGI IMG/M metagenome (GOLD analysis project Ga0105248, IMG submission 81524) | Switchgrass rhizosphere microbial communities from Kellogg Biological Station, Michigan, USA - KBS S3-4 metaG | ecosystem: Host-associated > Plants > Roots > Rhizosphere > Soil | place... | reverse complement strand
CTTTCCAGCCGCCAGGGCAGGCTCGATGACTTCCTGGATCGACTGTGCCCGATCGGCAAACATCATCGCCAGCTCAGTTCGCGGCGAAAGTCCCGCAGACTTCGAATCCAGCAGAAGGGCGCGGATGCGGTCGCCTATGCTCGTACCACCGGGCTGACGAGTGTTCACTGGATCAAGGCCAAGGCCATGGAGCCAGGTCGTCAACCTCAGAATCTGCGTCGTTTTGCCCGAACCGTCGAGGCCCTCAAATGTAAGAAAGAACCCGCGAGTCGGGAGCAAAGACATGCCAAAAGTCTAGCACCGCAAACTGTGCAATTCTGGCACAGTGGAGCAGCCTTCACAGTGCGGAGGTTCATAGTCACTCAATCTTGCCTCTTAAATTTGCGCAGAATTATGCTCGATTGGCGCATACTGGAATACGTGGTCTGGGAAGATGCCCTTGCGAATCGAATCGCCCGCTCAGAATAGTGCACTTAAGTGTACAAATGTCCCGGCTAATCGCCACAATTGGCAATCGGGAAATGGCCCGTATCTAACTGAAAAATAATGGTTTGAAGGCTGCCTATTTGATAAAAAGTGGTATACCCCCGGGGTGCGGCTCAACTCGGCGCCAAAATCGTCGATTTCACCATCCCTTTCAACGCTGAACCCCTCGCTTTTTCTTCCCTGAAGTACCCAGCGTCTATGATGAAATAGGCAGATTGCGCACAATCCGCCTTGACCGCTACATGCGCGGCAAATCCAGTAAAAAGTCAGGGAACACGAATGGGATTCAATTGCGGAATTGTCGGTCTGCCAAATGTGGGCAAGTCCACGCTCTTTAACGCGCTCACGGAGACTGCTGCGGCTGAAGCTGCGAACTACCCTTTTTGCACCATCGAACCAAATGTGGGCCGCGTGGCTGTTCCCGACCCGCGCCTTGAAGTCCTCGCCAAACTCGCAGGCTCTGCCAAGATCATCCCTACGCAGCTTGAGTTTGTTGATATCGCCGGTCTCGTCCGCGGTGCCTCGCGCGGCGAAGGTCTGGGCAACAAGTTCCTCGCCCACATCCGTGAGGTTGACGCCATCGCCCACGTCCTGCGTTGCTTTGAAGACGGCAACGTCACCCACGTCGAGGGTTCGGTGGACCCTGTTCGCGATGCCGAGACTGTAGAGACAGAATTGATGCTGGCAGATCTCGACTCGCTTGAGCGGCGTGTCCTGGCCGCTCAGAAGAAAGCCAAGGGCAACGACCCTGAATCGAAGGCCCAACTGCCTATCATGGAACAAGCCCTGGAAGCTCTGCGTGCAGGCAAGAGCGCCCGCACAATCGTTCCCAACCTTTCCCATGATGAGCAAAAAATCCTTCATGGACTAGGACTCATCACTTCGAAGCCTGTCCTTTACGTTTGCAACGTCGAAGAGGCCTCGGCCGGAACCGGAAACGCATTTTCGGCAAAGGTGGATGAATTTGCCAGATCTCAAGGAACTGTTTCCGTCGTCATCTCTGCCGCGATCGAGGCCGAGGTTTCGCAACTCGGCGATGAAGCCGAAAAGAAAGAGTTCCTGGAGTCGCTCGGTCTCGAAGAGACAGGCCTTTCGCGGGTGATTCATGCCGGTTACAAGTTGCTCGGCCTACTCACCTTCTTTACCGTCGGACCGAAGGAAACACACGCCTGGACCGTTGAAAAAGGCCTCAAAGCACCGCAGGCTGCCGGCGTGATTCACTCCGATTTCGAAAAGGGATTCATCCGCGCCGAAACCATCGCCTATGCGGACTTCGTTGCTGCCGGATCGGAAGCCGCAGTGAAAGAAGCGGGCAAGATGCGTCTTGAAGGCAGCGATTACATCACGCAGGACGGCGATCTGTTCCATTTCCGCTTCAAGGCCTAAAGCAGTCCTTCGTTCAGAACCAGAGCAACGGCGCTCCGCAGCCGCGCCTCGCCACCGTTTGGGCTGGGGCGCAGCAGTGGCGTCTTCAACGTCGATGGCGCCTGCATCTCACGCTCAACCACGGGGCCAAACCTTTCCCATACAGCAGTGATATCACCTACTACGACAATCTCGCGCGGAGCCAGAGCCGAAGCAATCATCCGAATGCCTCGGCCAAGGTGAACGCAGGCCTCGGTCAACGCACCAATAGCGTCTCTATCTTCAATCCGCGCCAAATCAAGCAGCGCGGCAAAAGTGTGCGCGGTGCCTTTCGGAGCACGCTGCTGATAGTACCGAAGGGCTGCTCCATTCGAAGCAAGCGTCTCCCAACACCCGCAGCTTCCACAGGAGCATGGCAGCCCACGGGGATCCAGTTGCACATGGCCAAACTCGCCTGCCATACCGCTATCGCCGCGCAAAAGTTGCCCGTTTGCAAAAATGCCCGTTCCAATGCCTTCCGATACGTTAACGACCACTAGATCGTGTTTACCATCGGCAGCACCAAACCACACTTCAGAGAGCGCGCACGCATTGGCTACGTTGTCCATCATGACGCGTAGTTCGGTAGCTCGCTCAATACGGGATTTTAGCCCTATCACCGGCCACTTCACATTGGGCGCAAAGACCAGCTTTTGTGAAGTCAGATCTGTGCGGCCGGGTACGCAGATGCCGATACCGACAAACGACCGGTCCGTGTGATCTGCGATTACCTTGCGAATCCCCGAAACAATGGCTGAGAGGGCTTTGGCAGGTTCTTCGGGAACAGGGATTGTGTTTCGCGCCAGAATAGAACCGGCAAGGTCTGAGATGCCGATCGTAGTCTGCGCCGGATGAATGTCCAAAGCGATCACGGCGCGTTGTGTGTCCAGTTGCAAAAAGATCGGCTGTCGTCCACGAAGCGCTCGGCGCGTGTTCGTTGGACCTTCGACGATCCAGCGATCTGAGATCAGCTCTTCGACAATCAATGAAACCGTACTGCGCTGCAGACCAGAGATCCGGGCCAGATCAGCACGCGAGATCGGCTGTCGTGTTCGTATGAAGTTGAAGAGTAGGTTGCGATTGATCCGGCGTGGCATCCGGTTGGATCCCATCTGTTCGCTGGAAATCGGAAAGCTGCGCATCGTCGGTTACGCCTTTACTGGGTCAGAGTTTTGCGGGGTGGTTCTCGTCCTAAACGACCGCTTTGCTGGCTCCTCACCGCTTATTGTCGGTTTGATCTGTCGTTATCTTTGTCTTGAAAGTATCAGACATGCTCTTGACTCCTCAAACTTCTGGAGCCTCATTGCGTTTAGAGGCATGGTTTTTGACCGGCAATAGAGAAATTCGGGAAAATTTGCCTGCACCTTGACCTCTGGGGAGGAGGTCAAGCGCAGGCAAATGGATTGCTGTTAACTAGAAGCTGATGCGGGCCGAGAGCTGCATGGATCGGCCTCCGCCGACGCCATTTACGCTGCCTTGACCACTGCCGAGGGTGCTGGTGACATAGCCGAAGGTTGTCGACCCGAGCGTTCCAGTATTGGGATTGGCAAACTGCGGTGTATTGCTGAGTTGGAAGACATCAATACGTGTTTCCATGGAAGCTTCTCGGAAGATAGGGAAGCTCTTGAACAGCGAGATATTGTCCTGAACGTAGCCTGGGCCGGTGAACTGGTTCCGTCCAGTGTTTCCAGTGTGGATTTCACTTGGTTGTGTGATTACAGGTTGCGTAAATACCGTTGGATTAAACCATGGACTGTTCGTTCCAATACCGTGCAGAACATGGTATCCACCGGATAGATCTGCTGTCTGTTGCGTACCTGGAGTATTCAGTGACCCACCAGCTGCATTCACTGTGAAAGGCAAGCCGGAGACGATTGAGACAATTCCGGAGACCTTCCATCCGCCGACGATCAACTGCGTACTCTTGGCGCCCAGCATGCGAGTGCCTGCTCCTGAGGGCAACTGATAGGTGAAGCTTTGTTCATAGTTGAGAGCACGGTCGTAGTCGGCTCGTGCATAGTTCCTGCGTAACTGAGCAAAGAACAGCAGTCCGCCATCGTCGCCACTGGCATAGTTAAGGGTTTTGCTCCATGTGAAGGCTGAAGTCAGAGACAAGCCTTTGGAGAAACGGCGTGTGAGCTGCGTTTGCAGGGACTGGTAGTTCGATGAGAAGCCCAGGAAGATGACGTTAGTTCCAGCGGTGCGCTGGAATGCCACATTCAAGGGCTCGCCGGCGACTCCAGCACCCAGGACGCTGGGCAGGTTGATGTTCTGATTTACAGGCATGTGAATGCCGTGATTGGCGACGTACGCGAGCTGAAAGGAGAAGTTGGACGGCAATGCCTGCTGTAGCGCCACATTCCATGACGCTACATAGGGATTGAAATAGTCCTTCGGGATCACGTTGTACGCCTGGCTGTTCAATTGAGGGGTTGTGGGCTTGGAGATCTGGATGATGCCCGAATCCGGAATCGTTACCGGAACCGGAGCAGGGAAGCCAGCCTGGAATGTTGCCACTGTGCCATCGCTCAGCACGGATGGCCCGTATGTGTAGGCAGGTTGATAGCTGTTGTTTGCACGCACTGGATAGTTGTAAGCGTAATTATTGTCCGGAAATGGTGTGTAGCTAAGCCCGAAACCCCCACGGAGTACCGTCTTGTCGTTAAAGCGATAGGCAAAGCCGGTACGTGGAGCAAAGTAGCGATACTTCGTTTTCATGCCCAGATTCGACGGATTGCTGCCTAGTCCCGCGAGCACAAGTTGATTGGTCTCCGGGTCATAGTTGGAAAAACCACCGGCGATCTTCGGCGTCGCAGGCGGGTAGAATTCCCAGCGAGCGCCAAGGTCGACCGTGAGTTTTGGCGTCACCTGCCATTTGTCGCTGGCAAAGGCGAAGAACCACCATTGGCGATAAGCAGGGAAGTAGGTATTCAGATCGCGCCCTGTCTGGCTCGGCAGATCAAGCAGGAAGCTGGCGATATCGTTCGCAACATTGGTCTTGGCGCCTACGGTGGAAGTCTGGTTTTCGCCAAAGGTGAATGCACCGCGCGGACTAAAAGTCTGATCCTGCAGCAAGTCATCACGTACCCGGCGAAGATCGATCCCAAATTTGATGGTGTGATTGCGAACGATCTTGGTCCAGTTGTTAACGAAGTCGATATTAGCTTCCGCGCGAATCCACGGTACGGAGGCCGAATATCCGATCGTTGGAGAAGTGAAATTGCCAATCGTGATGCCGACCTGACCGCTGGTGAACTTGTTGATGTTTACACCGGGTATACCAATCGCGTCTGCATCGTTCGATCCGTAGTCGCTGGGTTGTGCGTCATTGTGAAGGTGCGCGACGCCGAAGCGCGCCTCAGTGAAGAGAGTCGGGGAGAAAACATGGTCGTAATTGAGGCCACTGCTGTAGGCATTCTGTTTGCCATCGCCTTCAAACCCGCCACCGGCCGGGCCGCCAAGGAAATTGCCAAATGCCGGAGCCTGATAAGTCTGCACACGCTGCCAACTCCAGCGTCCGCTGAACTGGTCTTTAGGGTTGAGCGAATAGTCGATTTTGATATCGTAGCTGTCTGTTGTCTTACGGAAGGGAAGATTTGCAGTGTAGTTATTGGTGGGTGAGGCCAGATTTGCCTGATTCTTGTTGGGCTTCGGCAGCATTTGTAAAATGGCGAGCGATACCGGATTCACACGGTCAATTGGAATCTGGTTATTCGCAAAGGGCGTTCGGTTTGCTCCAGTGGACGTGCCCGTTGCAGGATCGTAGACTTGGCCTGTGCCGTCTGATTTCAGCGGTGCGCTCAGATCGATGAAACCGTCATTTGCCGTGTAGAACTGCGGTGGAGGAATGGTGAAGGTATTTGCGATGGCTTCGTGATCTACGGTGCGCAGGTAGTCGCCAAAGAAGAACAGCTTGTCCTTCACGACCGGGCCGCCGAAGCTCCCGCCATAGTAGTTGTACGAGAGGTGACCGAGTGGTCCACCGAAGTAGGAGCGAGCATTGGCAGCATTGTTTTGCAGAAACTCGAATGCTGAGCCATGGAAGCGGTTTGTGCCTGATCGTAAGGTGACGTTGGTGACAGCGCCTATTGCTCTGCCTAGTTCCGCTTCAAAGTTGTTCGTTGAGATATCGACCGACTGAATCGCCTCTGCTGGAGGAATGATGATCTGCAGCAAACCTGTTCGCTCGTCGTCGTCGATACCTTCGATTTGGTAGAGATTGCCCATGCGTGGGATGCCGTTGGCTTGGGTTTGCAGCGCGCTCTGAGCATTGAAAAACTGCGAATGCTGGAAGGTTGCTGGCGTTGTACCCGGGACCAGGTTCAGCAGCGATTGGAAATTGCGGTTGGTACTCAACGGCATATCTGCCACCTGCTGTTGTTCAAGCTTGGTGCTGATGTCAGCGCGATCTGTTTGCAGTAAAGGTGGAGCTGTCGTCACAATCACTGTTTCGGAGACGCTGCCCGCAGTCAGACTTACGTCAATGCGCGTAGAAGTGTTGTTGAGCAGGTCGACGTTTTGGCGGGTCTCTTTCTTGAATCCCTCCGCCACAATTGTGACACTGTAGGTACCGGGTGGCAGGTCAGGCATGGTGTAGTTGCCGCTTTCGTTGGTCACCGTTTCGCGCACAGCGCTGGTTGCAGTTTGCACTGCCGAGACCTTCGCGTTCACGACCGCGGCACCGCTGGCATCCGAAACAGTACCTAACAGCGTACCGTTGACGGCCTGCCCAAAAGCAGGAATCGTAAATATCGCCAGCGCAAGCAAAGCCACCAGTCGATAGAGATTGCGGACGTTCATATACTGCCTCCAAAGGGAAAATCAAATACCCAAAATCTTTATGTTCGAAGAACGAACAAAAAGTACAGAGGAAATACGATGGCCGTCAAGCGATTTTCATGCCATTTTTCCGGAGCAGGTCAACCAGCGCGCTATATCGTTTTCTCAAAATCTCGAATTGATTTTGAGAAACACGTCAAAGGTTTGTGGAATCTGTATGTAAATTGCGAAAACGATTCCCCAATGAGCCACCCTGGCAGACCCTCAGTTCCGAAGACTTACGATCATCGGCTTGCCGCGTGTATGAGGCAAACATATCTTTTGGGGCAGCGACTGCTGTCCAAGGTGTCTGATGTACGCGCAGAAGTTGCTTCGGGACATAGCCCACGGCCTGATCGCGAACCGCCTCAGTCCAGTAAAAGTTGTGCTATCGGAAGCAGACGATTGTTGGCTTTCAAGGTACAAGAGGACTGGGAAGGGAAATTTGCTCCATCAAGGCGAAACTTTGTCGAGCTCTGAGGGTTCAGTAAAGTAGGTCGGCTGCTTCTATTGCAGCCTGGATGAATCGGCGTTTCACTTCCGGCTCCCCATGGCTCACCGGCTTTGAATGCCCAACAGAAAGGATTTAGGAGGACTTCCATGAAACTTTTTCGCTCAGCGCGCTTTCTCCTGCTAGCGGCTTTGCTCTCCGTAATACCGGCGAGCTCTTTCGCCGGCGTGTTTATCAGCGTAAACTTCGCTCCGCCCGCATTGCCGATCTACGAACAACCACCCTGCCCTGAAGAGGGCTGGCTTTGGACACCCGGCTACTGGGCTTATGGTGAAGATGGCTACTATTGGGTTCCCGGCGCATGGGTACCTGCTCCTCAGCCCGGCTATCTCTGGACCCCTCCCTACTGGGGATGGGAAGGCGGGCACTACCGCTTCTATGATGGCTACTGGGGCCCCCACGTCGGCTACTACGGCGGAGTGAACTATGGCTTCGGCTACATGGGTATCGGATTTGCTGGCGGTGAATGGCGCGGCAACCGTTTCGCATATAACACGGCCGTGGTTAATGTGAACCGTACCGTGATTCACAACACCTATATCAACGAAACGGTAGTCCATAACACGACCATCATCAATAACAACCACGTTGCTTACGCAGGTGGTCCCAACGGGATTCGTCACGAGCCTACACCGGAAGAACGTCGTGGCATGACCGAACGGCACATTAGTGCGACGCCGGTTCAGCAGCAGCACTTCCAGGCAGCTGCCCGTGATCCCCAACAGCGTTTCAACGCCAATCATGGCCGACCGGCCACGGTAGCTGCACCTCGGCCACTCTCTGCTCCGGTACATCAGGGGCAGCTGAACAACAACCGCCCTGCGCCTGCCGGACAGCCGATCAACCGGGCGACGCCCCAGATGAATCCGCAGCAGAACCGGCAGACTCTTGCCCGTCCTGAGGCGAACCGTCCCGAAACCCGCCCTGCCCCGACGGCTCGACCCGAAACTCGGCCCATGCCGGCAGAACGTCCCACCCCGCAGTCTCGGCCTGAAACCCGTCCTGCGCCGGTAGAGCGTCCCGCGCCGCAGACCAGGCCACAGCCGCAATCACGCCCTATGCCCACCGAGCGCCCGGCACCACAGCAGCGTCCGATGCCGCAAGAACGGCCTGCCCCGCAACAGCGTCCCGCGCCCCAGCCTCGTCCTGAGTCGCGCCCGGCTCCTCACCCCAGCAACGAGCGGCCTGAGCATCCTCACGGACGTTAAGCGTGGCCTCTCTTTAACCCGGAAACCCTGCGGCCCACGCCCGATTTTATGGGCCGCATTTTTCTCCCGCTGTACGACGGAAACATTGGCATAAGCACGAAGGAGATGTCATGAAAAAGATCATTGGGGTTCTCAGTCTGGCAGCCTTGGCAAGCGCACTTGTTATACCCGCAAGTGCAGCGTCAGCTTACGCAAGTTCCAGCCCAGAATGGCGTGGCGGATACTGGCAGGACCGTGGGTGGGGCGCTCCTCCGAGCGAGTTTGACGAAGTGGCACGGCGTGGCTTTCGTGACGGCATCGATGGAGCACGAAAAGACTACGGTAACCGCCGCCGTCCCGATGTGAATAATCGTGACGAATACCGTCATCCGCATATGCCCTGGGCATATCGTGAAGCCTACCGCAGAGGATTTGAGCGCGGATACCACGACGGAGTCGAACACTTTTACAACGGCCGCTGAACCAGGCTGACCTCAATGGATGGCCACGGTTTCCGGAAACCATACCTTGGAAACCGCGGCCATTTTATTGCCTTTAGGACAATCTCAATCCTGCAATCTCGACCTGCAAGCCACCAAACTGAGGATGATCATTTTCCCGCACCCGGTAGGCCAGGTCAATGATGCTGCCCTTGACCAGCCCAAGCTCCTGAGCACGATGGGCCAGGTTCCAGCCCACGGCTTTCATCGGCGCGGCTTTCACCGTTTGAGCTTCTCTGGAAACCAATTCGAGCCGAATGTACTTTTCCTTCATCAGTCTGACAGAATCAGTCAATCGCAGTTTGCGCGCCAGAAACACTGGCTCTGGATTGCCGTGTCCCCACGGCTCAAGCCGTTTGAGCCATGTGGCAAGCGCTGGTGTCACACCCGTTAATCCAAGCTCAGCATGAATGCGTAAAATCTGCTCCGCCTCACGCCCCGCCAGCTTTTCCTTTGCAAAAGCATAGAGCCGGCGCTCCATTTCAGGGAGCTTATCCGCCGGGAGCGCGAATCCTACGGCAAAGGCATGTCCGCCAAATCGCATGAAGACTTCCGCGCAACTCTCCAAGGCTTCCAGCAATGGAAATCCATTTACCGAACGCCCAGACCCATAGGCCACGCCATCTTCTATGCTCACGACAATTGCGGGTTTTGCGGTCCGGTCCACGATCCGCGATGCCAGAATCCCGATGATGCCCCTGTGCCACCCCTCCCCAGCCACCACCACCATCTTTTCTGCAGCCAGTGTTTTCTCTGTCGCTAGGCGGATTTCTACTTGTTGTAGCACCGAAGCTTCAGTCTCGCGGCGCTCTGTGTTGAGCCGTTCCAGCTTTTGCGCAAGTTCTTGAGCGCGCGCAGAGTCGCGAGTGGTAAAGAGTTCGACGACCTCCGCTGCAATATCCATCCGACCTGCGGCATTAATTCGTGGTCCAAGCCTGAAACCAAGGTCGAAGCTCGTTATGGGTTTGACCGCCGGATTGAGCGAAGCAGCCTCAAAGAGCGCTCGCAGACCGCATCCGGCGGGCCTATGCAAAGCCTCGATGCCCAATGCTGTCAGTACTCGATTTTCACCCTTGAGCGGCACAGCATCCGCAACCGTCGCAATCGCAACCATTTTCAAGAACGAGGGCAGGATCTTTTCGCGCATCTTTTCAGGGTTGCGCCGCTCCAGCACAGCCTGTGCCAGTTTGAAGGCAATCGCCGCCCCACATAGAAATTTTTCAGGATAGGAACATCCCGGTTGGTTGGGATTGAGAATTGCAAGCGCGTCTGGAATCTCGTCCCCGGCGTCGGGCAGATGGTGGTCTGTAATGATCAGGTCCAGGCCTAACTCTCGTGCCCGCCGTGCCTCGGCAAAGGCCCGCATACCTGTATCGACGCTGATGACAAGATGAACGCCTTGTGCCGATGCTGTCTCCAGCACGGCAGTCTGGATACCGTAGCCTTCACGCAGACGATGCGGTACATGAAACCGTACCTTGCATCCGGAATTACCGGCCAGCATTTCGATTGCTGTTTTGAGCAGAACTACAGCCGTTGTGCCGTCTACGTCATAATCGCCATAGAGAAGGATGGTTTCGCACCGCACAATAGCCGCTTCCAGCCGCTCAACAGCGGCTGCCATGCCCAGCATCAGGAACGGGTCGTGAAGGTGGGCTATCTCCGGATGGAGAAATCGGCTTGCTGCACCGGCAGAAGAAATTCCGCGCGCCTGCAGTAGTTCAGCTACAACCAGGGGTATCTGTACTTCGGCGGCGAGCATTGCCGCTTCTTGCTCATTGCGCACTTCGATCTGCCATCGTTGCCGTAGCGGCGGCAAGGCGGGAGCAGCACTCTCGTCGACTCCAGGTGGCGTAATCGGCGATGCCACGCTCACCGTTCCTCGTCGTCCTCGTTCGACTCATCTAGCAGAATATTGCCAAAGCCATCGATCCCCTCCAGCAACTCCTGGTAGCGTTCGTACCAGTCGGTCGTCGTCTCATGCAAAAAAACAACGCCTTGGTGCACAAATCCCAACTGCAGATACCCAACCTTGCCTGCGTATTTCTGTAGCCACTGAGCCTCTACCAATTCCGAGGGTTCTTCGTCGGGGAAATTCATCTCGCTGGCTTCTTCGATCAGCTCATCCAACTCATCGTGTTCCAGCTTCACCTCGCTCATGGTCACAAACAGCGAACCTGCGTGTTTGGCCATCTCCACAAAGTCTTTCCATGAGTCGGGGTTATCTTCGCTCTCCCATAGGATCGCAGGAATATCTTCAGTGACATATCCGGGCAAGCGGCGCATGCCGTGCCCTTCAATAAAGGCCACCATATCGTCTTTCAGAGCTACAAGGTCGTCGGTTTCCATAGGTCGCTCTCCATTGTCGCAGATGAGACCGGGGCGATTGTTTTCCTGACAGACAGGAATCTTCCCAGTTTGTGGAAAGCTGGGACTGGCTGGCCCGATACGATGCTTGAAGGAGGATTTTCTACCTTTGTCTGCTTACGAACGGCACATTTTTGTCTGTCAGAACGCCCGTCCCGATGGAGCCCCGCGCCCCTCCTGCACCACGGACGGAAAAAGTGAACTCCTCACCCAGCTTCAACAACTCTCTCGCGCTGCTGGACTGGGCCGCCAGATCCGCATCAATAAGGCTGGCTGTCTTGATCAGTGCGAGCACGGTCCGGTGGTTGTTATTTATCCCGAAACAGTCTGGTATGGGCACGTTCAGGCCGAGGATGCAGCTGCCATCGTTCAGCAACATCTAGTCGGCAATCAGCCTGTAGAGCGTCTCCGCCTGGCTCCTGAATGCATCAACACCGCTGCCTGCCCCCACCGTGGCTAGCCGAAATGCCTAACCCCCGTATTGCCATCGTCTAGGAGGGAGTCTGCCTCTCTGGTGGGGAGATTGTACAGCTCCCCGGTTCATGCGTTATCGTTAAGTTGAATTCATGATCTTCTCCCGCGAATACATCGGCTATCTGGCACGTCGAACGGTCAAGCACCTGGTAGACGCCAAAATGATCCATACCAACCAGGCAGCCCTCGTCGAGGCGCGGGTCACGGAAGGAATGATCGAAGAGCTTTCTCTCGAAGACCGCATTAACGATGAGGTCCGTATCATCCTTGAGGCCTACCAGCAGGAGATGCTCAAATCCGGGGCCCAATACGCGGAAATGTTCAAAAAGGTCAAAGGCGAACTGGTGCGCAAGTATAAGGCGGTGTTATGAGAATCACCCGCGACAAGCTAAACAAAATAGCCCATACGGTAGCCGACACCCTGGCCGAGACCGACGAAGTTGATTTTCTCGAAGATCGCAACACAATCCGCCAGGAAGCCCGCAAAGCCCTCGAAAAGCTTCTTGTAGAGGAGACCAAAATCGACCAGGCCGCGCGCCTCAAAATCAGCTCTCAACGCAAGATTATCGCTGAAGGCACCCCTGAATGGGACATCCTTTACCGCAAGTACTACAACGACGAAGTCCGTCGGCTGGGAATCTAGCCTTTCTACGGTTTTGCACCAGGCTCAATTTTTGTTAAAATGAACGAATGTTGATGTGGCCGGGATAGCCACAAGACAAGACTCCATCGCAAATATGGCG
>Ga0105248_10006854_pt1 | contig 12490 bp, 9 predicted proteins | sample KBSS34metaG_FD_81524 | JGI IMG/M metagenome (GOLD analysis project Ga0105248, IMG submission 81524) | Switchgrass rhizosphere microbial communities from Kellogg Biological Station, Michigan, USA - KBS S3-4 metaG | ecosystem: Host-associated > Plants > Roots > Rhizosphere > Soil | place... | reverse complement strand
CGGCTAATGCACCTGTGTTGAGAGCACTCCAGCTGAATTTTGGAGGAAACGGTGACGAAGGAATGTTCTCTTTGGTTTCTACACAGACGACACCACACTTGATTCGTGCAGTTATTCTGAGTAAGCGGCTCTCGAAACTCGCCAGACAACAGAAACACAAAACGACGAAGCTAAGTTCCGTAGAGAGAATAGAGTTAGCGAAGCTATTCGGGTCGAACCCGGTGCTGGAAAAAGAACTCGACACTCAATTCGTCCTTGTTCCGCCTCAAGGTGCGCTGTTTAAGAATGTGCATTTGAGTCGGCAGCAAACTGAGCCGATGATTCTCTTCTTTAGCCCAAACGTCCAGAGCGGGGTCGGCTCAATCATGCAGGTAGGTAAGGATAAGAGGGTCGTCGGTGGTCATACGTTCCTGATCGTTGGGTAAATACCCTTCTTGGGATTCCCACTTGTCGACTCTCGCAACCTCAGTATAGACTGCAAGAAGTTAATCCCCCCTCGATTGAACTCCCTCTTTTGAGTTCGAATAAGAACCCCTCAAATTTTGATGACGCTTCAATCCATCCGAGAAAGGCGTTTTGCCCAGTCTCAGCGCCAGTTTGCGCGCTATAAGGCACTGTCTGTCTCTTTTGCTTCACTGGCATTCGGTCTTGGCTTCGCGGCTTTACTGGGTTGGCTTTTCAATATCGACTTCCTCAAACGTATTCACCCCTCATTAGTCTCGATGAAGGCGAACACAGCGGTTTGTTTAATGCTCATTGCTTCTTCTGTTTTGTTGCTTGAAGACAGAATTGCCTCACCTTTGAGGCGCCGCCTTGCTTATCTCTTTGCTGCCTTCGTAGGAGTCGTTGGCTTAATAAGTTTGAGTGAGCATCTCTTCGGCTGGGATCTTGGGATTGATCAGTTGCTGTTTCACGAGTCTGCTGCAGAAGCAGGTCAATCTTTTCCTGGTCGTATCGGTGTCGCGGCCTCGCTCGACTTCTTCTTCCTTGGTACTTCGTTGTTGTTTTTGGATGTGCGCTCTAAAAGATGGTTTCGCCTGTCAAACATCTCTGTGCTCTCGGTCGTGGTAATAACGTTAGTCGTATTTCTTTATTACTTTTACGGTATTGAGAAGCTTGATCCAATAGCGCCGTATTTCACGATCGCTTTACATACCGTTGTTGCGTTCTTCAGTTTGTGTGCGGCGGTTCTCTTCATGCGTCCTGAGCGCGGCGTGACAAACCTGTTGTTGAGCAGCAGCCCCGGCAGTCTTGTAGCCCGCCGGATGTGGCCCGCCATTCTTATAGTTGTCCTTCTCGGATGGATCCGAAACCTGGGTCGTGAAGCAGGTTATTACGGACCAGGTTTTGGCACGGCTGTTTTTGTAGTCGCAATACTTCTTCTGCTTGTGGGCCTCGTATGGTGGACTGCCGCAACACTTAACCGAACCGATAAGCGACGTCTCCAAGCTGACCTGGCGATGCGTGAGAGCGAATCTCGATTGATGGCATTGCTTGAACAACTTCCTGTCGGTATTGGGCTAACAGATCGCAATGGAGACTTTCTGATTAAAAACTCACGATTGGACGAGTTTGTAAGCGACAGGATCCCCTCTCTTGATCCCGTCGTTCGCGAACGCTGGCGAGAGTGGGACGAAAACGGTCAGCTGTTGGACGCATCCGAATGGCCCAGCGCCAGAGCATTGCGAGGCGAGACCGCCAATCCATCTGAAATGCTCTATACCGATGAGAACGGCAAACAAGTCTGGACCCGCGTCGCGAGCGTCCCATTTCGCGATGAAGCAGATGAGATAGATGGCGTCATCGTTGTCGTCCAGGAAATCGACGAACAGAAGCGCGCTACTGAGGAAAAAGCCAGGCTTGCAGCGATCGTTGATTCATCCGAAGACGCCATCATAAGTAAAGACCTCGAGGGGACGATCATTACCTGGAATGCGGGCGCCGAACGGATTTTTGGTTATACAGCTGAGGAAGTGATCGGTAAATCGATCACCATCCTGATGCCTCCAGATCGTTTAATAGAAGAACCCGAGATACTGCGGCGCATCAGACATGGTGATCGAATTGAGCACTTTGAAACCGTTCGTCAACGAAAAGATGGTAGCTTGCTCGATATCTCCCTGACTGTTTCACCTATCTTCGATCAGCGGGGCAAGCCGATCGGTGTATCGAAGGTCGCGCGCGATATAACTTCACGGAAAGAGACCGAGAATCGACTCGATTTAATCGCTCAAGTCAGCGATTTCATACGCACACTGCAAAACCCACACGAGTTGTCTTACGCAGTAGCTAAGACAGTAGGAGCTCATCTCGATGTGCGCCGCTGTCTCTTCGATGAAACTGATCTTGAGCGCGACCTGGAAATTGTTCATAAAGACTATTGCGACCGCGCTGAATCCATTGCAGGGCAACATCGAATTTCTGATTACAGCAGCATCACTACGGCCGAAATGGCTCGTGGTCTGACCGTAGTAAATTACGACTCCAAGACTGATCCCAGGACTGCCGCCGATTACGAAAGAAGTTATGAGTTAACGGGCGAGCGGGCCTACGTTGCAGTTCCCTTAATGCGCGGTGGAAGTTGGGTGGCGTCTCTCTGGGCGAGTGATGATAAGCCGCGACACTGGACCAAAGAAGAGGTGTTGCTTCTACAAACAGTGGGTGAGCGAACCTGGACTGCCATTGAAAAGCTTCGCGCCGAACTCGAACGCGAACGTTTGTTGATCAGTGAACAGGACGCACGTGATGCAGCTGAAAAAGCTAATCAGTTGAAGGACGAGTTCCTTGCCACTCTGTCTCACGAGTTACGAAACCCTCTCAACGTTATTCTTGGATATTCTGAACTGCTGCTGAGAATGCCCGAGCTGGAAGAATCGCAGCGACTGCGACAAATGGGAATGGCGCTGCGACGAAATGCTCAATTTCAGTCGCAGTTAATAAACGATTTGCTCGATCTGTCACGGCTACAAAGAGGCAAGATCTCTCTCAACCATGAGACCGTTTCGTTGGCGGCAATAATTGATAGCGCGGTTGAAACTGTTCAGGCCGAAGCGACCGCGAAGAATATTGATATTAAACTGAAGGTAATGGATCACCTCCTGTTTGTTGAAGGTGATCGCTTGAGACTTCAACAAATAGCCTGGAACATTCTCAATAACGCCGTCAAATTCACTCCTGATGGCGGATCTGTCTCGATTACTTTACGCGGTGAAGCGCACCAGGCTGTGCTGGCGATCGAGGACAGCGGGCAGGGAATAGATCCTGCCTTCCTCCCTAGCGTTTTCGAGATGTTTCGCCAGGCAGACGGAAGCAATATTCGACGCCATGGGGGCATGGGAATTGGTCTGGCATTGGTTCGCCAGCTCGTCGCACTTCACGGAGGAACAATTACTGCTGAGTCGGGAGGCTCAAACAAAGGATCACGCTTCACTGTCAGGTTACCGTTGATAAACGAAGTGGACGCATCATCTCTGAGGTTGCGCGATTCGGCGCCAGTTGAATTAAATTTGCCGGCGCACACCAGCGTTCTAATCGTGGATGATTCATATGACACGCTCGTCATGCTGGAGCAGCTACTAAAGATTAGCGGCGCAACTATCACGACGGCCAACAGTGCGCTGGAAGCGCTGGAGATCCTGAAGCAGAAGGAATTCGATATGGTTCTTTCCGATATTTCGATGCCGGAAATGGACGGCTATGAGTTCCTTAGAAGACTACGTCAGATAAAAGGGCGGGAACACCTCCCAGTAATTGCAATCACCGGATTTGGTCGTAGCGATGACATTGAACGCGCGCGCAACGTTGGTTTTTATTCCCACCTTACGAAGCCGCTTAGTCTCGAGGCGCTTGCTGCAGTGCTTCAGCGAGTTGTTGAAACGAGGTTGAAAGGAACAGGAACAGATTCTGTTCAAAGCGATGCGCCGTCATTCGATCACGACCTCATTGCCTAGTTCCCCAGCAAGGAGCACCATTAAGTAGGACCATTCAATCCACGTGTCTTAATGTAGGCGCCCAAAAACAACACTCCGAGACATAGATCGATCAAAGCCGCTCCTAAAATAAAAGACGAAACACGATGCTGAGCAAAGAGCACGATAACGGGTACAACAAAAACTAATTTTTCCAACATCGATGGGAGCATCATCAAGCGATAACGGATTGGATCAACTGACAAAAGGATAAAGAGCACCTGCCACGCTACACCCAGTCCAACGAACCCGTAGTAGTACTCAGGATGCGTAATCGGTGGCGGAAAGTCTCGACCCGTTTTATCTTCAAACAAGTACATCGGAACGAGTACAAGCAGGCCGTAGATACCGGCAAATCGAAACGCGATTCTCGCGAATCTCATAGTCGAACCACACCTCCCTATCTTCAAGATGCAAGCGGTTGACTGTGGAGCTTCAACCAATGCAGACGCGCATCAGAGTCGCTCTTCCTGGGGGCCTGCTTCTGTAGTAGTCGTCGCAGCTTCATTCTCGCTTTATGCAATTGCGACTTAGAAGTGCCGACGGCACATCCCAACATCTCACTTATCTCACCATGCTCATATCCTTCTACGTCATGAAGAATAAGGACCGCACGATAGCCGGGTGACAGTTGTCGAATCGCTTCGTTGAGAGCAATGCGATCTACTATCGACAGTTTGTTGTAGCTCTCGTTGCCGCTGACATATTGATCAGGTGCTGAATCGTCCAGAGAGGTTTGTTCGTATTTAAGCCTCGGTTTACGAAAGTGCATTAGAACGGCATTTACTGTGAGCCGATGTAGCCATGTAGAAAAGGATGACTCGCCCCGAAACGTCTTAAGCTTGCGAAACACTTGAATAAAAACATCTTGTGTCAGGTCTTCAGCCTCCGAAATACTTCGTGTCATGCGTAGGCAGCGACTGTATACGACGCGATAGTAAGTTTGATAGATTCGCTCGAAAGCTGCGAGGTCACCGTTTGCAGCAAGTAGCACATTTTGATCTACGAACACTGTTAGTTTACTCCTGGGACGGCCCCGACTTGTCGTCTTTCGCGACTGGAGTCGAGGCCAACCCTTAGGTTCAACGACATTGCTTCTGCCCTGTCATTGTAAATTCGCCAGGACAACCACAGTTCCGACAGAATCGGGTTTCATTAACGCCCCAATCGACTCATGAATTCTCTTTTCTGCTTGTCGCTCTGAACGCGACTTTGCAATTTCTCTCCCGTAAGTCGCGGCCGACGGCCACACCTGATAAAGAAAATACTGGTCGTCGAAACGGTGAAATACGAGAGTTGCCCTATCGCGTGACTTGAGGCTGTTGACTGGTATAGTCAAAGGCACAGCTCTCGAGTGCCCTTCTACGCTTCCGATCTGCAAAACAAGATCGCCTGAACCTGGTAGCGCCCGGGCTACTGAATATTGTCCTGCGGGCAATGTCTTATCGCCCACAATGAAGTCGAACGGAATGTTTACTCTAAATCCGTAGTCCAGAGTCTGTGCTCTGGCTGAGGTTCCGAAAGTTGCAATGCTAGCGACGATCATAAGAACCACCTTGATTGACGTTGTCACGAATGTCTTCTTCATAAGATCTCCTCTTCCTTGTTTGCGTACGACCCGGTGGTCACTCACGCAGCAGTTAGTGAACGTGTCTCTTGCTTCAATGCAGCACGAATACGCGCTAGATGGTGATAACTATGTCTCACGGCGTGATCTTCAATAAGAAACTGACACGTAAGCGTTGCATCAGCATTGAGGGACACGCGCGTAGCCCGGTCCAATTCCTCATCAGTTAGTGCTCGCACGGCGGCCGCTGCGACAGCGCTGTTATGTCGGAGTAACTCCAACGTGGCCTGTTTTTTAACGGCGTCGTTCGCGTCGGCGTGTTCTGCATTGATCCGGTTTACAACGTCCCAAGTTACGCCTTCTACAGGCTTTCCCGCGGCAACAGTCTGGGCTACCTGAATTTCAATTGGGTACATGCTGGCAACGTGATGTACGACCACGCCAACCTTTCGCCCGTCTCCAGGGACGCGGATTTGCCATTCCAGATCCGTAAGTGAGCTTGCGAACGCTTCCAGTGCGAGGGCGCCCTGCTCAATTCGATCCGCAAGTGCATAACTACGTTTGTTCATTTCTACTCCTTCGATGTCTCTCGAATGATTTGTTCTTCGAACACGATGACAATAGACGTCCTGAGAAATGCAGTCATAATTGTTCGGTAAATCTGCGGTAATGTTTTGTCCGATATGCTTCAGCTTGTCGGTTCGGGAGTTGAACGTTCGGATAGATTTGCGACAAGCTGAAGCATATCGGACATTCAAGCCTGCTCCAGGTTTCGGACGTCAGATAGGACAGAGGCGATGAACTCGAGTAGCTCATCCAGGGAATGAAATCGCGTAGCCCCACACGAGGCAACGTGCTCAACCTTGCCCTCAAAACGTCCGGCATCAATGTCTGTCTCCGGTCGTAACTGGATCACAAAGGCTGAGTTGTATTGCCATCCTTCCATCAAGAGAGCAGAATGGGCCATGCGTGGCTTCCGAGTCATAAAAGTTGCGTAAGGTTTCGGTAACCTCCTTGACCACGATTCCAACCGAAAAACGCATAGTCTTCGAGCCGTTTTCCCTGGACCTAATCAACGAGTGCCTATGGCTCGGCTCGAAGGAAATAAAGGTTAGACCCAAAGCGTTTGCCGTTCTACACCACCTCATTGCTCGTCCTGGTCAGCTCGTCACCAAAGAGGAACTTCTGAACTCTATTTGGCCGGATACTTTCGTCAGCGATGCCGTGCTCAAAGTAACGATTCGCCAATTGAGAGAAGCTCTCGACGACGATCCGAAAGCGCCTCGATACATTGAGACCGCACACCGTCGCGGCTATCGGTTCATAGGTCAGCTTTCAGCGAGCGCAGAACCAATCCATCAACCCATTCAAATCATTCAAGAGGTTTCTGGTTCATCGGCCCCCGCAAGATTAATTGCCCCTGTTGTGGGTCGTGATGAGGCTTTGTCGCGATTGCAAAGCCGGCTTCAGAAGATGTTGCGGGGAGAGCGCCAGGTGGTTTTTGTCACGGGTGAAGCTGGTATCGGGAAGACATCTTTAGTTGACGCTTTCGCGGACACTATTCCTGCGAGCGGGAAGATTCGACTTGCAAGAGGACAGTGTTTAGACCAGTACGGAAAGAGCGAAGCCTATTTGCCGGTGCTCGAAGCAATTGCAAGGTTGTGCAGAGACGAAGAAAGAGTTGGTCAACTAGTACGCACTCATGCACCGATGTGGGTACTTCAGATGCCTTCACTGATGAGCACTTCGGAGCGCGAGTCTTTAACTAAAGAAATGGCAGGCGCAACGTCTGCGCGCATGTTGAGAGAGATGGGTGAAGCTTTGAACGCTCTCACTGCAGAGCGTCCACTCGTACTCATTCTTGAAGATCTACACTGGAGCGATTATTCGACTTTAGACCTGATCTCATTCCTGGCAACGCAACGAGCGCAGGCGCACCTGATGCTAATTGGCACCTATCGCAATGTGGAATTGATTATCAGTCGTCATCCGCTAAAAGCAGTAAAGCAGGAGTTGTTGGCCAAACAGCAATGCGAGGAGTTGCCGCTTGAATATCTGACAACCGACGCGGTGGCGAAATATTTGTCGTTTCGATTTCCCGGGAATCGATTTCCAGCGCGGCTCGCCGGATTGATACACGAGCGTACAGATGGAAATCCGCTTTTCATGGTCAACGCAGTCAACTACGTCGAAGGAGCAGGATTGATTGCAGAACGTGAAGGCACTTGGGAGTTAGTTGTAGATCTTCAGAATGTACAAGTTGGCGTACCAGACAATATCAAGCAGATGATCGAGAAGCAGGTGGCTCACCTGGGAGATGAGAATCAGCTAACGCTTGAAGCGGCCAGCGTGGCTGGTGTGGAGTTTTCCGCGCTCGCGCTGGCGTCGGCGTTGGATGAGGATCTGGATGTGGTTCGATCACGATGTGATGAACTTGCCGGTAAACGTCAATACATTCAGGACTGTGGAATCCAGGAACTACCAAACGGAGAGACGGTACCTCGTTATGGCTTCATACACGCTCTATATCAAAACGTACTGTATGAGCGTTTGCCTGTATCGCGGCGGGCACAGCTTCATCGGCGCATTGCTGAAAAAGGAGAAGAAGTTTACGGAGAGCGCGCCGGGGAGATTGCGAGTGAGCTTGCGATGCACTTTGAACGCGGCCGTGACTATAAGCGCGCAGCAAAATATTTTCAGCAGACTGCGGATCTAGCGATTCGCCGATTTGCTTATCGTGAAGCAGTTAAGCTGGCACGACGTGGGATCGAACTGGTTGGCAAACTGCCGCAAGCCGAGGAATGCAATCGAACGGAGCTTTGTTTACAACTCACTTTGGGTGTGCCTCTCATAGCAATCGAAGGTTATGCGTCCCCAAATGTAGGCAAGGTTTACCTGAGAGCGCGCGAGCTTTATCAACGGTGTGGTGACAGTTCGGATGTTGCTGAAGTGCTGTGGGGAGTTTGGACCTTTTACACGCTTAGCGCTGAATTGAGGACAGCTCGTGAGATCGCAGAAGAATTTTTAGCTGTGAGTGCGCGGCTTGCTTATCCGGGTCTGGCTATGCGAGCTCACCTTGTCATGCACGTCACACTGATGCACCAGGGCGAGTTTGGCCCAGCTATTGAACACTACGAAAAAGCCCTGGCACTTTATGATCCTCAACATCACCGCGAGGATGCTTTCTTCTTTACCCAGAACGCAGGAGTTGCTTTGCGATGTTTTGGCGCGTGGACGCTCTGGTTTCTCGGGTTTCCCGATCAGGCACTCGAGCGCATGCATGAGAGCCTGACCCTCGTTCGCGAGTTATACGAACCTCACGGTTTGTCGCATAGACTCTTGTTTGCTTCGATTCTGCATCAACTTCGTCAGGAACCCAGGGAGTCGCAGGAATACGCTGAAGCTGCGCTCACGATTTCGCATGAACACGGCCTTGTGATGTATGAGGCGCAGGCAAGGATCACGCGTGGGTGGGCTTTGACGGAACAAGGTTCGGTAAAAGAAGGAATCGCAGAGATGCGACAGGGAATTGCGGAGTATCAGCAAACGGCGACCTCACTTCTGCGTCCGCAATTCCTGGGCCTGCTCAGCGAAGTACTGGGTAAAGCCGGCGATTTTGTGGATGCTCTTGGTCAAATGGACGAAGCTTTGCGCCTGGCCCATCGAAATGGGGATGCGTCCTACGTTCCGGAGTTGCATCGTATCCGCGGTGAACTGCTGCTGATGCAAGCTAAAGGGAATTTCAATTCACGAACTTGCGCTGATGCTGAGGAATGTTTTCGAAGGTCAATTAAGATTGCTCAGCGCCAGGAAGCAAAGTCGTGGGAGCTTCGGACTTCGGTCAGTCTTGCCCGTCTCTACCAGTCTCAGAACAGAACGGAGGAGGCGAGAGAAGTGCTCACACTGGTTTTTGACTGGTTCACCGAGGGATTTGAAACGAAAGATGCACGCGAAGCTAAGACACTATTGGACGAGTTAAGGAAGTCGACGTAGATCTCAGATCGCAGTTCTCACTCGTCGCGTGCATCAGTGGATTGCGTCAGTCGTAACACTACACGCCCTCGAGCTGCCGAATCAGTTGCGGATTCACAGTTCCGAACTCGTTTATTTCTTGTCACAAGTTTGATTAGTCTCGACATCTTTTGCTTCACCCTGCCTGCCTCGCCGTCAATGAGAACGCTCAGGTACTGGGACCGCAGGCGTCCCCGCCTGCTGATTGCTTGTTAGTAATATTATGTGGACACCAAAGAGCAGGCGAGGATGCCTGTGGTCCCAGCACTCGCCTGCTCTTCGGTTAGCATTTCCATCTATTACGGACGAGCTTCAAAAACTAAATTGAATGGTGTTTCAGCTGCACGTCGGAAGTGCTTGAAACCACCACTCGTAACAACGTCATGTATGCGAGCTTCGCCAGCCTGTGCACCAAGTGCTAACCCGACTTCCTGAGATCGCGATGCAGGTGTACAGAGCATTGTTGACGCCGAATAAAAGATACGGCCGATGGGATTCAGATTGTCCTCGAGTTTGTCGTTGGCAAATGGTTCGACGACCATCCATGTTCCGTCGCTCTTCAACGTGCTGTGTACGTGCTTTGCGGCGCCTACGGGATCACCCATGTCATGGAGCGCATCGAATATCGCGACAAAGTCGAAATTGAGACCAGGATAATCCTTTGCTTTTGCAACTGAGAAGACAACTCGGTCTGAAACACCAGCTTGTTTTGCCTTATTCCGCGCCTGATCGATCGATTCCTGATGGTAATCAAATCCAGCAAACGTCGACTTCGGATATGCCTGGGCCATAAGAATTGTCGAAGCGCCATGGCCACAACCGATATCGGCCACTTTGGCACCAGCCTTCAACTTTGCTTCTACACCTTCCAATGCCGGGATCCATGACGTGACTAAGTTCGCGGCATAACCAGGTCTAAAGAACCGCTCGGTTCCACCAAACAAACCACCATCGTGCTCGTGCCAACCTACGCCCTCACCGGTTTTGAAAGCGTCGGCGATGCGTGGTTCCGATCTGACGGCAGACAGAGCAAGTTGAAACGCGCCTGGCAGAAACAACGGTCCATTTTCGTCAGTTAGTGCGAACGCCTGTTCTTCGCTTAGGGAGAATCGGTTCGTCTTTGCATCGTAATTCGCATAGCCGCCGGCAGCCTGCGACGAGAGCCATTCACGTATGTATCGTTCAGTGGTGCCAGTCCGCTTGGCGAGTTCCTCGGGAGTTAGTGGTCCGTGCTCAGCCAATGCTTTGTAGAGACCGAGTTTGTCTCCGATGACTGCCATTGCCGAATGAAAAGTCCCACCAAAATCGTTCAGAAACCTGCCCAGTAGCTCGTTCAACTTTTGTTCATTAATGCTCATCGTGTCTTTCCTTTCTTTATCCTCCGACGCCGGGAGAATACGTCGAGGGAAAAACGGCAGTCATAATTGTTCAGTAACCTTTCGGTAATTCGTGAGGACTTCAGGATGTGATCGGATTAGAGGTGTTGGGGATAGTAGAACGTCCGCATTGCGGTTTTTGTTAAGCTTTCAAATCACTCTTGTTTGCCTATCGCAATCAGATCGCGGTTTTCCAGGACATGTTTTTCAGAGCCTTGTCGCGCGACGCGAATCATTGCACGCCCGAGTTCTTCTGTTGTGATTACAGAATTCGGCACAAGCATCCGAACCACCGGAATCAGTGGCTTCAACAGAGCGTAGCTGATCCTGGTCCAACGTGTTCGCGAAACCTCACCGTGTATTGGTTGCAAAGCAGCAAGCCTAAACATGTAAGCATTTGGAAACAATTCAAGTAATGTGCTTTCGGTCTTACCCTTTATTTGAGCCCACATCGATCTCCCGCCCGTGCCTGCGCCTGAAACATAGATAAAGGTCATCTTCCGGTATATCTTCGCGAGTTTCTGTGCCCAACCAATCGTTAAATCAAGAGTCATGTGTCTATAGTCGACCTCGTTCATTCCCGCAGAAGAAACGCCGAGACAGAAGAAACACGCATCGAAATGCTGAAGGTCCTCGTCGCCGGTGTCGAAACTGAACATATCGCTCAGTAGAAGTTCGCTGAGCTTCGGGTGAGTTACACCCGAGGAATGGCGGCCGATGGCGAGCACAGTTTCAACGGTGTCTTCGCGAAGACATTCACGTAAGACGCCTTGGCCAACCATTCCTGTCGCTCCAAAAAGAATTACCTTCATTATCAGTACCGACCTGTGTAGGGGGGATGAATGCACGAACGATTTGTTTCGATTCTAATGCGGCGAACAACCTTTTGACACGCTTAACAATCACCACCTCAATCGCTCGTTTTCCCACTGTCAGAATTAACAGTTACTCAAAGGCTCGGCCTGCCACTAAAGTTTGGATGTATCCCCTGTCGCCCGACACGAGAATACAAAGGCAAGAAAGGAAAGGTTTTCATGAAACGAGTATTATCACTAGCAGCACTGTTGTTGATCTTCCCGACCATCGCATTGGCTCAGTCCGAGGATTACAAAAGGTTGGAATTCTTCGGAGGTTATTCAGCGCTAAATTTTGATAACCTCGGAGGCGACACCGACATTGCGGCTATCAACGACGTACTCGGCAAAAAAAATACCCTGCGCGGTTTTAACCTGGCGCTGACTGGCAATTTCCACAAATATGTCGGAGCCACGTTCGACTATTCGCTCCATGTCAGAACGGACGACTTCTCACTCCCTGCGGGATCCGGCAACGTGGATAACAACGTACAGAATTTTCTTGGTGGTATCCAAATCAAGAACAATACGGAAGATGCTGCGCCACGTTTCAAGCCCTTTGGACACGCATTGTTCGGCGTGGCTCATCAAAGGATCACCATTAACAGCCCGCAACTACCAGCCATTTTCGGCATCAGTGATTTTCATGTTAATGAAACCAGCTTTGCAATGGCTTTCGGCGGTGGCGTCGACATCAAACTTAATCATCGCTTT
>Ga0105248_10006851_pt1 | contig 12492 bp, 6 predicted proteins | sample KBSS34metaG_FD_81524 | JGI IMG/M metagenome (GOLD analysis project Ga0105248, IMG submission 81524) | Switchgrass rhizosphere microbial communities from Kellogg Biological Station, Michigan, USA - KBS S3-4 metaG | ecosystem: Host-associated > Plants > Roots > Rhizosphere > Soil | place... | reverse complement strand
TTCCTCGCCGTTCCGCCTTCCTTGCCGAACGTGTTCTCCTTCCAGCCAACGCGGATATTCGGGTCCGCGCCGTGCTCGAGGAGTTTTTTCGCGAGCTCGATGGCGGTTATCCGGCCGCTCGGCAGCGGCGGAGCGTGCCCGGTATTGCCGACGCCGGCCGCACCGTCCGAACCGGGCTTGCGCAGCCACGCGAGCGTGTGCAGGGCGGAACCGCGCGGGTCGGAGGCGTTCGGGTTGGCGCCGCGATCGACCAGCATCGACGCGAGATCGAAATATGCGTTGACGATGGCCATGTTGAGGGCGCTCGTGCCGTCGGCGGCCGTGTCGTTGACGCTGGCGCCGTGGTCGAGGAGCACCGCGGCGGCTTCGGGATGATCGTTGCGGACGGCGAACAGGAGGGGCGTCGAGCCGCCCTTCGACTTCGCCTTCACGTCCGCCCCGTGCGCAATCAGGATCTCGGCGGCCGACGCATTGCCTTCGGAGGCCGCCCACATCAGCGCGGTCTGCCCCTTGTAGGGTTCGGCGGCGTTGACGCCGGCACCGGCCTCGAGCAGCAGCCTCACGGCGTCGGGCTTGCCGGTGAGCGAGGCCGTCATCAGCGCGGTCTGACCTTCCTCGGACGTGCCGTTCGGGTCGGCGCCGGCCTTGAGCAGCCGGTCGACGACGCGGGCGTTGCCGTTGGTGCACGCGAGCGACAGCGGGGTGATCTTGTACCGGGTGGCGGCCTTCACGTCCGCGCCGGCGGCGAGCAATATGTCGACCAGAGCCACGTCGTCCCGCTGGACGGCCCAGTGCAGCGCGGTCGAGCCGTCCGCGTCCGGCGCATTGATGTTGTTTCCGGGGACTTTCTGCGCGATGAGCACCCGGACAGCCGCCGCATCGCCGCGCTTCACGGCTTCGATGAGCTTCGTGCTGGCGGAGGCCGGGGACGCGGCGAGGAGGAGCGCCGTGACGACAAGGGCCCTTCGCATGTGTGTAATATAACGCCGAATGACGTGGGTACTCGTGGCCCTGGCGCTCGCGGCCCAGGCAGGAGACGTCCGTTTCAAGCCGGACGCGACGGTTACCACTGCGGCTGAAACCGTCCAGAAGTACTGCGTCACGTGCCACAGCGACCGCCTGAAGACCGGTGGGCTGACGCTGGCATCGGCCGATCTGACGAAGCCGTCCGCCGACGCCGGGACCTGGGAAAAAGTCATCCGCAAGCTGCGCACGGGCGCGATGCCGCCCGCCGGGGCGCCGCACCCGGGCCAGGCAGAGTCCGACGCGCTCGCCGCATACCTGGAAGCATCGATTGACCGCGACGCGCTGACCGCGCCAAATCCCGGCAAGCTCCCCCTCGTGCATCGCCTGAGCCGCACGGAATATCAGAACGCGATCCGCGATCTGCTCGCGATCGAGGCGCTGCCGAAAGAGATCGACTACCCGCTGCTGCTCCCGGCCGACAACTCGTCGAGCGGGTTCGACAACCTCGCCGACCTGTTGTTCGTGTCGCCGGCGATCATGGAACGCTATCTCGACGCGGCGGAGAAGATCAGCCGCCTCGCGGTGGGTGACACGAAGGCGCCGGTGCTGGTCAACCGCTACCGCCTGCACCCCGAGCAGTGGCAGGGCGCCCGCGTGGACGAGCTGCCGTGGGGGACACGCGGCGGCCTCTCCGTGCAGAACGACTTCCCCGCCGACGGCGAGTACCGGATCCAGGTCCAGCTCGCCGCGCCACCCGCTGAACCGCATCAGCTCGAGATCGCCGTCGACGGCGAACGCGCGCAGATCCTCACGGTCGGCGGAAATGGCGCGGGACGAGGCCGTCGCGGTCAGCAGCCCAGGACCGGCGAGCCGGAGCCCGACACGGCCCTCGAATTCCGCATCCCCGTCAAGTCGGGCCCACGGCTCATCGGCATCACGTTCATCGAGCGTGATGAAGTGCGCGACGAGTCGACGCTGCGCCCGCGCATGCGCTCGCGAGGCACCGAGCCGGCGCTGTCGCTCGTCACGATCAGCGGCCCGTACGGAACCACTTCGTCTGGCGATTCTCCGAGCCGGCGGCGCATCTTCACCTGCGCCACTCGCGACGACGCGTGCGCGGGCCGGATTCTGCTCGCGCTCACCCGGCGGGCGTATCGCCGTCCGTCGACGGACGCGGACGTTCAGGATCTGTTACCGTTCTACAAGAAGGGACTCGCAGAAGCCGGATTCGATCGGGGCATCCAGCTGGCACTCGAACGCCTGCTCGTCAGTCCGCAGTTCCTGTTCCGGATCGAAAGAGAACCGGCGACCGCGGCGGCCCGCGTCAGCGATCTCGAACTCGCGTCACGTCTCTCGTTCTTCCTGTGGAGCAGCATCCCCGACGAGGAGCTCCTGAACGTCGCCGCGCGGGGAGAGCTCCACACGCCGGCCGTCCTCGAACGCGAAGTGCGGAGGATGCTGCGCGACAAGCGGTCGGCAGCCCTCGTCACCAACTTCGCCGAACAATGGCTGTTCGTTCGCGACATCGAAGCCAAACAGCCCGACGGCCTCGTCTTTCCCGACTTCGACGAAACGCTGCGCGCGGCCATGCGCACGGAGACGGATCTGTTCCTCGACAGCGTCCTGCGCGAAAATCGCAGCATCGTCGACCTGCTGGACGCGAACTACTCGTTCGTCAACGAGCGGCTCGCGAAGCACTACGGCATTCCGAACGTCCAGGGCAGCTATTTCCGGCGCGTGACGTTCCCGGCCGCCAGCCCGCGCGGAGGACTGCTCGGCCAGGGCAGCATCCTGACGCTCACGTCCTACGCCACCCGCACATCGCCCGTCGTCCGCGGCAAATGGGTGCTCGAGAACCTGCTCGCTGCAGCGCCGCCGCCTCCGCCGCCGAACATCCCGGCGTTGAAGACCGAGGGCCCGGAGCCTGGCAAGACGTTGACGATGCGTGAGGCGATGTCGGCGCACCGGGCGAGCCCGAGCTGCGCGAGCTGCCACGCGCGGATGGACCCGATCGGGTTCGCGATGGAGAACTTCGACGCGGTCGGCCGCTGGCGCGACCACGACAGCGGAAGCACCATCGATGCGTCGGGCGTCTTCCCGAACGGCGTGACGTTCAACGGCATGGCAGGGCTCAAGAAAGTCCTCCTCGCCGACCGCCAGCAGTTCGTGAACACCGTGGCCTCGAAGCTGCTCATGTATGCCCTCGGGCGCAACCTGCAGTACTACGATGAGCCCACCGTGCGGGGCGTCGTCCGGCAGGGCGCCGCCGGTAACTACACTATGGCCTCTCTGGTGACGGGTGTCGTCAAGAGCACCCCCTTCCAGTTCAGATCTCGCAACTGACCAACTGATGGCGTTGACGCCTGGCACAATGCTCGGACCGTACGAGGTCGTCGCGCCGCTCGGCGCGGGCGGCATGGGCGAGGTCTATCGCGCACGCGACGGAAAGCTCGAGCGCGACGTTGCGATCAAGGTGCTGCCCTCGCACCTGGCCGAGCACCCGGCAGCACTGGCGCGCTTCGAGCGCGAGGCCAAAGCAGTGGCGGCGCTCTCTCATCCGAATGTCCTCGCGATCTTCGACTTCGGGCGGGCGGGCGACCGGGCGTACGCGGTCATGGAACTGCTGGACGGGGAGACGCTTCGGCAAAAACTGGCGGCGCCGATTTCCATTCGCAAGGTCATCGACTACGGCGTGCAGATTGCACGCGGCCTGGCTGCCGCCCACGGAAAAGGGATCGTGCATCGCGACCTCAAGCCCGAAAACGTTTTCGTCACCTTCGACGGGCGTGTGAAGATTCTGGATTTCGGGCTCGCCCGACGCGCCACGGCGCTCACGGCCGCAGACGCGACCGTATCGCCGACCATCGAGCACCAGACGGATCCCGGGACGGTGCTGGGCACCGTCGGGTACATGTCGCCCGAGCAGGCGCGCGGCGAGCCCGGAGATCACCGCTCGGACATCTTCTCGCTCGGCGCCCTGCTGTACGAGCTCGTTTCCGGCCGTCGCGCGTTTCAACGCGACAGCGCGGCAGAAACGCTCACGGCCATCCTCCGTGAAGATCCGCCCGAGCTGTCGGCGTCCTCGGTGTGGGCTGTGCCGCCGGCCGGCCTGGCTCGTGTCATCACGCACTGCCTTGAAAAGAGCCCCGCCGAGCGATTTCAGAGCGCAAGCGATGCGGCGTTCGCGCTCGACGCGTTGTCGTCCCCTTCGGGCACATCCGCGAGCGACGCCGGTGCCGTTGCGTCCCCGCGGACGGGGCCGGCCCGCGGCGTGGTGGCGGCGGCAATCGTGATGGGCGCGGCGGTCCTCGTTACGGCGTCCGTGGGCGTCGCCCGGATGGTGGCGCCCGCGACACGGGACATCTCGTTTACACCGCTGACGTACCGCCAGCAGGCGATCCTCCGTGCCCTGTTCACACCCGACGGCAAGACCATTGTCTTCAGCACTGTGTTGAACGGCACCCAACCGGAAGTCTTCACGCTCACCGAGAATTCGCCCGAGCCCCGGAGCCTGGGCTTCAAAGCCGTCCAACTCCTGTCCGTGTCATCGAAGGGCGAACTGGCGGTTCTGACGGGCACGAAGTACCTCGGACACCGCCTGTTCGACGGAACGCTGGCGCGCATGCCGATCGGCGGCAGCGCTCCGAGAGAAATCGCCGAGCACATCCGCGAGGCCGACTGGGCGCCCGACGGCGAACGGTTGGCGGTCATCAGGGACGTCAACGGCCGCGATCGGCTCGAGTTCCCCATGGGGACGGTGTTGTACGAGGCCGCAGGCTACCTGAGCGACCTTCGCGTGTCGCCGGCCGGCGATCGCGTCGCGTTTTTCGAGCACCCGATCAAGTACGACGACCGCGGCGGCGTCGCCGTCGTTGATCTCGCTCGAAAGAAGACCACGCTCGCCGACGGCTACTGGGGGCTCGAAGGCCTGGCCTGGTCGCGCGACGGCCGCGAAGTGCTCTTCGCCGCCGGCTACAGTCTGGCGCAATTCAGGATCTACGGGGCCACGCCTGGCGGGCGCGTCCGCCAGGCGCTCGAAAGCGCCGGGGGCATCAACCTCTACGACATCGGGCCGGACGGCCGGTGGCTCGTGACGCGCGACGACATCAGCGCCGCGTTGATGGTGAAACCGGCGGGCGCGCGCGACGTGCTCGACCTGTCCTGGCTCGACTTCACGTCTCCGGTGCGATTCTCAGCGGACGGGCGCACACTTCTCTTCAGCGAGCAGAGCGGCCCGGTCGGCACCAACTACGCGACCGGTCTCCGGCACACCGACGGATCTCCCATCGTTCAACTCGGCGAAGGCCTGGGTACCGACCTCTCCCCCGACGGGAAATGGGCGCTGTCCATTGTCCCCACGTCGCCTCCGAAGCTCATGATGTATCCGACCGGCGCTGGCGAAGCCAGGCAGGTCGACTCGGGCACGATCGGTTCACTGAGCATGGCGAAATGGTTTCCCGATGGCCAGCGCATCCTGCTCTGCGGTGCGGAACCCGGACGCTCGCCGCGCTGCTACGTGCTGGACGGAAAAGGCCCGCCTCGGGCCGTCACCCCCGACAACGTCGGCAACGCACTGGTGGCTCCGGACGGCCGCCACTTCCTGGCACAACGCGGCGACGCCGGCGCCCGCGTCCAGGCGTCGAACACCAAGGCGGAGATGTACTCGGTCGACGGCGGCGAGCCACTCCCGGTGCCGGGCCTGACAGTTGACGACGTGGTGGTGCGGTTTGCAATGGATGGACGGTCGGTGATCGTCACGCAGACCACGCTGCCGGCGCGCGTCGAGAAACTGAACCTCGACACGGGCCGCCGCGAGCTGATGTACCAGATTGCTCCGCCGCGCACAGCCGGGATTGTCGGCGTCTCGAGCCTCACCGTGGCCGACGACCCGGCCGTGTATGCGTATTCGCTTTACCAGTTCCTGTCGCGGCTGTTCATCGTGCAGGGCGCCCGGTGACATTTCGCGGTATGCTCTAGCCACGTCATGTTCATCCGCAGGGTGGCCCTACCGCGGCGGACGTTCCTCAGAGGCCTGGGTGCGACGATCGCCCTGCCGATGATCGACGCGATGGTGCCGGCGCTCGCCGCCGCGCCGAAGGCCACGCCGCGTTTCTCGTTCCTCTACATCGCCAACGGCGTCATCCAGGATCAGTGGACCCCGACGGCCGCGGGCGCGAACTACGAGTTGACGCCGATCCTCAAACCGCTCGAGGCGTTCAAGGGCGACATCAACGTCATCAGCGGCCTCTCGCACCTGCAGGCCGACACGTTCGGCGACGGCACCGGGGACCACCCGCGCGCCTCGGCCGCCTGGCTCACCGGCGTTCACGCGTACGACCGGACACTGCCCGGCATCGAGGTCAAGCTCGCGACCTCCGCCGATCAGATCATCGCCCGGCAAATCGGCAAGAGCACGCCCGTGTCGTCGCTCGAGCTGTCGGTGGACTACCCGACGCAGGGCGCGTGCGACTCCGGCGACTGTTTCTACGTGAACACGGTGTCCTGGCGCAACGAGACGACGCCGAATCCGACCGAGCTCCACCCGCGTGTCGTGTTCGAACGCCTGTTCGGGGACGGGGGAACGGCCGCCGAACGCCTCGCGCACATCCGCAAGACGGGCAGCATTCTGGACTCCGTGGGCCAGGAAGTCAGCCGCCTCGCCGGCACGCTCGGCGCGGGCGACCGGGGCAAGCTCGCCGAATACCTCGATTCGGTCCGCGACGTCGAACAGCGCATCCAGAACGCCGAGCGGCGCGGCGCGCAGACGTTCGAACTGCCGGACCGTCCCGTGGACGTACCCGCGGCGTTCGACGATCACGCGAAGCTGATGTTCGACCTGCAGGTGCTCGGTTTCCGCGCGGACGTCACGCGCGTCAGCAGCATGATCATGTCGCGCGAGCTGAGCTCGATGACGTTCGGCCAGATCGGCGTCCCCGAGCAGCACCACGCGGTATCGCACCACCGCAACGACCCCGAGCTCATCGCCAAGAAAGCCCGCATCGACGTCTACCAGGCGCAGCTCCTCGCCTATTTCCTCGGCAGGCTGAAGGCGACGCCCGACGGCGACGGCACGCTGCTCGACCACAGCCTGGTGCTGTACGGCGGCGGCATGGGCAACGGCAACCTGCATCGCCACAACGACCTGCCGTGCGTGGTCGCCGGCCGGCTCGGCGGCCAGTTCGCTACCGGCCGCCACATCCCCTGCGCGCAGGACACGCCGATGACGAACCTGCTGCTGACGCTCCTCGCTGGCGCCGGCATCCCGCAGGAAAAACTCGGCGACAGCACCGGTAAGCTCGAACCCGATCTCCTATCGTTGGGCTAGCAGTCACATAGCCACTGAGGCACTGAGAACACGGAGTTTCTTTTGAAGAGATTCTCCGTGCACTCTGTGCCTCTGTGGCAGCGTACGCTTCGGGATCGCGCCGCTATTTCGCGGGCGGCGGAGGATCGACGCCCCTCCAGAGATTCACGGTCCCGAGATCGTCGCGGCCGCAAGCCTTGAGATAGCAGAACAACTGCGTCCGGTAAGCCGCGTGCCCGCCGAGCACGAGGTCGACGATGAACAGCCCACGCGAGATCTTCGACCCGTCGAAGCCGGTCATCTCGGATCGGAAATCGGCGTCCGTCCACGGCGCCAGTTCCTTCGCGTAGATGTCCTTCTGGCCGGCGATGACGGCCATCGTCTGATCGAAGTCGCGCGTCTCGGCCGCCTTGTTCGCGGCCTGCCAGGCCTCCACGTCGAACTGCGTCTTCGCGCCCTGCACGAGCGCGGGGCCCATGATGCTCAGATACCGCAGCAGTTCCAGGGTGCTGCGCTGCTTCGGCGTCGGGCGGTAATCGAGCTTCGAGCGGTCGATCTTGCTCGCAAGGTGGACCAGGATGTCGATTTCCTTCTGCAACTGGGCGATGAGCTCGGACTTGACCAGAACCATGAATGCCTCCAGGTCGGGATGAACGAACGTCGGTTTGCGGTCCCTATCTTCTCCTGTCAGTCAAGCCCTGTTGGAGTGGCAGGCCTGAAGGCCTGCACTACTTTCGCAGGCCTGCACTACTTCCGAGTCGAGAAGGGCGTGCGTCGCAGGTCCCCGCCTTCCGTGATCGTAAGGATGCCGTTAACAGCCACGTACTCGAGCACGTCGCGATGTCCGCTCGGCCACCGCACCTCGAGACGGTCGATCTCCCTCGCGGCTCCCAGGCCGAAATGCGCGCGAAGGTCGTTCTGCCCCAGGTAGCTGGACCCGGCCTTGATCTCGCGAATCTGGCTGCGCCCGGCCACGGTCGCGCGCAGGCGCGCGCCGATCCCGTCGCGGTTGCTCTCGCGGCCGATCAACCGGACGAGCACGGCGTTGCCGCGATTGCCGCCCTCGTTGCGCAGGAGGTTCGCGGCCTGTCCGTTGTTGGTCACGAGCAGATCGAGGTCGCCGTCGTTGTCCCCGTCGCCAGCGACGATCGTGCGGCTGACCCGTTCGAGCGCGAAACCCGTCCCGGCGGCTGCCGCCACATCGGTGAACCGGCCGCGTCCGTCGTTGTGCAGCAGGAGCTTGCGCTGCGCGTATCTGGACGCCGACTGAAAGTGGCTGGTGTTGTCGAGTACGTGCCCGTTGGCGATGGCGAGGTCGAGGCTGCCGTCGTTGTCGTAGTCGAGAAACACGGCGCCGAACCCGAGGAAGCGAAGCGTGGCGGCGGCCATGCCGCTGGCCAGCGTGGCGTCGGCGAACAACCCGCCTCCGAGGTTCCTGTACAGATTGTGCGTCTCCATCTCGAAGTTCGTGACGGCCAGATCGAGGCGTCCGTCGCCGTCGTAATCGCCGAAATCGGTGCCCATACCGGCCCTGGCCCGGCCGTCGCTGGCAACTGCCACACCGGCGGACAACCCGACCTCCCGAAACGTGCCGCGCCCCTCGTTGTGAAACAGGAAGTTGGGCACCAGATCGTTCGCCACGAAGAAATCGACGCGGCCGTCGTCGTCGTAGTCGCCGAACACGACGCCCAGGCCCTTGCCGTCGGTCCTGTAGACGCCTGAGGCTCGCGTGACGTCGGTGAACGTGCCGTCGCCGTTGTTCCGGTACAGGACGCTGGCGGCGCCGTTGTAGACGTCCGGGCGGCAGTACGCGCGCACGCGGCTGTCGCCGCAGGTCTTGCTGTTGTCTTCCGGATCGACGTAGTTCGTCACGAACAGGTCGAGCCGGCCATCGTTGTCGATGTCGGCGAACGCGCAACTCGTGCTCAGGGCCGAACCGCCGACGCCAGCGGCCCTCACGTCGCCGAAGGTACCGTCGCCGTTGTTCCGGTAGAGCGCGTTCGCCCCGAAATTCGTCAGGTAGAGGTCTTCGTGGCCGTCGTTGTCGTAGTCCGCCGCGCAGGCTCCCATGCCGTAGGCGTGGTGCTCAATCTTCGACGCGGCCGTGACATCGTCGAACGTGCCGTCGCGGCGATTGTGGAACAGCCTCGATCGCGCCCGGGCCGCCGTCCCGGGATCGACGACCGATCCGCCATCAACCAGGAAGACGTCGAGCCAGCCGTCGCCGTCGTAGTCGAACAGCAGGCCTCCGGAGCCCATCGTCTCGACGATATGTTTCGCGGCGCTGGCGCCGTTGATGTGGTTGAAGGTGACGCCGGACTCGACCGCGACGTCGCGAAACAGGACCGGGCTGCCGTCGAGCAGGGACATCGCACCGAACCGCGCCGGCGCAGACGCTGCAAGGACGATGACGGCTGCCGCCAGGCGCCGGTTCAACGCCCCGGCCCTCGCGCCCGAGCCCGGCTCTCCTTCGCGCGATCGTAGAGCGCCTGCTCCGCCTGGCTTTCCTGCGCACGGCCCAGCGCGGCGTACGCCGATGCGAGCCGCCCGTGAACATTGACGCTGGCGTCCGCGTCGTTCAGGGCGACGGCCTTGCGGTAGGCATCGATGGCAGCCTCGTAGCGACCTGCGCGCTCGAGCGCGAGCCCGAGATTGACGTGGTTGACGGCGACGTCCGGCTGACGCGAGGCGACCTGCTGCAGGAGAGCCGCGGCCTCACCGAAATTGCCGTCGTCGATCCTGGCCTGGGCGGACAACTTGAGCAGCTTCAGTTCCCACTCGAGACTCGCGGCCGCCTGCGAGGCGGCCTGCAGCCGGCGAAATTCATCCAGCGCGGCGTTGCCTTCGTCCGCTCGCCCCAGGCGCGTCAGCGACGCGCCGAGCGTGTACCGGGCGGCGGCGTGCGCGGGGTTGAGCGTCAGCGCAGCTTGCGCCCACGTCGCGGCGCCGGCGTAGTCGCCCAGGCGTAATCGGATCTGGGCGCGTCCCGCATAAGCTTCCGCGTTCATCGGGTCGAGCAGGAGCGCCGCAGTGAACTCGGCGGAGGCTTCCTCGTGGCGGCCCAGTTCCAGGTAGATCTGCGCCAGCTTCCGATGCGCGTCGCTGTTGTTGGGATTGGCGAGTACCCGTTTTCGATATGCCGTGAGCGCCCCGTCCAGGTTGGCGTCGCTGGTGTAGAGGACGCCGAGCGTGTCGTACAGGTGATCCTGGCCGACCACGGGCGCAAACGCGGCGGCCCGCTCGAGCTCGCGGATGGCATCGCTGTTTCGCCCGAGTGACTGGACCACCAAGGCCAGCTGGTAGTGTGCGCCTCCGGCATCGGGGATCGCGTCGATCGCCGCGAGCAGAACCTGTTCGGCGTCCGCGGGGCGTCTGGCCAGCGCAAACACGTCCGCGAGCGCCTGCCGGGCGAGGTCGTCCGCCGGGCTCAACCTCACCGCGGCCGATAGGTGCTCGATACTGCGCTCGTACTGCTCGTCAGCGCGGTACGCGAGGCCAAGCAGCCGACGGGGTTCAGGGCGATCCGGATAGCGCTCGACGGCCGACGAGGCGCGAGCGATCGCAGACCGCAGGTCGGCTCGCCGGAGCGCCGCGGCGCCCTCGCGCATGTCGTCGTCCTGCAGGGAAGATCCGGTTCGGGCCGCGGCCGTCCGGAATTCAGCAATGGCCTGCTCGAACTCGCCGTCGGCCAGTCGAGCAAATGCCTTCACGTACACGGCAGGAGGGAAGAGGGGCGCGACACCCGCCGATTGCCGAAGCAGCCCCACGCGCACGAACGGCGAGGCCGGTGCGCGGGTCGGTCCGTTCGCATCGGAACGCGTCGGAGCCTGCGCCTCGAACCGGCGCAATGCGGCCGCGGCCCCCGCTTCGTCGCCCTGGGCGATCAACCGCTGCGCCAGACCGTAGGTCGCGGCCGGGCTGCGGGGGGCGAGCTTTGACGCGTTCGAAAACGCCAGTGCGGCGTCAGCCGGACGCTTTGCGAGATCGTAGGCGAGGCCCAGGAGGATGTAGACGTCCGAGCGCTGCGGATCGAGGGCCCGCGCGGCCTGGGCTTCCTTGAGCGCTTCGCGTCCGTTGCCGCGCTCCAGGTACACACCGGCCAGCGCGACGTGGGCATCGGAGGCCCGCTCGGCCGCCTCGAGCAGCACCGCGCGATACGTCCGGATGGATTTATCCCATCCGGCCAACGCGCGCGCGAGCTGGTCGACGCCGGCCAATACGGCGTTCCCGTCGCCGCCAGACGCGTCGGGGATGGCTTCAACCAGCTGCCGGACGGCAGCGACGAACTGATTCCTGTCGCGGGCGAGCTGTGATGCCGCGGAGACGACCTGGGCCTGTCCACAGTCAGCGGCGCAGGGTTCCTGCGCCTGCCCGGCCACGGTCGCCGAGCAGAGGCAGAAGAAGAGGGCGCAGTACTGAAAGCGTGTACGGACGCCGTTCGTGAAACACCCCTAGAAATCGAGCTGCAGGCTGAACTTCATGAATCGCGGCGGTGCAATCGAGGTCGGGATCCGCCAGCCGGACACCGTCGTGTCGCGGTACGTCGTATTCTCCGTCAACACGGCGTTCGTGTTGAAGAGATTGTAGATCTCGAAGTTCACGCCGGTTCGCAGCTGCTGAATCTTGAAGTTCTTGCCCATGCGCAGGTCGAGCTGACTACGGCGATCGCCGTAGATCGTGCCGGGAAACACGAGGTTCGTGGTGACGTTCGGCGCGTTCCCCGAGAGCGGCCGGCCGAGCGACGGGGCGATCTCGGCGCTCGTATACACCTTGTTGGCCATGATCAGCGGCCCGGGCCGGCTGTACCACAGACCGCTGAACGTAACGTCGATCTTCGGGATGTTGTAGGTCGCGATCACCTTACCGTCCGTCAGAAAGTTGTCCTTCTCGTGGCAGTACGGGGCGGTGAGGAGCGCGGCTTCGGGAAGCGTCGCGATCACGGCGCAGTTGTCGGTTTCCTGGCGTCCGCTGCTCACTCCGCCCTGTACCGTAAATCCGCGCCGGAACCTCGCGTTGATGGTCAGGTCGAAGCCGTTCCAGTGCTGGATCTGCTCGCCGTAGTTGCTGGCAAGCGTGTAGTAGTTGTTCTGCGCCAGCCCCACTTTCGCCGGGCTGACGTTGGAGAACCCGCTGACCGTGTAGCCGCCGCCGTTGGGCAGCCGCGCGTCGGTGGGCGCCGTGATGCTGAACGTGTCGAAGTCGGCGGCCGACAGGTTGAGGTT
>Ga0105248_10006850_pt1 | contig 12494 bp, 10 predicted proteins | sample KBSS34metaG_FD_81524 | JGI IMG/M metagenome (GOLD analysis project Ga0105248, IMG submission 81524) | Switchgrass rhizosphere microbial communities from Kellogg Biological Station, Michigan, USA - KBS S3-4 metaG | ecosystem: Host-associated > Plants > Roots > Rhizosphere > Soil | place... | reverse complement strand
GTCACCAGCCGGATGACATCGCGCCGCACCACGGACTTGCTGCCCCGCTTCTTCGCCTCGGCCGGATCTTCAGTCTGCTCGCAGACCGCGACGCGGTGGCCCTGGGCGATCAGTCGGTGCAGATATTCGTCGGAGCGGATCACCGGAACACCGCACATCGGGATGTCGCGGCCGAGGTGCTTGCCGCGCTTGGTTAGCACGATGCCGAGCGCGCGGCTCGCAATCTCGGCATCTTCGAAGAACAATTCATAGAAATCGCCCATCCGGTAGAACAACAAACAGTCCGGATTGGCCGCCTTGATCTCGATGTATTGCTCCATCATCGGCGATGGGCGCGCCACGACCTCTGGTGGCGGATTGGCGGCGTCCTCAGGCGGCAGGTTGCGGGCGGCTTCCATGCGGCGGACGCTAGCAGATGGCGGCTATGGATTCACCGGCGGAGCAGGGAGGCTGTGGACGCTCCGGGATTAACGGAGCCCTGCAGCGCGCTTGTCCCGCAATTGGCGGCTCACCGAAACGAAATAGCCGGGCATAGGCGAGCAAAGCGAAGCCGTCCTTCGGACCGCTATGCCCCGGCCATGATGGTGTCGAATAAGGCGAGGAGAGGCTACTTCACCAGCTTGCGGCCGGTGATCTTCTCCAGATTGCCGTACATGATCGCCTTGTACTTCGCCTTCGACAGATCGAGATTGTCGAGAATCTTCAGCGTCTCGCGGATGTAATACGTACCCTTCTCCGGGTCGAACGGGCAGTCCGACGCGAACACGATCCGGTCGTTCGGATAGAACGCGAGGCCGCATTCGGTCGCCGGCTTGCCGCCAAACACCGCGGAGTCGCAGTAGAAGCTTTCCTTGAAGTAGTCGAGCGGGCGCTTCTTCAGCGTTTTCTTTAGCGCCTGGTAATCCTCGTCAGAGGTGCGCGCGCCGATCTGGTCCCAGCCCGGGCCGATGCGTCCCTCGAGCATCGGCACGATGCCGCCCATGTGGTGGGTGATGATCTTCAGCTTCGGATAGCGGTCCATGATCTTGGAAAACACCAGCCGCGACATCGCGGCGGCCGTTTCGTAGGACCAGCCGAGCGTCCACCAGATCTCGTACTTCGACTTGGTTTCGCTTTGGTAGTCCGGGAAGCTTGCGGTGCGCGACGGATGCAGCCAGATCGGCGTCTCGGTCTTGTTCATCGCCTTCCAGAACGGCTCGAACTCAGGATTGTCGAGTGGCCGGCCGGCAACGTTCGTATAAATCTGCACGCCGAGCGCACCCATCTTCATCGCGCGGGCGGCCTCGCGAACGCCGACATCGGGCGCCGCCATCGGCGCTTGCGCCACCCAACCGGGGAAATGGTCAGGGTCCTTGGCGCACAGTTCGGCGAAGCCGTCGTTGACGATCTTGGCATATTCCTCGGTCTCCGCCGGATCCTTCGTCATTAGCTCGAACGGCGGCATCGGGTAGGACAGGATCTGGCAATAGTCCTTGAACTTGTCGACGACCTTCTTGCGGACATTGATGTCGAAGATGGCCGGCACGCCCATCATCCGCTTGCCGATGTCCTTGTGGGAGCCCACGGACATCACGTCCTTGTAGAACCGCTCCGGAATGAAATGGGTATAGGCGTCGACGCGCATCGTCATGAATTTTGTCCTCCCGATTGCCGGGTTTGTTTAAAGGGCCGGTTCGCGTTTTGTCGAGTGTTTATTGTGAGCGGCTGCCCGCCGCATCACGGCGGGCAAATCACGTTGAGCAGCGCCTGCCGCTTCTCCTTGACCACCACGTCACGGGCGCGGGCCAGCGCTCCGGGGAGCTCTGACGCCTTCTCGACGCGCTCGCCGTGGCCGCCCTGCGCCTTGACCGCAGCCTCGAACGCTGGGCTCGGCGACAGGTCCGCCATGAAGCGGCCGCCGTCCTCGCCGGCGACGCCGTCCTTGAACATCGACATGGTGGCGCCGCGCACGGCGCCATAAAGGCTGTTGTTGAAGACGATGGTGAGGATCGGCAGCTTGTGCACGTCGGACACCCAGTGACCGACCATAGGATTGGAGAACATGTAGGCGCCGTCGCCAAGGGTGGCGACCACGAGCTTGTCGGGCGCGGCGAGCTTGGCGCCGAGCGCGGCACCGAATCCCCAGCCGAGGCCACCGGCGGCGGAGAGCCCGTAGAAAGTGTCGGGTTTGTCGCGCGAGATCTGTTCCTGGATCAGCGAATATTCGTTGAAGAGGACGGCATCGTCGCCGATGCATTCGCCCACCAAGCGGCTCAGATAAGCGAAGTTGATCTTGTCGCCGGTCGGCGTGGCGCTGGCCTTGGCGAGATTCTCTTTGCGCTTGCGATTGAATTCGGTGGCACGGGTCCGGCGCGCGCTGATGCGCGCCTCCGGGAACGAATGCTTTGCCAGAGCCTGCTCCAGCATCTCCAGCGCAGTCGACGTCTTCGAGGTAATGGCGAGATCGCTCGGGAAGCTCCGCATTGGATAGCGGCGGAACGCCGGGTCCTCGCCGAGCGTGACGAAGCGGGCGTCCTTATGCGGCGTCTGCTCGTTCGGAATCCACGGCACGTCGGCATCCATGACGATGACGAGATCGGCTTCCTGCAGCAGGCCTTGCGGGTCGTAGCCCATGTGCATCGGATGGCTTGACGGCAGGCACACCACGCGCTGGCGCTGCGTGACGACGGGAAGCGCATATTTTTCGGCGATGCGGCCGAGCGGCGCCATGGCCGCGGCGCCGCTCGCCGTGGTGATGATCAGCGGCTTTTCGGCGTTGGCGATCCATTCGGCCAGCGTCGCGATCATCGCCGGGTCGGCATGCGGCGGGGCGGGGACATGGCGCGGCTTCACCGGGCCGAGCGGCTCCGGCATCGGCGCCGCGAGCGGCTCGCGTGGCAGCGACAGATACACCGGTCCGCGCGGACTCGACATGGTCATCTCATACGCGCGCGAGACGACATCGGTAACCTGCTCGGGCACGCGCAGCTCGTAATCCCACTTCACTGCCTCGCGTAGCATGCCGCCCTGGTCGAACATCTCCTGGCCCCAGTGGATGTAGCGGTTGCGGCCGCCGAACTTGCCCTTCTCGGTGATCGGCGTGCGGCCGGCGGCGAGAATGAGCGGGATGTTGTCGCGGTTGAGGTTGATGATGTTATTGATGGCGTTGGCGGTACCGACGTTGACGTGCAGCATGACGGCTTGCGGGCGTCCGCTCATCGCGTAGGCGCCATGCGCCATCGCGACAGCGAGGTTCTCGTGCGGGATGACAAGCGGCGTCGGCACCTTGGCGTTGGACTGCTTGGCGCGGCTGAAGGCCTCCACGATCGGCGGAAAATCGGTGCCTGGGTTGGCGAAGAAATAGTCGATGCCGTGGTCGGCGAGCGCCCGGAGGAACGCCTCTCCGGCGATCGGCGTGCGGGTTTTCGATTCGGCCCGCTGCGCGGTTGACTGTGTCATGGCGTTCAATCCCTTGGGTTACGGAGGCTTGGGGCGATCATAGCGGCCGGGCTGGCTGCTGCGCCAGCGCGCCTTTCGATTTGCCGCGCCGGGCCTTCGCGCTAGCGGCGCTCGGCGGCGCGGCGCAGAACCGCATCTTTGTAAAGGAAGCCCGCTGGCCCATTTCCGGGGAAAAACGTCCCTGGATTCACTGCCTTGGTTGGTCTATGGCTTCGCCGCCGGTCGGCTACATCCGTTCGCTGAAGCCAACGAATTTTCGAGCCGGAGAGGGACGTTGAAAGTCGAAAACGTCAAGCCACCCAAGACACCTGCGGATGCCGGATCGCTGCACAAGAAGATGATGCAGCTTCTCTCCAGCCTGTGGGTGACGCATGCCATCGGCACATTTGCGCGGCTTGGTCTCGCGGATGCGATGGACGCCGGCGCCGACAATGCCGAGGCGATCGCCAAGCCTCGCGGCCTCATCACCGATCGCGTCTATCGGCTGCTGCGCGCACTTTCGACCTGCGGCATCGTCACCGAAAGCGCCGGCGGGCGCTTCGCTCTGACACCGCTCGGCCGTATGCTGACCTCGAATGCGCCGAATTCGATGCGCACGTCGGCGGAACTGCTGACTGAATACAACGGCGAGATCTGGGGTCACCTCGATGGCGCGCTTGAAGGCGGCATCGCGTTCGAGGCCCTGAAGGGCAAGCCGCTGTTCAATTGGCTGCACGCCAATCCGGAAGAAGGTGCGCGCTTCCAGCGCATGATGTTCGAGGTGCACTCGCCCGAGACGCCGGCCATCGTCGCAGCCTACGATTTTTCGCAGTTCAAGCAGATCATCGATGTTGGTGGCGGACACGGCATGCTCTTGTCGGCGATCATTGCCGCGCATCCGCATGTGCGCGGGACGCTATTCGATCTGAAGGAGGGCGTCGACGCGGCCAAGCGCGGCGCTGGCGGCCCGCTGCCGGGCGTGACGTTCACCGCCGGCGACGTGTTCGAAACCGTGCCGGCGGGCGCCGATGCTTATCTGTTCCGGCATCTGCTGCACGACTACGACGACGACGACTGCATCAAGATGCTGAAAAATGTTCGCCGGGCCATGAAGCCGGATTCCCGCGTGCTGGTTCTGGAGAAGACGGTGCCGACCGACGATACGCCGGGGCCCGGCCGCTGGCTCGATCTTCACGTCATGCTGCTGACCGGCGGGCGCGAACGCACCGTGCAGGAGTATCAGGCGCTGTTCGAGAAGGCTGGCCTGAAACTTGCGCGCGTGCTGCGCACCGCGCATCCGGCGGTGGAGATCGTCGAAGTGGTCGCCGCTCCGTAATGAATGCCGTCGAATATTGCCTGTTGAACGGGCTCAAGGTTGCTGGGCCTGCGCACCCGGCGCTGCTCAGCGCCAGCGAGACGCTGAGCTATGGCGCGCTGGAACAGCGCGTCAGCCAGTTCGCAGTTGGCTTGCGTGAATTGGGCGTCTGCCCTGGCGACCGTGTCGGCATGCTAATGCTCGATACGCCCGACATTGTAGCAACCCATCTTGCCACGATGGCCATAGGCGCCATTGCGGCGGCGATCTCGAGCCGCGCCAACCCCGAGCAGCTTGAGCAGATTCTTGGCATTGTCCGGCCGGTGGCTTTGGTGATCGATGGCGAGTTCGCCGATATTGCCGTGCCCGCGGTTGCCAAGGCCTTGCCGCGGATCCGCGTGATCCGCCGCGAGCACGATCTCGCCGCGTGGAAGTCTACGTCCGCCACGCCGCTTGTTCCGGTGCCTCGCAAGCCGAGCGATCCGGCGTTCTGGGTGATGACCTCGGGAACGACCGGCGCGCCGAAGGCGGTCGAGCATCATCACCGCAATGTCGGCATGTGCGCGGAGTATTACGAGCAGATCCTGGGCTGCTCGAAGAACGACCGGCTGTTCGCCACCTCGCGCTTTCACTTTGCCTATGCGATCGGCAACATGTTCGCAGCGCTCCGCATGGGCGCGGGCAACATCCTGCTGGAGCGCTGGGCCACCGCGCCGACCGTCGCCGAGACAGTGACGCGCTTCAAGCCAAGCGTGCTGTTGAGTGTGCCGGCGGTCTATCACCGCCTGCTCGAAGCGGGTCTGGCGAAGACGGCGCCGTTCCGCGCGCTTCGCTATTTCGTTTCGGCTGGCGAGCGGATGCCGCCGCAGATCTGGACTGCGTGGGAGGAAGCCGGCGGACATCCGATCCTTGACGGGCTGGGCTGCTCGGAATGCATCTACATGATCATCGGCAACACGCCGACGCATCGCAAACCCGGCTCATCGGGTCAGGCGATGCCGAGCACGGAACTTCGCATCGTCGACGACGCTGGAGCGGTGATCGATGCGGCCAATACGCCGGGCCGGCTGGAGGTTCGAATGCCTTCGACGTGCGAGGGCTATCGGTCGCCTGGCGACCGACTCGACGGGCCGCCGCAGCGGCCGGCCCAGCAGTTCCGGCCAGACGGCTGGTTTTCGACCGGCGATGAATATCTCCGCGATGCGGAGGGCTTCTATCATCACCGTGGCCGCACCGGCGACATGCTGCGAGTGTCAGGCATCTGGGTGTCGCCGTCGGAGATCGAGGATGCGCTCGCCGGCCAAGCCTCAATTGCCGAAAGCGCGGCCGTGCTGGGCGAGAGCGACATCGGCCTAGCCGAGATCGTGCTTTACGTCGTGCCGGGGGGCGGTGCCGATAACGCCTCGGCGGTGAGTGCGGCGCGCGAATGCCTTTCGCAGGCGTTGCCGCGCTACAAGCAGCCGCGGCGCTTCGAGGCGGTCGCCGATTTGCCACGCACGGCGACCGGCAAGGTGCAACGCCACAAACTCCGCGAGCTACTGCGGCGTGATCATCATTGAGGCGAGGCGATGCCCACGAATGACGGCGGCGCAGATGCTTTGATCCGGCGGCGGCATATCGTCTATGTCGAGGGTTACGATCCGCAGGGCGCCGAGGGCTACCACAACCTGTTCAGCCGCTCGTTCCGACGCTTCCTGAAGAACTGGCCGTTGCAGACGTCCATCAGCGACGTGCAAATCGATTCCGATGATTTCGCGCACTGGACCATCGACGCCAAAGGCCCGAACTGGCAGGTCGCGACCCGCTACGATTTCTTGCGGCAGGAGCAGATGATCCGCGCCAACATGGCGGAGCCGCTGTGGCGCCAGGTTCCGCGTGCGCTCGCCTGGATGCTGAACTATCTGTTCACCGGCACGTTGTTTCGCGTCTACCAAGCCTCGTATCAATACGGTCTCGCGCTGACCGCGTTCCAGTTGATGCTGATCTGGTGGCTTGCGCTTGCCGGGTTGGGCGGTGGGCTGATCGCGTGGCTGGCGATGCGGCTGATTGACGGTCCGCTCGCGTTTGCCGTGATTGCCGGCATCGTGGCGGCACTCATCTGCTTTCGGCTGCTGCGTCCGCTGGCCGACAAGTTGTTCGTCGTCCAGATCAACAGCCATTGGCCGTATCTGTTGGAATATGCGCGCGGCGAGCCGTCCTGCTGGGATCGCTGCATCGAGGTCGGCGCGTATCGCCTCGTCGACATCGCGAAGGAAAACGCCGCCGACGAAATCGTTGTGGTCGGTCACAGCGGCGGCGGCGTCACCGCGCCGGCTTTGCTGGCGCGCGCGCTGGAGCTCGATCCCGAGCTCGGCCGTCACGGTCCGCGCATCGTGCTGCTGACCCCGGGCTCGCTGATGCCGGGGATCGGACTGCATCGCGGCGCCGGCCGGGTGCATCGCGACATCGCCCGGATCGCGGTCGAGCCGTCGATCCTCTGGATCGACGTTCAGGCGCGCGCCGACATCCTGAATTTCTACAATTTCGACCCGGTGAGCGGCATCGGCGTCGATGCCGGCCTGGCGCGATGCAATCCGCTCATCTGGATCGTGCGGTTGCGCGACATGCTGGCGCCGGAGTTCTTCAAAAAACTGACCCGTAGCTGGTTTCGCATGCACTATCAGTTCATCATGGGAAACGACATGCGCGCGCCCTACGAATATATGATGCTGGTGTGCGGGCCGGTACCGGTCGAGCAATGGGCGCGGCGCGGCCGCGACATTCTCGCGGGCTTTGCCGCGGATGGGACGTATCGCCCTACTTGAGATCAGAACGCGCGACGGTGCGCAGCATCCACGACACGAGCCGCCGGGGCATCAGCCGCGCCAGCAGCGCTGCCCCCTTGTTGACCGATCCCGGCACCACAATGCGCCGCCCGCGCATCAATCCGTCGTAGCCATCCTGCGCCACGCGCTCGGCCGAGCGCACCAGGAAGTTCGGGAAATTGCCTTCGGGAATCCCGGCGAGGGCCATGAACTCGGTCTGGACGGGGCCGGGGCACAGCGCGGTGACGCGCACGCCCTGGCCGCCGAGCTCGCGGTGCAGCGCTTCGCTGAACGACAGCACGTAGGCCTTGGTGGCGTGATAGACGGCCATGCCGGGGCCCGGCATGAAGCTCGCCACCGAGGCGACGTTGAGGATGCCGCCGCGGTGCCGTGTCAGGCTCGGCACGAAGCGGAGCGACAGTTCGGTAAGCACACGTACGTTGAGATCGATCATGGCAAGCTGTTGCGCGCGATCCAGGCTCGCGGCGAGGCCCATCAGGCCGAAACCGGCGTTGTTGACCAGGAATTGCGGCTCAACGCCGCGCTCGCGCAGCTCATCCTCGATCCGCGCCGCCGCACCGGCCTGGCCGAGATCGATGACGACGATATGGGGCCGGGCGTGGCCGCGCTCCTCGATCGCGTCGGCCAGCGCCTTGAGCTGCGGCGCGCGGCGTGCAGCGAGCACGAGCATGTGGCCGTGGTCGGCGAACACGTTGGCCAGCGCCGCGCCAATGCCGGCAGAGGCGCCGGTGATCAGAGCGACGGGTGCGGGCTCCGGCATCACGTTAGGGACCGGAAAACTTCGCGATGACCTCCGGCGGGATCGGCTTGGACTTGATTTTTTCCGGATCGCTCGGATCGCGTGCAGCCCAGACACGGGTGTCGAAACATTCGACGCAAAGCTCCCCGTCGAGGGTGATGCGATGCTGCACGTCAAAGCTCGAGCGGCGGAATTCTACGACCTTGGTCTCGATCACCACATCATCGCCGAACTTAGTCGGCTTTAGAAAGCGCGCCTTGGTGTCCACCATCGGATAGCCCTGGAACTTGTAGTGGCGCGTGAACTGATACTTGCTCATGCCGAGCACCTGAGAAAACAGCGCGGTGGTGCAGCTATCGAACATCGCGAAATAGCGCGGGAAGAACACGATCCCGGCCGGATCGCAATCGCCCCATTCGATCCGTGCGTTTCTGGTGTAGGTCAGCATCGCGTTTCTCTCAGCGCGGCGCCATGCGGAGCGCGCCGTCGAGCCGGATCACCTCGCCGTTGAGATAGCCGCTGCGCAGGATGAACAGCACGAGGTCGGCATATTCACGCGGCTCGCCGAGGCGCTTTGGGAACGGCACCGAGGCGCCGAGCGAATCCTGCGCTGCTTGAGGGAGGGCGCGCAGCATCGGCGTGCCGAAGATACCGGGCGCGATTGCCATGACGCGGATGCCGAACTGCGACAGCTCGCGCGCCACCGGGATGGTCAGCGCCGCGACACCACCCTTGGAAGCCGCATAGGGCGCCTGGCCGATCTGGCCTTCGTAAGCCGCAACCGAGGCCGTCGAAACGATGACGCCACGTTCGCCATCGGCGAATGGCGGAAGGTTCTGCATGTCGGCGGCGCAAAGCCGCATCATGTTGAAGGTGCCGGTGAGGTTGACCGCGATCACTTTGGCGAAGTCGTCGAGCGGTATCGGGCCGTCGCGGCCGACCATGCGCTTGGCCGGCCCGATGCCGGCGCAATTGATCAGGATGCGGGCCGGACCATGCTTGTCCCGCGCCTCCTTCAGCGCCGCCTCGGCGCCGTCGGCGCTCGTGACATCGCAGCGGACCGCGATGCCACCGATTTTTCCCGCCACCTCCTTGGCGCCGTCGATATTGATGTCGAGACACGCGACCTTGACCCCGGCCTTGGCGAGTTGGACCGCAGTCTCGGCACCAAGCCCGGATGCTGCTCCAGTGACGATGGCGGCGTGTCCTTTGGGATCCATGCGGGTTATGTCCGTTGGTCGATCGCGATGACGCTCGCGGAGAGTTGGTTCGCGTAAAGCTCATTCACCAGTACAGCGCGACGGGTGAGCACGGCGCGCTGGTTGATCGAGCCCTTGTCGGTGGCCTCGCCGGCGTCGAGCGAGGGCGGTTCAGCCATCAGGATCAGCCGGCAGATCCGGGTCGAACTGCCGGTGCTCTGGCGGGCAAGCGTGTTGAGGCGCGTCTTGAACTCCGCGCGCAACTTCGGGTCGCTCAGCACCGCGGCGGGGGCGGCGTCGGCAGCAAGACCTGCAAGCTTGCGGCAGGCCTCGACGTCGGGGAACACCAGCACCGCGATGTCGTCGCGGTCGGCACCGGCGATCACCGCATCGCGCACGAGCGGTGCGCAATGGTCGACGAACTGCGCGCGGAGCGCGCCGGCGCTGACCCAGGTGCCGCTCAGGAGCTTGAAGTCTTCGGCGAGACGGCCGTCGAACAGCAGACCCTGGGTCGGATCGGTGGGGTCGACAAACTTCAGCGCGTCGCCGATTTTGTAATAGCCGTCTGCGTCGAAGGCCTCTTTCGTCAGATCGGGCCTCCGCCAGTAGCCCGGGGTGATGTTGGGGCCCTTGAGCCGCACTTCGAGCTTGCCTTCGTTCGGCACGAGCTTGAGCTCGACTCCCGGCGCAGGCAGGCCGATGTTGCCCGGCCGCGGGAAATCCCAGTTGCAGGCGATCGCCAGGGGCGACGTTTCGGTCGAGCCGATGCTGGAGATGAAGATTACGCGCTCGCCGCAGGTCGCGACGCTCATCTCCTGCAACTCGTCCCAGACGTATTGCTGTAGGCCGGCGCCGGCGTAGAACAGCACCTTGAGGCGACTAAAGAAGTTCTTCCGCAGGTCGGCGTCGGCGCGCAGGTGCGGCAGCAAGGCTTCAAACCCCTTCGGCACGTTGAAGTAGATCGTCGGCGCGATCTCTTTGAGGTTCTTTGCGGTAGCGGCAATGGCGCCCGGCAGCGGTTTGCCCTCGTCGATGTAGAGCGAGCCGCCGTTGTCGAGCACGAGATTGAAATTGTGGTTGCTGCCAAACGTATGATTCCACGGCAGCCAGTCGACGATCACCGGCGGCTCGTCACCGACGAAGGCTAGGCCGGCGCGGATTTGCGCCTGGTTGGCGCACAGCATGCCTTGGGTGTTGATGACGCCCTTCGGATTGCCGGTCGAGCCGGAGGTAAACAGGATCTTTGCAATCGTATCGGGACCGACCTTAGCGTGGGCGGCACCGACCGCTTCGGTCGGCTCACTGACGACGAGGTCGGCGAATAGGGTGGACGGCCGGCCACCGAGTGGATTGGCGGTGATGACGATCTCGATCCCGATCGGCACCGCTGCATCGATCGCCCGCGCGAACGGCTTGCCGTCGGAGACGAACACCAGCCCGGGCGTCAGGATTTCGATGATCGACCTGAGCTTGCCGAAGTCGCTCGACATCAGCGAGTAGGGCACCGAGATCGGCGCATAGGGCACGCCGATCGTCATCGCGGCCATCCCTAAGAGCGCGTGCTCGATATCGTTACCGGACAGGACCGCGATCGGCCGTTCGGCTGAGAGCCGCCGCGTCAGCAGCGACTGTGCGATGCTGCGAACTTGCGACAGCGCCTCCGCATAGGTGACCTTCCGCCAGGAGCCGTCCGCCGCGCGTTGCGCCAGGAACACGCGGTTGGGCGTGGCCTTGGCCCAGTGCTCCAGGCGCTCCGTCAGCTTTTGCGGATAGGCGTCGAGCGGCTGCGGCGAGCGGAGAACGATCGTGCCGTCGGTCTTGCGGTTGAGCAGTACGTCCGCCGATCCAAGCCGCACTGGGCGGAGCGGCGCCGATGCGGCTTTGATGTCGCGCATCGCTTCAGCCACGGAGCACCTTGTTGCCGCGCTTCTCCAGGAAATCTCTCAACCGCGCCTTGGCCTCGTCGCTGCCCTGGGCGATCGCCGCCATCAACGATTCGGTGAGCAGTCCGCTCGCCGGATCGCTCTCGGCGATCCGCGGCAGCACGTGCATGACTGCAAAGTTAGACAGCGGCGCATTGGTCGCGACGCGCTCCGCCAGTTCGATGCCTTTGGCGAGGCCGGCGCCGTCGTCGACCAAGACATGCGAGAGGCCGAAGGTCTGGCCTTCTTCCGCGCCGTAGGTGCACCCGGTCAGCATCAGTTCCATGACGCGTGAGACACCGATCAGCCGCGGCAGCCGCACCGAGCCGCCGCCGCCGAGAAAGATGCCGCGGCTGCCTTCCGGCAGTGCGTAATAAGCCGAGCGCTCGGCGACACGGAGATGACACGCCGCCGCAAGTTCAAGCCCGCCGCCGACCACGGCACCGTGCAGCACCGCGACGACCGGCACCTTGCCGAACTGGATCGCGTCGAACACGCGATGCCACATCCGTGAATGCAGGACGCCTTCTCCGACGTCGCGCTCGGTCAATTCACCGAGATCAAGGCCGGCGGAAAAATGCTGCCCGGCGCCATGGATCACGACGGCCTTGATGTCCTTCGGCAACGCCTTGAAGAACGACTCGATGCCGAGAATGGTGGTGTCGTCGAGCGCGTTTCGCTTCTGCGGCCGGGACAGGCGCAGGATCGCGACATTGCCCCGCCGCTTCGCGGTCAGCGAGGGCGGCAATCTGGGGGCAAACGGCTTCTTGGACAACTTCGCCATGGTCCGACTCATGCGGGGTCCCGTCGGGCCGGTCAAGCCGAACTAGAGCACCTCGAAAACCTCGATCCGCACTGCCTTGTTCTCGCGGGCGCCATAGCCGATGGCTAAAGTTCGGTTGAGCCAGGATGCCGCCGGATCGGCGGTCTCAAACCGCATGAAGGTGCGGAAATAATAGAGCGACGGGTCCACGGTCTCGTCGCGGGCGAGTCGTTCCATCACCTCGGCTGGACCATGACGGTAGCCTTCGGCCTCGATCAGAATCCGGCCGCCGGTCTCGGTCTCGGCGGTGTAGC
>Ga0105248_10006847_pt1 | contig 12495 bp, 7 predicted proteins | sample KBSS34metaG_FD_81524 | JGI IMG/M metagenome (GOLD analysis project Ga0105248, IMG submission 81524) | Switchgrass rhizosphere microbial communities from Kellogg Biological Station, Michigan, USA - KBS S3-4 metaG | ecosystem: Host-associated > Plants > Roots > Rhizosphere > Soil | place... | reverse complement strand
GCAGAGACTCGCATCCTGCACAAGCTCAGCCGGTAGTGGATCACCCATCGGACTCCATTATCGCTACCCGAAGCGGCCGAACTCAAGAGTTCAGAACTCAACATTGGCCGGTTATAAACGCCAAACCGTTGGGGTGCCACTTTGGGCGATGAGCCCATCACTCTGATAAAGCTCAGCCGCCGTGTTCATGCAGAAGCCGAGCGGGGCGATTGACTCGGTGTGAACTTCGTAAACCTCGGGGCATAACAAGGCTCAATCGCTATCGAAAACAAAGGCCGGCTTTCCGCCATATGGGTGGAAGCCGGCTCGCTCACGCTGTCAAACCCGAAGGCTTGACGGAGGTAGTTTCCGCTAGAACACCAACCGCAGCGACATTTCCATCTGCCGCGGATTCAGCGTCTGGGTGAAGCGGTTGAGGTTGGCGTTGGTCTGGACGAGGCGGCCCTGCAGCCAGTTGCGCCAGTCGTACGACGGCGCGATGAAGTTATTGTTAGCAAAAGAGAACTGAGTATGGTTCGGTAGGTTGTACACTTCGGCGCGGAAGACGAGGTTGCGGCCCTCTTTCTTCAGCGGGAAGTTCTTCGCGAAGGTCATATCCAGGTTGCTGACGCGGGTGCCGGGGACGTTTATGATCGAGCCGGCGCCTGCGTTGCCGAAGCAGGAGAGGTTCTCGCCGATGCCGTAGTGCGGATCGGCTTGGGGTGTCTGGCTGCAGGGGTACGGAATGCTAAACGCCGCCGTGTTGATGATCCGGTTCCCATCGGTTCCGAGCAACGGATAGGAGGGCGTGGAAGGCGTACCCTGGTTGGTGGCGACGGTGCTGCCGGCCGGGTTGATCTGCAAGTGTTCCCCGGCGCTGGACAGACTCGTACTACCGACAATGTTGTACCTGACGCCTTCGTTCAAGGTTCCCGTCCAGTTCCACTGCGGGTAGCAGTTGGAGGCGTTGGAGCAGGTAGCGTTGGTATTGGCGAAGGTGACGTTAGGGACGGTAGTCATGGCGTTGCTGCGCCACTGATACAGTCCCGAGAGGGTCCAGTGATCGGTAATCCAGCCCAGGGGCTTGAACCGCAGCTTCTGTCCGAGATTCGGCACCTCGTACACCGAATTGACGGTGAAGTAGAACGGCGTCGGCGAGTAGGACGGCCCCCAGTTGCGGAACTTGTCATCGAAGACGGGGCTGCGCGTGAAGGCCGGGTCGTTGTTGTTCAATAAAGCGCCGCCCGGGCCCATAGCCTTGTCCCAAGTGAAAGCAAATCCGTAGGAAAGGCGCCTGGCGAAGTTCCGGCGCACGTTCACCTGCAAGGCATTGTAGTTCGAGGTGCCTTCGAAATCCTGCTTGGAGATGTTGGGATATCCAAATGCGCAGGTGGGACAAACACCCGGGTTGGAGGTATATTGAGTGCCGAGGAGTCCCATACCGCTGTTCCCGCCGGTGTACCCGGTCAGTGCATTGTTCTGGAGGTAGGCCGTTTGGGGGTTTACCCAGTTAGCTCCGTTTTCGAACTGCGCGTAGAGCGCGGTGTACTGCAATGGGACGTTGATGGGCACGTGTCGCCGCAGGTTGAAGACCCAGGACGCCTCAAACACCGTGGAGAAAGGAATCTTCTGCTGAATCTGGAAGCTTCCGTTGTAGGTGGACTCGTTTTGCTGGTGTCCAATGAAGTCGGCATTCATGCCCTGCGGGGTGATGGCGCCGAGTGACTTGGTAGCGGGGTCCGCGATGCCGGCGATGTTCCCGTAGAACAAGTTCAGACTGGTGAGAACCGGCGCGAAGGAAACCGGGCTCGCAATCTGGTTGTAGCTGAGGCGGTTGAGGAATTGGCCGACACCGCCGCGGATGGCCGTCTTGCCGTTGCCGAACACGTCCCAGGCAAAGCCGAAACGGCCCGAGGGAGAAAGGACCGGCACGGTGTACAAGCCCTGCGGAAGCCGCGGATCGGTTCCGGCGATGAGCATGCCTGGCCATGGGGTGGCGCCCGCGGGATAGTGCGCCACGGAATCCGGAACGAAGGTTCCGATCAACGACGCAAGGTTAAAGGTATTGGTCACGGCATCGTAGGCCCTGGTGTTGACCGTGGCGTTGTTGGGGCAGGGGCCATTGTTGGTCGGGAAGAGAGTGTTCGTGGCCAAGGTAACGCACTGCCCAACATAGAGCCGCTCTACCTGGTTTGGGTTATAGGCCGAAGGGACGAACTCGGTGGAAGCGTTGCGGCCGCTATTCACGTTGGTGATGGGCGGCATGCCGTAGAAGCGGATGCCGACGTCAACAGTCAGACGCGAAGACACACGCCAGGAATCCTGGAGGTAAAACTCCACCTGCCAGAACCACCAGTCGCCGATGTTCTTGGCGCCTTCGGCGTACTGCCGGTAGTTGCCGAGCCAGGCATTGGCGTAGCCATCCTGCGTGTCCAGGGGGTTATTGGTGTCGTTGTTAAAACTGTATTGTCCGAGGTAGTTGCCCTGGCTGCCGGCCTGCACCTTGTCGGTCCGCTCGACATAAATGCCGGCCTTCAGGTTGTGCTTGCCGACGACTTTGCTGAGATTGTCGGCGAAGCTCCACGATTCGGCCGAGTTGGTGTAGGGGCACCCATTCCAGCAGGGGTTCGTGGACGGAGCAGTCTCGGTGCGGCCGGCCGCGTCGCCGAACTGGAGAGTGGGCACGTAATTGGCGAAGTTCTTCGGCCCGTCAGCCGCCAGCCAACGCTTTCCAGTATCGCTGGTGAATAAAGGGTCGGTAGCGAAATTGTTGAACGACGGCGGATTGCCCATGTTCTGCCGCTGGACTTGGGAATCATCCGCCTCGTAATAGCCGATTCCGTTGAAAATCTTCCCGAAAGTGAACTCATTCACCATGGTTGAGGAGAGGGTGCTCGTGATGCCCACCGCGTATCCGTGGCCCGGTTTGGTGAAGTTCGCGGCGGTTGGATTATAGCTACCGGAAGCGTCTCTCACCGGGATGCCAAAATTCGTGAAGTCTTTGTCGTAGTCCTGCGCGTAACGGACAAACGCCTTGTTCTTCTGGTTGATGTTCCAATCGAAGCGTATGGTGTCGTTGCGGCGCGGGTGGACTTCGTTCGCCGTCCAGAAATAGTTGTCGCCGTAGTTCCACGACGGATCCGTGATGGGGTGATTGGAGAAGCCCGCGGGGCAATTCGTCGGGCTGATGGCGTTTCCGTTGAAGATGCCGGCGGCCGCGGTGCAGAGGTTCGGCTTGGGCAAGTAGTTGAGCATGGCCCGGCCAATGGTGGCCGACGCGGCGTTGTAGAAGGGGGTTCCGACCAGAGTGTTCAAGTTGCCACCCGCCAAGGGGGCTTTCCCAGCCGAGGGATCTACCAGGAACGTGCTCCGGTCGTTTCCGTTGTTGTCTGTATAGCCGCGAACGCACGGTATGCCATTGACACCGGTGGCGACGCCGGCGTTGACGATGCAACGGTCATAGAAATTGCCGTTCAACTGATCGGCCGTTGGTACCATTGCCGCCGTCTGAGTGCTGCCCGGCTTCGTCCTCGTGTACTCCTGGGACCAGAAAAAGAACAGTTTGTTCTTGTTCACGTTGAACAACTTCGGGATGTAAATGGGGCCGCCGATGCTGTAGCCCCCCACGCCGTAGCGGTAAATGGTCTTCTGGTTGCCCCGCAAGTTGGTGAAGAAGTCCTTAGCATTGAACATCTCATGCCGCTTATTGAAGAAAGCGCTGCCGTGGAACGAGGTGGTGCCGCCCTTGGTAATCAAACTGATCTGGCCGCTGGAACTGTGGCCGAACTCCGCCTGGTAGTTGGAGGTCAGCACGCGGATTTCGGCGATGGTGTCCATGGTCGGCTCGAAATCGACTTGGGCGTTGTTGCCGTTGTCCACGTCCCCCACACCGTCCACTGTGAAGTTCGCGCGGGCGGTGCCTCCGCCGTTGATCTGCAAATTTCCGAAGGTGCCGCTCGCGTTGCTGGTAGCATCCGCGCCCGAGCCTGAGAGCAAGGCGTTGCCAAAAGAAACGCCCGGGATGGTCTGTAGCAAGGTGAAGAGATCGCGGCCCTTGACCGTGATGTTCTCGATTTGCGCACTCTCGATCAGCTTCGAGTTTTCGCCCGAGGACGTCTGTATGGGCGTGGACGTCGCAGCGACCGTAACCTGCTCGGTCAGCGTTCCCAGTGCCAGGTTAATTTTGCCGAGATCGCGCCGCTCATTCGGCGTGACGTCGATGCCCGTTTGTGTGTACGTCTTAAATCCAGCCTTGGCAGTGATTGTCAGATCGTACGTGGCCGCCTCAACGCCATTGAATATGAACGTACCGTCCGTCCCTGAGGTGGTGGTGTGTGTCGCACCTATACTCAGGCTTTTGATTACAACCCTTACGTCGGGAACGGCAGCTCCCGCGGGGTCCAGTACCGTCCCCTGCAAAGTGCCACTGGCCGACTGACCGAACACACAGCCGCACATAAAGGCTAAGGCGCCAAAGAGGCGCGCCATCCAATGGATTTTCATTATTCCCCCTGTACTGACGCCAGCTTACTCTGGACCCACTAAGTCGGCGGGCCGATCGAAAAAAGTTAAACCCAAAACAAAACTATCCCCAGAATCTTTATCACATAGAAAAGCTGCGATCAAGGAAAATGTTTGAGTCCCGAACAAACGTCGAAGACAATATCAACAACCGCTGTCAATCCGCGCTTCTTCCCCTGGTGCCAACTTCCAGCCTGCGCGGGAAACAAGAACCAAGCCAACTGGTCGGTTTCATCTCATCTGCCGCCGCTGATGATCTCCTGCACTGACTCTCCTGGGGCAGTTTGTCTTGTCAATGCCCCTCCATCTTTACTGGTGCCCCTCACTCTGGCCCGGAACTGTATCACCTCATTGGCCGTGCGGGATAGGTTCGGTACCGTTACGCGGTAACAACACCAGCCGAATGTTGCTGTTAAGATCGTGTGACCAAGTTTGGTGCTTTTCCTGTTAACCGTTAGCCGGCCTGTTAAAAGGCGTCTGCGTCGTCTAATCTAAGGCGCACTCAAAACCTGGGATTGCTCAGGCGCACCGTCTTGGATTTCCCGCCGATCAGGCAAGATCACAGTCCTCCAGCTCGTAAAGGGTCTTCAGCCTGTCAGATCGCATTGATTTCCGAGAAAAGTCGTCAACTGGTTGAGCCGGGGGCAAATTACGGTCGTTTTTGAGATTCGGTATGAACGCGGTCAGCATTCCTATAGCGGGCAGGAACGCGCACACCGATAGACGTAAGTGATGCTCGTCGCGTCGGCGAGCCGTCCGGGCGCGGCTGCGCCCATCCCGCCTATTCCGAGAGACGAAGAAGAGGCCCGAGATCATGCCGATGCGTCCAGGTATGAGTTCCTGCGCGTAAACGAGATTGCGGAGAAGGCCGACGCAAGGATGAGTTGCCGATGATGACCGATAGCATGCCAGTCCAAGAGAGGTTCGCATACGGCAGGATCAGGTAAAGAGAGGACTCCGAGGATAGAGACCCAGATGACGAATTTACGCCCGAAGCGGTCCCCTACAGGTCGGCGAATCATGATACTGACGGCGACCGCGCCGAGAAAGCCGAAAAGGTCAATCTGCGCGTTCCGACCGTCAAACGGAAACGCCTGATGAGGTAGCAGGTATAGTAGCTGACGAGGCTTGCAAGGTAAAATATTTCGAGAAAACGGGCGCCGCGAGAATGGAGATAGAGAAAGCGATCCTCCTCGGGGAGAGCGTTGGTCGGGCGTCGCTCGCACTTGTCGGAATGCCAGTTTGCGAAAGGCGCGCGCGCTGATACCAGGCGCTCACACGAGACAGCACGATGATGCCGCGCAGAGCGACCAGGGAGAAGAAGGCAACGCTCCGCTGCCCTCTCGGTAGGATGATGAAAGCGGCAAGCAGGGGACCGGTGGACCAACCTGGAAAAGCCATGCGGGCAACCCGTGACGATTCGGGATGAAGGACCTCCGAGCGGATGCCTACAGTGCCGCGGACAACAGAAGGGCGAAGAAGTGGTTTGCGGTTGATAACGACAGCAGTCCGAAGAACGTGAAGCCCATGCCGATCGGCAACGAGTACGGCTGAGGACTCTCATCTGCGTAGAGATCGATCAGGGGTTGGAGCAGCGATGAGGTGATTTCATAGGTGAGGGTAATCAGCCCGATTTGCATGAAGGAGTGCGACACCAAGGGCAAGGACCGCATCTCGTCAAACTCGCGTTCGGGCATCCGTGGATAGACTCCGGTGGCACGGAGTGCAGCGACTGGACGGATGGTTGGCTATCTACCTTGGAGCAGAGCCGGTCCGTATTCGACGGCGATCGGATCCCGCTGGCTGGTTTCCGCGGTAGCCCGGATCTTCCAGCCCGGGGCCAAGGCCGACTGCTGCTTGATCCTCGAGGGTCCGCCGAGCATTCGGAAATCCACAGCCCTCCGAACCATTGCAGGGGACTTTTTCACCACCGCGATGCAGACCCGAGGCGTGTGGATCATCGAACCGTCCGAACTCGATAGCCTCGGGCACGCCGAGGGGACGCGCATAAAAGCACTCATCAGCCGCACGACTGACCGCTTCCGACCGCCCTACGGAATGCGTTTGGTAGAGACGGCTCGCCAGTGCGTCTTCGCGGGGACCGTCAACCACGGCAGCCATCTTGGTGACGAGACGGGGGGCCGGCGAGTCTGGCCGGTTGTCTGCGACGCCATAGACATCTCGGCACTGCAGCGCGATCGCGATCAGCTGTGGGCCGAGGCAAAAGCGAGATTCCAATCCGGCGCAACATGGTGGCTGGAAACGGCCGACCTAGTCCGTTTGGCCGGCAATCAGCAGGAGGCGCGTTACGAAGGCGACCCCTGGGAAGAGATCCTCGCTCCTTGGCTGGACGGCCGTGAATCGACAGGAGCAATGGACCCAGACCGACAAGATCCGTGTTGCGCGTTGCTTGCGGTCGCCGGGTTGGATTCGCTATCGGGAGCGTCATGGGAGCCACCTGGAATGGAAGTACCGCAGGCTCGAACAAAGGTGTTCCCGGTGTTCCCAGTCGGTTCCCAGATTCAGGCGATGAACTCTCGTTGTTCCCAGTGTTCTCGCTGGCCAGTATCGGCACATTTTCCTCTGGTTCGTCTATTGCGTTCTTTGCAGACCAAGAACACTGGGAACACCGAGAACAGGACCGGAAGTGGAGGGCTTCCGTCACCCACGACATGGAACACCCTAGAAACAACTGTGAACAACCCTGTGTTCTGAATAATCGAAATGAGATACGGCGCACCGTGCGGGAGCAAGTTCAGCCCCACACCGAGCTGCAGGAAACCGCGCACAGAATCAAAGACTTCGCACTCGATTCCGGCCTGTGCGAGGTATAGAGCCGCCGCAAGGCGGCCCGGTCCTGCGCCTGCGATGAGTACTTTCATTGGTCCTCTCACATTGGGGTTCGGATTCGGGAGTCATTGATGTGATGTGAGATTAGCCTAGCGCCATCGGCAAGCCGGTTGCGCCGAACAGGCTGTTTTCAGCTACTCTGTGTTCGAAACGGGAGTTTATCGGATGAATCGTTGCCGCATTGCTTTTGTTGGCTCTGCTCTCGGGCTTGGCGTGATCTTTGCTCCGGTCCTGCAAGGCCAGCATGCATCGCGCACCCCAAAAATCATTGCCAAGATAGATTGCACAATGGAGAAACTCGGCTCCTCAATACTACCGGCTCAATCGGTGAGCCGGTATCGGCGGTCATCCGCTATTCCGTCTCCAGCAGCGTGCGGGACACGCAGGCCACCGTGGAGATCGTCGCTTCGGGCAGCGGAACCTTGCTGCTCGATTTCGTCTCATTGATGCGGGCGGACGTCCGTCGCGACGGGGTGTTGCGTCCCGATCTGCTCGAGGCGTGCGCAATCTCGCTCCGCCCTTTATCCGCTGGCCGGGCGGCCCGTTCGCTTCCACATACAAGTGGAAGGACGGGATCGGCCCGCACGTTTCGCGACCATACCACCCGAATACAATGTGGGCGGCTACTCGGACTACTTGAGATCTCGACCATCAGACCCGAAGACTGGACGCCAGGTACGGTCGATGCCATCGCCACGCGAAGCGCAGACAGCCGCCGGATTGTAATCAAGGCTGTCAACTATGGAGTGGAACGCAACGCGCTGCTCGTGCGGCTGCAAGGAGCCGGCGCTCCCGAGACGGCTACGATGAGGCTGCACACGATCAGCGCGGGCCTGAAAGACGTTGCGACCCTGGAGAATCCAAATGCGATTGGCCCCGCAACTGGATCACTCGTCTACGCGAAGGATTTCACGGTGGACCTGAACCCGCATGAGGTTGCCGTGATTGAGATCGTTGCCGGGTCGAAATGAGGGAAGTTCGGTTTCCGGTGGCGAAGCTCTATTGAGCGTGTGCCCGCCGGCTTGACGCTCCGCTTCTCAAGCATTTTTGCCGGTTCAACATCGACACTCCGTGTAACCGAGTACGGCGGATGCCGAGGTCCGGATAATCGGAAAAACCGCTTCCGTTGTCATTGCCACGGACGGGATTATCGCGCCGCAAAGTAGCGGAGCTGGTGGTGCAGTCAGCGCCGTTACTTCTTCTGCCGATCCCACTCCTGAAGGAAGGCCTGCTCGCGTTCGGTTACATATGCGCGATATCCAGCCGGGTCTATGAAGATGCCCGGTCCCTCCGCCGCATAACGCTGAAACTTGCGCTCCAGCCCGTAGTAATCGCCGTGAGCGCCCAGAAAAATGTCGCAATCGAGCGATCTGAGAACCTCGAAGGTGCGCGAATAATCCTCCGCGATCCGTGGGTACTTCGCGTTGTCCACGAGCCGGAAACCGGCATTTACGTTGGGGCTGCCCACGATTACCGCGTCATAGGTCTTGCCCCCTTCGGTGACCTTCATGGTCCAGGTAGTGCAACCCTTCGTGTGTCCGGGAGTGAGATGAGCGGTCAGGACCGAGCCCCCGAGTTTCACCTGGTCTCCATCATGTAGTACGCGATCCACCTTCGCCGGTGGATACAACGACTCCGGCGATTCGCCGTAAAAGAAGTCGGATTTGCCGCCGTCTTCGGTCACGGCTACGTCGGGCTCCATCACCATGTACTTCGCCCCCGTCCGCTTCTTGAGCATTGCGCTGCCCGCGTTATGGTCCCAATGGGCGTGGCTGACCAGCAGGATCTTCACATCGGAGAGCTGGAAGCCGAGTTTCGCGATACTGGCCTCGACCAGCGGCAAGGAAGCCTCCAGGCTGCTGTTGATGAGGATGTGCCCTTGGGACGAGGTGATGAGGTAAGAGGCAAGCCCCCGGGAACCGATATAGTACAAATTACCAGCGATGCGGTGTGCCGGGAATGGCTCGGTCCAGCTACTTGAGTTTTGCGCTGCGCTCCCGAGAGCGAATGACGCAATGAGAGCGCAGCGGGCGATAGTAAGCATGGGTTCGATTAGAACACGTACTTCAGGGCAAACTGCATCTGCCGCATGTTGACTGCCGTGGACGTGATCCTGCCGAAACTGGGGCTGCTCAGGTTCGCGTTCGGGAAGCCCCAAACCGGATGATTGAGCAGATTGTACGACTCCCACCGAAACTGCAGTTCGTGCCCCTCAACGATACGGAAGCTCTTCTGTACGTTGGAATCGAGCATAAAGCCCGCAGGGCCGGGCACCGAATTGCGTGCGGCATTTCCAAACTGGTAGATCGGCTGCAGCGCGAAGGCGGCGGTGTTGAACCAGCGGTCTGTAGTCGGCGTATCGAAACTGACGTTCTGGCCAGTGGCATCCGGGCGGTCCACGTTGATGTTGGTGTTGGCGCGATTCACACCAGCGCTTGGATTGATGTGGAATCCGGCGCGCCAGGTGGTGATGCCGCCCACCTGCCATCCGCCGATCACCGCATCGGCCAGGCGATTCTTGATCGCCATCCTGCGGCCCTTACCGAACGGCAAATCGTACAGACCCGAGACGACCAGCCGGTGACGGTTGTCGAAGGCCGAAAGACCGCGGTCGCACAGCATGCAGCGTCCATCCTGCGAGAACAGCGAGTCGCTATCCGAGGTTCGAATGCCGCTGGTGGTGTCGATCGATTTCGACCAGGTGTACGATACCAGAGCGGTCAAGCCGTTCGAGTAGCGCTTGGTCAGCTTGGTGCCCAACGAGTTGTAGTTGCCACGGCCGCCATCTTCGACGAGCACAAGCAGTCCGAAATTCGGATAGGGGGAGCGACTGGCAACGGTTCCCGGTCCGGGTACCGCTGCGCTCACTCCGCGGTAAGACTCGAGGTGGCGGCTGACGGAACCCAGATAGCCGGCTTCGAAGGCCAGATTCTTGCCCAGCTCCCGCTGCAGGTTGAAGACCCATTGGATCGAGTAAGGCGTACGGCGATCAAACTTGTTGGAGAAGGCCTGCGGGGTTAGGATGTTGGCAACGGAGCCGTTCAGTGCCGCCGCGCCATTGGCCCAGGTCTCCGACGGAAAATCGGGATTGTCGTCGTTGCGGGTGCGGCCGGCAGCGTTGCGCGCAACGTCGAAACGCGGGTTGCCCTGGTCCTGGTTATAGAACATACCGACCCCGGTACGGACCACCCACGTGGAGGTCGGGCTCCACGCGATTCCGATGCGCGGCGCGAAATCGTTATTATCGCGATTCACCAGACGGTCACCGAGGCGGCCATCCTGAACCAGGGGGATGTTGGGCCAGCGCACGCGCAGGCCGGCGTAGGGATCGCCAGAACTCTTACCCTGGCGCAGGAAGATCGGATAACGGCTCTGATCCGCGACATTGGGAGTGTTGTCGAACGCATTGAAGAAAACGGTGGTGAGGTTGCCCGAGATGTCTTCCCACGGCGGAGTGTTTTCGTAACGCAGCCCCAGGGAGAGCGTCAACTTCGAGCTGATCTTCCAAGCGTCATCCACATAGAGGGCGAAACTCGTGGCGCGGAATTGGGCCGCCGCGATCTGTGCCGCGACTTCGGTCAAAGTGACATTGCCCAGCAGGAACGATGCGAAGGCATCGCCTTGCGCGGGGAGGCCAGACCCGGCAGTCAGCGCGCGCGGATCCTGCGTCGGAGTAATGGCGAAGCTGAAACTGCCGCGACCGAACTGATTACCCACCTGGTTGAACTGATCCCTGCGCACTTCGCCACCGAATCGGAAAGAGTGCTTGCCGTGCGTAATGGAAGTATTGTTGAGAAACTGCAGCGAGCTGTTCTTATTTTCGAACGGGCCATCCGTACTGTCGCCGATGCCGGTGTAGTTGGGGATTCCGATCGCAGGGATGCCCCAGGAAACCGGATCGCCGCCCTTGAGGCCGGGTATTCCCAACTCATCCACCACGTTGCGCTGGAAAGCGAGAAGCGTTCCCACCGAGTTGTAGAAGCGCGTGTAGCCGAAGCGCGTTTCGGTGACGGCCGACGGCGACAGCGTGCGCGTGTTCGAGCCCATATACTGCTCAAGGTTGGTCACCAGCTTGCCTCCGTTTTGATTGAGGCCGGGCGTGGACTCGTTCTCATCGCCCCAACTATACCGGCCGGCCCACGAGGATTTCGACGACTCGTTGTAATCCATTCGCAGAATGAACTGATCGCGATTCTGCGGCCGCGAGAGCGCCTGCACGTAGTTATTGGTCAAGCCCCCCAGGGTGGGCTTGTGGTAAAACTCAAGGAGCTTTTGAGAGGTTGGACTGATCCGGCTGGCCGGAATCACGTTGCCGGGAAAGGGCGTCCCCGTAAGAGCACCGTCGGCTGCGCGCGCCCGAGTGAGCGGGTCATAAATAAGGTTGGATAGCGTGGAGAAGTCGCCGCCCTGAAACGCGGCCGGTGCGAGTGAGAACAAGCCGGTGCTGCTTCCGCGTTTGCGGAACGACTCATAGTTCCCCATGAAGAAGAGCTTATCCTTGCCCTTGTAGATCTTGGGCAGCCATACCGGCCCCGCGAGCGTGAACCCGTATTGGTTCCACTTAAAAGGATCCTTCACTGGCCGCAACGAGGTGAACGCATAGCTGGTGGCGTCCAGTTTGTCATTACGGAGAAATTCGAAGGCAGTGCCGTGGTATTGATTGGTGCCGGACTTGGTGAGTACGTTGATCTGGGTGGTTTGGCGGCCAAATTCAGCCGGATAGATACCCGTCTGGACCTTGAACTCCTGCAGCGCGTCGACCGAGGGCATGACTACGAAGGTATTGAAGTTCGGGTCGGTATTTTCCACGCCGTCCAAAGTGTAATGATTGAAATTCGTGCGCTGGCCGGAAACCGAAATCGTTTGCGCGGCTCGGATACCGCCCTGCCGTGCGCCGGCCTGACCTTGGGTGGAGAAGCCCGTCGATACGTTTGGCGCCAGCGATACGAGTTGGAGGTAGTTGCGACCGTTCAGGGGCAGTTCGACGATACGGCGATTCTCAATGACCGTACCCACGGTGGCATTCTCGGTCACCATCACTGCGTTGGCGACTACTTCCACCGATTCGGAGACCAGGCCGACTAGAAGTTCGAAATCGATACGAGCGTTTTACTGGACCTGAATTTCGACTTGCGTTCGGACTAG
>Ga0105248_10006846_pt1 | contig 12495 bp, 8 predicted proteins | sample KBSS34metaG_FD_81524 | JGI IMG/M metagenome (GOLD analysis project Ga0105248, IMG submission 81524) | Switchgrass rhizosphere microbial communities from Kellogg Biological Station, Michigan, USA - KBS S3-4 metaG | ecosystem: Host-associated > Plants > Roots > Rhizosphere > Soil | place... | reverse complement strand
GGTGACCTCAAGGGGTTGACCGGCGCCGTCAAGGCTGGCCAAGGTGGACAATGGCCCGACGCTCGTACCGGACCAAGATCAAAAGCGGGGGTCGGCGTCGGGTACCCGCACGGTGTTGTGCGACGTTGCTCGTCCAGCATCCCCGGAACCCCTCAAGGGCCACACCCGACCATCCGTCCACAGGGGACTCTCAACTCAGAACCTTTGCGGACTCTGTAGACGACCTGCCGGCGCAGGTGGTCATCATCGATGTCCGAGTCGTCGAAGTCCTCGGCTGGGTCCCTCGTCATCCCGAGGCGCCGCATCACCGCTTGCGAGCGGACGTTGCCGGCGGCCGTGATAGCAACGATTTCGAAAAGCTTCAAATCGTCGAAGCCGTACAGTAGTACCGCCAGACCGGCCTCGGTGGCGTACCCGTTGCCCCACGCCGGCCGGGCCAGCCGCCAGCCGAGCTCAATCCCGGTGAACGGCATCTCCTCGTCCACCCGGTCCAGTCCGGTAAAGCCGATAAACTCGCCGGTCGCCTGCACCTCGAGCGCCCAAAAGCCATAGCCGTACCGGTCGAGGTCATCCTGAAAGTTCAACACCCAGGCCCCGGCCTGGGCGGCGGTCATCGGCCGGCCCAGGTACCGCCGGACCTCCGGATCGGCGTTCATTGCGGCCCACGGCTCCAGATCAGACTCCCGCCAGTCCCGCAGGATCAGCCGCTCGGTACGCATCGCAATCACTCAGGAGCCTAATCACTCGACAGAGCGAAGCTACCAACGTCTGACGCGCCCTCTTCTGCCGATGACAGTATGGCCATTGCCCGGCGTGGTGCAACCAACAGCGTCGACCCCGCCTGCATCCGCTTCGCGGCCGGCATCGGGAAGGAATGACCGGGGTCGGCGACACGCGACCGATCCGGCCTCGTCGTGCGCCGGTCGGCTGCCACGATTCACGGAGGCGCGGGCTGGTCGTACCCCCGGACGGGGGAAGGAACTGGATCTCGGCAACTTCGGCGCCACCGTGCTGGCCGCCGGCGCCGATACTGCTGGTGAGTTATCCCTCCTGCGGACCGAGCTCGAACCGCACGGCTTCGGGCCGCCCATGCATGTACATCACCACGCTGCCGAGGCGTTCCATGTCCTGTCCGGCGAGTACACGATGTACCGCGGCGCTGAGGTGCGGTTCACCAGAACCAGCCGAGCCCGCAAACATGGGGAGAGGTCCCCATAACGTTGACGCGACGACGCATCTAGGGTGGGCCGCGGATCCCGAGGTTGTGTCCGTGCAATGCCAACACGATTGGCTTGGTATCTAGCTGTTCCGCCGCTCGCGCAGCTGGTGAGCCGTCGTGTGGGAGGCGAGTTGTGCGACGCAGGACGGTCTTTCGTTTGAAGAGACGAGGCATGTTCGCAATGCTGGCTAGGTTGTCGTCGCTGCGGCGTCGGGTGTCGTTGTCGGTCGCCGTCGTCGTGGCGGCGGCATCAGTTGTGTCGGTCGTGCCCGCAACCGCCGCGTCGGCGGTCGCTCCGAGCTGTTCCTCTGATCCAGTGACGTGGGCGGTGGACGCGGTCCATCCGGTCTTGTACGGGACGAAGAACCTGACGGTGGCCGCGAACGGCACTCCCAACGACATGATGATCTTCTATCCGAGCGTGGACAACACCCCACCCTCGGCCGGGATGCTTAGACTCTGTGGCACCCGATGGCCGGTGGTGCTGTTCCTGCATGGCCAACCGCCCTACCCGAGCCCAAGCGACTACTACAAGACGTGGTCGGCAATTCCATCGGAGCTGGCCCGCAGTGGCTATGTCGTGGTCGTGCCTAGCCACAACGCCCAGCTTCCGACCGCCACCGACAGCCCGGCGATGGTGTCGGAGGCCATGAGTGACATCGCGTGGGTTCGCCAGAGCTGGGCCGAGGCGAGCTGGGTGGACCAGCGGCCGGAACAGACCGCGGTGATCGGCCACTCCTACGGTGCGCTGTTGGCCGCGCGGGTGGCCGCCGCCCATCCCGAGATGGGCGCGTTCGTCAGTCTCAGCGGACCGTTCGACGAGCTCGGCGACGCTCAACCACTGCTGCAGTCGATCACGGTGCCGAGCCTGTACATGTGGGGTTCCGGCCTATTCTTCGAGGATCTGGACCAGTTCGGCAATCTGTGGAATCCGCTCTCCCAGTTCCGGTACGCCGTCGTGTACGGCGGTGAGCACTTCGATTACCTTCCGCCGGAAGATACCGGCTCCGAGCCGCGCGGGCCGTGCCCTCTGATCGGGGGCGGATCGGCGGATCTGGCCACCCTGTTTGTCTCCCCGCGAGTCAGAGTGGGAACGTCGAACACTTTCTTCCCGCCCAACCTGACAGTGCCGACGGTTCAGTTGACGCAGCAGCAGCAGCTCTACGCCGGGGGGCAGCTGACCACGCTCGCTCCGATGAGGTCGACCGCGGGATGCGGACTAAATATCCGGTGGGGCGTGCAGGGTTGGCCGGCAGCCAACGTGGTCGGCGGCGATTTCACCGGCGACGGGCGCACAGATATCGCGTTGACCGGTAAGGGTTTCCGGTCGGTGCCGGTGGCGACGTCCACAGGGGATGGCACTTTCAGGGTGACCAATGCTTCGTCGGTGGACTTCGCCGGCTGGGCCCAGGTTCCCGGGGTGCAGGTCGTCACCGGCAAATTCAACAACGACAACCTCACCGACATCGCGCTACTGCCCGGCCCGAACACGCCGTGGTGGTACACGATCCCTGTGGCGTTCTCCAACGGTGATGGCACCTTCGCCGTGACCAATGCGCCAGCGGGGTACTTCGCCCAGTCATGGGCACAGACGCCCGGAGTCCATGTCGTCACCGGTGACTTCAACTGGGACGGACTCACCGACATCGCGCTTACCGGCGGGAGTGGATGGACCTCGATTCCGGTGGCGTTCTCCAACGGCAATGGCACCTTCTACGTGACGAACGCACCGGTGGCGGGTTTCGCCAACCAGTCCGCGACGTCCGGCGCCCAGGTCGTCGCCGGCGACTTCAACAACGACAACCGCACCGACCTGGCAGCACTGCCCGGTCCTGGCACATCGCCGTGGTTCTCCATGCCGGTCGCGGTCTCCAACGGAGATGGCACGTTCTCGGTGATCAACACCTACTACGCAGTCCTCGTCCAATGGGCCGCGACAGCCAACGCGAAAATCGTCACCGGCGATTTCAACCACGACAGCCGCACCGACATCGCGCTGACCGGCCCCTCCGGGTGGGCCACCGTCCCGGTTGGGTTCTCCAACGGAAACGGCGCATTCAACACCGCCAACGTATCGACCACCCCTGACGGGTATTTCGCCCAGTGGGCCGCGGCGCCTGGGGTAAAGGTCATCAGCGGCGACTTCAACCGCGACGGATTTACCGACATGGCTCTGACGGGATCCAGCGGATGGGGCTCGATCCCGGTGGCGTTCTCGAATGGCGACGGCACGTTCAACGTGATCAACGCATCGACGGCATCCGACTGGTCCTTCGCCCAGTGGGCTGCCACCCCCGACGTGAAGGTGATCAGTGGTGACTTCAACGCCGACGGACGCACCGACCTAGCGCTGACCGGCCCGGCCACGTGGAGCACGATCCCGGTGGCGTTCTCCAACGGCGATGGCACGTTCACCCTCAGCAATGCGCCGGAGTCCACGTTCGCCGGGTGGGCGGCGCCGACCGTCGTTCCCGTACCCGATGTGCGGGGCCTGACGCAATCCAGTGCAACCACGGCGCTGTCCAACGCGGGCCTCATCATCGGCACCATCAGCACCACACCCGTCAACGAGAGTATCGACGGCGGCAATGTCGTATATGAAACCCTGGCAAGTGGGGTTACGGCCCCGGGGCTACCGGTACCCCTTGGAACCGTCGTGAACCTCACGATCGGTGTGTGGAACGGAAACCATTTGTGACACGCCGCCCGCTGCGACGGAGCCACTCAACTCCCGCAAGGCACCGAAACCTGGCGCTGCCTCATACCTCGCTGCGGCCATGCGGGCGGCGGCCCACAAGGGACAGAGCATGGTCGGCGGCCCACTGGTGGGCCAGTTACTTCGGGTCGGCCAGCTCGGACTCCAGGACCGCGAAGGGCGGCGCGGGTACGGTCGCCCCGAGCTCGGCCAGTAGTGCGACCAGCGCGGTCGCAACCGATTCACGGTGGGACGGGACGGCCGCGATGGCCACCGGCACCGCGACCGCACGGGCAGCTTGCGGTGCCCGTACTGGTCCAGAAATCTTGAGCAGTCCCGTGTAGATGCCCTTGTCCGTGGGGGTGGTGGCGACGACTTGGAGCCGAGCCTTCCGCACCAAAGCGTGCGGGTCGTCGACCACGGTGGACGGTTGCTGGCGACGTGAAACGGCTCGGTGTGCGAGACCACTACGGGGGGCACGCATCCGAGGTGGCGGGTAGATCCGGTCCATGGCAACTGCCGCGGTGAGCAGCACCGGCCGGAGTCGCTGGCGGTAGACCTTCTCCGTGACCGCCGTGTCAGCGTGACCGAGGTGGCTCCGACGTGCACCTGGGAGTGGTGTGCGTTTGTTTCCGCACGTACGGAAACAAACGCACAAGATCTCAAGAAGAGTTCGTCACACCGGGCAGGTGTAACTGACGCCTCGGATGGTGGTACCGGCGCCATTGCTCGCCGACACCGTGACGACGATTGTGTCGAACTGCGGGGTGAACGGACACAGAGCGCTCACCTTGGATACGTTGTTGTAAGTCAGCTGGGCATTGCTGTTCTTGACTGTCCAGACGGTGGACACGTCGGTGTCGTACAACGTGCACTCCAGCGTCTCCGAGACGCCCGCCTCGCCCGCGAACATGCAGGTCATGTTGTCGGCCGGCAGGCCGCCGCCGAAAGTGCCGGACGCCTGCGGACTCGACCCGACGGCGTTGACCGCCTGGACCGTGGCGGTGACCGTCCGGCTTCCGCAGCTCGTACCGCACGGCACCATCACCGTGGTCTCGGTGTTCGTGGTCGACACGGGAATCGGCGCGTCCGGTGCACTGTGGACGACGACGTCGTACCGGGAGATGGCCCGCCCGTGGTCGTTCGGTTTCGTCCAGTGCACGGTGACGGCCAGATCGTTGTTGAAATGCTCGACGACCACCAGCGTGACACTGCCGGGCGCGTCGGGAGCGGACGCGGCGATACCGCCGGTGCCCGAACCATTGGTGCCTCCGGACGTTCCGGACCCGCTGCCGTTCGGCGCGGACGCGGATGGCCCGGCGCTGGGCGGCGACGATTCAACAAGCGGTGTCGGCGACGGACCGAGCCGGTTGGCTTCTACGTTGCCGTCCGCCGGAACCGGCCCGGTCGCGGCGTGCGGCGCACCCGGGCGCGCCTGGCGACTCTCGACGCCGAGGAACACCCCCACGGCCACGAATCCGAACAGTCCGACCAGCCCGATCGTTGTCCACACTCGAGCGCTGCGGGACTGGCCCGCCCAGAACTGCTTCACGCCGGAGGTCTTCATGCCCGGGTATTCCCTACCACTGAGTTCCGGAAAACCCCCGGACCCCTTGGAACGTACGGACTTTGCCGCGGACACTTCATGACACACCTCGGGGAATCTGGCCACTGGGACGAGCGTTGCGTCGCCGCAGTGGAGCCAACGGCCCGGGCCGGCCAATGGTTCAGGCAGGTCGCCTTCCCAGTGCCCGGGCGCGGCCCGGTCGGCCACCTCGGCCGGGCGGGTGGAGTTGTGGAAGCCCTCCACCCACGGTTTGCGGCTGCGGGCCGCGGCGGCCACCCGGGACTGCGGGCGGCGAGACGCTGTCTCGGGCGTGGTGTTGGACGTTATTTTTCAACGGTCGCGCTCTAGCGGTCGGCCGTTGGGTCGCGAGCGAACAGGATCAGCACGGACCCGATGGCGAGCACGACCGAACCGACGATCATCGCCGCCCTCATACCAGCGACGAAGGTGTTCGGCGTGACGTATGAGCCGTATGCGGAGAACACGGAACCGAGGATGGCGATGCCCAGCACGGTACCGAGATGGCGGAGCGCGTTGATGGTGCCCGATGCGATCCCTTCCAGGTTCCGCGGTGCGAGGCCAAGGCTCAGCCGGGCCATGGGTGCCAGGAACAGTCCAATCCCGACGCCGGCAAGGACGAATGGCGGCACGATTCGCGAGTATGGAAGATCTGGTTGGCTTTCCAGCGCCAGCCAGCCGACCCCCAGCGCCTGCAACGCCAGCGCCACACTCACGACCTGGCGCGTGCCGAAACGGTCGGAGAGTGCTCCCGACAACGGGGCGGCAATGGCCGGTGCGGCACTGCAGGGCAGTAGTCGCAGCCCGGCACCGAGCGGGCCGTAGCCTTCGACGATCTGCAGGTACTGTGCACCGAAGAAGACCGCGCCGAACATGCCGAACCCCATCGTCAGCGAGACGACGTTCGCGACGCTGAATCCACGGATGCGGAACAATTCCAGCGGAACCATGGGCGAGCGCGCCGACGCCTGCCGGACCGCGAAGGCGACCAGCAGAACACTGCCGACAACCAGGCCGGCAAGCACCTCGCTGCTGGTCCAGCCGTGTCCATCGGCGCGGACGAGCCCCAGGACAACGCCGAACAGGCCCGCGGTGACAAGCGCGACACCAACCGGGTCGAGCCGACCGGCGCCGCCGCGGCTCTCGGGGACGAGTCCGACGATGAGTGGCAGCAGCAGCGCACCCACCGGCACGTTGATCCAGAAGATCCACTGCCAGGACGCGTACTCGGTGATCGCGCCACCGATGGCTGGGCCCAGCGCGACGCCCACGCCGCTCATCGCACTCCACACGCCGAACGCGACACTGCGGCGCTCCGGGGGAAAGGCACTCGCCAGCAGCGTCAGCGTCAGCGGCACGACGATGGCCGCACCGATTCCTTGAACCGTACGAGCCGCGACCAATGCGCCGATCGACGGGGCGAGAGCGGCCGCAGCACTGGCGATCGTGAATGTGGTTATTCCTATGGCCAACAACCGACGCCGTCCGAATCGGTCGCCGAGCGCCGCACCGGTCAGCAGAAAGGCCGCGAAGGTCAAGGTGAAGGAGTTGACCGTCCACTCTAGACCCTCAAGGTCTGTGTGAAGGCTCTGCCGGATTACCGGCAGCGCGTTCGTGACGACGAGCGTGTCCATCGACGCCATGAATACCCCGATGCCGCATACCAGCAGCGTCCAGATCGGCTTTCTGGTCTGTTGGCCTATCCTGACTTGGTTGGTAGCGCGAGACTCTTCGGTGCGTCGCAGCCTGGTTGGCGAGGCGCCCATGTAGCTGTCCTTCCGGCTGGGCAGTTGTGTCGGCCCAAGACCGGCTTTCGCTCGGTCATGGACGATCTGGGTTGTGAGCGTGCTTCAGCTCGCAACCGCTTCCGATCGTCGCCTGGCCACCGCGGCCTGACGTCGGACTGAGGCGCCTATCTTTATGACACCAATGCCTATTCCTGACGGCGTCGTTGCGCGGACCATTGCCGTGATCGCCGACTACGCGACGCCGCCGAGGATGGTGACTGGCCACCGGGAGGCGTACGTGCGACGCCGTCACTGACCTAACGTGTGACCGGATCGGCCGGTGCTGCGCGGGAGGCGGGGTCGGTCACAGTCGTGTTCGGCCGCTTGCGCGTTCTGCTGACGGTCGTGCCGGATCGGAGATCGGGTCCGCGGTCGGCCTGGGTTTCGCGACAGCCGACGCGGCGCGCGCTGCGTCCTCGCGAGTGCGTACGCCGAGCTTGGTCAGAATGGCGGATACGTGGTGGTCGACGGTCCTGGTCGAAATGAACAGGCGTTGGGCGATCTCGGTATTGCGCAGACCTTCGCCAAGCAGGGCGACGACCTCCTGCTCGCGACGGGTAAGGTTGTCCGGACTTCCGCGGGTGGTCAGGTTCGGCCCTCGGTTCGCGCCCCGCACACCCATGCCCCGCAGGCGCCGGCCGACCATCGCGGCCGCCGGACGAGCTCCCAGCCGGTGCATGACCGTCAGGGCCGCGGTCAGTTCATCGGGGTCGTCGCTCTCGGCGAGCGCGCAGGCAGCCTCGTACGGGCATCCGAGCGCCTGCCACCTCGCCGCCGCGCCGTTCCAGTCCCCGGCCATGTGCTGGGCGAAGGGAGTATCGGCGCCGACGGTCACCTCCGAAGCGTGGGTGTCATGATTCCGGTCGGCCTTGAGTCTCCAATGCCAGAAGCTCAGCTCCGCGTACCCCCAGCCGGCGGCTAGGCCGAAGTTTGGCGCGTTCATGGCGAGGGTCTGCTCCACGATTCCGGCGGCCCGCCCGGGCTGACCCGCGAGCAAACAAGCCTCGGCCCAGGCTGATGCTACGGGTACGCGTCGATGAGCCTCGCCGGTCGCGTCGGCCAGCGCGGACGCCCGCTCCAACAGCGGCCAGATGCCCAGTTCACCACGGCGAGCTCGCACGAGGGCCTGCACAGTCACGGCGATGACGTGTGTCCAGGGCACTCCGTCGGCGTCGTCCAGCACCGCGTCCGCGTCGGTGGTCGCCGCCGACCAGCGGCCCTGATCCAGATGGAAGCGTGCCCGCCAGGCCAGCAGGTACTGGCTGCACCAGGCGAGGTCCCGCTCGGTGGCATAGTTGAGGCCCTGCTCGATCCAGCGGTCCGCCTCGGGGTACGCCCGGATCGTCATGGACACCGCTGTCAGGTTGGTGAGCGCCCTGGCGACATGTTCATCCAGCCCATGAGTGGTCGAGATGGACAGGCTGCGCAGCAGATTCCTCGGCGGCTGCGATGGATCCGCGATGTACTCCGCCATCCCGACGTTGTTGAGGGCGTGGGCCACGATATCGACCCGATCGAGGCTCGTGGCCAGGTCCACCGCAGACTGTCCCCAGTGGAGAGTGTCGGGCACGTTGACCTCGAGCATGCTCAGCTGAGCCATGTTGCTGTAGGCCATGGCCAGTTCCGGACCGGCCGTCAGATCCTCGAGTATCCTGACCGCGGCCAGCCCGTCGCGCTCGGCAGCGGTGCGGTCGCCCCGGAACCACGACAGGCGGGACAGGCGGCGCAGCGCATCTCCCTCCCGGAGCCGATCGCCGGTCGCCGTCCAGTGGGCCAGAGCCAGCGCTTGCGACGTGGCTGCGTCCTCCGCGTGCGAAGTCAGATAGCACTCGTACGCGTGCCGTTCGCGCAGTTCGGCTGCTTCGCGCGCCGCCAACCTTCCCGCGAATCTCAGCGCCCTTGCGTACTGGGCGGCCGCCTCGTGGTGAGCGCCCAGCACCGCGGCCCGTTCCGCCGCAGGCACGGCGTGCGCCAGCACGGCGGCCGGATCCGACGCGCCCTCGGCATGGTGCACCAGGCGGGCGTAGTCCTGCGCCGTCTCGTTCCGGCCAAGTAGCGCTGTCAACGTGCGGCGATGGAGGTCCATGCGACGCCCCGGCCGGACCGCCCGTTCGATGGCCAGGCGGGCCAGTTCATGTCGGAACTCGAGCCCTTCCGGCCGCGCTCGCAACATCCCGGAATCCACGCACGCGTCGAGATCCTCCGATGACGAACTCACGACCTCGGCCAACAGCCAGGTCTCCCGCGGCGCGGTCGCCACCGCGGCCGCGTCGAGCACAAGCCGTGCGGCCGGGGAGAGCCGCGCGGCGCGCGCCAACACCGCGTCCCGCACGGTCGCCGGCATCCCATCGCCACCAGCGGCGATCACCTCGCTGGCGAAGAAGGGGTTGCCCGAGGTGGTCGCGAACAGGTGGTCAGGATCGATCCCGCGATCACCGATGAGTGCGGCCACGGCGTCGCGTGACAGCCGAGGCAACCGAAGCCGCCGAACGGACGGCATGTTGGCGAGGTCGCCGAGCAGGATGCGCAGTGGATGCGTGGATCCGACCTCGTCGTGGCGATAGCTTGCGATGATCAGCACCTGTGCCGACGTGATCCGCCGGGCCAGGAACCGAAGCATGTCGAGGCTCGCTTCATCGGCCCAGTGCAGGTCCTCGACCATCAGCACCGTCGGTCGGGCGTAGCCGGCGAGCGCGTCCAACACGGAGCCGAACAGTGCTACATGGGCCGGTTCACGGTGCCGCTCTGAGGCGATGGCGGCATCGCCACTCCCGGCCCGCTCGGCCCCCATCAGACTCGCGACCCTACCGCCGAGGGCGGGTGCGATCTCCGTCAGCGGACCGAAAGGTCTCGGTGTGGCCAGAGGATCGCACGCGCTCCAGAGCACGTCCGAACGGCCGGCTGCGAAGGCGTGGAGCAGGCTCGTCTTGCCCACCCCGGCCTCGCCGCTGACCAGTACGACCCGGCCCGCGCCCGCGCTGGCTTCGTTGAACCAGCGGTCCAGGTCACCGAGCGCGGACGTACGCTCCAGTAGTTCCATGCGCCCGCCGATGTCGACACCATCATGTACGACCGACGATACCTCCGGCTGTCGAAAGGCCCGGCAGCGGCAGGGGTCGACCGGAACGAACGTCCTACGGGCATCGGAGTACCACGGCACCGTGGACGGACCGTCCGAAGTCGACCAGAGACGACGGGATTCGAGAGTCACGGTGGACAGCCCGAGGGCATAGTTGGGAGTCGCTTCCGTTGACGCACAATGGATTTGGCCGGAAGGCGTGGGATTCGAACCGGGCGGAACCCCACGCCGTCCTAGAAGCGTCGACGGACCTGGCTAACGACAAGAGCAGGGTTAGAGCTGGTAGAACATCTGCGCCAGGTTGTTGGGGTAGTCGAAGCAGTGCCATCCTTGCAGGAGCGCGAAGTCGGCGGTCGAGCCGTTCGTCACGTCGAGGCAGGTGCCGCTGCCGGCGTGTTCGTTGGTCAAGTTGAAGTTGCCCTGAGGGTCGAAGGGGTTGAACGCCCACTTCATGTTGCTGTTGTCGACACAGTCCCATTGCTGGACCGGGGTTCCGTTGGTGCTGCTGCCGTTGTTGAGGTCCATGCACTTGAGCGTGTCCTGGTTCTGGACCCAGTAGATTGGGTACGAGAACGAGCAGCCAGAGAGCCATGAACGGGCCACGCAATGTGTCCCAGTCTGCACGAACCGCCACTGCTGGATGAAGGACCCGTTGCATGGCGCCTGCATGATGCGCAGTCCGTTGTCGAGGTAGCCGTTCGCGTTCGGCTGGATCGTTAGGCATTTCCCGCTACCCGCGTTGACGAGCGGCCGGTACTCGCCGAGAGTGGCAGCATCGGCTGCCTGCGCGGTGAGAGCGACAAGTGCCCCGGACATGAGGAGGCCCGCGCCCAAGGACACGAGGATCCGTCGTACCTTCATGAGTTCCATCCAATCTGGGGAGACATTCGGCCGGCGTTGCTCAGCCGGTGGCCCGGCATGCCCTACACATGGTGGCGATCATGTCTGACGTGACTCTGAAGTAGCGCTGAAAGAGCAGGTCACAGGCGGTACAACGCGTCTTGGCTTGCGGACCTCGTGTAGGCGATTCGGTGCGGCGCCTGGCCGTGCTGCGCAGTCGGCAGGGCGAGCTGTGAGCTCCCTCACGCCGGTCGAGGAACGGCCACGGCTGATCGTCGACTGGGCATGACAACCACGACCGGCCGCTGGCCCGCCTCCGCCGTCTTCTTCGTCAATGGATTCACCTTGTCGACCTACATCGTGCGCATACCGACGACGAAGGTGGTAAACCACCTGTCCGACGGTCAGCTCGGCGCGCTCGGCGTGCTGTTCGCCGTCGCCGCGCTCGCCAGCATGCAGGCGGTTGGCGCCCTCGTCGCCCGGGTCGGCAGCCGCCCGGTGCTGCGCGTGTCCCTTGCTGTGATGCCGATACTGCTGGCGCTCATCGGTTGGGTACATGGCGTCGCCGCCCTGGCCGCTGTCCTTACCGTCTTCGGTGCGGTACACGGCACGACAGACGCGGCGATGAACGCCCACGCCGTGGCCGCCGAGCGTTATGTCGGCCGACCGATCCTCAACCGCTGCCACGGCGCGTGGAGCGCCAGCGCCGTCCTCGCCTCGCTCATCACCGCCGGCCTCGCCCATGCCGGCGTCTCGCTCACCGTCCACCTGACCGGTGTCGCGATCGCCTTGCTCGTCGGCGGGCTGGCGCTCGGCCCGCTCCTGCTGCCGGCGACCGTGGACCGCCACCAGGGCCCGCACGTGGTGCGCGAGCGCGTGGCCTGGGGGGCCGGCTGGAACCGTACGATCGTGGCGCTGGGGTTGACCGGTACCGCCCTGATGGTCTGCGAGGGCGCCGTCCTCGGCTGGGGCGCCGTGTTCCTGCACGACATTCGCGGTGCGTCCCTGAGCATCGCTGCGGGCACTATCACCGCGTACACCGCCGGCCAGACCTGCGGGCGGCTGATCGGCGACCGGCTCGCCTCCCGGTACGGCCGCCGGCGGGTGTTCCGCGCCGGCGCGCTCCTAGCCGCCGCCGGGCTCGCGATCGGGGTGGCTGCGCCGCGACCCGCCACCGCGGTCGCCTATTTCCTCGTCGTCGGGCTCGGCAACTCCGTGCTGCTCCCGTTGACCTTCAGCGCGGTCGCACAGACAGGCGGGCCTCGGACCGCGACCATCGTCGCGCGGTTC
>Ga0105248_10006843_pt1 | contig 12497 bp, 9 predicted proteins | sample KBSS34metaG_FD_81524 | JGI IMG/M metagenome (GOLD analysis project Ga0105248, IMG submission 81524) | Switchgrass rhizosphere microbial communities from Kellogg Biological Station, Michigan, USA - KBS S3-4 metaG | ecosystem: Host-associated > Plants > Roots > Rhizosphere > Soil | place... | reverse complement strand
ATGGGTGACCCAGGGCTGGGACGTCACCGTCGTGACGCTCACTTCCACGGAAAGCGACTTCTATGCGCTCTCCGACGGCGTGAAGCGCATCAGCCTCGACCTCGCGGGAAACAACCGCGGCCTGGCGGGCGCCATCTGCGCGAATGCGCGCCGGATCGTGGCGCTGCGCCGCGTGCTCGACCGGACGCAACCGGATGTCGTGCTCGGCATCGAAACGAGGCCGTCGATCGTCGCGATCCTGGCGGGGCTCGGCCTTCCCTGCAAGGTGATCGCCACCGAGCACATCCATCCTCCGATGCTCTCCGAGGGGCGCTTCTGGGAGTCGCTGCGCCGCTGGACGTATCCCAAGGCGGACAAGGTCGTTGCGTTGACCGCGAAGAGCAAGCTCTGGCTGCAGAAGTATTGCAATTGCAGCACCGTCACGGTGATCCCGAATTCGATCTCCCTGCCGATTCCCGTCATGGAGCCCATCCTGCCGCCTGAGCAGGTGGTCGGCCCCGAGCGGCGCGTGTTGCTCGCTGCGGGACGCATGGCCGGGCAGAAAGGCTTCGACATTCTGATCGACGCGTTCGCCCGGATCGAGAGCGAGTTCCCCGTGTGGGATCTCGTGATTGTCGGAGACGGCGCCGACCGGCCGGCGCTCGAAGCACAGGTGGCGGCAGCGGGACTGAAGGGCCGCGTGCTCATGCCGGGCCAGGTCGGCAACATGCCCGACTGGTACCGGCGCGCCGATCTCTACGTGCTGAGTTCGCGCTTCGAGGGCTTTTCGATGACGATCGTCGAGGCCATGGCAAGCGGGTGCGCCGTCGTGAGCTTCGACTGCGACGCGGGTCCCGGCGACATCATCACCGACGGTCACGACGGGTTGCTGGTGCGGGATGTCGGAAACCCGCAGGAACTCGCCCGGGCCCTGTCGGCGCTGATGGCCGACGACGAAACCCGTGCGCTGATGGCCTCGCGCGCGCGCGACGTCGTCGAGCGGTTTTCCGTGGCGCGGGTGTTCGCGATGTGGCGTGAAGTCTTCACGCAAACCGGCGTGAGGCTGCCGCGCAGCGTCGATCGCTCTTCCGTGCGGGTGACGGAGTGAGCGCCGCCATGATCATTCAAGCCGGGATCTGACCTTCCATGAATATCGTCTTGTTCATCAGCGCGATGCAGGACGGCGGCGCCGAAAGCGTCGCCGCCACGCTGGTCAATGCATGGGTCGAGCGGGGCGACTCGGTTACGCTCGTCGCGACCTATTCCGGGCGGGGCACGTGCAACTACCCTGTTTCGGAGCGCGTGAAGTTCGTGTATCTCGCCGATCTCGTGACGCGGCGAGGCCGCGGGCCGCTCGCCTTCGGCGCGCGCTTCATGACGTTGCGCGCGCTCATGCGCGACAGCCGCCCCGACGTGATCGTGTCGTTCCTCACCAACGTGAACATCACCACGATTCTCGCGTCGCGGGGGCTCGGCATTCCCATCATCGTGAGCGAGCATACGAATCCGCTTGCGGACCGGCGCTCGCTCTTCTGGAAGCTGATGTGCCGGTTCGTCTATCCGAAGGCGGACCTTCTGACGCTCTTGACCGATGGCGTGGTCGCGCCGTTCAGGAAAGTCGTGCCCGGCATGAAGGACATCGCGGTGATGCCCAATCCGCTGCCGGACGGACTGTTCCAGCTGGAGCGGCAGGCTCCCGCGGCGCGCAAGCGCGTGATTTCGCTCGGGCGCCTGCACAAGATCAAGCAGTTCGACCTGATGATTCGCGCCTTTGCCCTGCTTGCCGACGAATTCCCGGACTGGGACCTGTGGATCTGGGGCGAAGGGCCGGAGCGCGCGGTTCTGGAGGCGCAGATCGGGCAGCTGGGCATGGGCGGACGGATCTTCCTGCCCGGCCGGACACTCACGCCGTGGGCGGAGCTTGCCAAGGCCCAGGTCTTCGCGATGTCGTCGAGCCATGAGGGCCTGCCGATGGCGCTGATGGAAAGCATGGCGATGGGGTTGCCCGTCGTGTCGTTCGATTGCCCGAGCGGGCCGAAGGAACTGACGCGCGACGGCGAGGACGGGCTGCTCATCCCGCCGGGCGATGCGAACTCCATGGCGGCCGCGTTGCGCCGCCTGATTTCCGACGACCACTATCGCGCGGAACTGGGCAGGAAAGCCTCGATCTCGGTGCGGGAGCGCTATTCGCTGAAGACGATATTGCGCATCTGGGACGAGTTGTTCGAACGGGTCGGCGCGCGCCCGAAAGACGTGGAGTCAGCGCATTGAGCCCGTGCGATGGTTGCGGCCGTGGCCTGCCGTATCCGAAGCATTCAAAGAGGCGCCCGGAAAATCAGGAGCGGACATGAACGGACGTAAGGTTGTCCTTTTCGCCAATACCGACTGGTATCTCTACAACTTCCGCCTGTCGCTCGCTGAAAAGCTGCGGCAGGAAGGCTACGAGGTGGTCCTGTTGTCGCCGCCCGGCGACTCCGGGCCGAAACTGCAGGCGCTCGGGTTTCGCTGGGAAGCGATGCCGATGAATCGCCGGAGCCTGAATCCGCTGCGCGAAGTGGGCGTGCTCGCCTGGCTCGTGCGGTTTCTGCGGCGCGAGAAACCCGACCTCGTGCACGGCTTCACCATCAAGAGCGCGGTGTACGGGTCGCTCGCGAGCAGGATGGCCGGCGTGCCGGCGCGCATCAACGCGGTGGCCGGCATGGGCTACGTCTTCACGAGCCGCGATCTGAAGGCGCGCGTGCTCAGGCCCGTCGTGCGCCAGATGATGCGCTTCGCGCTGAACGGCCGGGGCAGCGCGCTCGTGCTGCAGAATCCCGACGACGTCGCGCTATTCAGGAAGGCGCGGCTCGTCGACGACCGGTCGATCCGGCTCATCAAGGGCTCTGGCGTGGACTGCTCGCGCTTCGCCGCCCGGCCGCAGAGCGGTGAGGACGCAGAGGGCCCGCTACGCATCGTGCTCGCCGCCCGCCTGCTGTGGGACAAGGGCATCGCCGAATATGTGGAGGCCGCGCGAACACTGAAGAGCGAAGGCCGGTCGGTGCGGTTTCTTCTTGCCGGCTCGCCGGACGAAGGCAATCCCGCATCGGTGTCGCGGGAACTGGTCGGGCAATGGGCCGGTGAAGGACTGCTCACGTGGCTGGGACATGTGGGCGACATGCCGAAGCTGCTTTCCGAAGTGGACGTCGTGGTGCTGCCGAGCTACCGCGAAGGCTTGCCGAAGACGCTGATCGAAGCGGCGGCGTGCGCGCTGCCCCTCGTCACCACCGACGCTCCCGGCTGCCGCGAAGTGGTGAGCCGCTCGGGCGAGGACGGCCTCCTCATTCCCGTGCGCGACGCCGCCGCGCTCGCCGACGCGATCCGCCTGCTCGACGACGACCGCGCGCTTTGCCGCAGGCTCGGCCTGGCGGCGCGGGCGAAGGCCCTGAGCGAGTTCGACGAGACCATCGTGATCGGCAAGACGCTGCGCGTGTACAGCGACCTGCTGGACGCGCCGCGCCTCGACGTCGGCGTGGCGAACCAGTCCGAGCGGCGGGCATAGCGGTTTGACGATATTCAGCGGCGATTTGAGGAAGGAGATCGATTGACCATGGTCGTGCCGAAATTCATCTTGCGCTTCGACGACATCACCCCGGAAATGGCGTGGTCGAAGTTCGACCCGTTCGATGCGCTCTCGAAGGAACTGGACCTGCCGCTGCTGGTCGGGGTGGTCCCGCATTGCCTCGACGAGACGCTTTCCGTCGAGCCGGCCAACGAGGCGTTCTGGGACACGGTGCGCGGCTGGTTCGAGCGCGGCTGGAGCATCGCGCAGCACGGCTACACGCATCAGTACGTGACGCAGCATCCGGGCATCCTTAGGCTCGGTCTCAAGTCGGAGCTGGCGGGGCTGCCTTACGAGGAACAGTTTGCGAAGCTGCAGGCGGGAAAGCGGATTCTGATGGCACAGGGCGTATGGCAGCCGGTGTTCATGGCGCCGTCGCATTCCTTCGACGAAGGGACGCTGCGTGCGCTCGCCGCGCTCAATTTCGAGTATCTGACGGACGGGTGCGGCGTCTATCCCTACCAGTTCGGCGAATTGACAGCCGTTCCGCAGCTCTTCGCCACGCCGTTGCATTTCGGCTTCGGCGTGTATTCGATCTGTCTGCATGTCAACACGCTCAGCGAGCCGGAGATCCAGAAGACCATCGAATTCGTGAGAAGAAACCGCGCGCAGTTCATTTCATTCAAGGAGGCTGCGGACGTGAAGGCCCCGATCCCGGGTGTCGCCATGGCCATGCGATTTCTGACGTCGACTCCGTTGCGCGCGATGCGCCGTCTGCGGGGCTGAATGCTTGCCAGCCGGTTCCCTTGTTCTTGAGGAGGTGCGGGGTGCGTAAAGGACGCAGGGCGGTAAATGCCCTTCTGCTGGGCGGCATGGTCGGCGCCGTCGGCAAGCCGCTCGTCGCGGCGGCGAACGTGTCGGGCGCGGCGAGCACGGAGCCCGGTGGGCCGGAGGAAGTCGTCGACAGGTGGTTCGGCGTCACCGCCGACGGCAAGACCAACGACCGTGCCGCGCTTCAGAAGGCCGTCGACAGTTCGGTCGGCAAGACCCTGCTCATCACGGGTCCGTGCCGGATGGACGCGGACGGACTGCATCTGCGCAGCAACAGCCGCGTGCGCTTCACGCCGGGCGGGTCGCTCAAGCTGCTCCCGCACGACCGGAAGAACTACGAGGTCCTGCGCGTCTGGGACGTGAAGCACGTGCTGATCGAGAATGCGCGCCTCGACGGCAGCAAGGAGCTGAACGCGGCCAAGGACGGGCAGTGGGGCATGGGCATATCGATAGCCGGAAGCAGCGACGTGACGATACTCTCCCCCACGACGATCAACTGCTGGGGCGACGGCATCTACATCTCGAACAGCTTCTCGGGCGGCCAGCCGTTCTCGAGTGACGTCAAGGTCATGAAGCACCATGCCTCCGGCTGCCGCCGCCAGGGTGTGTCGATCATCAGCGGCAGGAACATCCTGTTCGATCATCCGGTGTGGGAGAACATCGCGGGCACGCTTCCGTCTGCCGGCCTCGACATCGAGCCGAACGTCAACTCGGATATCGTCGAGAACATCCGCATCATCAGTCCGGTCACGCGCAACTGCCAGTTCGGCATTCTCGTGTGGCTGGAGCAGTTGCCGGGCGAGAAGGACCAGCACGTCAGTGTTGTCATCACCGGCCACAAGGACGAAGGCAGCCGCGAGGCCGCGTACAGCGTGTCCAGCCTGAAGACGAAAGGCCGCGTCGTGACCGGCTATATCAAGAGCGACTCGCCGACATGGATCCGTCCCAAGGGCGACGCGTTCGTCAACGAAAACTACGACAGCGACGGACCGAGGGTCTATGTCTCGAACCCGAGGATCATCAGGTAGCTTGTCAGATGGCGGGCTCGCGCCGGAGGTTCCGGCGCGCTTGCGCTGCCGCACGAGGATCGCGCACGGTTTTTGCATCCATGCTCGTTCGAGCCATGCATTTCTTGCGCTCAGACGTTTTGCGGCTCCATGTGCGCAAACGTACGGTTGGCGCGCTTCCGTTATGGTCTAACGGTTAGTCTGCGAGCCGAGGCAAGCGCCGGTGCCCGTCGGGCGCGTTCGCTTCGCGGTTTTTCCGGTGCGCCGACATCTGCCGCACCGTCGTATAACGGAGACGGAAGTGAAGCGATGGTTCTATAGACTCTTCAAGGCCGCACTCGTCGTATTGATGATCCTTCCCGATACGACCCACTATTTCGCGCAGGGCATCGTGTCTGCGGCACCCTGGGTCGGCAGCTGGTCGGTTGCGCCGTCGGTCACCGACGATCCCGGTTTCAACAACCAGACAGTGCGGCAGATCGTGCGCACCAGCATCGGCGGGACTTCGGCGCGCATCCGCGTGTCGAATCTCTTCGGCACCGCGCCCATCGTGATCGGCAACGCCCGGATCGCGCGGCGCACGCGAGGGCAGCAGACGGTGACTGGCAGCGACCGCGCGATCACCTTCGGCGGGCAGCCGAACGTGACGGTGCCGGTGGGCGCATCGGTGGTGAGCGACGCCGTAGCGTTCCAGGTGCCGGCGCTCGCCGACGTCGCCATCAGCCTTTATCTGCCGCAGCAGACGCCGCCGAGGTCGACGGGTCACGTGGACGGCCTGCAGGACGTGTACATCGCCCCCGGAGACGTCAGCGCCGATCCCGCCTTTTCCGGCGGCACCGCCAACTCGGCCGGCGGCCAGTCCTACTATTTCCTGACCAATCTGGACGTGCAGAACCCCGCCGCAACGGGCGCGGTCGTTGCTTTCGGCGCGTCGATCACGGATGGCCTCGCGTCGAGAGCCAATACCAACCGGCGCTGGCCGAACCGGCTCGCGATCCGCCTGCAAAGAGCCGGCATGACCGTGGGCGTGCTGAACCAGGGCATCAGCGGCAACGATTTCTTCACGGACGACGCCGGGCAGGCCGGCCTCAGGCGCTTCGATCGCGATGTGCTCCAGCAGGCGGGCGTGAAGTGGGTGGTCATCTCGGACGACGCGGTCAACAACCTGCTCAGGGACCCGCCTGCCACCTCGACGCAGCTGATCGGCGCGCTGCGGCAACTGATCGACCGCGCTCATCGCGCCAACGTCAAGGTGATCTGCTCGACGCTCACGCCGTTCAATGCGTCGCCTGAAATCGAAAGCACGCGCCAGGAGGTGAACGCGTTCGTGCAGGATTCGTCGAGCGGCTGCGACGCGGTGCTGGACCAGGCGAGCGCGGTGGGCGACCCCGCCGACCCGGCCAACTTCCTGCCGGGCTATAACAGCGGCGACAATCTGCATCCGAACGAAGCCGGGCTCCAGGCGATCGCCAATGCGATGGACCTCGAGGCGCTCGCTGCCCTGCCGCCCATTCAGGCGCCTTCGGCCTGCGGCCAGCTCGCGCCGGGCCAGGGAATCGCGCGCGGCCAGAGGCTCACCTCGTGCGACAGCCGCACCAGTCTGAACATGCAGGCCGACGGCGATCTCACGATCTCGCAGGCGGGCACGGCGATCTGGTCCGCCGGCACTGGCGGCTCCGCCTCCGCCGAGCTGCGGATGCAGGAAAACGGCAACCTCGTGGCGTTCGATTCCAATGGCGTGCCCGTCTGGGAGAGCGGCACCTCCGGGCATCCCGGTGCCTACGCGTACATGCAGGACGACGGCAGCCTCGCCATCTACGCGTCGAACGGCGTGATCTGGGCGTCGAACATGTGATTGCGCGGTGCCCCGGGGCGCCGGGGCGCTGCAACCCGGCCGCCGTAACGCGCGCGACTTGCGCAACGCGCATGCGGCTTCTCCCCGATCAGAAAATCCCGATCCACCGGTATACCCAGAACTGCGCGATCCCGGCCAGTTCGTGCAGCGCATGGAACGCGACGGCGAAATTCCTTCGCAGGGGCACGAGCGACGGCCGGGCCGAGTCCGCGTGGGCGGGCGCTGCGATGGTGTGAATGCCGAAGCGGTCGAAATTGAGCTGGGCGCGCCGCATGTGATAGGCGGACGTGACGAGCACCACGCTGTCGAACTGTCCTTCCTTCAGGAGCGGGCTCGTGAATTTCGCGTTTTCGTAGGTGTTGCGGCTGTAGCTTTCGAGCACGAGATCGCGCGGAGCGACGCCCCGCGAAAGCAGCACCGGCCGGTAGATCTCGGCGTCCGCGGCGCCCTGGCGGTCCGGATCGCCGCCGCTCACGATCACCGTGCAGGAATGCCGTCCGTGTTTGCACGCGTCGTAGACGTCGACGGTCTTCTCGATGCGGTACATCGCGCTCGACGTGGGAACCAGTGCGCTGCCGGAACCGGCGGGGTCGGTGCCCGCGCTCAGCAGGACGATCGCGGTACGCGCGCCCATGGCGGGCAGCGGGTCCGGGTGCCCGGCCCGCTGCCCGATATTCCACACACCCGAACCGGCCAGCCACACGCCGATGACGATGCCCCCCGCAATGATCCAGTAAAGGCGCCTTGAAGCCAGGAATGTACGCAAGTCGATTACCGGAATGACGAGGCCATTGATGAACCGGGGAGCGTGTTCATGGTCAGGCTTCGACGCGGGAATCGACGCCCTTCATCCGCGCCCGGGCGCGCGCGCCCGCCGGCGGCCGCGATTTCGCCACGATGCCGATACTGAAGCAGAGCCAGCGGGGCAGGAAGCCGAACGGATGTCCGGAGACGGAGATCACGTCGAAGTGCTTGTCGATGGCCTGCACCATTGCCGCGTAGTCGAACCCCTTGTGTTCGTCGCGCTCGACACGCTCCATTCGTCCCAGCGTCGCGTTGACCAGCTCCCCGGCCGTATACGCGTGCGCATCCTTGCTGAGCAGCCGCTTGAGGGTCCACTTCGTGATGAACACGAGGCCCTTTTCGTTCGGCACGGTCACGAACAGATGACCGTCGAGATGATCCGCGATCTTGCGCAGATAGCCATCCACGAGATGCGGCGGCACGTGCTCGAGCGTCTCCATCGAGACCGCGATGTCGAACTTGTCGCGCCGCTCCAGCGCCATGTCTTCCGGCACGTGCGCTTCGCGGAAATCGAAATTCGCGTGGCGGTTCCATTTCTTGGCGGCGAGGTCGAGGCCGCCTTCCCAGTTCGCATCGAAGCCGACATAGCGCTTCGGCTTGACGGGAAGATGGTCGATCAGCTTTCCGTCGAAACACCCGAGCTCCAGCACCGTGCCGGCGGCGCAGCGGCGCTTCGTGAGCTCGCTCGATATCCAGTTGAACCGTGCCAGGTGAAAGCGGCCCCGGATGCCTCCCGAGAACAGCCGTTCGTTGTAGCCGAACCCGTCTTCTTTATTTTTCATGTGACTCCCCGTTCAATGCCGTGTGTGTACGTCCAAGCCATGTCCCAACGCCTGCCCAAAGTTCGACAATCTGCAAAACCTGAATACCGGAAGCGGGTTCGGTTCACCGTTCCTCGACGAGCCGCTGATAGAGATCTTCGAATCGCTCGCGAGCGCGTGCCATCGTGAATTCCGCGTGAATGCGGGCTTTCGCCATCTGCCCGAGATGCCTGCGTGCCTCCGGCGTCATCTCGACGAGACGCGACAGTCCGGCGGCGAGCGCATTGGCATCTTCCTTGGCGACGACCACCCCCGTATTGGCGACGAGCATGGCGGCATCGCCTACGTCCGTCACCACGCACGGCAGGCTCATCGCCATGGCCTCGCCCACCACGTTCGGGAACCCTTCGGTGCGCGAGGACAGGCAGAAGACATCCATGGCCGACAGACAGGCCGGCACGTCACGCCGCTCGCCCAGCAGCATGAACCGCGACGTGTGCCCTGTCTTTGCAATCCAGCCAGCCAGTTCCGGGTTGTCCGCGTCGAGCCCGCGGCCGACCATCATGAAATAGACATTCGGAAAGCGCGCCGCGACGAGGCCCGCCGCGCGCACGAAATTGTGATGATCCTTGACCGGGTGAAAGCGCCCGAGCACGCCGATCACGATCGCGTCCGCGGGGAAACGGTTCTGGTCCCGCAGCGTTTCCCGCTGCGCCGGCGAGGCATCGAGACGCGCGACATCGAATCCGTTGGGTACGACCAGCATGCGCCTTGCGTCGTAGCCGACCGAAACGTGCGCCTTGCGCGAGGCTTCCGCGGCGCACACGATCGTCTGCGGCACGACGTAGGAGAGCCATGCGCAGATCTTGCGCAGCACGACGGTGGCGCGGGAGCCGCCGGATTTCACGTCGGTGGTCCGCACGCCCCAGACGATCCGCTTGTGCGACGCGAGCCGCCCCGCCAGTCCGCCGAGAAAATCGGCGTGATACATCCACGTCTGGATGATGTCGGGACGCGACACGCGTATCAGCTGCACGAGCTTCCACACGACGCGTGGAATGTCGAGCGCCGAGCGCATGCCGAGTATGTGCACGTCGACACCGCGCGCGGACAGCTGTTCGCCGATGCGCCCGGCGGTCGTCAGCGAGCAGACGATATGGCGATAGCGCGGCTGCTCGATGTGCGACTCGATGAGGCGCTGGAGCATGAGTTCCGCGCCGTCGGAGTTAAGCGCAATGATCACATGGAGAAGCTTCACAGTCGCTGCTGCCGTGTTCTGTAGAGTGGAAAGGCATCCAGACAGGTAACGCCGCCGGCGTCACTGCTGGCTCTCCCGCGGCAATGCGTGTTACGGCCTGCCGGCCGGGACAGCTGGACGATCATCGGGGTGCCCGCTTCGCGCCGTCGACCACGTGCTGGAAAGCGATGCAGCCCTGTGGATCGATCCGGCTCCCGGGTGTTACCAATGTAAGGCTTCGCCGGATATTGGCTCCGTGCGGAGACCCACACCTCCGGCGTTTAAGTGGCGGATCGCGTGAGGGGAAGGCCTCGCGGGCGGAGGCGCTGGAAGGAGGGGAAAAGCCGCACCGTGTCGGCGGTGCGGCATAAGGGGCCAACGGTGTCGGGAACACCGTCAGGATCAGGGAGAACCTGCGTCCGGGTGTGCGGGGCTTTCCTCGCTCGAAATGGCCAAAGCATCGACGCGTCCGGACGCGGAACGAAACCGGCATCGCGCGTCTGCCGCCTGCCGGGCGCTCGACGATAACGCCCGGCCATCGCCGGCACCTGCTCGACGTTCTGCGCGCCGCACCGCCCCCGTGCCGGCTTACTGCGCTTCCCACTCCACGCGCCGCGCCGCCTGACGTCCGCGGTTGCCGATCCACGCCGCCGACAGCGCACTGACGAGCGCGGACATGAGCACGTAGATGCAGATGAGCCACGGCTCGCCGTTGCCCTTTTTCAGCAGGAAGGTGGCGATGATCGGCGTGATGCCGCTCGCGAAGATGCCGGAGAACTGATAGACGAACGAGATGCCCGAATAGCGGACCTTCGCGTCGAACAGCTCGGCGAAGAGCGCGGCTTCCGGCCCGTACACTGACGCATAGAACACGCCGAACGGAATGACGATCGCGAGCCATACCAGCAGGATGTTGTCGCTGCCGTGCTTCATGAGCCAGAAGCCCGCGAACGCGGACAGGCCCGTCAGCAGCGATCCCCAGAAGTACGTGCGCGTGCGCCCGATGCGATCGGAGAGGCGGCCGAACAGCGGAATGGCGAACATCATCACGACGGCCGCCGCCATCACGCCGAGCAGGGCGTCGGTGCGCGTCACCTTGAGCGTCTGCGTCAGATAGACGATCGAGAACACGCCGAAGACGTTGAAGAACACGCCATCGATGAAGCGTGCGCCCATGCCCGCAAGCACGTTGCCCGGGTATTCGGCGAGCACCTCGCGGATCGGCAGCTTGATCTGCTCGCCCTTTTGCTTGACCCGCGAAAACTCGGGCGTTTCCATCACGTTGAGCCGGATGTACATGCCGATGGCGACGAGCACCACCGAGAGCAGGAACGCCAGCCGCCAGCCCCAGGAAAGGAACTGCTCGTTGGTGAGCAGCGACGAGAGCGCCGCCACCACGCCCGACGCAATGCATAGTCCGAGCGCAAGGCCGATCTGCGGAATGCTCGCGTAGAAGCCGCGCTTTTCCTTCGGCGCATATTCGAACGCCATCAGCACGGCGCCGCCCCATTCCCCGCCGAGCCCGATGCCCTGCGCGACGCGCAACAGAAGCAGCAGCGCGGGCGCCCACAGGCCGATCTGCGCGTAGGTCGGCACGAGGCCGATCAGCACGGTGGCGACGCCCATGATCATCAGCGTCATGACGAGCATGCTCTTGCGCCCGAGCTTGTCGCCGAAGTGACCGAAGATCACGCCGCCGAGCGGCCGGCTCAGAAAGCCGACGGCGAACGTGCCGTAGGCGAGCATCGTCGATACGAGCGGGTCGCCGCTCGGAAAATACAGCTTGTTGAAGACAATCCCGGCAACCACGCCGTACAGAAAGAAGTCATACCATTCGATGGTGGCGCCGATCAGGCTCGCCGTGACCACCCGCCTGATCTGCTTCGCATCGCTGCTTTTCGTCTCTTCCATGTGCGTCTCCTTTTATAAATGCCGCGTGGTTTTCCACGTCGGTGTCAAACTGCTTCCTCCATTACCGCATCGACAACCCGGCTTCTTCTCTGGTCGGCAAGGATCATGTCCGCGGCCTTTTCGGCAATCATGATCACGGGCGCGTTGGTGTTGCCCGACACGAGATCGGGCATGATCGACGCGTCCACCACGCGCAGCCGCGCGAGCCCGTGAACCCTCAGACGCTCGTCGACCACGGCCAGCGCGTCGCGGCCCATCCTGCAGGTGCACGCCGGGTGATAGATCGACTGGCTGTAGCGGCGCGCCGCGTCAAGCAATTCGCTGTCCGACTGGAACTGCGCGCCCGGCACGAATTCCGACACGATGTGCGGCGCGAGCGAAGGCGCTTGCGCGATGCGCCGCGCGACCTTGATGCCGCCGATCACGACCGGGTGATCGCGTTCATCGGAGAGATAGTTGGGCTGGATGGCCGGGTACTGGAGCGGATGCGCCGACCGGATCTCGACGCTGCCGCTGCTGAGCGGCCGCAACTGGCACACCGAAGCGGTGAACGCCGAGAACGGATGCGCGCCTT
>Ga0105248_10006842_pt1 | contig 12497 bp, 14 predicted proteins | sample KBSS34metaG_FD_81524 | JGI IMG/M metagenome (GOLD analysis project Ga0105248, IMG submission 81524) | Switchgrass rhizosphere microbial communities from Kellogg Biological Station, Michigan, USA - KBS S3-4 metaG | ecosystem: Host-associated > Plants > Roots > Rhizosphere > Soil | place... | reverse complement strand
GCCACCAACAGGATTTACGCTTGGTGTGGCTACTTCTGCAAGTGCAGGAGATATTGAAGTCGGAACACACTTATTTGCAATTGCATTTGAAACTAGCTCTGGCTTTATTACAAAACCGGGACCAGATAGTTTCACGGAGTATTCAGCTCCTGGTGGATTTGCTGTAGATATTAGTGCTATACCAATTGGACCTGCTGGAACTGTAGCACGATGGATTTTAGCTACTCAATCAACCTCTGATTACGACGGTAATCAGTTTGGACAAGAGTTCTTTTTTGCCTATCGAGTTCCAAATAATTCGTCTACTTCTGTTACAGCTTTGAGCTTTTTCGATGCCGATTTAATTTCAAGTGCCGATTACTTATTCGATAATCTTAGTCTGATACCAGCCGGTTTAGGATTAACTACATATGGTAACCGGCTGGCAATTTATGGAATACCTGGATTTGAATACTACGTATTTTTATCCAAAGCTGGAGATCCAGAAACATTTGATGAGACTGCTGGTATCATTCTAATCGATCCATCAGATGCAATAACCAGTGTCGTGAATTTAATGGAGTTTAGAAATTCACTTTACATTTATAATAAGAATAGAACTTACATTACCTCAGACAATGGTGGTGATCCTGATACTTGGCAGGTTGATTCAGTTGATAAGGGTATTGGATCATCGGTATTTGGTTTGTCCAAGATTTTAGATTACCTAGGTTCTAATACAGATCGATACTTTACTGCGACGCCAGCAGGAGCTTATTGTTTTGAGTCTGGTGTTTATCGGAAGCCAGCTTTTAGCTACAACATTGAAGATTATTGGAACCGTATTAACAAATCTAAATTTGACTTGGTGCAATGTGTCCATGATCCTGATAACTTCAAAGTTTACTTTTCAATTCCCCTTGATGCAGCTACTGAATGTTCGCATTTATTTATTGCTGATTATTCTAACGCCTTCAGTCTTTACGGTTATATCGTATCCGCCAATGTTAAGTGGTCAATCTGGAATTATTCGGGATCAATTTCCTCGATTGTAGTAGATTTCATATCAGTTAATATTTCTCAACTTAAATTATCTTTGTTAGCTGGAAATATTTATTATCAGGATAAGACAGTTAAGAATGATGACGGTGCTCAAATATTAAGTTGGGGCAAGCTTGGATTAGCTTATCAAATATTTGGGTGGATTCATCACTTTAGTTTCCTTTCCTTACTTAGTAAAGGACATGGAACTATTAGTATAGATTTATACAATAGTGATGATACATTACATGAGACTCCTCCGGCGTTAACGATCGCTACTGATAGGTATTTGGAGAGGAAGATTAATTTTAGGGCTGAAAAAATGTCGGTGAAGTTAAGCTCAATAAGTGCTACTAATGATTGGATGAATTTAGTCGCTCTTGATATTGAAGCTAAACCTTTGTGGAAGAATAGAGTTCAATGAGTAACGAGTCATCAGTTAATAATTTAATACAGGGTTTAAGTAAGTCTGATCCTGAGACTTATTCCGCCTTAGTGTTGATGGCTCAAAATCTTTATGAAGTATTCAATACTGTATTTCCACCGACTCCAGTTAGTAGTGCTCCAGTTCCAAGTGTAGCGACTAATTTAGGAACGATTACTAATTTCATAGCTGAAATATTTCCATCAAATCTTAGGCTTACATGGGACGTTTTATCAGGTGCATTTAGATATGAGATTAGATTAGGATCTAATTGGGATACAGCGACTCCGATTTTATCGACAGCTAGTAACGTCGCTAACTTAGATCCACTTCAGTTAAATTTAATTTATGGTTCTTATACATTCTTAATTAGACCACTTAATATTAATGGTTCTTATGGACCTAATTCAACATCTGTATCAATAACAATTACAGTTATTCCAGCACCAATCATCACATCGACGGTCTTAGCCAATAACGTATTACTTACTTGGACAACTCCAAATCTTCAATGGGGAATTGCTTACTACAAGGTATTTAAGAATGGAAGTGAGATTGCCAAGCTAAATGGTAATTTCACAATATCAGTTGAATCAGTCTCTGGAACTTATAGCTATACTGTTAAAGCTTATGATATTGTAGGAAATGAAAGTAATGAATCAATTGCCGTCGTTGCCAATGTTACTAACCCTGTTGACTTTACAGTTATTTCTACAGTTAATGCGAATTATGGTGGGACGTATGTTAATACTGGTGAAATTAATTATGGTGGAGTAGATGGAGTTATAGGTTCAGTTTACAATGAAACGTGGGATAATCATTTTATAACTAATGGTTGGGTTACTATTAATGATCAAATTAGTGCTGGTTATCCTCTTTATTTTGAACCTGGTAATACTACTGATGGAACATATAAGGAAGTTTTTGATTTTGGTGGCATACTTACTAATGTTAACGTTACTGTATTATTTGACAAGATATTACTTGCTGGCACATGCTCTGTAACATCCAGTATTGAAACATCTACAGATAATATTACATATGCTGGACCATTCTCAGGACCGTCGCATTTTAGTGCTTCAGTTCGTTATGCCCGCATAACTCTTACATTTCATGATTCAGATCATTTTAGTGCTGCCTTTATTACCAACTTCAAAGTTACTGCCGATGTTCAATTTACTAATGATTCTGGACAAGCTAGCGCAGTTTCAACTGATGCTGGAGGAACTTTAGTTAACTTTAATATTACTTACTTACAGGTTAATTCAGTTGTTGCTACACCATTAACAACTAATGATTACAGGACCGTCGTTACAGCTATTACTACTACTGGATTTAAAGTTCTAGTGTTTGATTCTACAGGAACAAGAGTTTCAGTTACAATTAATTGGCATTCAAGAGGAATTGTATGAACGTCTCATTTGAAGAATTGACTGGTCTTTTAGGTGCTGCTCATGTTAGACTTTTTGCCTTGGAAAAAGAGTTAATGAGTATGTCTGAACAAATGCAATCTTTGGTTGATAAATATAATAAATTACAAGTTGAGTATAACGAATTAATTAATCCTAGTATTCCTTTAGAAACGGAAAAAGTAAATGGGCGATTGGAACAATCCAACAAACAGCCGTCGATACGACACTCAGATTTTACCTGATATTAAAGATCGGGACGTAGATGCTGCTACTATGGCTGAATCTCCATCTAATCAGCCAACAGGTTATGTTAGATATAATCGAAGTGGTAGTAAATTACAGGAATGGAGTGGATCGGCTTGGGTTGATGTAGTATTTTCAGTTGCTGGTGGTGGAACTGGTGGTTCTACAGCTTCCGCTGCGCGGACTGCATTAGGTTTAGGTTCAATGGCAACACAGGATAATACTTCAGTTAATATAACTGGAGGAACAATATCCGGTGTTTCTATGAATGCTTCTGTTCTTACTGCTGGAACGGTAGCCTTAAATCGAGGTGGAACTGGAGCCTCTTTAAGTTTAGGATCTATTGGACAACCTATGATGTCCAATGGCTCTGGCGTTGTATTTGCTGATGGCGACCAAATTGCTAAGTTAAATGCTAGTAATTTAACTACTGGAACCGTGCCTTTGGCACGTTTATCAGGAATAACTAATACTCAAATTGATGCAGCCGCTGCAATAGCATGGTCTAAGATTTCTAAATCAGGTGCTTTGTTTAGTGATTTAGGTGGAACATTACCCGGTAGTGCATTATCAGGTGGAGTTTATAGTGGATTGGTTTCATTCACTGGAACGATTGGTGTTGATAGTTTAGGCGTTGTTAGTGGTGCTAGTTTTGCTGGAACTACGACGATTACTAATACATTACAGCTTAATAGTTTACCCAAAGATTTCAACGCCGTCGTTCAACCTACTACTGGACACATCCAAGTTAATATTGATGGAACACCATATTTGATAGCATTTTACTAATATGAAAACTATTCACATTATTCGTGAGGAACGTGATAAAGTTACATTTGGAGTTATGTTCTTTAATAATAGGTTCCAATGTTTTACACTTGAGCCTACTGATAAAATGATTCCCTCTGGCGAATATGATGCTGAACTTTATATGTCACCTAAGGCTAAGAGAGTTGTAGTATTATTAAAGGATGTTCCTGGTAGAAGTGAAATTGAGATACATCCTGGTAACTTTTATACTGACTCTCTTGGCTGTATTTTAGTTGGTGATGGTAGATTTACTGATGCATTAATGAATTCTCAATCAGCGTTCAAACAGCTAATGGATAAACTATCTCCTACTGATTCAATAAAGGTTGTGCTTCATGACCTTTAGGTTTGCTACCTCCGAAGACTTCGGTTCAATAGTGGAATTAGCTAATGCTAATGGATTTGCTTTACCAGACCCTGATAATCTTATTGGCATCGGAGTTGTTGAGGATGATGGAAAAATTATAGCGGCTGGAGCACTTGAGAAGTTAATTGAGATTGTATTCATTCCAGATCTTTACCAGAGTAATCGTAAAGTATTAGAGGCGATGAATCTCTTACTAGTCGAAGCAGTTAAAGCGTCGAAAGCTAATAATATTAAGACAATTCATGCATTTACTGATGAGCAATTCTCATCATTACTGCTGAAACATTTTGATTTCAGGCTACGAAATCAGACGCCTTTAACTTTAGAGATTAGTAATGGGAAAGAATCAACAGGCATCGCAAGCTAAGAATAATATTGCAGCCGGAACTAACTTAGGTGTTACTGCTCAGCAAGATTATAATAACTACCGGACTGGTGTTCAGTCTACTGGTAGTGATCAATTTGCTAGAGCTTCCAATGATTATGCTGGAGCTAGCTCTAACTATCAAGATTTCGCTAACACTGGTGGAATTGATCCAACTTTAAAGGCACAATTATTAGCTCTTTATTCGGGTGGTGGACCCGGTGGAGTTGGTAATCCTTTAGCTGGTAAGACCAGTTCATTTGCTGGTTTAAGTTCAGCCGCTAATAATATTAAGAATCCTGATTATAGTCAAGCTGATTCTATCTATGGAAACTTAGGCGCCGCAGGCGGTGGATTTGATCCGACGGCATTAGCACAGATTTATAAGAATCAGGGAGCTTTATCGGATATCGGTAAGACTGGTGGTATTACATCTACTGATGATGCTAATATCAATCGTCAATCACTCCTAGACTTAGAATCTACTGGTGGTTACACTCCCGACCAGCTAGCTAATATGCGTCGGGCAGCGTCTAGTAATGCTCCAAACTTCTATGCTAATCTTAAGAATGAATTAGATAGAGGTCGGAATATTACTGGCAACCTTGCTGGAACTGGAGCTACTGATTTTAAAGCTGCTCGTGCTGCTGCTCAACAATCTGCACAAGATAGACTTAATTCAGCTATTGCAATTCAGAAAGAAGTTAATGCTAATAAAATGCAAGCTGGAACAACGCTTGCTGGTAATAACTTATCTCTTACTGGACTTAGAACTGGTAATCAATTAGCTGGATTAACTGGTGCCTTATCAAGTGCCAACGATACTCAGCGTGCAATTACTGGTAATCAATTAGCATCCGCAAGCGGATTGGCATCAGATCAAACAAATCTCGGACAATTTGGATTATCTAAAGCTGGCTTACTTGATAACTTTGGCCTTACTCAAGCCGGAGGCTTGGATCAGTTCACTGGTCAGCAAGCTCAAATGCAGCTTAGTGCTGATTCAGCTAATTCATCTGCTCAGAATGCTTATAGAGCACAGCAGGCTGGAATACTTGGCGATTTAATTGCTGGAACACAAGCTGGTCGTGAGTATGGAACTTCTGGTCTTGCTGGTCTTTATAATACTAACTTAGCTGCTGGTCAGAAATCTCAGGGTATGGATTATAATGCCTTGAATGATTACTATAATACTAGATTAAACATTCTACAGAATCAGACAGCTAATACTGGTGGATTAAGTAAAGGATTTGATTGGGCTAAAGCTGCTAAGATGGGATTAGCTGGTGCTGCAACATTCTTAACTGGCGGCGCTGCTGCTCCACTTATAGCAGTAGCTGGTGCTGGTAATGATACTACAGGTGGTGGCTAATGCCATTCAATAATTTTAACTTACCATCTATAATTGATGCATTTCGGCGTCGTGGTGGAATGGGGATGAATCCATTTAATTCGGATTCACCTGATGATTCTGTTGATTATTCTCAAGATCCTCAGATGCAGGCGCCTGATTTCGCTAGTCAGTGGAAAAAGATAGCTGGTAATACTCCTAATTTTAATAGGCTACAGCAATTAGTAACTCAAGGTGCTCCTGTAGTTCAGCCTACTAAAATGAATAGATTAGGAGCTATATTAGCTGCTAGTGGTGCTGGAATGGAAGATCCAGCCCGAGGAATTGTATTAGGTCAGAAGTTATTACAGGATCCTCAGGATAGAGCTACTGAAACTTATCAGTCTCAAGTTAAGAACCTTGGCGGATTAGCCAATATGGAATCTGACCAAATGCAAAAGGAACTTGAAGGATTGAAGTTTAATGAGGATCTTTACTTTAAGAATGCTGCTGACCGTCGCGCTGAAACTGGTTTAAAGTATGAAGGTGAAAGAACAGCAGCAGATGTTAAAAGCTCTGATGCTAATGTTGCAAGAACTAAAGCTGAGACTGAGAAATTAAATTGGGAACCTTATGTTGATAGTGAAACTGGAATGAAGATGGAACGTAATCTAACAGATAATACTGTTAGGCAGATCGGTAAGGTTGCTGATACTTCTGAGGAAAAGTTAGCTGACTTTAGAAAACAGAAGCAAGCTGAAGTGGATATTGCTGCACCTGAGAAGCGTAAGGAAGAACAAGCTATTACAAATCGTGAAATGGCTCTTGAAGCTGCTAGAGCTAGAGATGCTATGGCACTCTCTACTGCTAATAATAGTGCTAAGGCTCAACGTCAAACTGCTGCATTAAAGAGTAAAGCTGCTGCATTAAAGCCGGGAGATGCTGCTAAACAAGTTTACAACGATCTGGCCGATGCAATTAGTAGCGACCCAACATTAGCTAATATTAATTTAGATCAATATATTACTGCTGATCCTACTACTAAGATTATGAGAGTTAAGCCTGATGATCCGGGGTCTATCATTGGCGATGGTCCTGAAGATTTAGCAATTAAAGCTAAGCTTAGGGATATCTTAGGTAATGCTTATTCTAAAGCTGGTTCAGGTGGTAAAGCTGGTGGACCAGGAGTTAAGCCACCACCTACTGGATTTAGTATTAGACCTAGTGGTAGAGGGCCAGGCTAATGCCTCAGAAAATTGTTGATTATAAGTCACCTACTACTGGCAAATCCTATTCCTTTGATTGGAATAAGGATACTGATCCTACTGATGAAGATTATGCTAATCTAAAAGCTTGGGTAGATGATCAGGAGTCCTCAAAAAAGGTTGATGAGAATGCAACTTTTAAACCTTATACTGGAGGTTTGCCTGAAATAAATGAACCTAAAAACTTCTTTACTCAAGCTTACCAACGTGTAGCTAGTGGTGTAAATAATTACGTAGATCAAGCTTTAGGACCGATGGCTAAGTCATATGATCCTAATGCAGCAATGGCTCAAGGTAATGCTGCACTTAAAACTCCTATACGTTCTAGTATTAATACTTTTGTTCCTATTGATCAAACTATTCAAGACATCAAAGAAGGTAATTATGGTGGTGCCTCTGCAAACGTAGGAATGACAGCGTTAGGAGTTAAGGCATTAAGAGATTTTTCAGCATCTAAGCCTATAAATAAAGTTATTCCAGATGTTACTGTTCCTGATACAGTTGCACCTCCACCACAAATTAGAGGATTATTACCAGCAATAGGTGAGACAGCACAAAAGCCACGGTTTATAGGAACTCCTACAGGTAAGATTGGCGATGCTTTAAATCTAGATACTCCAGAAGCTATACAAGCTGAAAGCTTAAAAGCTCCTGAAACTCCTGTGCCTAATGAAATGAGGCCAGAAAGAACTGCAATCTTTCCTAAGCCTACATTAGATTTACCTTATCAGCCTAGGACTAATTTAGATGTTCAGTCTCCATCTACTCCACGTAGTATGGGTATTAATCTAGAAACTACCCAACCAAAGGGAACTATATTTGATACTGTTCCACCTAGAATGATGGGTTCACCTATTGAAGCTGGAATGCGTGATACCGCTCTTGGCGGTAGAAATGCTGTAACTGGACGTGGTATTAAACCAACAATTGAACAAGGTGGATTAGGTAATTGGGGCGGTGAACCTGAGACTGTTAATATTGGTAGAGGATTATCTAATAAGGCTAAGACTAAATTACCTAATTTAACTTTGCCTGATGAGGGTATGTTACCATCTGCGCCGGTTAAAGGCCCAATTTCTAGATTTAAACCAACATTACCAGATATTGAAGTTCCTAAAGCTGAACCACAAGTTGCTTCTAAGGTTCCTGATGTAACTACTCAAACACCTTTGAATGAAGTTCCAATTAAATCTTATGCTCCTAACTTCCGTAAATTTGTAGGGTCTAATCCAGTATTTAAATCCATAATGGATAAGTGGATTAATACTCGTGCTCAAAGCCCATTTGTAGGAGCTAAGGCTGTTGATAATTTTGGTGCTCAACTAAAGGATCTTAAGCCTGAAGATTTGCCAGCTTTACAGCAGGAATTATCAGCTAATCCACAGCACCCAATCCGACAGATGTTAGATAGTATCTACAATAAAATGAAATCAGCAGGCATAGATGTTGATTATAAGAAGAACTATCTACCTCAAATGTGGAAGGAAAGGTTACCTGAAATACAGCAGGCTTTAGGTGATAAGCGTCTATCAACTAATGCTCCCTTCACTTATGAGTCTGTATTTAAGGATTATCAGACTGGTATTAAAGCTGGATTGACTCCTAAATTCGCGCCAATGGACTTACTGAAGTGGTATGCTGAACGGTCTAATCGATTGATAGCAGATCATACAGCCTTTCAGGAAATGAAAGCACAAGGTTATATTGAACCAGCTACTTTAGGTAATGCTAAGAATTGGCCTTCATTAGATCCTAACTTAGCTCCATCTGCTTTTAAGTCTGCTAGTGGTGAACAAATAGGAACTAATTGGAGAGTTGATCCTAGGGTTAAAAAAGTTGTTGAGAATTATCTTGAGAATCCAGAAGGTATAGTAGCTGGTGCTGCTAAGGTATCTGGTCGTGCTACTAGTATGACTTTAGCTGGTGGTGTTCCTAAGTTTCCATTATTACAAGCTCACGGTTTAAATACATTACGTAATGCTTGGCGTGAAGGTGGACTTAAAAGAGTTGGTCAAGCAGTTAAAGCTGGATTACCTAAACTCGAAGAAACTAATACTAAGTATTGGAAAGATAATCGAGATACATTAATTAAGGCTGCTGGAGACGGTCTTGAGATATCTAATCCTGATACTAACTACAAGCCAGCTTATGAGAATGCCTCTAATCCAATTACTAAATCTTTGAATTGGTTAGATAAGAAAAACTATGATTACTTTAGGAAGCCACTGTTTGAGGAATTTATTCCTAAGGTAATGCTAGAGGCTTATAAAGACAGAGTGAGTCAGGGTATTGATGGTAAGACGGCAGCTTCAGACATTAATACTTCTTACGGACACTTGAATAATGATTTACTGTATAAATCTAAAGAATTTCAGAATGCAGCTAAGACTTTATTCTTGGCTCCTAATTGGTTAGAATCTAGATTCAGACAATTAGTATTAACTAATCCAACTTATCTTAAAGCTGCTGGACGGTCTTTGGCTAGCTATGCTGCAATGAATGCAGTTAATATGATGTCTAGCGGTAAGCCTATGTGGGCTAATGCTACTGGACATGAATCAGATATTTATGCTGGTAAAGATGATAAGGGTTCAGAGCGTTATGTAGACTACGCTGGAACTGCTGAAGATATGTTAAAGTTACCATTTGAAGTAGCTATGTCTATTATCAAGAAACAAAGTGGAGAGAAGATTATGTCTACTCTCTACAATAAATCTGGAGTCTATGAAAAGTTATTAGCCGATTTCTACAAGGGTGAAGATAGAGGTGGAAATACTAATATCTTTACATCTAAAAATCAGTTTGGTAAGCCAGTTCCACTTGGAACTAGAACATTAAATACTTTAGGTGATATCTCTCAAGTTGCTGCACCTTCGGCTGTTAAAGGAATGACTGGTTTATTTGGTGGACAGGGTATTGAACGTTCTTTAGTAGAATCAGCACAAGCTCCAATTCAGTATACTTATCCAAAGAAAGTTAAAGGACCGTCGTTTATGGGTCCACCGCGACGCTAGCTCTTATATTCTTTAATGCATTAATCTGCTTCTCAGTAGCCCTACCGTGATCTTCAATGTAAGAATAGATGGAGTTGAGTTGAGTATCCGCCCAACTCCATCTTTTTCTTTCATCCTGTAACATTTCTTCTATTAGTTCTATTGCTTCTTCGGATGTCATTTCTTTCCCTCATACATTCTTGCTGTTATCATTATTGCACAAAATAGTATACAAATAAGAGTAAGTTCTATAACTAATAACTGATCACTAATATGTTCTAATAAAACACTCATTCTTTTGTTCCTTTAAATATCTTACGCCACTCTATTGAGTTTGATTCATTTACAAACTTAATTAAACGTCTCTGAGATTCCATTACTAAATCTTTAGTATGATTTAACATAGCATAATCTACCTCGCTAAATCTAATAATATAATCACCAGTTATATATTCCCTATGGATATTCACTCCACCCTCCTATAAGAGTCAGGAAATAAGAGTTCAACCTTTAATGCCCTCGGACCTTTCTTATGTTCCTGTGGCATAAATTGAACTAATACTTCTTGATCCATTTTTGGTGGACATATCTTCTCTAAATCACTCCATTCACCTCTATACTCTGTATAGTGAAAGAAGTGTGTTGTTCCATCCTCAATTACAATAAAGCCGTAACCTGAAGGAAGTAAGTTCTTTATTTTACCAATCACTGTTCTTCTCCTAATATATCCTCAAATGTCTTAACCAAGGCTCGTAATTTACCCATTGTAATTGATTTAGTTCCACCTGGATATGGATATGATATAATTATTACTGTATCTGATGGAACTGAATCCCAAAATTTAACTCTAAAAGATTCAGGATTAGCTATATCCATATCCACTTGAATTTTACTAATACTAATATACATTAACTTTCCTTTCTCCCAATCTTCTTCTCCCACATTCCTATGAACGTCGGAGTTAAAACATAAGTTATTTCTGCTGCACCAGTTTGATAAGCAAGTCCAGCCTGAGTTAGTGTTTCAACAACTTTGTTTAATTCAACGCTATCTAATTCACCCATTGTTCTAGCTAGTAAGTCACGACGCGATAACGTATAATCTTTAACCTTAGTCATTTCCCTTAAAAAGATTTTAGTAGGCGGAGCCGTTTCAGATTTACCATTAGCCATCGATACATTTTTGTTTTCTTTTAACAAGTCTTGAACCTTAATTACAGCTTCTTGAATATCCTCGTATTCTAATACCAAATCTAATTTTCGCGACAGCGAAATACACATAGCAACTTTAAGAATGTGGTCATGCATTCTATTAACGAAGCCAGTTTTATCTTGTATCTCAGTAGATTGTTCGTTGAATTGTTCATACCAAATTTTAAAGTAATCAGCAGCTTCAGGAGCATATGTAAATTCGCCTGATATCTTAGACATCTCTATTAAATACTCTGCAAGACCGTCGTAGTCAACTTGATTAACTACTGTAACTAATGAATTGTATTTGGATTTCTTTGTTGCAGATGGGAGCAAGAGCCGTCCAACAAAACCACCTCGTATATGTTCTTCTGGTATCGCAGAATGAAACATATCAGGGTTTGCTCCTGAGAACAAAGTAATACATGGTCTGTTAAGCGTTTCAATTGGGCTAGATTTAAGCGTGTTTTTCCATTTCGGATTATCGTGAGCATCATAAAGGTCAGTTAAAATATCGAGTGCTTGGGTATTTTTATGAATTGATGCTGAGAATTCACCTGACGCGATAAAGCCGCGTGCATCCTTGAAACCAATCCCTTCGGGTGTTGAGCGGACTAAAGATAAATCTCTAATAATACCTTCAATAGTCGCACGACCTGATATCACCCGTGTAGCGTTGGCTAATGTAACTAACTTCTTAGATGCTGTTATTGAGAATGCTTTCCCTAAGCCGGAAGGCCCCATTAATAAGATATATAAATTAGGTCTAAGGTTATATAAACCTCCTTTATTCAAATGAACCAATGGCGAAGCTATAGCTGATATTGTAGCCAAAGCTCCCCACCATAAGTAATTGGTAGGAGTCTCAGCCTCCCTAACTTCCCACAAAAATCTATCGATCCAAGTCTCAGCCATTTTAAAACTTTAGCTTTTCGAGTTCCTTGAGGTTCATTCCAACTTCAAAATCAACTGGAATTGTCAATATTCCACGTGGTAAACTACACTTACTAAAGTCAATAGGCTGTTCCATAATAGGCTTAATTTCTTTACATATATCTTTATATTCACCAATGGGCATT